>Ga0265296_1004406_pt1 | contig 12257 bp, 14 predicted proteins | sample MunlanPumphouse1_FD_189073 | JGI IMG/M metagenome (GOLD analysis project Ga0265296, IMG submission 189073) | Groundwater microbial communities from a municipal landfill in Southern Ontario, Canada - Pumphouse #1 | ecosystem: Environmental > Aquatic > Deep subsurface > Groundwater | place... | reverse complement strand
ACAGTGGCTCCTCATCCCCGTTATCGGGGTGATGCCTTTGTTCAGGTTGCCGCTTGTCTTCGTCATCTCGCTCCGATCAGGAAATCCAGGCCGCACGCAAGGCCGAGCGGCGGGCGGCCATGCTCGAAGGCCTGACCGCCATGCGCCCCGCGTTGATCGCGACCTTCACCTGGGGCCTGGTCACGGGCGTTGCCATGGTCAAAAGCGGTTTGACCGAGTCCATGGCCATTGCCATGACACTGCTGGTCTACGCGGGCTCGGCGCAACTCACCTCGCTTCCCCTGATCGCCTCTGGCGCCCCGCTGTGGCTGATCTTTGCCGCAGGCTGCGTGGTCAATGTGCGCTTCATCATCTTCGGCGCCGCCCTGCATCCCTTCTTCCGCCATCTCTCCTGGCCCAGGCGCCTGGCGTTGGGCTATTTCACGACGGACATGGCTTTCGTGCTGTTCATTCCGCGCTTCGGCGAGGCACGGGTGCGGGGCACGCGCCAGCAATTGTGGTTTTTCCTGGGCGCCATCGTGCCGGGCTGGTTCGCGTGGCAATCGTCCTCCATATTGGGCGTCGTGCTCGGCGCGAGTGTGCCCACTGAATGGGCGCTTGAGTTCGCTGCGGTGCTGGCCTTGCTGGCCATCACCATTCCGCTGGTCAAGACGCGCCCCATGGTGATGGCCGTGGTATGCGCGGGTGCCGTCGCCTGGGTCGGTCAACTGCTGCCGCTGCGCCTGGGGCTCGCCGCGGCCGTGATCGCCGGCGTGACTGCGGGTGTGCTGGCCGAAAAAGCCCTGGCGAGGGGGAAGGCATGAACGCGCCTGAATACGTCGGCTGGGCCATCGCACTGTTGTTTCTGTGCAGCGTGATCTGCCGCGCAGGTTACATGCTGCTGGGCGACTATCTGCCCCTGTCCGATGGCTTCAGGCGTGCGCTGCGCTATGCCCCTGCGGCGGCACTGACGGCCATCCTCGTGCCCGACATGCTGCCCTGGACACTTGAGCACGGGCCTCGCTTCGATTACCGCCTGATCGCAGGCATTGTGGCCATCCTGGTTTTCCTGCGCACACGCAGCACCGTCATGGTCATTGTCTCGGGCATGGTGGCGCTCTGGATGCTGCGTTGGATGCTGGGTTAAGTGTTTTGGCTGCGCTGCGGTAAAATAGCTAGATATCTCAGCGGCCTGCACGCTTCGGAAGGCTTTTCCGATGTCGTGGTCTGGCGCCGCGACTCTCTAGATGACTCCAGAAAATACTCTTGACTCTGGCGCCGAGGCGCCCACGCTTACATTCAACGACTTCGACCTGCATCCTCTGTTGTTGCAGTCGATCGTCGAGACCGGCTACACGCGTCCGACGCCGATTCAGGCTCAAGCCATTCCCATGATCATCGCGGGTCGCGACGTCATGGGCGCCGCGCAGACCGGCACCGGCAAAACGGCTGCCTTCACCGTTCCCATTTTGAACCGTCTGATGCCGCTGGCCAACGCCAGTGCGTCGCCGGCCCGTCATCCGGTGCGTGCGCTGGTGCTGGCGCCGACCCGCGAACTGGCCGATCAGGTCGGTGAGAGCGTCAAGCGCTATGCCAAGAAAACGCCGTTGCGCGCGGCGGTGGTGTTTGGCGGGGTCGATATTGCGCCCCAGAAGGAAGCCCTGCGCCAGGGGTGTGAAGTACTGGTGGCCACCCCGGGTCGGTTGCTCGATCATGTCGAGCAAAAGAACGTGAACCTCAGTCAGGTTCAGATTCTGGTGCTCGACGAGGCCGACCGCATGCTCGACATGGGGTTCCTGCCCGATCTCGAACGCATCATGAGTCTGTTGCCCACGGCACGCCAGACCTTGCTGTTTTCCGCTACCTTCAGCAACGACATCCGCAAGTTGGGACGCACCTATCTCAAGCAGCCCGTCGAGCTTGAAGTCGCGGCGCGTAACGCCACGGCCGAGAACGTCACGCAGATCGCCTATCTGATGTCCACCGAAGCCAAGCGTGCGGCGGTGGTGCATCTGGTGAAGTCGCGCAATCTGCGTCAGGTCATCGTGTTCTCCAACACCAAGATCGGCACGGCCCGTTTGGCGCGCCACCTTGAGCTCGATGGCGTGCGCGCCGAGTCCATTCATGGCGACAAGACTCAGGCCGATCGCATGAAGGCCCTCGAGGCCTTCAAGGCCGGCGAGCTCGAGGTACTGGTCGCCACCGACGTCGCTGCGCGGGGTCTGGATGTTGCAGGTGTCCCGTGCGTCATCAACTACGATCTGCCCTATAACGCCGAAGACTACGTACACCGCATCGGGCGCACCGGTCGTGCAGGCGCGTCGGGCGCGGCCATCGCGTTATACACGGCCGACGAAGAACGGTATCTGCTCGATATCGAAAAGCTGATCAAACGCCAGGTGCCGCGTGGCACGCTGGAAGTGCCGGCTGATCTGGTGGCACGCACCCATGCGCGTCCTAGCGGCGAACGTGCGGCGCGAGAAGGTCGCCCGGCACGCCCAGGTCGCGACACCCGCGATGCGCGTCCGACCCCTGAGTCGCGTGAACGGGGTCGCCACAGTTCACGTCCCGCCTACGGCGCGCGTCAACAGCCTGTCGACGACTTCTTCCTCAAACCGTACGAACCATCAACGAGCGCCACAGCGGCAGCATCCACGCCCGATGCTGCGGCTGACGACGTGCGCGCCAACGCGCCACGCAGGCAGACCGCCGTGTTGTTGGGCGGTGGCAAGAAACCCGCTGTGTAAGGTGCTCGCGCATCTGGCAGGGCGCGCGCCCTGGTCGGCTGCGTGCGTTGCCTGCTAGGCGCGTGCCACACGCAGGTGGGGTGTCGGCAGCTGAACGGCTGCCGACGGTGAATCGGGGGTAAGCGCCTGCAGCAGGCGCTCCAGATGGCCGATATGCGGCAGCATCGTGCCGAAAAACAGCGTGCGCCCCTGATACTGAACACCCAGCGTCGGAAAATTCTCGACGTCTTCGTCGCCCAGCCACTCAGGTTCGTCCTCGATATCCACACAGACGAACACCCGGTCGGCCGCGGTGGGCGGATCGGTCCGGGCAGCGGCTACGCCAGGCAGGGCACCATCTGTCTTGGCTGAGGGCGGTGCGGCCTGCTCAGTCCGTGCGGGCAAGGACGCCTCTGCGAACGCCTCTGCGAACGCCTCGAATTTCTCGCGATACTGTGTGCAGGTGTCGCACCAGGCAGCGCAGTAGAGAACGACGACCCAGTCAGGGGGGCGTGCGGGCGTGGTGGCAGGAATAAATGTCGGCATGTAGGGGTTTCTCGGCCAGATTGACTATGATAGCCGGGATGATCGACACCAGGATGTATCCATGAGCAGCTCCCAGATGACCCCCATCGTCGTGCCGCCGGCACGCGACACGGCCGGCATGGCCGGTTTGGCCACCGCGTTCAAGCGTGCGTGCGTCTCGCAATGTCACCCTCGCATGCTGCTGGCCATCCTGCTGCCGTTTTTTATCATCTTCCTGGGCGCCATCCTGCTGCTTTGGTTTTTCTGGACCCCGCTGTCCACATGGCTGACGCAGCAAGCGGAAACCTGGACCGTCGTGAATACGGTCGACGAGTGGCTGATTGCCGTTGGCCTGTTTTCCCTGAAGCTCTGGCTCGTGCCGATTCTGGCCGCTGCCATTTTGCTGCCCATTTCGGGCATCATCGGCGTGGCGGTAGCTGCCGTGTTCGTCATGCCCATCGTGCTGCGCCATATCGGCGATCGCGACTATCCCGGATTGCAGCGCATGGGCCGCAGCGTCTCGCTGATCAGCGTCTGGAACGCGGTGTGGGTGCTGACCGTGTTTTCGCTGGGCTGGATTTTCACGCTGCCCCTGTGGCTGCTGCCTCCTCTGGGCGTGGCGCTGTCCATCTTCTGGTGGACCTTTGCCTTCTCGCGCCTCATGCGTCTCGACGCCATTGTCGAGCATGCCACGCCTGCCGAGCGCCAGATGCTGTTGCGCCGTCATAATGGTGGTTTCTGGGCGCTGGGGCTGATTTGTGCGCTGTTGAATCTGTTGCCGCCAGCCTGGATTATTCTCCCCGTGTTCTCGGCTCTGCTTTTTGCGCATTACGGATTGCAGGCTTTGCAAAATGCCAGGCAGGAAGCGGTCCGCGCCTGATCGCGTGCCATCCGCCGGCTCATTATTGTTCTCGCAGGAATCAACATGTCTGATGTATCGCAAGCACGCCGATTTTCCCTGATTGTCGTCGGTGACGAGATTCTCTCGGGACGACGCCAGGACAAGCACATGCCGCGTGTGATCGAGTTGCTGTCCGAACGTGGCCTGATGCTGTCGAACGCATCGTTCGTACAGGATGACCGGCAGATGCTCACCGATGCGCTGGCGCGCAGCTTTGCCTCCGGCGACATCGTGTTCTGCTGCGGCGGCATCGGTGCCACACCTGATGACCATACCCGCCAGGCAGCCGCCGCCGCGTTGGGCCTGCCCCTGGAACTGCACCCTGAAGCGCGCGTACTCATCACCGAACGCTGCGCGCGCCTGGCCGAGCAGGGCAAGGGCAGTGCCGACATGAGCTTGCCCGAGAACCAGCAGCGGCTGCAAATGGGTGTGTTCCCGCAGGGCTGTGAGGTCGTGCACAACACCTACAACCAGATTCCGGGCTTTTTCATCAAGGACCATACGTTCGTGCCCGGGTTTCCCGTCATGGCCTGGCCCATGATCGAAACCATGCTCGATCAGCGCTATGCGCAGCATCATCACCGTGATCCGCACATCGAGCATTCGTTCCTGGTCTACGGGTTGCCGGAGTCGCGCATCACGCCGGCCATGGAAATACTCGAACGCGATTTTCCCGGGGTGCGGGCATTCAGCCTGCCCAGCGTCGGTGAAGATGGCAAGCGTCCCCATATCGAGCTGGGCGTGAAAGGCGAGCCGCAGGCAGCTGCCGTCGCGCTGGCCTTCCTGCGCGAGGCCGTTGCCTTGCTGGGTGGCAGTTTCATCAATGATCAGGACAGACCGGCATGATGCCTGACGCAGGCCAAGCCAGCATTGGGCCCGATGCCGCTCTCGAGGCACGCACATCACGCGAGCTGGGGGCGTTGCGTGGCGACGCATCGACCTCGGGCGTCGCCATCCAGGTTCTGGATCGGGCCATGCGCCTGCTCGATGCCCTGGCGGCACAGTCCGAAGCCGTCACGCTCAAGGAACTCTCCGCCAGAACCGGTCTGCATGCCTCCACGGCGCATCGCATACTCAACGATCTGGTGATCGGTCGGTATGTCGAACGTGTGGACAACGGGGTCTATCAGCTCGGCATGCGGCTGCTCGAATTGGGATCCCTGGTGAAGGGGCGCCTGAACGTGCACGAGGCAGCTCTGCCGGGCATGCGTGCGCTGCACAAGCTCACCGGGCAGACGGTGAACCTGTCGATCCAGCAGGGTGACGAAATCGTCTATATCGACCGCGCCTGGAGCGAGCGTTCCGGCATGCAGGTCGTGCGTGCCATCGGCGGGCGTGCGCCGCTGCATCTGACCTCAACCGGCAAGCTCTTTCTATCCACGGCCGATGCGCGTGCGATTCGCGCCTACGCCATGCGCACCGGTCTGGCCGGCCACACCCGCAACAGCCTGACCGATCTTGAAAAGCTCGAACGCGACCTGTCGCTGGTGCGTCGTCTGGGCTATGCGCGCGACAACGAAGAGCTGGAGCTGGGCGTGAAGTGCATTGCTGCCGGGATCTACGATGACACCGGCAAGCTGGTGGCCGGCCTGTCGATCTCGGCGCCAGCCGGTCGCCTGCATGACGAATGGATCAAACACCTGGTCGGGACCGCGGCCGAGATCTCGGGCGCGCTGGGTCATGAGCCCGTCGTGCGTGACAGCGGACAGGCGGGCGGGTAGGCATGTCATCCGGGCGGGTTTAGCCTGCTGAGGTGATCCCCGCGCGGCGGCACCGAACACCCTGGGACACCAGGTTGCTGGCGTTGCGCACGGTCGGCAAAACCGGGAGGCCGCTCCTGCCGACCCCAAAAGAAAAGGGATGCTGCCGATCAACGGCGCATCCCGGAGTGCAACGACAAGACGCCTTCAGGCGCTCTTAGTAGGTGTGGCTATCAGTGACCTGCGGCATGACGCACGCAGGTCACCTCAGTCTACTTACTGCGGTTCCAGGCCAGCTTTCTTGAAGAGCTCTGCCCATTGCGGCACTTGCTGTTTGACTTGTGCGGTGAGTGCATCGGGATTGGCCTGTTTATCCATCACCGTGGCGCCCAGCACGCGCATGCGTTCCTTGAACTTGGGATCGGCCAGGCCGGTCTGCAATGCCTTCACGAGTTTGTCCACCACCGGCTTGGGTGTGCCTTTCGGGACCCACATGCCGTGCCAGATGCCGACCTGAAAGCCCTTGTAGCCCGACTCATCCATGGTGGGCAGATCAGGCAGCGTAGGCACCCGCTGAAGGCTGGTCACGGCATAAGCCTTGACCTTCTTGGCTTCGATCTGCTGCGTGGTGTTGGTGGTCTGATCGCACAGCATGTCGACCTGCTTGCCCAGCAGATCGTTCATGGCGGGTGCCGTTCCCTTGTAAGGAATGGTCAACAGTTGCACGCCAAACGCGTCCATCAGCATCGTGCTGCACAGGTGGCTGGCAGCGCCCACACCTGCATTGGCCAACGACACTTTTTCGTTGTTCTTTTTGATGTACTCGGCCAATTCCTTCATGTTGTTGGGCGGGAAATCTTCGCGCGCAACGATGGTCATGGGCACATCGACCACCAGGCCGATTGGCTCGAAGCTCTCGAGTGCGTTGTAGCCAGGGTTCTTGTAGAGCGAAGGGGCAGTCGAGAAGCCGACGTGCATCAGCAAGACGCTGTAGCCGTCAGGCTTGGCGCGGGCAACCTGTGAGGTGCCCAGCGTGCCACCGGCACCGCCCTTGTTTTCGACCACGATGGTCTCGCCAAGCGGCGCGCGCATGGCTTCGGCCAGCGAGCGTGCCACGTTGTCGGTCGGCCCGCCTGCGGCAAAAGGCACAACCATGTTGATGGGTCGCTCGGGGTAATCAGCCAGCGCCGAACCTGAAGTGATGAGAGCCGCTGCAGCAAAAAGCGTGGTCAGGGGGCGAAACTTGAACGTCATGACTGTCTCCGAAATTGCGCTCGTGGCGCGTATTGTTTTACTGGCAAACGCATGGTGAGCACCGCACCGCGTATAGGCGTAGCACTGCAATTTGCAAGTGCCGCAAGTCTAGGAAACTTCTGGTTCGGGGTCACCCCGGTAGTTACCCCAAGCTGTCGGCGGGCTTTCAACGCCCGCGCGACGCATCCTCGCGACTAAGCGTTTGAAATTGAAGACTTATTGCAACGCACAAATAGGGGTTGACATCGGTGATCGGATCGTTAAAAATGAAACTTGTGCAATGCAGCAAAGTGCACTCACAGATGCGGTATCGCCAAGTGGCGGTGTCGCACACCCCAAAAGACTGGAGATAAGCAATGAGCGCAATTCCCGAACAAGTCCTGGCTCGTCAAAAAGCCGCAGTCAACACCATCGTGGCCGCGCAGTCCGCCCTGTTCGGTGGTTTCGAAAAACTGGTCGAATTGAACGTCAAAGTCATGCGTGCCACGCTCGACGAGTTCAACCAGCAAGCTCAGCAGACCGCTGCCGTCAAGGACCCGCAGGAAGCCATGGCCTATGCATCGTCGGCTGTGACCCCGGGTGCCGAGAAAGCCGTGGCCTACAGCAAGCATGTCTACGACATCGTGACCGGTGTGCAAGGTCAACTGGCCAAGCTGCAGGAAGCGCAAATCGCCGAAACCCAGGCCCAGACTGCTGACTTCCTGGACCAGATCGCCAAGAACGCCCCGGCCGGTTCGGAAAGCGCCGTTGCCGCATTGAAGACCACGGTTGCCAATGCCAATAGCGCCTATGACGCCCTGTCCAAGGCTGCCAAGCAAGCCGCTGACGTCGCCGAGACCAACCTGAACGCCGCCACCAACGCGACGTTCAAGGCAGCCAGCGATGCCGCCGATGCTGCGAACAAAGTGGGTGCACGTGCCCGTCGCACGTCAGCCTGATTGATCTATGCGGGCAATGGCCCGCACCCAGGTCTAGGCCGCACGCAGACCTGAACAGAAAACCGCCTTTGCAGGCGGTTTTTTTATGCGACCGAGTCAGGTCTGTGTTTATGCGACCCCATGGGTTCTGACATCACGCACAACGCGCCAACAACCTGGGTGAGCCACCTTGTGGAGCAGTGATCGACGTCCGGCGTTGCACGCAGTGCCGGATGCCGCCAGTGATCAGCGGGCAATGGCCTGCACGCATTCAGCGACCAGCGCCGGTCCGGCATAGATCAGGCCGGTATACAACTGCACGGCATCGGCGCCGGCATCCATCTTTTCGCGCGCCTGCTTGCCCGACACGATGCCGCCCACGCCGATGATGGCCAGTTCGTGACCCACGCGCGAGCGCAGGCGCTCGATCACGATAAGCGAGAGTTCGTGCACGGGTGGCCCGGACAAGCCGCCTGCTTCTTCAGCATGGGCCTGACCTTTCACTGCGGTGCGCTGCAGCGTGGTGTTGGTGGCAATCACGCCGTCGATGCCGTATCGCGGCAACACATCGGAAATGGTGTCAATCTGGTCCGCCGTCAGGTCGGGCGCGATCTTCACCACCATGGGCACCCGGCGTCCCGTCGTGTCTTCCAGACGTTTGCGCTCCTGATGCAACGCGCCGAGCAGATCGCTCAGTTCGTCCGCACCCTGCAGGCTGCGCAGATTCTGCGTGTTGGGTGACGAGATATTCACCGTCACATAGTCAGCATGGGGATAGACCGCGGCCAGTCCGGCGATGTAGTCATCACGCGCGCGCTCGATCGGCGTATCGGCGTTCTTGCCGATATTCAGTCCCAGAATCCCGCCCGATTGCTGGAAGGTGCTGCGGCGGACATTCGCCATGAATGCGTCCAGCCCGCCGTTGTTGAAGCCCAACCGGTTGATCAGGGCCTGCGACTGTGGCAGACGGAACATGCGCGGCTTGGGATTGCCCGGCTGGGCCCTGGGCGTGACCGTTCCCACTTCAATGAAGCCGAATCCGAGGTTGGCGAGGGCATCGATATGCGCGCCATTCTTGTCCAGCCCGGCGGCAAGGCCAACCGGGTTGCGCAGTGACAACCCCATGACCTGACGAGGCGCCCTGGGGGCGGCTCGCATCAGCCCGCGTGTGAAGGTGCAGTCGTAGGCGCGTTGCAGATTGCGCAGGGTAATCTCGTGCGCCGTTTCGGCGTCCAGAGCGAACAGGGCGGCACGGGCCGCAGGATAGGCATGGTGGAGGATAGACATGGGAGGCGATTGTAAAGTGTTAATGGCCAGGCTGGGTCCGTGCGCCTGCAGGCTCGGTCGCTGCCGTCCAGTCGCCATCGATCAGCCGTTGCTGAGGCTGAAAGCCCGCCTTGTATGCCATCTTTCGGCTGTCTGCGATCCAGTAGCCCAGGTAAAGCCAGGGCAGGCCCAGTGTGCGGCACTGTTCGAGCTGCCACATGATGCTGTAGGTGCCCAGGCTGCCCGGCACCGTGGGATCGTAGAACGTGTAGACCGACGACAGCCCCTGATCAAGTACGTCGATGATGGAGACCATCACTAATTTGTCGTCGGCATCCCGGAATTCCACCAGACGGGTGTTGACCCGGGTGGTCAGCAAAAACTGCGCGTACTGCGTGCGGCTGTCTTCATCCATGCCGCCGCCCGGATGGCGATGCTGTTGATACGCGGTATACAGCGCATAGTGTTCCGGAGACCACGCCAGTTCCGCCACGAAAGAGCGCAGGTCGCCGTGTGCGCGCCAGGCGCGCCGCTGACTGCGCGTGGGCGCGAACTCACGCGTATCCACGCGCACGGGTATGCATGCCTTGCAGTTGTCGCAATGTGGGCGATACGTGAACAGGCCGCTGCGTCGAAAACCCTGCTCGACCAGATGCGAATACGTGTCCGCATTGATCATGTGACCCGGGGCGGCCACCTGCGAACGGGCCTGCCGCTGCGGCAAATAGCTGCAGGGGTAGGGCGCAGTTGAATAGAACTGCAGGGTTGAGAACGGAAGTTCCTGGAGCTTGCTCATTGCATCGCCAAAGCACGGCACCGACCAAATCGTGCCGCTATCGTCTTGATATTACTGCGACTCGGGCGCTGGCACTATTGGGACAATCTCGCCCTCGGGCGTGAGTCGCCCCGCAAGCCAGGGCGGGCAAGGCAGGTTTCGGGCGGCGAGCAGGTGCTCGGCAAAGCGAGTCCGACTCACCGGTGCGGCCCCCAGACTGGCCAGATGGCTGGTCTGCTGCTGGCAGTCTATCCAGGTCACACCATGGCGCATCAGAAATGTCACCAGATAGGCCAGTGCAATTTTCGATGCATCGGTGGCCCGGGTGAACATCGACTCGCCAAAGAACATGCCACCCAGGCTCACACCATATAGTCCGCCCGCCAGCTCGCCATCAATCCACGTTTCCACGCTGTGGGTCGCCCCCGCCTGGTGCCATTGCCGATAGGCCTGCTGCATGGTCGGACTGATCCAGGTGCCCGGTTGCCCTGTACGCGGCGCGGCGCATGCCGCCATCACTTGTGCGAACGCCGTGTCCACGCGAACCTCGATGTGGGCGGCCCGTGCCGTGTCCGGCTGGCGTGCAATCTGTCTGAGGCGCTTGCGCAGCGCACGTCCCGGTGCGAACTGAGCGCACTGCAGCACCATGCGCGGGTCGGGGCTCCACCACAGTATGGGTTCACCGGGTGAAAACCAGGGAAAGATGCCTCGCTCGTAGGCCGCGGTCAGGCGGTCGATTCCGAGATCCCCGCCTACGGCCAGCAGCCCGTCGGGTTCGGTCAGCGCCTGATCCAGCGCAGGAAAGGGCGTGTCCCGATCGAGCCAGGCCAGTTTCACGAACGATGGGCTTTGGGCGGTGCCAAGGCGTACTGACGTGTCTGGAAATGGCCGCTGGCATGGTCGGCAATGAAGTGCTTGAGCGTGGTGACTACCGATCCGAACGACATGTTGTCCCAGGGGATGTCGTCGAGCGCGAAGTAGCGTGCCTCCAGACTTTCGGGGCCGGGATCCAGGCGATCGGATAAGGCATGCGCCAGATAATAGATGTGGACCTGATCGACATGGGCGACATCGATGATGGTGTAGATATCACCCAACTGCACATCGGCGCCGGCCTCCTCCTGCGTTTCGCGCAGCGCCCCATCGGCAGTCGTCTCGCTCAGCTCCATGAAGCCTGCGGGCAGCGTCCAGGTGTTGTAGCGCGGTTCGATCGCCCGGCGACACAGCAGAATCTTGTCACCCCATACCGGTACGGTGCCCACCACGACCCGCGGGTTCTGGTAGTGGATGGCACCGCAGTGCTCACACACATCACGCTCGCGGTTGTCGTCAGGCGGCACACGGCGCACCACGGGTGTACCGCATTGGCTGCAGAATTTTGCGCGGCGGGGCGCTGGGAAATAGAAGGTGGGATCTTCGCTCATGCGGTGATTCTACCCAAGCTTGCGACGGCAGTAATGCTCATGTGCGGGCGGGTGCTGGCGAAGCGACGAATCCCAGGGCGTGGGCCACCTCGTCACTTCGCATCATTCGCAAGGGCAGGGGGTGAGCGCTGCACGGGTGTTCGACGGCGATGGTCTCGCCCGGACTCATTGCATCAAGCGCGTTCAGCAACACGTCCGCGATCGCCTCCGAGGACGCGGTTGCTTCCGATGTTCCCACTGCCTGCGATGTCACGGGCGCTGGCGATATTGCGGGTGCCTGCGATAGGGCAGCCGTAGCGGGCGCGTCTTGCCGTGCGACCGACATCGCGTCCAGTACGCCTATCAAATCGCGATCGATGACCATGCCCGGCCCTAAGGCGGTTTGCGCAAAGAGGCGACCCTGGTCATCGAGCACCCAACCGGCAACAGCACCGGCCTGCTCGCCCGTATGCGCCACAAATGAGGCGTCTTGCGCGTCGTAGTGAAGGATCAGTGCGGCCGCGTCCAGTCGCACATACACCCGCTGCGGGCCATTCTGAAAAAACCAGCGCCCCTGATCATCGTGCGTGTAATTGCGGTTCATGAAGCCGGTGATCTGCTGATTGGCAATGGGCTCGCCCGGCCCGCCTTCACCGCTGCCGCCACCCTCGTGTAAACGCCACTGGCCCCGGGGATCCAGTGACAGCCAGCCGAAGGCAGCGGGCACGTTGGGCCACCGAATTTGGGCATCGAGAACATTCTGGTCCATGTGCTGGGGTCTCCGCGCTCGCCGTCCTGGCAGTAGTTGGTG
>Ga0265296_1004405_pt1 | contig 12262 bp, 12 predicted proteins | sample MunlanPumphouse1_FD_189073 | JGI IMG/M metagenome (GOLD analysis project Ga0265296, IMG submission 189073) | Groundwater microbial communities from a municipal landfill in Southern Ontario, Canada - Pumphouse #1 | ecosystem: Environmental > Aquatic > Deep subsurface > Groundwater | place... | reverse complement strand
AGGATGAAACGGCGGAAGCAACGCATGATGCACCTCCGGGCGATGAGGCGTGTTTCTGGAAAGAGCGATTGAGACGAATCGATTATAGCACACCCGGCGGGCTATTTTCTGAGATAACGCCTCACGCCCGCCTGAATGAGCGCTACTTCCGCCAGGCGTACCCGCCGTCCCCCTGGACGAGCTTCTTGATTTCAGGATTGTTGAACTTGAGCCACGTCGCGACGGCTTTGTCCCCCGTCGAGCGAAAAATGTGGTACGCGAACGCCTCGGTATGCCCGTTCCGATCCAGAGCGCCGAAGTACGGCGCGTAGTAATCCCAGCAGAATCCTGCCGGGTCTTCCTTCTGCTCGTATTCCCCCACGACCCCGAAAAGACCATCGAGGGTCTCGGCGGCGGATTGAACGTCAGTCTTCTTCTCGCCGTCCGTCATGCTCGCCGCGCGCGCCATCGTCACGGACAGATCGAGCAGTCCCGTGTCGCCGTCGACCGCATCCGAATCCGGGGCAAACGACAGCTCGATCCGTTCCGGCTTGCCGCCGCGACTCGAAATCCCCGATCCCAGGGCGGCCTGCAATTTCTGCAGCGCATCCGGCGATCGAGGAGAATCGGGCTCGAGCATCAGGAACCTCGCGAGAGCGAGAATCTCAGGGGCCTTCATCTGCTTGGCGTTGTACACCATCGCCAGGGCGAAGTTGCTGCTTGCGTGTCGGGGATTCTCGATAAGGGCGCTCTGAATGTACGCCCGCGAGCTGTCGAGCTCGCTCTTTCGATAGAATGCGAGCCCGAGGTTGTAGAGAAACAGGTATTTGTGCTGACCGGACGCCAGTCCTTTCCTGAACGCCGCGATTCCTTCGTCCATTCTGCCGAGATTGTCCAGAGCGTTTCCCTCGTTCATATAGAAGAGCGGAAGGGTCTCCGAGCGATACTTCAGGCCGCGCTGCGCATACGAGAGCGCGCGCTCATAGTCCCCCTTCGCCATACAACTGTAGGATATTTCGTGAAGGGCGATGACGTTGTCAGGATTCTCCTCGAGGATCGATTCATAGGCCGCGATCGCCTCCGCGTATCTGCCGCTGTCATGATAGCCGAGGCCGGTCCGAAGCAAGCTGTCCTGCCGTGCGGTCGGCGGCACCGGCTCGAGCTCGCCTTCCTGCGCCGCCGCCGGCGAGAAGAGGCACCTCGCGAGGACGACCGCCAGGATACAAGCTGCAGCCGAAAACTTCATACTATCCCCTCCGTTTCAAGGAACGCCCGATTGTGCGAGATGAGGAGAGAGGCTAGCAGATTTTCCGGATGAGTTCAAGGGAGCCGTGCGCCTCGCCGCCGGCGGCATCTGGCGGCCGGCCGGGAGTTGTGATACGGTCGGCGCATGCTTCGGATGATCGTTCCCGCGTGTCTGTTTGTCGTCGCCCTGTGCCTCGGCTTGTGCTCGGCACCGTGTGATGCGGGCAGTGTCGAGGGCAATGGAGCTCAGCCGGATTCTCTGCGGCAGCCTCGCACCAGCTTCGTGATTCTGCCCTACGCGTACTATACACCGGAAACGAAAGTCGCATTCGGGGCCGGAAGCATCTACTCGTTTCGCACGGGGGGCGCCCCTGGAACCGGCGCCGCCGACTCCGCCGGCACATTCCCCGACGGCCGCCCCTCCAGCGTGAGAGCGGCGACGATCTATACGCAGTTGAGCCAGATTATTCTCGCGCTCATGCCCGAGATTTATCTTCAAAAAGAACGGTACTATTACACCGGCTTCTACGGGTATTACAAATATCCCGACAAATTCTGGGGAATCGGCGGAGACACTCCCGACGGCGCCGAGGAAAATTACCGAAAAAATGACTTCGAATCGAACACGTCCCTGCAGAGGCGAAGTGCGCCCGGGATCTACGCCGGGGCGCTCTTTCAATATCGATACATGAACGTCGACGACGCGGACTCGCGCGGCGCCCTGCAGGCCGGCGGGATTCTACCATCAATGCTCCGCCGTCGGTTTCGGAAGAGCCATCGGGAGCGATTACACATTCAACGTGCTGAGCCTCGACCTGCGGATGTATCGCAGCCTGTTCGGCTCGCACGTGCTCGCGCTCCAGACCTATGACAGCTTCATCTCCGGCGAAGCGCCGTTTCAGATGCTCGGCATGCTCGGCGGCTCGTACTGGATGCGCGGCTACTACCTCGGACGCTACCGCGACAGCAACATGATCACCGCCCAGGTCGAATATCGATTTCCCGTGTGGTGGCGGTTCGGGGCTGTGGGATTCGCGGGCGCCGGCGACGTGGCGAGCGACGCCGGGAAATTCCGCATCGACCGGTTCAAACACAGCGTGGGATGCGGGGTTCGATTCATGTTCGACAGGCGGGAGAAGATCAACGCGAGGCTTGATATCGGCTTCGGGAGCGACGATAATGCCGGAGTGTACGCGATGGTGCTCGAAGCGTTTTAGCTCCCGGCACCGCATCGCGCGAGGAGAATGTATGTCGAGTTGTGTGAGGCGCGGCACGAGGCACGGTGTGCGGCGCGGCACGAAGCACATGCGAGGGCTCGATGGGCTCCCGCTGCTTTTTCTCGCGGCGTGGCTTTTCACGCTCGCCGGCCCTGTCGCGGCGCAGGAGCCTGCGGCGGCGGCAGCCGCGCGGCCGCGCATCGGCCTCGCCCTGAGCGGGGGCGGCGCCCGGGGCGCGGCGCACGTCGGCGTGCTCAAGGTGCTGGAGGAACACCGAATTCCGATTGATTACATCGCAGGCACCAGCATGGGGGCCCTCGTCGGAGGCCTCTATGCATCCGGCCTTTCGGCGGCCGAGCTCGAAACGATAATCACGACCATCGATTGGACCGCCGCGTTCGACGACTTCATCCCGCGCACGGAACGTTCTTTCCGCCGGAAGCGGGACGACGACCTCTACCTCGTCAAGAACAAGCCGGGCGTATCGGGCCGCGGGCTCCTCTTTCCGCCCGGGCTGCTCGACGGCCAGAAAATCGATCTGCTCCTCAAGAGACATACGCTCCCGGTCGTCGAGATTCGCGATTTCGACAAGCTGGCCATTCCCTTCCGTGCCGTCGCGGCGGACCTCGCGACCGGAGAGTCGGTCGTGATCGATCGCGGAGACCTCGCGCTCGCGTTGCGGGCGAGCATGTCCATCCCGGTGGTGTTCGCGCCGAGAGAGATCGACGGCCGTCTGCTCGTGGACGGCGGCATCGGCCACAACCTCCCCATAGATGTCGTTCGGCGGATGGGCGCGGACGTGGTCATCGCGGTCGACATCAGCACCCCCCTGCAGGAACGGGAGCAGCTTCGTTCCGTGCTCGCCGTCACCGATCAGATCCTCGGGATCATGACGCGCCGCGACACCGACCGGCAGATCGCTTCCCTGCGTTCGGGAGACGTTCTCATTCAACCGGATCTCGGCGACATCACGACGGCGTCGTTCGATCGGGCGGCCGAGACGATCCCGGCCGGCATCGAGGCGGCGGAGGCCTCTCTCGGCGCGCTCGAGCGTCTGTCCGTCTCCCCCGAGGAATACCGCGCGTACGCGGCCGAGCGGGCCGTGGCCGGGCGCTCTGCGCGGGGCGCCTCGCCCGTCGTCGAAGAGCTCAGGATCGTCAATCGCTCGCGCGTCGCCGACGGTGTCATCGCGGCACGGCTTCACGTCGAGCTCGGCAAACCCCTCGACGTCGATCGGCTGGAAAATGATCTGGATCAAATCTTCGGGCGCGAGCTCTTCGAGTCGGTCTACTACGATCTGAGCGCGGATTCGGGCCGCACGGTTCTCGCGGTGACGCTGCGGGAACGATCGTGGGGCCCCAATTACCTGCAGTCCGGCGTCGCGATATTCGAGGAATTCGAGGGGGCCAATTTCAACCTCGCCGTCGCGTATACACGCACGGCCATCAATCGCCTGAACGGCGAATGGCGGATCGGCGGGCAGGTCGGCCAGGAACCGGGCGCATTCACCGAGCTCTATCAGCCGCTCGATAAATCCCTCCGCTGCTTCCTCCACCTCCAGGCGACGCTGTCCAATCGGGCCGATAACGTGTTCGACGCCGAGGGCAACAAAATCTCGGAGCTCGGCCTGCTGAGCTATGGAGGACAGATCGCCGGCGGCCGCGAGCTCGGCACGTTCGGCGAAATCCGGGCCGGGATCCTGCGCGAAGCCGGCACGATTTCGACGCAGGTCGGGGCACCCGGAACCCCCGATGTCGATTTCAACACCGGCGAAGCGTTTCTGCAGTTCTGGGCGGACGAGCGCGACAACGCCAATTTTCCACACTCCGGAGGCGATCTGCGGCTTCGGCTTTCGGCCGGCCTCGAGGAGCTGGGCTCCGACGTCCATTACGAACAGGGAATGATCGAAGGGTCCTGCGCGGCCTCGCTCGGACGCTGGACCGGGCTCCTCGAGATGCTCGCCGCGACGACGCGCGCGAGCGACGCGCCCTATCAGCGCCTCTTCCGGCTCGGCGGTTTTTCGCGGCTGTCCGGTCTCGAGCGGAACGAGCTCATCGGGCAGCATGCGGCGTTCCTCTCCGCGCTCTTCTACCGCCGGATCGCGGATCTCACCATGCTGTCCCTCTACGCGGGGGTGTCTCTGGAGTACGGAAACGTATTTCAGGAGAGAGAGGAAATCGCGTTCGATAACGGCAGGGTGGCGGGGAGTGCCTTCCTCGGTCTCGACACTCCCATCGGGCCGGTCTATCTCGCCTATGGCGCCGCAGAGAGGGGTCGCGGGAATTACTATTTCTTCCTGGGCAAGCGGCTCTGAGGCTTTCCGGCGCGTCGCGCAGCTTGCGCGCCGCGCGAATAAGCAGCAGCTACTACATGGCGGATCAGCGGGAGCTTTCAGCCGAGCTCCAGCCAATGCTCGACCGGCCGCAGCAGGAACTCGTCGACGGGAATCCCGTCGCCGCCGACGAGAAGCGTGCGAGCAGGTTTAAACGCCGCGGAGAACGCCTCCATCCCGGAGAGCGCCTCGCGGCGCGCGCCGCTCTTGACCTCGATCGCCGTGACGCTCCGGCCCGCTTTGATCACGAAATCGACTTCGAGGTTCCTGTCGCGCCAGTAGAAGAGCTCCAATCCCCCCGCGCGGGCCTTGTTGGCCAGATGGGCGCCCACTGCCGATTCGACGAGCCGTCCCCAGAAAGCGCCGTCCCGACGCGCCTCCTTCAGCCGCAATCCCGAAGCGGCCGTCATCAGCGCGGTGTTGAGCACCTGAAGCTTCGGGCTCGAGCCGCGCCGCCTCGCGGCGTCCCCCGCGTACTTTTGGAGTCCCGTCACCATGCCGGCAGCGGCCAGGAGATCGAGATAATGAGCGAGCGTCGTCGTATTTCCCGCATCCTGCAGCTGTCCGGTCATTTTCTGATATGAAAGCACCTGCCCGGAGTACCGGCACGCAAGATCGAAAAGCCTCCGCAGGAGCGCGGGCTTGTCGACGCGCGTGAGGAGCAGAACGTCGCGGGATAGAGTCGTTTCGATAAGGGAATCGCGAATGTAGCTCGACCAGCGGGCCTCGTCGCGCGCGAAGGGCGCTGCCCCGGGGTACCCGCCGAGGAACAGGTATCGCTCGACGTCCCAGCCGAACGCGTCCCGCATCTCGCCGAACGACCAATGAGACACCTGGATCGTTTCGAAACGACCGGCGAGACTCTCTCCGAGACCGCGCTGAATGAGGAGCGGCGCGGAGCCGAGTATGACGATCAGAAGATTCGTTCTGGCCGCGGTGTCCTCGTCCCAGAGGCGCTTGACCGTCTCGGACCACCCCGGAATCTTCTGGATCTCGTCGAGGGCGAGGATGGCTCCGGCGCGACCCGCCGACCGCGCCTCTATTCTCGCGATCGACCACTGTTCGGCGATCCATTCGCGGCCGCGCTGCGCGGGCTCGTCGGCGGATGCGTAGCGGGAAGGGCGGCGAACGGTTTCGAGAACCTGGCGGACGAGAGTCGTTTTTCCCGATTGGCGGGGCCCGGCGACCACCTGGATCATGCGGCGCGGCTCCGCGAGACGCTTTCGGAGAATATCGGCGACGGGACGGACGTACATGCGCGACCTCCATTTTACTCAATACGCTGAGTAATATTACTCAATATGTTGAGCAAATGTCAAGCCAAATGCCCGCCTATATCGCCTTCAGCTGACCATCCTTGTACGTGAATCTGTCCCCCTTCATCTTCGCCAGTCCCTGGGGAACCGTGCACCCGGCCTGAGCCGCCTCCGCGGAGAACTCGGTATAGCGCGAGCAGGAGCTCCCGCCGTGCATCCATAAGAGGCTCGCAGGATCGAGCTTGTCGACGCCCCACCACACGCCCTTCTTCATCGTCTCCTGGTCCCCGAAGCCGCATCCCGACACCGGCATGAACGCCATGTCGATCTTGCGACCGATGCCGGCGAGGTAGTTGATCTCCTCGGCGTAGACGCCGTCGACGTTCGCGTCGCGATTGTGGAGATCGCCCGAATGCAGGATCGTGAGCCCGTCGACCGTCACGAGGAACGCGACACCCGCGTCGGTGGAGCGGGCGGCGACGATCTCGATGCCGTTCACGTTCTTCTTCTCTCGCGGATCGATGAGCTCGACCGCGACGGCCGTGTCGGGACGCTGCCCGCACACCCAGGTGATGTCGCCGAGCGACTTGTTCCACGCGAAGTTCGCCTTGCTGTAATGATCCGGATGGACCGTGTGCGACACGAACGCGGTGACCTTCTTGCCGGCGAGCTCCGCCGGATTGACGCAGCCGTTGAGAATGCCCGGCGTGTCCGAGGCGCGCCCTTCCAGGACGTAATCGAAAACGAGGACGTTGTTCGCGGTCTCGATCATCCATCCCGAGTGGCCCGTGTAGAAAACGACGGCCTCCCCCTCGGGGATGCGCTTCGAGAGAAGATCGGCCGCGCAGATCTCCTTGCAGCCGCCTTTCGCGCCCTTCGCCTTGAGCGCCTTGGCGACTTCCGTGTTCCCATGGCGGGTGGCGTAGTAGAGGGGCGTGTGTCCCTCGCTGTCCTTGGCGTTGACCGGGGCGCCCGACGCGATGAGGAACGCCGCGAGGTCGCCGTAGCCCTTGGCCGCGGCCGCGTGAAGGCCGGTGCCGGTCGCTCCGAAAGCGCCCCCGGCGTTCGACACGTCCGCCCCCTTCGACGCGAAGTATTTCACGATATCGGTGTATCCGTGTTCGCAGGCGAGCGTGAGCGGTGTCGATCCCTCGGCGTTTCTCGCGGTCGGATCGGCGCCCGCTTCGACGAGGAGCCGCGCGATCTCGACCGGCACGTTCGGCGTCTGCGCGAAGCGGTGAAGGACGTTGCCGCCGGTCTCGCTCGTGCGCTTCACGTCGGCGCCCGCCGCGAGAAGCATCCGGACCGTCTCGGGATCGGGGCGCCAGAAGCTCGCCATGATAGCGGTGAACTCGTTGAGGCGGTAGTTCGGATCGGCCCCCTTGTCGAGGAGGAATGTCATAACATCTATCTGTCCCCGCTGGGCCGCGCCCGCGAGCGGGGTGGCGCCCCACTGGTCGGGGCCGCAGTTGAGGGAGAGCCCCGCCGCGACGAGCTGCTTGAGAACCTCGACATCGCCGCGCCGCGCCGCGTAGTGAACAAGGCTCGTGCCGCCGGTCGCGCGGCAATCGAGCTTGGCGCCCTTCGAGGCGAGATGCCGAACGGCGTCCCACTTGCCTCTGCCCCCCGCGAAGAGCACGGCGGTCATGCCGTTCACGTCGGCGGAGTTCACGTCCATCCCCTTCGCGAGCAGGAGATCGATGACCGCGATGTTGGCGCCGATGGCGGCGACGTGGAGCGCGTTCGAGTTTTCGTTGTCGCCGAGCTTGACGTCGGCCCCGAGGTCGAGCAGGAGCTTCGTCATCTCGAGGTTCCCGGCCTGGGCCGCGATGTGAAGCGGCGTCGAACCGTCGGCCTCCTTCGTCGCGAGGAGCGACCGGTCGGCGGCGACGAACCGCTTCACCGCATCGAGATTCCCCCCGCGGACCGCCTCGTGGATCTCGCCTGCCGCGACATAGGCGGCGAGGGAGAGAAGAATCATGACAATGGAAACCAACCGCACCGTACGCATGGGCACCTCCTCGTGCACAGGAAACGACCTGCATTTTATACAGCGGCGCGGGGGAAAAGTGCCGGGCTGCCGAATAGAATTATAGAATTGCGGCGATCCGAGCGAAATGTCGACGGCGATGGCCACACCCACCCATCGAACCTACTTATCGACTTCTGGATTCTCGGGCAATAGTGAAATGATGCGAATGCCTCTTCGGGCCTGTTCAGCATCTTTCTTGTCCGGCAGATTCGGGTTCAACTCGAGCGCGAGATCCGTGAAGGCAACGAAAACATCCATCCGCTCCTCGAGGGTGAGCGAGCGAAACCAGAGCGCTTTCGCCTCAGGTGTCTCGTCGGCCCTGCTATGGGATATTTTGTGGTTCATCCAATTCTGTCACGGCCCGTGACAGAATTGTAACTTCTTCTGTATAAGCGAGATAGAAGGCGTGTATTCTGGGCCGGGCGATGCCGGCCTTGATCTCTCCCAACAGGGGCAATGAGCGGAACTTGTCAAGCGGGCCGAGGTTGTCGCAGATTGCGGTAACCCCCAACGGTCCGGCCTGAGGTGGTCACAAATTGTGACCACCTCAGGCCAAACTTGATGTTGCAAAATGTGACATCAAGTTTGTAACCTCTTTGAAGACAACAAATGTGCTTTGAGCGCGGCTTCTCCTCGCCAGGCACTTCACCGTCCACGGGGGATTTCTGTTCTAGCGCATCGCCTGAAGAATCGTGAGGATCTTCGCCTTGAGGGCGGGGACATCGCCCGTGACGTCACGCTTCATAGATTACCACGAGCTCTTTCTTGATCCTGTCGCGGAGGTATGGGCTGATTGCCGCCTCGGTCAAGAGGTCCACTTTGCGGCCGAGCGCCGCCGAAAGATCGCGTTCCAGGGCGACGAACGCCAGGAGGCTTTTCGGGCGCGAAAAAGTAACGAGAACGTCGATATCGCTCTGATCCGTAGCCTCGCCCCGAACAAACGACCCGAATATGCCGATCCGCGTCACGTCGTTCTTGCGGCATATATCGATCAATTTCTGAGATTCGAAAGGCAGCTTGATCATATGATTACTTCGAATGAAATCTTATGACGCGCGGCGGCTGGGGTCAACGTTCAATCCGCGACCTGTCGAAAGAGACCTTAAATATCGACACATGCCGGCGACATGTCGATTCCGTCGACACGTCGGTGGATTCTCACCGTACGATTCTGCCACAGGCCGTGGCAGAATTGCCCCGCCCAAATCTGTCGTGGGCCGTGACAGATTTGCGCCGGAAAGATCTTGCACGGCCGTGCAAGTTCTGTGCAGGGTAATTCTCTCACAGGCTGTGAGAGAATTGTAACCTCTTTTGAATATGTCAAATAGAAGGTTCGCATCTTCCATATGTTCTGTCGGGAGAACCCTGGGATTTCGGGAAAAGCCGACTGAATATCCATCGCCAGTCGCTCTACCACTGACCTTCCCCATTTTTGAAGCTTCTGGCGCTCGACTATCGACCTCCCGATATGTCAGTACAGATCGATCAGCACGTGGTTGGCCGCCAGAGCAGCCTCAATCCTGGACCGGGCGATTCTGGCCTTGATCTCTCCCAGCAATTCGCCATAACCGGCGGGAAGGCCAGCGATCTCTCCGCCGGATTTCTGGATGACGCTTTTTTCTACCGGGACAATTGATGAACGAGAATCTGTCCGCTTGCTGGATCTGCTTCCCATCCGCCGCCACCTCCCGAGTCGTTTGAGGTCGCAAATTGTGACCTCAAAGCAGGAACCCATACCCCAGTAATGAAATAGAGTGCGCAGGAGGTTGTCACATTCTGTGATAACCTCAATTCTCTTACGGGCCGTAAGAGAATTGCAGCCTCATCCGCTTGCGAGCTCTACTGTCCAACCTCTTTCGTATCCCGCCGGGCTATTCCGCGGGTCCACCGTTCTTGGAGCGAAATCCGATGCGGCGCTTATCCGCTTTCCCTGGCGGTGCCATGAGGCGCTTGATCGCGTCGATGATGGCGACGATCTGCTCGTCGTGACTCGAGAGCTTGCACTCGAGCTCGGCGAGCTTTTCGGCCAGCTCCTTATGAGTCGCAAGGAACGCCCGCAGGCGGACGAACGCGCGGACGACGAAGACGCTCATCTCAACGGCACGCGGCGTATTGAGCACGGAGGCTGCCATGATGGCGCCGTGCTCGGTGAAGGCATAGGGGCACTTCGTGCGACCGCCTCGGCCTCCGTTTGATATCGCAAATTGCGATATCAAAGCTCTAAGCTCTTGTCTCGTAAGCTGAAACATAAAATCATCCGGAAACCGATCGAGGTTTCTGATGACCTGCTCATTCAATCTTCTGGTCTCCACGCCATAGAGTGCGGCAAGGTCCGCGTCGAGAATCACCTTCTCTCCCCGAATGAGCAGAATGATTTGCTGGATTCTTTCGGCTGGAACGATTGATGAATGAGGACCGGTACACTTGCTGGATTTACTTCCCATCCGCCGCCACCTCCCAATCCCCTTCGCGCGAATCGAATGTTATTACGCCAACGGCGAATTGTCAAGCGCCGCGAGGTGGTTGCAAATTGTGACCACCTAGAATCATTCTTCTTCTGAGGTCAACGATCCGAGCCGTTTGAGGTCGCAAACTGCGACCTCAAGAGCGTAACTCGTTTGTTCGTAATGGCCAGCCAAAGGTGGTCGCAATTTGCGACCACCTCCGATCCAACTTGAAGTCGCAATTTGCGACCTCAAGTCCGCAACTCATTTATCGGCAACGCTCAGCCAGAGGCGGCCGCAAATTGCGGCCACCTCGCCCGTCGTTTGATATCACAAATTGTGATATCAAACCCGTAACTCATTGTCTGTCAACGGGCCGGCTATTTCTTCGGCGGCTCTCCGACGATCTCGACCCACTCCGCGACGACGGTCACGACCGAAACGTAGCTCTTCCCCGTCCGCGCCATCGCGCCTCTCAATCTCGCGATGTCCCGCTTCGACAACGAATCCGCCGCGCCCGATTCTCTCTGTCCGCTCACCCACGTGGAATCCCTGCAGGGGGTGTCGTCGATGTGGCAGAGGAGCGCCTTTTCGCTTTCCATCCTGTCGACGTACGAGCTTTCGATGCGGGATTCCTTCGCGATCCCCCGGACCCTGACCGTCTTCTTGTAGAACGATTCATCGAAGCCGCCGCTCGAATCCCGCGGCACGATCTTGACGATAGCCCCGCCCGCGGTCATGAGCTTCATCTTCCTGCCGTCCACGCCGCAGATGTGAACGACGAGACCTTCCACCTCGACCCCGGCGTCGCGATACCTGTCGATATGCGCCACCAGGCTGTCGGCCGGGACCTTTGCGAATGCCGGGCTCGCCCCCGCGTCGCCGCGGCCCAGCGACAACGCCGCCGCCAATACGATAATCGAAAATCCGGTTTTCATGATCCTCCATTCGGGTGCAGACTTCGGGCACTCTCCTACGCCTGAACATTGTGCCCGCGTTTCACGGAGGTGGCAACGATGAAAACGCTCCCCGCCCGCCGGCTCGCCCTCGCCGCGCTCGCTCTCGCGCTCCTGTGGATCTGCTCGTGCAGCGAGGACACGACCTGCCCCACGTGTCCCAAGCCGGCGGTCTGCCATGACCCTTCGAAAGCCCTTCTCGGATCGTGGGTCGTCTTCGAGTCGACTCTCAACGGGAATCCCGACCTGATATACATGGGCATGCAGTGGGACTTTCGCGACGATGACACGCTGATAGTGGCTACGACCTCCGATCCCTACGTCTGGTCCGCCAACGACTCGATGCTTTTCATGATGTCGACGCCCAGCCCGACCGAGTTCATGGCCTTCCGCTACGAGTTCGAGGCGGATACATTGAACCTGCGGGGCATGACGGGGATCCCCTTCACCGTCTACTGGAGGTTCCACAGGATGCCGTAGGGGATGCGGGAGCGTCGGGCCACCCCAGTCCGATCTTGAAGTCGCGAAATGCGACTTCAAGATTGTAGGTCCTTTGTTAGCAGGGCATAATTGTGGGGACAGTGTCCCCACAATTTCGAGATCACGCGCCTTCGCCGGCTGCAGTGCCGTCAATTGCAGGGGCAGCGTCCTCATATTTGAATGCTCCGGCCCCGCCTATCTGTCGCGCGATGTTCGAAGCTCCGATTCCAATTCTTCGACGCTCGGCAGACTCCCTTTCAGGTCCTCGGGCAGCGTCGTGGCCAATCGGTATTCCGAGACGCCGATGGGCGCGCTCATGTT
>Ga0265296_1004404_pt1 | contig 12262 bp, 9 predicted proteins | sample MunlanPumphouse1_FD_189073 | JGI IMG/M metagenome (GOLD analysis project Ga0265296, IMG submission 189073) | Groundwater microbial communities from a municipal landfill in Southern Ontario, Canada - Pumphouse #1 | ecosystem: Environmental > Aquatic > Deep subsurface > Groundwater | place: Canada... | reverse complement strand
CTTCTCATACCTTGCCTTTCATCCATCCGCGTAAATCCATTGTCACCATCCATGATGTCGGTTTTGGGCGCGAACGGCGGCTGTATGAAAAATCAATAATGGGCCCGACCGACTGGAAGCAGCGTACGCTTTTAGATTTTCTGGTGCGTTTGTTCACCCACGGCCGGTTCGGCGCCAACTCCGAGGATTATAATATCTGGTCAACCATTTTCGGCCTCAAAGGCGCGAAAAAAATTATTACCGTTTCTAATTTTTCCAAAAAAGAAATTATCGAGGTTTTTGGTTCGGAGCGGGGTTTGCGAGGAAAATTGGAGAAAAAAATAGCAGTCGTCCATAACGGCTACGACAAAAAATTCTGCCTATTTATTTCTGACGTGGAAAAAAAACGCCGGCTGCTATATAAATATGGCATAGAAACTCCTTATATTTTTTATGTCGGCCGACTGGAGCGCAAGAAAAATATTACCGGACTGTTGGAGGCTTTCGCGCTGATGATTGAGCGAAATAAAAGCATTCCGCATAAATTAGTGTTGGCCGGCGATGCCAGTTTCGGTTATGACGAAATAAAATATATGGTCAATCAATATAATTTGGATGACCGTGTGAGAAAAACCGGCTACGTTGATGAAGCGGACCTGCCTTTCATTTACAATTCGGCTGACGCTTTCGTTTTTCCGTCGCTTTATGAAGGCTTTGGCATTCCGTTGCTCCAGGCGATGGCTTGCGGCATACCGATCGCCGCCTCCAACGCCGCTTCTATTCCCGAGGTGGCCGGCGACGCGGCAATCTATTTTGACCCAACAGACGTCAATTCCATTTCCCGCACACTGGAGTTAATCTGCACCGATGCGGATTTAAGAAAGCGCCTGGTTCGTAAAGGCGCGAAACGGGTGGAAAATTTCGGCTGGGATATATCAGCGAACCGTACGTTGGAATTGATCAACCAACTTTAATTGCACCCCCACGCCAAAAATTTGGCGTGGGGGTGTAGTTGAATTTATATTAAGAATAATGTTATAATATAGACGCAAATTACAAACGCGTCTTTTTATTTTTTCACTTTAAATAAATATTATTCGCGATTATATAGCTAAAATTATTTCCTGCTTCCTGACGCTGATTATTGCGTCTGCTATTGTCGCAATTCCGGCAAAGCTGACTCCGGCGCTAAGCAGCCGCTTTGCGGAGCCTGGCCCGACTGACGAAATTATTTATAAAATGAAGGCTGAAAATAAACTCCGGCTGATAAAAATTGCGGCCGAAAATCATTTTGGCGCGATACTTGCTTCGTTAGAACAAGACAAGGAAGTTGAATTCGCCGAAGCAAATTACCGTTACCAAGCCTCAATCATTCCATCAGATACTTATTTCAATAATCAGTGGTATTTAAAAAAAATCAAAGCCACGGCCGCCTGGGATAGTAAGAATGAAAGTCCGCAAATTGTAATCGCGGTGATTGATTCGGGCGTGGACACGAGCCACCCGGATCTCATTAATAATCTTTGGCTGAATAAAAATGAAAAACCAAACAACGGCCTGGACGATGATAGGAATGGGTTTATTGACGACGCCAACGGTTGGGACTTTGTGGCCAAAACAGCCGATCCAAAACCGAAATTTGATAAAGACTGGAATCTGGACGGTATTATGCATGGCACGGTGGTGGCCGGCATCATCGCCGCCTCGGGCAACAACGCGGCCGGTGTAACCGGCGTAACCTGGCGCGCCCAACTGATGCCTTTGCGGGTGCTGGATGGGCGCGGACAAGGCAGAGCTAACGATGTGATCAAGGCGATAGATTACGCGGTAACCAACGGCGCCGATCTTATCAACTTGAGTTTTAACGGTTTTGATTATAGCCAGGGAATGAATGAAGCAATCAAGCGCGCGTATGATGCCGGTATCATCGTAGTGGCGGCGGCCGGCAATGAACTTTCTTCCGGCAAGGGCTATGATCTTTCTGCAGAGCCGATGTATCCGGTTTGCTTGGATGGACCGCGAAATGAAAATTGGGTGATTGGCGTAGCGGCGACTGATGTATTGGACCAAAAAACCGCTTTTTCCAGTTACGGCTTCAATTGCGTAGATTTGGCCGCGCCCGGCGTCAGTATTTATAGCGCCAGCGTCTACGCGCCCGATAAGCAGATTAACAATAAAAATTTAGATGTTTATTATGACGGTTTCTGGTCAGGGACATCGGTTGCGGCGCCGCAAGTTACGGGCGCGCTGGCCTTGCTGGAAGCGGCTAATCCGCTTTCAAACCGAAAAGCGGTGATAAACCATCTGCTGAATGGCGCGGATAATATCAGCCGGCTGAATCCTGATTATTTGGGACAGCTGGGACACGGACGCCTGAATGTGGAGTCTTCACTGAATCTTGTGTCGGCTGATTTTAAAAACCATACCGCTGAACTTTTATTCGCGCCGGCCGCGGGCCGCGGGGAAGCCATAAGAATAGCGGATCCCGATGGCAAAAACGAAGTAAAAATACAAATCGCTGACAAAAAACAAAATGGCGCGCAGGTGGCTGCCGGCGATGTGAACGGCGACGGTTTGGCTGAAATAATAACCGCGCCCGGTCCCGGCAGCGCGCCAATAGTAAAAATTCTTGATCGCGAAGGTACGCTGCAAAAACAGTTCTATGCTTATAGTGAAAATTTCCGCGGCGGAGTCAATCTGGCCGCCGGCGATGTGAACGGCGACGGCCGGGCGGAAATCATCACCGGGCCGGGCGCCGGCGGGGGGCCCCAAGTCAAGGTTTTTAATCAAGACGGTATCCTCTTATATCAATTTTTTGCTTATGTCAAATCGTTCCGCGGCGGAGTCAATCTGGCCGCCGGCGATGTGAACGGCGACGGCCGGGCGGAAATCATCACCGGGCCGGGCGCCGGCGGGGGGCCCCATGTCAGAGTTTTTAACGCTCGCGGAGAAGTTAAACTGCAATTTTTCGCTTACGATAAAAATTTTCGCGGCGGCGTGCGTGTTGCCGCCGCCGACATCGACGGAAAAATCGCCAATCGGCAGGCGGAAATCATCACCGGGCCGGGCCCGGGCGGGGGGCCCCAAGTCAAGGTTTTTGACCGACGCGGCCAGTTAAGAACTCAATTTTTTGTTTTTGATAAAAAATTCAGGGGCGGCTTATCGGTGGCGGCAGCTGACGTAAACCGGGATGGCGCGATTGAAATTGTCGCCGCCGCCGGCCCCGGCGGCGGACCGCACCTGCGAACCTTTGATACTGCCGGCAACTTGCTTGATTCATTTTATGGCCTGCCAGAAACGTTTCGCGGCGGCGTAAATGTCTCAATCATTGAAAATTAACTCATTTTTATAGTATAATAATAGATAATAGACCTGTTGCTTAATAAGCTTCGTAACGAAATTTTCAGATTTTGAGGAAATTTTTTCATCCCGCCACTATTATTTTATTAGGAAGGCGGGAGAGGGAATATGGATATATTAGCGAAAAAATTTGGGGAAAAATTTACCGACCCGCCTGCTATCGCAAGCGAAGCCTTGCGGGCAGGAATCTGGAAATTGCAGTAGGAGCTTATTAAGCAACAGGTCTAATGACTAATATGAACCCGGTTAGAGATTATCATAAATAATCTTTTAACAGGGGAAAATAATTAAATAATTTTAAAATATGATCTCTAACGGGGTGGAAAAAACGAAGTCTTACGACAAAAAAAATGTTTTAGTGATCGGCGGCGCCGGTTTTATCGGCTCGCATCTTTGCGATGAATTGATTAAAAACTGCAAAGTGGTCTGTTTGGATAATTTTTCTTCAGGCGATGAAAAAAATATTGATCATCTGCTGGCGGATGAGAATTTCAAATTTATCCGTCATGACATCACCGAGCCGATTGACCTGCGTCAATATCCCGAACTTGCTCCATTTAAAATTGAATTCCAGGGTATCCGGGAAATTTATAACTGCGCCTGCCCGACCTCGCCCAAATATTTTGATCAGAATAAAATTGCGACTCTGCTTGCAAATTCCTATGGCGTAAAAAATGGCCTGGATCTGGCGGTGAAATACGGCGCGAAATTTTTACATTTTTCCTCTTCGGTAATCTACGGTCCTCGGCGCGAAGGCAATCCCAAAATCAAAGAAAGCGATCTGGGACAGGTGGATCTGCTGTCGCCCCGCAGTTCCTATGATGAGGGCAAGCGATTTGCCGAAACCATCGTTACCAATTATCGCGAGGTCTTGAAAGTAGACGCGAAAATCATCCGCTTATTCAGGATTTACGGTCCGCGCATGAAATTAAATGACGGACAAATGATTCCTGATTTTATCATCGCCGCGCTGGACAATCGCGATTTGCTGATTCAGGGCGACCATACTTTTTCTTCCTCTCTTTGTTATGTCAGCGATGTAATTGACGCGAGCCTAAAAATTATGGAGCACGACCATGCCGGACCGCTTAATATCGGCTCGGACCAGGATATAAATCTGACTGATCTGGCGGATAAAATCATAAAAATAACGAATTCCAGATCAAAGATAACATATCAAGAGAAGCATTTGTTTTTTACTGAACTTTCATTGCCGGATATTGATTTAGCTCGCAACGAGCTTGGCTGGATGCCGATAATGACCCTGGAAAAGGGCCTGGAAAAAACCATTTATGACCTGCGGGCAAGCAAGGGCATAGTGGATTTTAAAGCAAATTTGTGAACCCCGTAAATTTTAAATTATTGTGATTATAATGATTATTACGTTATAGAATGGTTTGAGTCTAGAATCTAACGCAACACTTTTGGATTAATATTTAAAGTAAGATTTGGGCATTTTGCATTTAACCTGATAAATATTTGTCTTGAATTAGCAAAAAAACTAATTATTGCTAAGTGCTTAAAAAAATAATACTTTATTATTAGCCCCTGAAAGTGTTGCGTTAGATTCTAGAGACCAACATGTATAATAATGTAAATTTAAATCAAAGAGCAGGCGGGGTAAAAATATTTTGCGTTATTCCCGCTTTTAACGAAGAGAAAAATTTGGCAGCCGTATTAGAGGCGGTGAAACCGATAGTCAGCCAAACAGTAGTTGTCAACGATGGTTCAACTGATCATACCTTGGAGGTCGCCCTTGGAGCCCGCGTCACGGTTTTGACTCATCTTATCAATCGCGGGCAGGGCGCGGCCTTGAAAACCGGTACCCAGTTCGCGCTGACGGCCGGCGCCGATATTATTGTTCATTTTGACGCCGATGGCCAATTTTTAGCTTCACAGATTATGACCCTAGCCGCTCCGATTATTAATGGAGAAGCGGAAGTTGTTTTCGGCTCGCGTTTTCTAAACCCTGACAGCTCGTCATTAAATATGCCGGCGCAGAAGAAATATCTGATAATGCCGCTGGCCCGTCTGTTTAATCGGATTTTCCTTAAGGTGAAATTGACTGATCCGCAGAGCGGCCTTCGAGCCCTGTCGCGACACGCCGCCGAGATTATTGATTGGCGCCAAGATGGCATGGCGCACTGTTCAGAAATTCTTTTTGCCGCCGCCAAGGCACGACTTAAAATCAGGGAAGTGCCGATTACCGTCATCTACCGCCGTTTTGGCCAAAGACTCTCAGGCGGTTTTCGCATCGTTAAAGATCTGTTGATTGCCAGATTAATTAATTGAGAGCGTTTCATCTCCCCAATCAAAGTTGAGGACAAGATTATTCAACGCTCTCAAATTAAATCGTTTTAAATGCTACAGCAACTTCTCGCCTTAATCGTGATCGCCTTCTTTTTGGCTCGTTTGTTTTGGCAAAAGCAAAAACAACAGCTTGCCGCCGGCGAACTGGTTTTTTGGTTCATTTTTTGGCTAGGCGCGGGCCTGGCGGTCGTTTTCTTGAAGTCCATCGATCGTCTGGTAGCGCGATTGGGGTTTTCCGGCTCCGGCATTCAGATCCTGCTTTATGTGGCGATCGCGGTTTTATTTTATTTGATTTTTAGACAGCGCTTGCGGCTGGCCAAACTGGAGCAAGATCTGACTAAAATTGTCAGAAGCATCGCGCTGGCCGAGCCCGCTGACAAGCCGTCCTCAACTGAAACAGAGCAGACGCCGAATCAAACCACTCATAATAAATAATCATATGTCCGCAAAAAATTTATTGCTTGATTTTATCAACTACCTTTTTATCACCCTTCTGCTGGTTCTATCCTTTTTTTATTTTATTGATCCCGAGCGTTTTCACGAATTTACTGAATTTATGGGCGCCCTGGTGCCGTTGGCGGTTTTTGGCATTATTTTTCTGATCAAACTTAAATTCATCCGGGTGGAGTTGGAAAACAAAAAAGAAGAGGGCTCAACCGATTTGGTGCTGTTTCTTGACTACTTTGACAAAGTGAAAGCCGACCTGATTACTTTCGGCATTCCCATGCTGATAATTTTACTTAAACAGATCATTACCGGAGCTGTGGAAATTGCCGATATTTTGATCGCCGCCCTTACTTTTGTTTCGCTCTACTTTTGGCATCGCTACCTGTTTAATAAAACACGATCCTAAACTCATAAGATGAAAATCGCCCAAATCGTCTGCACTTTTCCGCCATATCGCGGGGGGATGGGAAATAGCGCGTATTATTTTGCCAAAGAAACGTCTGCCGCCGGCCACGCGGTGACGGTTTTCACGCCGGCTTACCGGAGAAAACCGGATGATAAACGCCGAGATTCGGACGAGGTTGTTAACTGCGAAGTAAAACGGCTTCGGCCGCTATTTCAATTCGGCAACGCGGCTTTCTTGCCCCAGCTTGCTTGGCGGCTGAAAAATTACGATTTGATCCATCTGCACTATCCTTTTTACGGCGCCATGTTGCAGGTGCTGTTAGCCAAACTTTTTTTTAATCGTAAGATGAAGCTGTTGCTCCATTATCACATGGATTCAATCGGCACGGGCCTCAAAGGCCTGATTTTTAAATTAAACCGGTTGTTGATCCTGCCATTGCTGATTAAAAAGGCGGATTTTATCAGCTGCGCCTCCTTGGATTATGTAAAAAACTCCGCCCTGACCGGTCTCTATGAAAAATACCGGACAAAATTCATTACTCTGCCATTCGGCGTTGATTTGAATACTTTTAAACCGCTGCCGGCGGAAAAAAACGATTCGGAAAACATAATTTTATTCGTCGCAACCTTGGATAAGGCGCATTATTTTAAAGGCTTAGAGGTCCTTTTATTGTCATTAAAATTAATCGTAGAAGAAAAACATCTTCCTGAAGCCGGAATCAAACTTAAATTGATGGTCGTCGGCGGCGGCGACCTGAAAAATTATTACCGCGAATTGGCGCGGAATTTAGGGCTCGCCGACTATGTTAATTTTATCGGCGGTCTGCCGACGGCTGAATTGGCTAAAATGTATAATCGAGCGAAAATATTTATCTTGCCGTCTATCAACCGGGGAGAAGCGTTTGGGTTAGTTCTGCTTGAAGCGATGGCCTGCGGTACGCCGGTGATTGCGAGTAATTTACCCGGGGTGCGCAGTGTTTTCCATAATACGGTTGAAGGTTTTGCGGTTATGCCGGGCGACGAAAAAGATCTGGCAAAAAGAATTTGGCAGCTTTTAACGGACGAGCCATTGAGAAAAAAAATGGGTGAAGCGGCGCTAAAGCGGGCGATAGAAAAATATGACTGGCAAAAAATCGGCCGGGATCTGGTGCGCTTTTATTATCGCGCTAATTTCACCCCCACACCCAAAAGGGTGTGGGGGTTTACGCCCAAAGAATGAGAATCTGCCTGATTAACAATTTATACGCGCCATTCGCCCGCGGCGGCGCCGAGGCGGCGGTTAGTGCGTCTGCCAAAACTCTTGAAGCGGCCGGCCATGAAATTTTTATTATTACCACCTTGCCCCGGGGTGAGCCAGCGCCACCCTTGAATGATAAAATTTATTATCTTCGTGGCTTGGCCGCCGTATATTATCATCTCGCCAGTTTACCGATTTTTTTACGTTTTATTTGGCAACTTGGAAACTTGTTCAATTTCGCGAGCTATTTCCAAATTAAAAAAATACTGGCAAGAGAAAAGCCGGATTTGGTCATGACCCACAATCTGCTGGGAATAGGTTTTTTGACTCCGCTCGCGATCAAACAGCTTAAAATCCGGCATTTTCATTTTTTACACGATGTCCAGCTCTTACATCCTTCCGGACTGATAATTTACGGGAAAGAAAAAATCATCAATGATTTTCCGGCAAAAATATATCAGGCAATTACCAGGAGTTTTTTCGGCTCGCCAGAAAAAGTAATTTCGCCGTCCGCCTGGCTGCTGCGGGAACATTCCAGCCGAAATTTTTTTAAATCTTCAGAAAAAATAATTTTACCCAACCCGCCGCCGGAAACAAAACAGGGGGCAGAAAATCCGGCCGCCACAGAACAAAACAAGAAATTCCGATTTCTTTATGTCGGCCAATTGGAAAATCACAAGGGAGTGCATTTTTTGGCCGAAACATTCGCCGGACTGAATTCCGATTCGGCTGAATTGGTTATTGCGGGTGATGGATCGCAATTTGCCAAGATAAAAAAAATCGGCGGCACCGGCAAGAATATCAGAATGCTCGGGCGCATCAGCAGGGAAGAGGTGCTCGCGATTATGTCGCAAGCCGACTGCCTGGTAGTGCCTTCGCTTTGCTACGAAAACGCTCCGAGCGTAATTATTGAAGCATTTACAGCCGGCTTACCGGTGATTGCCAGCCGTATCGGCGGCATACCGGAACTTTTGAATAACCAAACGGATTTGATGTTTACTCCCGGCGATGCCAAAGAACTTACGGCACGCCTTGATTGGACAATCAGTAATTATCCGCAATTTCTTAAGTTGGCCGGCGATTTGCGAAAAAAAACACCCAAAGATTGGGCAACTGGTTTTTTGCAGATTATTTTGTAGACGGTTTAGTTTATTTATATACCCCTTTTTTCTCATCAGGTGTCATGCCGGCCAAGCGCCGCATCAGTTTATCCGACTCATTTTCCAGTAATTTAGTGGCTTCAATAAATTTCTGCCGTTCTTCACTCGTGATACTTTCTTTGTTTTTTCTTTTAGCCATAACCGTCGCTATTGTTTGAAGATTAGGTATTTCGCCGACAATCAGCGGCTCACCGATGGTAACTTCGGCGTCAGGCCTTTCAATCATTGCTTGTAGGGGATTTTTGGCACTGATGGATTTTTTTGATTTAAGATTAACCGCCACCGGCAAGATAACCGAGTCAGGATCAAGACTGGCAAGATAAACGGCTCCGTAACCGCCTTTTTCAAGCTTCCCTTCATAAGACGGATTATGAGCGGCTATCACCATCGTTTTTCCGTCATCCAGAGCAGCTTTCATAGGAACAAAATTTTCAGGATTAAATTTTGGATTTTTTTTACCGCTGTTGTCTTTTTGATAATCAAATGGTATAAAATTATCTTTGCCGGCCAAACGCAGACCGATGTTCGTTGAGGGCTCTTCTTTGAATGAATGGTGTACCGATTGATTGGTTAGCGCTATATTAAAATCATTGCCGAGAACATAAGCCACTAGCGGCAAATCAACGTCAGAAATGTGGGTGGTGGCGATGATTATTTTTTTGCCCTTCGGTATCTTGCTTATATTTTCTTTGCCCACCACATCTATTTTTCCAATCTGTGCTTTTGCCAACGCCTCCAGCGAAAACATCAGCCGGCGAGGAGTTTTTTCTTTCGGAGATTCCTGATTTTTGTCATTATCGCTATTTATCGGCTCCTCGATTGCAGCAGCTGGAATTTTAGGAAATTCAATACTCATAAAATTTAAAAAATTAATAACTGAACACATAAACCTGCCCACCGCCGAACTCCCGCCAGCTTTTAGCGGCTAATTTCGCTTCAGCCAAAACTTTGGCAAAATCGGTCCAATACTTATTCAGTACAAAATAGCCTTCATTCACGCCGGCGAGCTCCATCGCCTTGGCCATCGTTTCGCGCGTCGGCTTTTGATAAACCATCTCCAGATAATAATTATAGAGCGGGCCGCCGGTGGGAATCGGATAATAAAAAATATCTCCCCGATAATATTTTTTAAAGCCGAAGCGGCTCAAGGCGGCCACGCTAACTTGCTGGTTGGCCAGCACGATGTAATCGCCGCCGGCATTTTGTTCAATCCAATCAACCGCCGCAAGATCCGACTCCCCGACCGAATAGCCGCGCGAATTGAAATAGCGGTCAAAGCGAGGATAGGTCAGATAGAGCGAGGCGCAAAGCAGCAAAAGCGCAAAAACGAGCCAGCTGGTTTTAAATAATAAATTTTGCCGGCGGATTAATTCAACCAGCTTGCCGATTGATAAGATTATAAAAGGCGCTAAAAACAAGCAGGCAACCAAGAGAATTCTTTTCGCGTAATCATCATGTTCGTAGCCGATCAAAAAATTAAACGGCAGTATTTTAGTTAAAAAATAGGCGACGAACAGACCGCCTGCCAGAAGAAGATTTGGCGCGAGGCGCGTTAACTGACCGTCTTTTCGAGCGAGCCATAAGCCGGCGATAGATAAAATAACCGGCGCCACCCAGAAATTATAAGCGTAAAAATAAATAAAATTTAATATTATATCGTTGGAGCCGGCAGACGCAAGCGTGAGTGAGGGCAGTAAGTTACCAAGCGGCCAACCGGCCGCGCTAAATTGCGGTTTTTCAAATAAATAAAAAGCTAAGGGCAAAAGGACGGCGGACAGGACAAATATCGCGCTAAAACCAAAACGCTTGATCCGCGCCGGCGCTTTAGAATCCCGCACCGCCAGGGCCAGCGCCAATAACATCGCCGGCACGCCGGCAATCGGCTGAGTAACTAGCGCCGCTAGCGCTAAAATTGCCATCACTATAAATTCAAAAAAATTTTTATAACTGACGGAGAGTAAAATAACAAACAACAGCAACAATAAGGCAAAATTTTGCGGCGTGGTAAAAGTCAGGAAGGGCAGGGGAATCAGCAGAAATAACAATAAATACCAAGGCCGAAAATTATTTTTTAATATTGCGTTGCAGGCGCGGTAAAGCAAAGCCGGCAAAAAAATCGCCGCCAGCGCGGGCACCAGCAACCGATGCAGCCAAATAAGCGGCAGACCGCTTATTTTATGAATTAAGGTCAGTAAGCCGTACTGCCCCAGATAATAAAACGGCCGCGGTTCCACCAACCCTTGTTTATCAATCAGTTCCAGTGTTGCCTGATGGATAAAATAATCATAGCCGAAGCCGAGCCGGTAGACGAATAAGATAACCGAGTAAGTGAGAAAAAAATGCAGACTGACCAATAATAAATTTGATCTGTTACTGCAGTTCAAAATTATCAATAAGGCGGCGGTCGCCAATAAATATAGGATGAAAAAATAGGATGGAACTGCCTCCCAGGGCGAGACAATGGATTTAATTGTTCCGGCATAGTATAAAACATAAAAACTTGCGGCTGTCAGCGCCAGATAACTTAGGACTAAAATTTTTGTTTTTGATGAAACTGGGCCGTATTTTTCCGGAGTTTCGGCGCTTGACTTATTAATACTATAAAAATTGTATTTTCTCTCTATTTTTAGTAAAATAATAAAAGACAGCCCAATCAATAGCAGGCCGATTATCACGCCAAATACCCCGAGGCCAAACAACCGGTAAATCAACCCTCCCCAAAAAGTGGTCAAGGCGAGCAAACTTAGTGCTTTTAAATATAAATTTGTTATCGACAGGTTGTTAATCATTAGCTTTATCTTAGCAAATAAAATGGAACAAGAAAACGGCAGTTACCGCAGCCAAAAAATTATCCGATTAATTATCCTCTTGATTCTTTCCTGCGGTTTTTTTGTCAGCGCGAGCCTTTTTAATTATTACGGACAGGCCGGCGGCTTCATCAAGTGGAATTCACCGGACGAAACCGCGAATTATTACTTTGCCAAACTGTACGCCGAAACCAACAACTTGAGCAGTTTTGAAAAATATAATCAATCGGTCAGCAACATCATTGCGCCGCGCAGCATTCAATCTGTTGCGGGCTATTTAAAACCGGTCAGCTTTCTCGGTATGACTTTGATTTATGGCAAGCTGGCGAGCTTCAGCTCTATCAAACTCCTGCCATATTTTACGCCGGCTTTTGCCGCGCTCGGCCTGATCTTTTTTTATTTTTTAGTGAAAGAACTATTCGGCCCCTCCACCGGCCTGGTTTCCGCGGCCCTGCTCGCGTTTTTTCCGCCCTATTTTTACTATGCCAGCCGCAGTATGTTTCATAATGTTTTGTTTATCGTCTTGTTGGTCAGCGGTTTTTATTTCGCGACGATTA
>Ga0265296_1004402_pt1 | contig 12267 bp, 10 predicted proteins | sample MunlanPumphouse1_FD_189073 | JGI IMG/M metagenome (GOLD analysis project Ga0265296, IMG submission 189073) | Groundwater microbial communities from a municipal landfill in Southern Ontario, Canada - Pumphouse #1 | ecosystem: Environmental > Aquatic > Deep subsurface > Groundwater | place... | reverse complement strand
TGCGGAAGTAGAGGTATGTTACTATGGCCAGCGGGAATAACGGTGGTGTCATAAAAAGTGCCCATCCTAAAGATTCTGAAAGAGGCCTGCCGAGTTTTCTGGTATTGAGAAAAACCCAAATTGTCGCGCCAATTGACACCATAAGATAAATATAAAAAACTACATGGGAAAGTAAACTGCCCAAATTTTCTTCCTCCTTTAAGTTATGTTTTCAGCACGATTGAAATCTATTATAGTTATTTACTTAGCGGTATTTTTGCACTGTGGCAGGTGAGCCATAGGCGACAGCAAAAGGGGGAATGTCGCGTGTTACGACGCTGTTGGCGCCTATTACAGCACCATCGCCGATAGTAACCCCTTTAAGCAGGGCGCATCCCCGTCCAATCCACACGTCGCTGCCGATATTCACCGGGGCTGGATTCAGTCCCTGATCCCGTATTGGTATCCCGTTTCTCTTAATTCCATGGTCAGCGTCTATTACGCTCACATATTCGGCCAGCATTGTATTATCACCAATTTTGATGCAGGCGTCGCTGGCCAGAACGCTGCCTTTTCCGATGTATACCCTGCTGCCGATGGATATGCTGCCTGTAGCGGTTATCACAAAGGAAACACCGGAGGAAATATAGCATTCATTACCAATTATAACCTGTTTAGATAGGGAGACATCAACATATCCTTCGAATATTGTGTCACGTCCAACAGAATTGAGCAAGCGTCCCATCAGAAATGTGTAGAAACTGGAGTTGAGAGACCTCAGCAAGTAGTAAATCCACCTGATCATTCTAACACCCGGCAAAATAATTTATTTATCTTGTTCTTCGAGCTTTTTCTATTAAAACCTGCAATTTATAATTACACTTTTTACACTTGACATTTAATAAGGACTATGACAAAATTATTTTTGTTATTGAAGAGGAATACAAACGGGGCATAGCTCAGTTTGGTAGAGCGCACGGTTCGGGACCGTGAGGTCGCACGTTCAAGTCGTGTTGCCCCGACCAGTTGTTAATTTAAACCCGCAAAACATATCGTGTGTTTTAGCGGGTTAACTTTTTTAAAGTGTTTTAAGGTATCAGTGATATATTATAAGAAATGGGAAAATAAATAATTTTTTAAGATACTTATTAGTTTTCATAACACCTTTGCTTCCGGCTCCGCAGTTTACATGTTATAATAAGTTTGTTTGGGCATTTAAAAATAGAAAATTTTGTGAGGGATGGCTTGTGAACCTTTTAATCATGGGGCCTCCGGGCGCAGGCAAAGGAACCCAGGCGGAAGAACTGGTTAAGAAGTTGCAAATCCCACATATTTCGACCGGTGATATGTTCCGCATCGCCATCAGTGAAGGCACGGAAATGGGCAAGAAAGCCAAGGAATACATGGATAAAGGAGAGCTTGTGCCCGATTCTGTTGTTGTGGGTATGGTTAAGGAAAGGCTTTCCCGGTCTGACTGCGACAGGGGGTTTCTGCTTGACGGTTTTCCACGTAATGTTGTTCAGGCTGAAGCACTGGATGAAAAACTTAAGGGTATGGGTAGGTCACTTGATGGGGTTGTAAATATTGTAGTGCCGCGTGAGAAATTAATTGAGCGGCTCACCGGAAGGCGTATCTGCCGTTCCTGCGGCGCGAGCTATCATATGGTTTTTAAAAAGACCCGGGTTGATGGGATATGCGACAACTGCGGCGGAGATCTCTATCAACGCAGCGATGACAACGAGGCCGCAGTAAATAACCGCCTGTATGTATATGATGCCAGTACCCAGCCGCTTATTGATTACTATGCCAAGAAAAACTTGTTGAAGAATATTAATGGGGACCAGGAAATCAAAAATGTTATGGATGATATTATGAATAGTTTAGGCAAATAATCAACAGGCCTCCCGGCGATATCAAGGGCGGCTTTTTTTTGCAAAAATATAATGTTTATTCTTATTGTCCATTGTTTTATTGACTCGAATGATCTCAATAAGTTAAGATTGTTTAGATGACTTTAGAAGATTAACACATGGAGGTGCGGGAATTGAATAAGAGGGAACTGGTTATTATCGGTGGCGGGCCTGCTGGTTTGTCAGCGGGCATATACGCTTCAAGAGCTGCTGTTGACACCGTGCTCCTTGAGCGCGGAGTTCCCGGCGGGCTGGTGATAAGCACTCATTTCATAGAGAACTATCCAGGTTTTAGTGAAGGAACGGGCGGACCCGAGTTAATGACCCAGATGGAAAAACAGGCGCGCCGTTTTGGCCTTGAGATATTGTCTACTAATGTAGACAGCGTCAGTGTTACAGAAAAAGGCTTCATTTTAAAAACCGACGGCGGGGAAATCATGGCAGGCGCGGTGATTATGGCGACCGGCGCCAATCCGCAGCTATTGGGAGTAAAAGGAGAAAAGGAATTTACAGGCCTTGGTGTTTCATACTGCGCCACCTGTGACGGCGCTTTTTTCCGGGGCAGGACAGTTGCTGTGGTTGGCGGTGGTGACGCAGCGGTTGAAGAAGCTATGTTTCTAACCAGGATTGTTAAAAAAGTTCTGCTAATTCACCGGCGGGGTGAGCTAAGAGCTACGAAGATCGTTCAGAAAAGGGCTTTTGAGAATCCCAAGATCGAATTTATCTGGCATAGTGTTGTTGATGAGATTAATGGCAACATCACTGTTGAAGCAATTAAGGTCAGGGACGTGCGTAGCAACGAAACAAGAGTTCTAAATGTTGACGGTGTGTTTTTATATGTCGGTAGCAACCCTAATTCCGGGCTGGTTAAGGATATTATAACGCTTGATGACAGGGGATATATTATCACTGATGAAAACATGCTTTCTTCTCAGCCGGGATTGTATGCGGCGGGTGATGTGCGACAGAAACTGCTGCGGCAGGTGGTAACCGCCGTTGCGGATGGCGCCGTGGCTGCGGTGGCGGCTGAAAAGTACCTGACAGAACAAAAGATGTTATAAAATTTGCCGAAGGCATTTGGTTATAAAAATGTTTTTCTTGGTAAACAGGCAATTATCTTAAAGGAAATTAATATTTTACGAAGAAGTAATATTTAAAAAAGATTTACTTTTCTGACCTTTTGATATTTTTCAATGGTTGGAAAAGGTACTGCTCTTATTTTATAGCATAGGGGGTGTACTTTTGGCAGATTTACCACAGGGTTTTTGGTCCCGTGAACTGCGGTCACTGGCCAGAGTTATTTCGCTGGTAGAAAATGAAATGCCTGACAAGGATGAGATTCTACGAAAGTTATATCAACACACCGGGCGAAGCTATATACTGGGATTTACCGGCTCGCCTGGCGCAGGGAAAAGTTCTTTAGTCGATAGCATCATTCGTGAAATTAGAAAAAGAAATCAAACCGTGGGTGTCATCGCCGTCGATCCCTCAAGTCCATTTTCCGGTGGGGCTTTCCTTGGTGACCGTATCCGTATGAACGAGCATGCCCTGGACGAGGGGGTTTTTGTGCGCAGTATGGCTACCAGAGGCAGCCTCGGCGGGTTAGCCAAGACTACCAGGGAAGTAGTCAAGGTAATGGACGCCTTCGGGATGGACTGGATTATTATTGAAACGGTTGGTGTGGGTCAGTCAGAACTTGATATTATGTATATCGCGGACACCACCGTGGTGGTCTTGACGCCAGGAGCGGGAGACAGTATCCAGTCCATGAAGGCGGGCATAATGGAAATAGCCAATGTTTTTGCCATTAATAAATGTGACATGCCCGGCTCTGACACTCTGGAGCTAGAAGTCAATATAATGCTTGACATGCAGGATGATCACATAAAATGGCGCCCGCCGGTTATAAAAACTACGACAATCAACAAGGCTGAAGGTGTTGATGAACTGATGGCGGCGATGGAAACGCACCGCGGCTATCTTAATGAGAAAGGTTTCTTCACAGCAAGGCGCAAGGAGAGAACAAAAAACGAAACCCTGGATATAGTTAACTACCAGTGGCAGAGAATGGTAAGGCAGCAGGTTGACCGTCCGGGACGAGTTAACGATCTGCTTGAAAAAGTTACCTCGATGGAAATTGATCCATATACGGCTTCATCAAAAATTATTGAATGGATCATTGAAGATCTAAAGTAAGTTGTGAAATATTAAGCCTTGAAGCAGACAATAATTGCGCCTGGAGGGCGCAATTATTGTTTTATTTATTTTGGAAAAGAAGTGAAATATAACAGGATTTTGGTTATAATCTAATATAAAATAGTTACAGAAAGGAGTTGATAGTGTGAAGATAACTTTTTTAGGACATGCTGGTTTTCTGATCGAAGGCAGTAAAAAGATAGCCATCGACCCCTTTTTAACGGGTAACCCTCTGGCTAAAACCAAGGTAGAAGATGTTAAGGCGGATCTGATCCTGGTCAGCCACGGTCATGGTGATCACATCGGCGACACTATAGCCATTGCCAAGCAGTCCGGGGGCACAGTGGTTTCAGTGTTTGAACTTGCCACTTTCTGCGCCAATAAAGGTGTCCAGGCGCACGGGATGCACATCGGCGGCAGCTATACCTTTGACGGGGTAAAAATCAAGCTGACACCCGCCTGGCACGGCACGGGTTACGGAGCCGGGGACGGCCCATTGGAGTACCTGGGAAATCCCTGCGGCTTTATTATCAATTTAGACGGTAAAACTATTTATCATTCCGGGGATACCGGCCTTTTTGGTGACATGGAGTTGGTGGGAAGGCTCAGCAAGATCGACCTGGCCATGCTGCCTATAGGTGACAACTTCACCATGGGTCCGGAAGACGCCCTGGAAGCGGTCAAGATGCTGAAGCCGAAGATGATGATTCCAATGCACTATAACACCTGGCCGCTGATAGCGCAGGATCCGCAAAAGTTCAAATCTGAAGTGGAATCGAATACCGGGAGCAAAGTTGCTGTAATAGCCCCCGGAGAAAGCCTGGACTTTTAAAATTTGCGAGGTGCTTACTTGAAAAAGGCAGTTATTGAAACTGAAAAAGGAAACATCGTAATAGAGTTGTTTGAAAAAGACGCTCCCAATACGGTAGCGAACTTCGAGTCTTTAATTAAAAAGGGATTTTACAACGGGCTGATCTTCCACAGGGTCATCCCGGGGTTTGTGATCCAGGGCGGCTGTCCCCACGGCACTGGGACTGGTGGCCCGGGCTACAAAATCAAATGTGAAATTAACCCGAACAAACACCTGCGCGGCTCCCTGTCGATGGCCCACGCCGGCAAGGATACAGGAGGCAGCCAGTTTTTTATCTGCTATGACGCTTTCCCCCATCTGGACGGATTACATACCGTTTTTGGCAAGGTGTTGGAAGGGATGGAAGTGGTAGACGCGATTAAACAGGGTGACAAGATGAAGGAAGTCACTATTGTGGATGAAGATTGATCAAGGCGCCGATACAAGTCCTGGCTAACCGCCAGGGCTTATTTTTTTAAGTTTTACAACTCTAAGCAGCATAATCAGGAAATTAAACAAAAAGGATTTGCAATGTTTTTATAGAAAAGTTGTATTCATTCAGTTATAGGGGCTATAAAAATGAAAAATGATTTTATTGTATGTGACCTTGAAACAACAGGCCTGAATCCCACTGTCGATAAGATAATAGAAGTAGGCCTGGTCAGGCTGGTACAAGGGGAGATTACCGGGAAGTATCATACTCTGGTCAATCCTGGAATGGCCCTGCCCTTAAAGATAAAGAGGCTGACAGGAATTACTGACAGGGACCTGGCAGGGGCGCCTCAGCTTGCAAGTGTTTTGCCGGAAGTTTTAGAATTCATAGGTGAAGAAGCGATAGCCGGTCATAATATCAATTTTGATCTGGGGTTTCTTACTGCCGCGCGGGGCGCTCCTTTCAGCAATCCTGTTTTTGATACGCTGGAGTTGGCCAGAATCGTGGCGCCTGACGCACCCGGCTTCCGGCTTGAATCACTTTGCGCCATGTTTAATATAAGCACTGAGGGGAAACACAGGGCGCTGGAAGATGCCCTGGCGGCTGCTTTTCTTATTAATAAACTGACTGGCAAATTGCGTGAGATAAACCTCAATACATTGATGCAACTCGGCAACCTTCTTGCTGAAGCCCGTTCAGACTGGTCAGGCTTTATAAGTGATCTGATCAAAAGTAACTTAAAGACGTTTCCTGATCAAAAAATATCCCCTTTATCTTACTGGAAGAGGGATGGGGATAAAGTCTTTCAAAAAGTCAGACCTCACCCGGAGTACTCCGAGAGCAAAGAAAAATCATTGCTTAACGAGGAAGAAGTGGTTTCTTTTCTAAGAAAAGATGGTCCTCTGGCCGGGGCGCTGCCGGCTTACGAATACCGTCCCCAGCAAGAAGCGATGGTTGTTGAAATCACGCGCGCTCTTAATGAGGAAAAGTGCCTGCTGATGGAGGCGGGCACCGGTGTGGGCAAATCTATGGCTTACCTGGTTCCTGCCGTTATGTGGAGCCTGCAAAGTGGCGAAAGGGTGCTGATAGCCACTCATACCATTAACCTTCAGGAGCAGCTTTGGATTAAAGATGTTCCACTGCTGACAGAAGTGATCAAGGAGCCTTTCCGGGCGGCACTGGCCAAAGGACGCCAGAATTACATCTGCCTGCGCAGATGGGTCAGTGTGTTTGAAGGTTTTCACCTGCCGGAAGAAGCGGGTTTTTATGCCAGATTGTTAATGTGGCTCACAACCACAAATACTGGAGATAAAAGCGAATTAAACATTTCCCCTGTTGAGAATGAGCTGTGGCTGAATGTCTGCGGTGAGGCGGACGGCTGTTTGGGGCCGCGCTGCCCGCACCAAAGGGATTGTTTTGTAAATAAGGCCAGAAAATTAGCCGAAGAAGCTGATTTAATCATTACCAATCACTCGCTGCTTTTTTCGGACATAAGAGCTGAGAACAAGGTGCTGCCCGCCTATGGTCCCTTAATTATCGATGAAGCTCACCACCTTGAAGAATCAGCGACAACTCATCTGGGCAGGCAGTTTTCACAGAGCGCGGCCTACCGCTGGCTGGGATCAGCCGGAAAAGCACTAACCAAATTATCCGAAAAAGCGCCGCCCGCCGACGGACTCAAATGGGTGCAGGCGATAAAACAGGCGCAGGAAACCAGATTGGAAGCGGTTGAGGCCGTACGGCTGTTTTTTATGCTTTTATGGGATGCGGCCGTAGAAAGTTTATCAGTTGTTGAAAAAGAATACAGCCGGTTTTCTCTGAGATTATCCCGTCTGGAGCCGGACTATAGCGCCCTTCTGGAGTCCGGTGAAAAATGTGTAATGATTTTACGAAAGTTTATAGATGATTTAAAATCATGCGCCAATATCATGGAAGTATGGTCTTTGTCAGAAGAAGCCTGGGTGGGAGGAGCGCGGGATGCCGCTCAAATCAGTTTGGGCGGTGAGGTTTTAGCTGGTGATTTTCAATTCATTTTGGAGGGCGGGGACCCTGACTTTGTTTACTGGGCAGAGCTTGAGCATTCCCCAAGGACTCAGAACAGGAACTGTGCCCTGATTGCCGCTCCGATAAACGCCGGTGCAATCTTATATGAACGCCTGTTTAAAAACAAAAAAACCGTGATCCTTACCTCGGCTACCCTTGCGGTAAGCGGAAATTTCCTTCACTTCATGGAACGCAACGGCCTTGATTACATTACGGAAGACAGGTTGATTAAAGCTCTTTTCGATTCTCCTTTTGTTTACGATCAACAAGCCCTGCTTTGCATAAGCCGTGACCTGCCGGTTCAGGGAAGCGTAGATGAAAATGTTTACTTCGAGAAGCTTGAACATGCCCTGTATAAGCTGCTTGAAACAACCGGAGGCAGGACTCTTGTTCTTTTTACCTCCCACCGGACTCTGCGTGAGATATACAGGCGCCTGAAACCCGGGCTGGAAAGCATTGATATCTGCCTTCTGGGCCACGGCATTGACGGCAGCAGGACGAGGCTTTTGGAAGAGTTTAAAAAAGATGGAAGAACAGTTTTATTCGGGGCGTCAAGCTTTTGGGAAGGAGTGGATGTGCCCGGTGACGCGCTAACTTGCGTGGTTATCGTTAAACTGCCTTTTATGTCACCTTCCGTGCCGGTTGTGGAAGCACGTCTGGAAGATCTGGCGAGGCGTGAAAAAGACGGTTTCCGGGCATTAAGTGTACCTCAGGCTGTTATCCGCCTTAAACAGGGCTTTGGCAGGCTGATTCGCAGCAGCAGGGACCGTGGCTGTGTGGTGATCCTTGACAGGCGCATCCTGGACAGAAGTTACGGCAGGCAGTTTTTGATTTCACTTCCTTTAAAAAGCCACATCAGGGGCGGTGTTGACTTAATTTCAAAAAAGATCCTGGCCTGGCTTGGAGCCGATAAATAAAATAAATTTTCCTGTAAATACCGGAATAAATTATTGCAAAAAAGATAGCACATTCCGACCAGGTTTGAAATAATATATTAATAGCTAATCTAATGAAGGGAAGTGATTAGTTTTGCGCGTATACTTTGTGAGACTTCCGTCATTCTTTAGAACATGGCTGATGAAAATTTGGAAGTAATACTTGCGGGCAGGCGATAGCGTCTGCCTTTTTGGCATTAAGTATATAAAAATGCAATATTTTTGTAAGCCAAAATAATTTACTTTTATATAGATGAGCAGTATAATTGTAACGATTTGAGGCATAATCAGTAAGACATATATAACCATATTATATAATATATCCCATGAACATAGTGTTTAGGGATAGGTCTATGGACACAACTGTCCAAATATTCTATAATATCAACAGGCTTTTGACATTTTTGCATTTAAGCAAACGTCAAGATTTTTTTTGATAGCTTTAAGTACAACCTTCCCTATTAATTTTTACTTTGTGAACGTTGAATTGCCTTGTTTATAATTATGGTTTTGGGGAAATGGCAGGTGAATGATATCACGTAACAAAAAAATATTCTAAAATAGTTTGACGGCGCTAGGAGGTAGTTTGTGATGTATTGCCCTTTCGATCGAGATTTTTCTGCAAAGAGGGGTCTGTTATGGAGTCAATAAACATTAATCAGTCAATTGCTAAGAATGCACATTTTATTGAAGAGATAGGCATTGAGAGCGGACAACCCGTGCAGAAGTGTTACCAATGCGGCAAGTGCACCGCCGGCTGCCCGGTGGCGTTCGCAATGGATTACACTCCAAACCAGGTTATACGCATGGTCCAGCTCGGCATGAAAGATGAATTGCTAAAAAGCGATACGATCTGGATCTGCGCTTCCTGCTCCACCTGCTCTACCCGCTGCCCGTGCAAAGTAGAAATCGCCCATGTAATGGAAACTCTCAGGATCATGGCGGGAAGAAGCGGCACGGCGCCAGCAGGGAAAGCTAAATACGTGGAAATAATGTATAATGCTTTACTAAGCACCGTAGAAAAATACGGGCGGACCTATGAAATCGGCCTGGTGATGCAAAACAACTTAAAAAGCGGGAAACTTTTCAATGGCGCGGACATGGGGCTACCCATGTTTCAGAAAGGCAAACTCAAGCTGTCGCCGTCCAAGGTTAAAGGCGCGGCTGAAATTGCCCGCATCTTTTCAGAAGTCCAGAAGATGGAAGGTGGGGTGAAATGAGGTACGCTTACTATCCAGGATGCAGTTACCACGGCACTGGTAAGGAGTATGAGTCATCGACCCACGCGGTTGCCAAAAAGCTGGGTATGGAACTGGTTGAAATACCCGACTGGAGCTGTTGCGGCGCCACCGCGGCACACGGTAAAAGCCACCTTCTAAATGTCGCCCTGCCGGCGCGCAACCTGGCCATAGCGGAAGGCATGGGTATGGATGTAACTACAGGGTGCGCAGCCTGCTACCAGCAACTGGCGCATGCCAATAAAAGAATGACTGAAAACCAGGAAATCAGAGAAAAAGTAAACAAGGTAACGGGGAAAGAGTATAAGGGAACCCTTAAGGTCAAATCTCTGGTTGAGGCTATCGGAACAATTGATCCAGAGCTGATCAAATCCAAGGTGATCAAGCCGCTGAGTGAGCTGAAAGTGGCAGCCTATTACGGCTGTTTGCTGGTCAGACCGCCCGAGATTACCGGCTTTGACGATCCGGAAAACCCCATGTTTATGGATAACATGATGAAGCTGGCCGGGGCGCAAGCGCTGGACTGGGCCCATAAGACCGAGTGCTGCGGGGCGTCCCTGGGTGTTTCCAATCTGGGGATTGCCGTAAAGATGATTAACAGGATCCTTAAAGCTGCGGTAGAGAGCGGCGCTGACTGTGTAGTTGTAGCCTGCCCGTTCTGCCATCTCAATCTTGACTGGCACCAGAAGAGTGTCAATAAACAACTTGGCACCACCTATGAATTGCCGGTATTTTATTTTACCGAGCTCTTAGGTTTGGCAATGGGGATAAGTCCCGACGAACTTGGGCTTAAAACGCACTTTACCGATACCCAGAAAGTATTGAGCCTGGTTGGTTAATTAATTCCTTACGGGAGCGATGGAATATGAAAAGGATTGGTCTTTTCGTTTGCTGGTGCGGCTCTAACATCGGTGGAGTAATAGATGTTCCTAAAGTCGTCCAGGAAGCGGGCAAATTTCCAGGAGTCGTTTTTGCCACTGATTACAAGTACATGTGTTCGGAGCCGGGCCAGGATACAATAGTTAAAGCTATCAAGGAACATAACCTGGACAGGGTGGTCGTAGCCTCATGTTCACCAAGGCTGCATGAACCGACCTTCCGTAAAACAATCGCCAAGGCCGGCTTAAACCCGTACATGTATGAGATGGCCAATATCCGTGAACAGTGCACCTGGGTTCACTCTGATGATAAAGAAGGCGCCACCAGGAAAGCAGTCGCCCTTATCAAAAGAGCTCTTGCAAAGGTTTCCAAGGTGGAACCTCTGTTTGAATCGTATATCCCGGTCACTAAAAAGGCGCTGGTTATCGGCGGCGGTATCGCCGGTATGCAGGTTGCCATAGATATTGCAGATGCAGGACACCAGGTAATCCTGGTAGAAAGGGAGCCAACCATAGGCGGGAAAATGGCCATGCTGGACAAGACTTTTCCCACCCTTGACTGCTCCGCCTGAATAAGCACGCCAAAGATGGTTGCTGCGGGTCAGCATCCTAACATTCAGTTAATGACTTATTCTGAAGTAACAGAGGTAAGCGGTTATATCGGTAACTTTGAAGTTACCATTAAGCAGAGGCCGCGCTTTGTAGATCACAAAGTATGTACTGGCTGCGGCACATGCTGGGAAAAATGCCCCACCAAGGTGCCGAGTCAATATGACCTGGGTATAGGTACAAGAAAATGCATATATATCAACTTCCCACAGGCTGTACCAGGTAAACCAATAATAGATCCGGAAAACTGCCGCTTTTTAAAAACAGGGAAATGTGGCGTATGTAAGAAGATATGCCCCACCGGCGCAATTGATTTTGATCAGAAAGAAGAGATCATCAAGGAAAAAGTGGGAGCCATAGTGATGGCTACCGGCTTCGACCTCTTCAACTGGGAGGAAGCATACGGTGAGTATGGTTACGGACGTTTTAAAAATGTTATAACCGGTCTTCACTTCGAGCGCATGTCAAACGCTGGCGGTCTGACAGGGGGTAAAATTATTCGCCCCTCAGACGGTAAAGAGCCTAAATCGGTTGTATTTATCAAGTGCGTTGGTTCAAGGGACGAGGCTAAAGGCAAGGAGTACTGTTCCCGCGCCTGCTGTATGTATACAGCCAAGCACGCCCACCAGGTACTGGACAAAATCGAGGGCTCAAGCGCGTATGTCTTTTACATGGACGTACGTACACCAGGTAAGGCTTACGATGAGTTTTACAGGCGCACGGTTATGGAAGGCGCGCAGTATATCAGGGGCAGGGTTTCCAAGATATACGAGTCAGGTGACAAGCTGATAGTTATGGGAACCGATACTCTGCTGGGCAGGCCGGTAACAGTGGAGGCCGACCTGGTTGTGCTGGCCACAGCCATGATGCCGAGTGAAGGTTCGGACAAAATTGCTCAAATGGTCGGCTGCCCGACAGATAAAGATGGTTTCTACCAGGAAGCCCACCCGAAATTAAGACCTGTTGAGACTATGACTGGCGGGTTGTTCCTGGCAGGCGCCTGCCAGGGTCCGAAGGATATCCCGGACACGGTATCCCAGGCCAGCGGCGCTGCGGTTAAAGTAGTCACCCTGCTGTCCAAGGACGAGCTGGCCACTGACCCGATGATTACCCAGATAGACGAAAAAATGTGCTCCGGTTGTCTTGTCTGCAAGAATGTTTGTCCTTACAAGGCAATTGAAGAAAAAACCATTACC
>Ga0265296_1004401_pt1 | contig 12268 bp, 20 predicted proteins | sample MunlanPumphouse1_FD_189073 | JGI IMG/M metagenome (GOLD analysis project Ga0265296, IMG submission 189073) | Groundwater microbial communities from a municipal landfill in Southern Ontario, Canada - Pumphouse #1 | ecosystem: Environmental > Aquatic > Deep subsurface > Groundwater | place... | reverse complement strand
CTTATGATTTAATGTTCCCTCTATGCTTAATCCACGTTCAAGATTCAGCTTGACTGTATCAGTCTTACCATTGTAATATGCCAAAGTGGCTTGACTATCACCAACCAGTGATGGAACCAATAAATCAACAGGATGGCTACCATCGCCTACAATCTCTTTAAGAGTTAGTAATCCGCCTGATGTGGCTACGAGGGTATCACCTGTTAAGCATCCTGTACCTACTACCCAGCCTCTTTTCTCTGCTGTGCGGTCAGTAAGACGGTTATATTCAGGTAAGGTGATTTGGGCTACTTCACAGACTATAATTCCGTCTGGAGCCTCAGAACCAATCTTGAGCCAGTCCTGCAACGACCAGGACTTGATAACGGTGCCTGTCTTGAGTTTCATTGACCACTGAGCGTTTTTAGGAGTGTGGATATTATCAGTATCCACGACCTCAAGTTGCTTCATTGCTTGGATGATATACTCAAATTCGGCGTGGCATCGCTCGTAATCCTTAGCGGCTACCCAATATAAATCACCCTCCCAGAAGCGAGTATTGTAATATTCAGCGGCTACCCACGACTTACCACCACGTTCACCGCCTGCCCCTAGTATCTCTCGCTCATTACAGTAAACAAGTGACTCTTGCGCGGGGCTTAAAGTATGACCAAGCGTGGTTAATACTTCCTTGATTTGCTGGCTATTAGCTCTTTTCTGGGGCATTGTCCAGACCCCTCAACTTTTCTAATAGACCTGTAAATAGAGGTTTATCATTCGGGTCAGTAATCGCAATATTCCGCCTGTCCTTGTACTGGTCAGGTAGTTTGTTTTGAAGCATGAACATGACTAAGGTCGCATTGCCTGGCTGATGTTTACGGAGCGTCACGACAATCGGATTCCCTTTGATATCCTCAGCCTTAGTTAAGACATCTTCAGTGTAGTCATAGCCTGTTGCCTGCTTGAAAGCCGAGTGGATTAGTTCACCGAGTCTGACTTCTTTAGTCGTCTGGAACAGCTTGCCAAATTCGGGATAGTCGTTTTTCCAGTTCTTGAGAGTCTTATAGCAAACGCCAAGTTTCTCAGAGATATTCTCATCGGTGTTGCCGTTCATAATCCATCCGGAAATAGCGTCAAACTTGTCTGCTATTCCTAGTTGGGTGTATTTACTTGTTCGCTCTTTTTTTTCAGTGGTTGTCATAGTTTCACGCTCAAAAGGGGACTACTTGGAATATAGGTCGATGCCGAAAGGTGGCTTAGATTTCGATTAAGCGAGGTCACTTTGCTATAAGTACGTGCCATGCGAATAAAAGCCGTTCAGAGAATGGATGCGTTTTGATTTCTTTTAGATACACTTGCCATAACCGTCTGAATTCCCTCCGCATTTTCTTTGTCTGCCTGTCGCTCATTTCTCTCTCCTCACTTAGCCTTGTCCTTCGGTTCAAACAGCTTGCAGGTTAATATTGCATCGGCATAAACTAGACCCACGTACACGAATAAGAGCATCGTTCCAAGTGGTGAGCCTTCGTACTTGCCTGAGAAATAAACAAGAGGCAGAAACACCCCTTGAAGTAGTATCCATAATGTTCGGAGGCGGTTTGCCATCTTGCGCCTCCTGATTTGTCGTTACCATTTCATTACCCTATATGAGTACAAGAAATATCATTACCGCAAGTCACAGTCCATCGGTACGGTTCAGTATAAGCCGGGAAAGTATTAGGGAAATGATTTAACGTACACTTGTCTTCCCATTCCCTACCACACTTCTCGCAGTAAACTTTTTCGCACTGAGGACAATACTTCACCGACTCGTGTTTACAGTCTTTTTGCTCACATTGATGTACCATTTTTACTCTCCTTTACCATCTGTACCTCCTAAACCGCTTTGCGCCGTTCTGTATAACCACATTTGCAGTATCGGGTTTCATATCGGGCATTTATATCAGATGTCCATATTGTGAATTTATGGAAACCTAAGAAACATAATAATTTTGCTACCATCTGCACCACCCGAACTTAGCTTTGACTTTATCCCTTGTTACCCTGATTCCGTCAAGGTCGTCCATGTGCCGGCGGATTGCCGATGTCTCGAACCTTGTTAGTGCCTGGTCAATCTCATTTAGAGGACTGGCGTTTTTAATGTTGTCAGAGCATCTTTCAACCGCTATTCTGTGGCGTGATTCCTCGACCATCAGGAACATCATAAAGGCTTTGGCTTCTGTCTCGTTCATAGAGTCGATGAGAACCTTATGGTCACTACCGAATATCACTTGATAACCTCGATTGATTTGATACACTTTTTTGGTATCGCCATCAGTCCTGAAATATTGCCAGTGTCATAACTTTCACTCTGCGCGATTAAAACATCTGACTTTGTTTTCCTAACCAGAAACCCCACTGACGCACATTGAGAAATAGAATGAGTCAAAGCGTTTTCCTTTGATTGCCAATCGCCATCAGAGCAAGAATCTACCCACTCGATGCAGACTATTTTCACACCTAAACCGACCTCGATACGTCTATAAAATCTGTATTTGGGTTGATGGTGTACATCGCACAGCACAATTCGTTTGGCGGGTAACATTTAGTTTCTCCGTAACTCGCCTGTATCCCCTGCGTGTAAGTCCTAAACCAACACCCGGTAGTTGCCCCAATCGCTACTTGGCTACCTATCCTACCTCTTTCGTTAACATCGAGCCGTGTGAATGATTTTGGTATGTAGTCGTGGACATGAGCGTAACCGTAAATGTCAGCCTTAAATGACTTCATAAACCGCATGAGGTTATTGATTTTAGCGCCTTCTGTGATTGCGTTTCCGGTGCCATGAGTAAAACATCCGGTTATCATGTGCCTCTCGGCGCTTTTGTCCCTGCCAAAGTGTAACCTCACAAAACAGGAGTAACCAATATTCGGCACTTCTAAATTGTCACAAATATGCTGGTGTACATCCTGGTGAGAGTGCTTGTGGATTGATACCTCATGGTTGCCGTAGATTAAACCAATAATTTTATGTTTGATTGGCGCGAGTAATTCGGTGACGTATTCTTCTTGAGAGTGTCCTAAGTCATCGGGTTTTACCCACTCTGCTATACCTCCTGAATCGAAGCGCGGGTCTGAGGGCGTGATGAATTCCGCATAGTCACCCATGCCGATAACCATAGCGTTATCATCGTTCTTTATTTCCTGTACCTTCCGCCTTACGTCATCTTCAACACAGTGAATAGTTCCGGCATGGGTATCACCTAATGCGTAAAGGTGGAAAGTGGAATTGCTTCTACGATAGGGAATTTCAACATCAATAACCTCGATTCTCTCACTCTCCTATTCGTGGATAAAATAAAAGCCCCCATTTCTGGAGGCTTAATCTAGCGAGGGCGGAGTTGTAACCGCCCAAAAGATTACAACAGGGCTTGCCGGTGTTACCGTCCTTACCGCCCTGGAGAGGTCTTCAGAAAACAGAAAAGCCCGTCATTTAGACGAGCTAATCATACGTTCCCTATCTAATTAGAGACTATATCACACGTTACCGTGTATGTCAAGAGGGTTTTAAGTACCTTTTTGTACCTTTTTTCTCGCTTTGAAGTGACGATATATTTCAGTTCTCCTGCGCCATCCACTCATATACGCTAATGCCTTCCACGATGTAGGCGAAAACTCCCGGTCAAGTTGTACCTCGTACTCTAGCAGTTTCCCTTCCATTCCACATTTCCTCTGCCTTACATCTATTTCAGCCGCAAGGTGTTCCGCATAATGCGCTGGTATCCTTACGCCATTTCTCCCGGCATCAATAGCAGTAGAACCATCAGGGTCAGGCAACCATTTGCCATCTCTGAATATCTCTGCGTCTTTCAGATACCACAAAACCTGAGGACGGCAGTAAACTATTGCACGAGGCGGGAACCACTGAGCATTAACATAATCGCATTTTCTCTTACAATTTCCACAATCAGATGGCACTATTCACCTCCTGTGTCTCTCTCAGTTGGCGCTTTTACTGCCTTTCGGACTCTCATTCTCAATGTTTCACAGAACACGCACCTGTATCGATGTTCCTTGAGCTCATAATGGTGTCTCCCGAATGTCAGTACCTTGCAGATTAACTTACGCATATCCCTCCTATAACCATCAAAGCAATGCCAATTAGCAATCTGATAACTCTGATTGAGTGGCACTTCCAGAACGGTTCACCCTTGTCTTTATAAAGAACAAGGGAATACCACCCATCTGAAACGAGCCAGGTACCAATAACACCGATGATATAGTCTGTCATACTCTCTCCTTCTCCTTTTTTCTTTCTATTTTCTCCAGTTCCACCGTGTAGGAACACTGCAAACATTCCAAGTACAAACTTCGCTCATCCCAACTAACGAACAGGTTGCCACCACACCGAGGACAGCGCCTTGTGTCGGGGTTACTTCTCACATTAAAGCCTCCTGTTTAATATTTTCCCTTTGCTTCTCCTTTAAATATTCCTTAGTCTTCTGCTGATGTTCTTTTGACTTGATGTGCGCTCTCCAAACATCGACCCTGCACTTGCATAATTGACAATACTCAAAGTTGCCTATCATCAGACCACCTCCAGAGTAAGATTCGGGTAAGTCACTTTGAATAGTTTCATCTTTAGTTTTGCGGTATCCGTCCACATCCCCTTGACCTCAATGACCTCGATATTCCAATGGGGTGATTCTGCCTCGTCATAAAACACACTAACGAATGTCACGAAGTCAGCCCGGTACGTGATTCCTCCAGGCAGGGGAAACACTACCTGCCTCAGCCAGAAGTCAATCTCGCCTGCTTTAACCAGTAAGTCCAGTTCCTGCGCCTTCTGCATCTCTTTCTTGGAGTCGTAGGTTATGCCATTATACGTGCGGTCTTCCTTTGCCGAAACGTGGTACTTATTTGCCGGTACCATCGTAGGCGTGGATACTTGCTTAAGAGTCATATTTACGCTCGTTTCTCCCGGAACTATCGACACCCCTGTTTTGTTGTCGGTAAACTCCAGGTCGGGATTGTTCCGCCGGTATTCTTCCCACTGCTCATCTGTCCAGTTCATCTCACACCATCCTCGCTGTCGTATTCTGTATCCGCTTAATTGCCATCTGGTGATACTTCTCTGAAATCTCGATACCGATTGCCCTTCTCCCTAGTTTCTTAGCCATTACAGCCGTTGTAGCAACGCCGGAAAAGGGGTCAAGGACTATGCCATCTTCAGGACAGCTCGCTTCTATGGGAGTCCTGCATAATTCCTCTGGGTAGGTGGCGTAGTGTGCGCCCTTGAAGCCTTGAGGGTTGATTGTCCAGGTGGTACGGCGGTTCCGTTGCCCGTTGTAGTAATGACCGTGTTCGGCTTCGTATTCCTTATAACCACCTTTTTTGAAATAATTGCCTGTTTCTTGTGTGGTTCCCGTTATTCGTGCTTTATCTGTTCTGAAAACAAAATCAGGTGGGGTTGTTGCAGGTTCAAACTGTTGTTCAAAGAAGTAGTGCTTGGACTTGGAGAACATATAGACGTACTCAAAATCGATGGTGAATCTGTCTTTAACCGATTCCGGCATAACGCTATCTTTCTTCCAGATGATGGTGTTGCGCCTAATCCAGCCACGATTCAACATCTCAAGGACAAAACGTTCCGGGATGCCGATGAGTGACTTGGCGGGAACACCTTGATTGAATGATTGTGGTGGCCTGCCCTCGGGATATTCTTTATCATTGAAAGTGTGGGACATATTCCCCCAACTACCAGAATGTGAGTCGTCAATATTCACATAAATTGTGCCAGTCTTTTTTAATACTCGTTTAACCTCATCGAAGATGTCGCACAGGTGCTTGATGAATAAATCAGGTGTCGGCTCGCTCCCTAGTTGACCACGCCATGCAGAGCAGAGAAGGCAGAAGTTACCACTTGATACAGTTGCGGTTGCACCTTCACGCCACGGCCGCGAAAACTCCGGGTTGCCTGATTTCATATTAAGTAAATGTTCTTTACCATCTCCCCACTCATGCTGACAGCCGTTATGGTTATCCCAGATTACAGGCTCGGCTTTGTAACTTCTTAAGCCGTAGTAGGGTGGACTTGTCATAACCATATCGACACTCTCAGCAGGTAAACCCTTTAATACCTCTAAAGAATCTCCCTGATAGAGTGTTACTAATGGGTCGCTGTAAATCTTCCGGTCGCTGGTCGTCATGCTGTTACCCTCGATTCTAAAACTGCTTGCATTAGATAGCCCCCGATGTATTCTGTATAAGCGGGTGGGATGGCTTGAGTCATTTCAGATATTGTCATCCAATCAATGCCCATAGCTTTTTGCAACCGTTCTTTAGTCCAGATGTTCGGCAAATGACCACACTTGTAACTTGTGCCGTGATGATATGGTATATATCCAGCATCTCGATAATTCCTCTCAACTCTTGGAGATGGAATAAGTAAAATATCAAATCCGTGTAGTTCAAAGAGTCGCCGGCGGATTATCTTTAATCCAAATGACATTCCCGATAGTTCAATTGGGTTATATAGATTGGAACCGGGCACGTTTTCAATCACAAAAACTTTATGGGTCTGCTCTAAAGCAAATGCAGTATCATCTATGAGTTTCAGTGCGCCTTTAGTGCCCTGCATGTATCGAGATATTGAGTATTCTTGGCAAGGCGGACTAGCGTGGTAAGCGTCAAAGCCATCTAAGGGATACGTCAAGGCATCTGCCTGGTGAAACTCAAAGGGATAGCGAGGCTGTGGTTTAATATCCACACCAACAACCTCAAACCCTGCCCGATAGTAACCGAAGGCTGCGCCGCCAGCTCCACAAAATAAATCTAATAATCTTGGCTTCAATGCTGTTCTCCTAGTAAGTATTCGTTATGACATTACGGATTTTGGGCATCTCTCTATCCATCAGGCACTGCGGTAAAGGGCAATCCATACAGGTGATGTCTAACTTCCGATAACACTTCGAATCAGAAGCGGTATAAGCGTCATCGTTCTTGTTACTGCCTTTTTGTGGCTTGTAGGTGATGTGTGGTGACCCTCTCATTAGTCGACTCCTCTTTTTCTTATGCCGTTTGTATTGTTAAGTTTGGTTGGTTTTTTGTAGTGGGTAAATTGCCCTTTTTTCGATGTGTTACCTAACTTTTTTAGCAACTCCCTTTTTTTGATGTGTTACCTATGTGTTACCTAAATCCTTAACCTCTATATTTAGCTTCAATTCCCATGTGTTACCTGTCTGTTACCCTATATATATATGTGTATGTGTTACCTAAACACATATATAGGAGGTAACACATCAACCATTAAAGGTACTTTTAACGCCATAAAAGACACTAGTTTTAACGTTTCTGGTTCTCATAAATTTAGGGGAACCGTTAAGCATTACGCTTATCTTGGCTCTGGAAAAACCGGTGGCTTCCTCCAACTGGGTAGCGGTAGCGTCACCGGTGTCCTGGTCGGTGATAAAGTCGATGACTGCTTGTTCCATAGACTTCTTAGTTTTGCCCTCGATTTCGGGGAATTCGTAAGGTAGCGATTCGCGGACGAAGTTTAAGCCGTACTCATCAAATTCGAGAGCTTTGATTTCTTGTGCGATGGCAGGTAAGTCGTTCTTTTTGGTAATCTGCCATCCAACACCGAGAGTTCCATCCTCTTTAGTTTCCGAGTTGAGCTGGACGACAATATCGGCGCCTGCATCCATCATAATTGAGCCGTAAAGGTGGTCCTCACTTGCTCTGGAGGTATGACCGAGGGCTAACCACGAGTCACAGAGGGACGAAAGGGCATCGACTATTGCGTTGACCGGGCGGTTTTCGTTCAAGTCGCCAAATCCAGCACGGCTAATAGAGTCCAGTACAATAAGTTTAACCCGGTGTTGAGCAATAGCCTGGCGGCAAGCAGGCATAACTGAGGATAGGGATTTACCGCGAGCATTGAGAGTTAAGAGTTTGGTTGTTGGTGGCAGGTCCAGCGCCTTATTGACAGCGGCAAGGCGGCGGCTAATGGACTGTTTAGAACGCTCCAAGTTGATAAATAAGACGGTTTCTTTTGTTACCGACCAGTACTTTTTGATACCACAATTTACCGATTGCGCCCATAGGAGAGCTGTGAAAGACTTACCGCGTCCGGGAGGAGCAAAGAGAATTGTGCCGCCTCCCTGCATAATATATGGGGACAAAAGAAAGGTTAGTGGTTCTTGTGTTTCATCCCCGGACATAAGTTCAGGAAGATACATCGCGGTACAGGCATCCCATAGTCCTGCACAAAAAAGGTCAAGGCATCGGCGGAGTTCTTCTTTTGAACATTCTTTCGAGAAATCCCCCTTTAGTTGTTGGTGTGCGCTGTTAGCGAGCCTCGTCCTATCCTCTGAGCGTTCAATATTCAGGTATGACCACGCTAACATCTGGTGGTCGGCACTGATAGTCACACGGGCATGTACACCAGTTGGATGTTCGCCAACTTTCTCAGCACGGAATGATATTGAATGGTCTTTAAGTAACTTAATCCAATAGAGAGCGTCCCCTTGTGTCTGGTACTTTGGTTTATCCTGTTCGAATAGAATTGATACAGGTTGTTCCATGCTGGGGAGAAGTTTATAATCACCGCCCTGGTCGAACCAGTCGGTGGTATCCTTGACCTTATCGCCGGGTAATATAATGACGGTTGTTTCTCTTGCCTTATTATCAAGTGATATGGCAACTTCACGGGCGTAGGCAAAGCCTGCCGTGTCCTTATCAGGAATGATAACAACCTTCTTTCCTTTCAGGTAGTCGGCATATTCAGGCTTCCAGTTGTTAGCGCCGCCGGGACTGGTGGTTGCGTGCAATCCCCAATTAATTAAGGTATCAGCGTCCTTTTCACCTTCTACCAAATAAACAGTTTGTTCGAGTAAAATTACGGGCAGATTATATAAGACGCGCCGGACACCTTCCATGCTCCATGTCCACTCGTTACCGCCGTTCTTATGCCTCTGCCGGAACGACTTAGGCTCTAACCGTACAACCTGATATAACTCTTTGCCGTCCTCATCCTGGTAGCTGTATTCCTTGACTATCTTAGCTGGCACTTCCTTTACGGCGGCAGGTGGAACATCGGGTTTAATAAATAAGTCAGTCATTTGGAGACCTAGTGATTGCATAATGGCTTCAGGTTGACACCCTGCTTGGCAGGTAATCAGGATTTTGTCATCAACTTGCTTAAGGTTAAGAGATGGTTTTTTATCCTCGTGAGCCGGGCAACAAGCCTGGAATTCCCCGTTAGAAAGGGGTTTAACTTTTTGGAGTTTGTTTAAAATCTCACCGATACCTTTCAAATTGTCTCCTGCGGATTTTCAATCTCTCCTCCATCCTCTGATTTATCCGTACAGTTACTTATTCCTGAATCACGCCACCGCTACGATCTCTATTTCCCCTGTTTAAGTGCAAATGCGAGTGTAATCTTCTCATTCCATTCCTGAGAGCGTGCTTGAAGGACTTCTGTTATGAGCTTGGCGCATTCAACCTCTGTTTTACCGTTCTGTTTACTCATTGCGTTAAGGTCTATCTCAATCATTTATCTATCCGCTTGAATGTGATTGCCCATATAAATGGGTTAGACTGCCAGGGATACTCGGTGCCGTTGATTGAGTCCCATAACCGTGCGTATCTCATTCGGCATTGAAAGATACTAGACCCTCTACCTTTGTAAGGGTCTTCATAAATCCAAACACCTTCCGCCTCAATATCCCTTAAAGGAATCTCTTGTAATCTCTGGACTCTAATATCGGTAATCTCCAAGGTGATTCGACTAGCCCATCGGGGCATGAAGATTGAGGGTCGCCACTTCCATTCTTTGCCCAATTCGGGATTAGAAGCCTTGTAAATAATATCTTCAGTTGTTCCCTTAGTCGGTTCGGGCGGTGTCCATCGGTGCATCCAAGTCTCCCTCACCCATAGATGGTCGCCAACTTGACCGTAGGGACACATTGTTTTTACATCGACAATATAACCATCATTCGTTTCATAAAGTGGGTCAGTTCCATCAAAGTTACCTAGTTTAACGATTCGGCGGGTCTGTGTCTTTCTACCTTCCAGAATTGCTTTAACCATTTCAGATTTGAACAGTATCGGTATTTCCTTCATTCTCGCTTCTCCAACAGCTTCAGGACTGATTCACGACAGGATTCAAAACCGTCAAAGCACCGTTCCCATTTAAGCACAGCAGTACCATCTTGCAAGGCGTATGGGTTCTCAACTCCCTTCACCCGGGCAGCGATGATGGAGAGGATTTGATTTCGAGTAATTTCCTTATCGTGCTCGGCGTACATTACTTCAGGTTTATCCTCTAGTAATTCAACCCAAGTAGTATTGATAAAAGCCTCTAATTTCTCGTCAATCAATTCCCTCAATTCCCTCAATTCCCTCAGCGATTTATCTTCTGTCATTACTCTACCTTCCTTATTGGGGAGACTTTCTTAAAACCCGCATCTTCCATTGCTTCCTGCCCCATACGATAAGCGGAGTAGTTGCCTGTAACTGGAGCATCGATATCGTGCATCTCGTGCCACAAATTAATATTTTCAGGTGGTTCTTGGTCTTCATCCACAAACACCAGTCCCATTGGTATTAGGACTGAGTTGATAATTGAGTTGGCTAAATGAACACTTCCTCCAGCACCCTTCTCATCCGCTATGATTTTGGCAATCTTCTCAACCAACTCATCCTGTTTATCTATCATTTATTCCACCTTCCTTCAATACCGTTTGCCTCACAATTCGGGCATACCACCGTTTCAGGCTGTTTACCTCTAGCTAACCACACTTTTGCTTCCTCTTTCATACCGTGTTCGTGATAGTATTCCAGTTGAGCATTAGCATCTATAATGTCGCAAGGCTTACCACATTTAGAGCAGACATAGTTATAAGTTCCTTCTCTATCATCTCCTTCAACGGATGCAAAAGCCTTGCAACATAAAGACATATCTACTGAAACAGGCTCACTTTCAGGCTGTGGGCTGGTATAGAGTGCATCAATTTGTCGGGATACCTTATCGAGTTCTTCCTCATAAAGTCCTAAAGTCTCAGCCTTCAGTATCTCTTTAACCTGTTCAATCTTATCTATCATTTATTCCACCTTCCTTCAATACCGTTTGCCTCACAATTCGGGCATACCACCGTTTCAGGCTGTTGACAAATATGTGATTGACCTATTGGATGACGTTCACCGCACTTTTTACAAATAGTTAATCCATTAAACTTATGTATAACACCTACATTACTTCCCACTCGTTACTACAATTCACTCCAAGCTACTTAACAGGTGACTGGCGGTATCGTAAAACTTGAGCAGTCCCAGTCACCCGATAAGCCTATGTTGTTAAAGTTCTAAAATGGCATTGCTTCTGTCTCTGGCGCAGGTTCCGGTGCCGCTTTCTCCCGGAGCCACTTGATTAGTTCTAAAGCCTGCGGTTCCGTCAAGTCCTTCACGCTCTTTGCTGTCCATCCCCGGCTTTTGACAGCTTCAACTAATCCAGCGTTAGTGACTACGGCATTATCTTTCGCTTCTATGAGGGTATTTAGAGTCTTGACACTGGCTTTAGGGGTAATCGGTACGCCGGCGGGCTGTTCGGTTTGAGGTTTAACTACGGCCGGTGGAGTTGTGTGTGGTTTTTCGGTAACAGTTGCCTCTACTTTCTCAGTGGGTGCCTGTTTGACTTCCGTTGCAGTGGAGTCGAAGATTTTAGAAGCACCCTCCCCAAATAAGGCATCGGTATCGTCTTTTAGGTTTTGCTCGTAAACAGCTTCAAGGTCGGGGCTTTCAAGCAAGAATGTCTTTGACTGTTCCCTGGCGGAATCTGCTAACTGTGCCATCGTGACAGTAGTACGGAGATTGAGAACGAAGACCTTTTGCTTCTTGCCAGTCTCCGGGTTATTCACATCGATTGGTTCGAGTGTGAGTTTCAGAGGGATTAGAGATATACGTCCAAAAGCACGCTTGATAATCTTGGCACACGAGTTGATATTGAGAATACTGTTAATTGAGCCGGTATCTATCTGCCAGATGCCAAGCCCTGGCACTTCAGGCAGGATAAAGCGCAGGTTCATTGTTTCCCCGCACTTCTTAGCTTTGTATTCAGGGCAATCCTTACCGGAGCAGGTCATTTCCTTCATGGTAACGGTGGTCGTGGTTTTATCAGGTAGGGCACCTGTTTTAATATCTAGCATCCTCATAGCTGATTCACCGTCGCCTTTACAGATAAGTCCGCGAGTCATATCATATGCCTTGTAATACTGCTCCGCCCATTTTTCCTCATCTTCCACCGGGATAA
>Ga0265296_1004400_pt1 | contig 12268 bp, 13 predicted proteins | sample MunlanPumphouse1_FD_189073 | JGI IMG/M metagenome (GOLD analysis project Ga0265296, IMG submission 189073) | Groundwater microbial communities from a municipal landfill in Southern Ontario, Canada - Pumphouse #1 | ecosystem: Environmental > Aquatic > Deep subsurface > Groundwater | place... | reverse complement strand
TTACCCGCATCAATGTGCGCGATAATTCCAATATTTCTGTATTTTTCTAAAGGATACTGCCTCATCTAAAATAATTTTCTTTCTTAAGAAATATTTTCAACGAATGATCGTCGGAGCTGAATTGAAAAACTCTAAACAAATAGATAAAATTTCGGGTACCCGCGTAGCAGGGTGAGATTTTATCGTTATTTGTGAAGATAGTTTTTCATTTAGCGGAGATTTAATGAGTTGAGAATATTTCTGTCGTTTCTGTTAGGCGAAGTGCGCGAAAGCTCTATTTGCCTCCGCCATTCTGTGGACGTTTTGTTTTTTCTTAATGGCCGCTCCTTCGTTTTTGGATGCTAAAATTAATTCTTCCGCCAATTTTTTGTCCATCGGCTTTCCTTTTTTGGATCGAGCCGCATCGATAATCCAATGACAAGCCAAAAAGAATTTTCTCTCGGGTCTTACTTCTCGAGGTACTTGATAATTGGCGCCTCCTACTCTTTTAGAAATAACCTCAAGCATCGGAGAAACATTATCAATCGCTTTTTCAAAAATACCCAGCGGTTCTTGTTCGGTTTCTTTTTTTATATTTTCAAACGTTTTGTACAAAACTTTTTCCGCCACCGATTTCTCGCCGCCCTTCATTATGTAATTGATAAATCTCCCGACTGCCACGGAATCGAATTTACTGTCGGATTTATGTATTCTTTTATATTTTCGTTTTTTTCTCATCGCTTCGCTCTATCACCGAATAACGAATCAGTACGAATTTACGAATTTTTAGAAATGGATTTTATTCGTTTATTCGTATAAATTAGATATTCGTTGATCTATTTAGGTCTCTTCGCTCCGTATTTACTTCTTTGCTGTTTCCTGTTTTCAACTCCGGTTGTGTCTAAAACGCCTCTTATTATATGGTATCTCACTCCCGGCAAATCCCTTACTCTGCCTCCTCGAATAACAACAACCGAATGCTCTTGAAGATTGTGCCCTTCTCCGGGAATATAAGCCGTTACCTCTTGTCCGTTGGTCAATCTGACTCTGGCAACTTTCCTCAAGGCCGAATTCGGTTTTTTAGGAGTGGTTGTGAAAACCTTAAGACAAACCCCTCGCTTGAAAGGAGAATTTGAACTAACCGGCCGGTTTGTTATTGTATTAAAATAAAGCCCCATTGCCGGGGATTTTGATTTTTTTGAAATCGGCTTTCTCCCTTTTTTAATTAACTGATTAATTGTCGGCATGCCAATGTTATTAAAATTTAAGCAGTTTTGTATCTTCAATTTCTTCTCCGTCAGCTGACGGATCGAAATTTCAGACAAAGCCCTTTATTTACAGAACCTCTAAAAGATATCAGAAAACCCGACTTCTTGTCAAGAAATTTCAAAAAATTCCAAAAAGCTCGTGGAGATGAATTAGCTTTGCGGATTATTGACCCTGTAGTGATCTGCTTTAGGCGGGCTCCTACGGGGTCAACCCTGAGCCTGTCGAACGGGTTGACCCCGTTAGAAGTCGCGAACGCATCGTGCGCGTTCTACTTCTAACGGGGTTGACAATTTTAAACTGTGCTTTAATATTTAATTATAGCTCTTTCGCGTATTCGAATCGGGAGCGGAGAGTGGTCTCATAAACCCCTCCCTACAAGGGAGCTCTCCGGCGGCGATTTGCTTTCTCGCCTTACAAAGGCGAGCCGGCGTTATTCCAGCCCGTTCTGTAGGGTTGGGAATTGTGCTGGGGAACTCCGCTCCTGACTTACTCTTACGGGGGACTGCATTTGCGTCCCCCCCTTTTTTTGTTCAAATTCGAAATTATTTATTTTTTTCTTTTTTATCAACTTGGGAATTTAACTTGTGCGGATTATGATTGGGACAATTTTTGTCAGAACAACGTTCAGGTATCGTTTTCGTCCCTTGCATCATTAAAGCGCCGCAAATTTTGCAAACATTGCCTGTTGGCTTTGCCTTAATCGCGTATTTGCACTCGGGGTAATTAGAACAACTGTAAAAAATTCCAAACCGCCCTCTCCTTTCGGTCATAAATCCTTTTTTGCACACGGGACATTCTATCCCAGTGGAGTTTTGCTTTTCCAATTCCGCGTCTTTCTTTATATGCCGGCATTTTGGAAATCTATTGCAAGAAATAAACTTGCCGTTTTTTCCTTCCCGCTCCACAAGCTTTCCGCCTTTTGACTCTCCGCAAACAGGACACATTTCTCCTGTTTCTTTGGGAGCCGCCATCTCTTTTCCTTCAATCGTTTTTGACCCTTGGCACTCGGGAAATCTGGCGCAACTCAAAAATTTTCCTCCTCTTCCAAGTTTTATAATCATCGGCCCGTTGCAAACTGGACACTTGAACTTTGGATCCGCCTCTCCCAGATTGGTTATTTTTTCAATTTTTTCTTTTGATTTAACGTCTTTTAAAAATGGCTTATAAAAATCAACAAGGGTTTTTACATACTCCGCCTTGCCTTCAGCTATCAAATCGAGCTTGCTTTCCATATCCGAAGTGAATGAATCGCTTATGTAGTTGGAAAAATTCTTCTCAAGAAAAGAACTGACCACGTCGCCGGTGTCCGTAGGATGCAAACTCTTATTTATTTTTTGGACATAGCCACGCTCTTCGATTGTTCTTATTATTACCGCGTAAGTGGAAGGCCTGCCGATGCCCCGCTTTTCCAACTCTTTGACCAAGCCGGCTTCAGTATAACGAGGCAAGGGCTGAGTTTCTTTCTCTTGCGCTTCCAAATTAATTAACTTGAGAATTTCGCCTATGGAAACCTTAGGCAACTCAACATCTTCACCGTTTGCTTCAAGGTCAGCCCTTAACCATCCGTCGAAAAGAGTTCTTGATCCATTGATAACAAAATCCGGGATCTCGCCTTCTCCCGCTTGAGCGATTATTTTTGTTCTCATTATTCGGGCGTCGGCCATTTGCGATGCCACAGCTCTCTGCCAAATCAGTCGATAAAGCTTTTTCTGATCATCGCTCCCACCGATATTATCATTTGAAAAATTAGTCGGACGAACGGCCTCATGCGCTTCCTGCGCGTGCATTATTTTACTCGCGTGAATCCGAGGACTTAAATATTCTTTTCCGTATTTTTTATTTATAACGGCATAAACTTGGCTGAGCGCCGTTTGGCTCAAATTAACGCTATCAGTTCTCATATAAGTGATCAGGCCGGACTCGTAAAGCTTTTGGGCTATGCCCATCGTTCGGGACGGCGGAAAGCCGAGACGCGAACTCGCCGCCTGCTGAAGCGTTGAGGTGATAAAAGGCGGTCTCGGAGAACGTTTTGTTTCTGTTTCTGAAATATCTTTAACTTTCCATATTTCTTTTTTCCCTATCTCAAGTATTTTTTCAACCAGTTTTTTATCGCGGGGCTCTTCTACGCACGTCAGAATAAAAACGTCTCCTTTTTTATTTTTTACTTCCGCTTGAATCGCCCAAAATTTTTCCGGAATAAAAGCTCTTATTTCTCTTTCGCGCTCCATAACAATCCTAAGCGCCGGGGACTGCACTCTGCCCGCGGAAAGACCGTAACGAACTTTTTTCCAAATGAGGCCGGAAAGATCATAGCCGACCAAACGATCCAGCACTCGGCGCGCTTCCTGCGCTCGCCTTAAATTCTCATCAATATCGCGCGGATTGGCTATCGCCTTTATAACGGCATCTTTTGTTATCTCATAAAAAACAACCCTTTTGGGGTTTTTAACGCCGACGGCTTCTTTAATATGCCAAGCAATAGCTTCCCCTTCGCGATCGGGGTCAGTTGCCAAATATACCTGTTTTGCTTTTTTAACCGTCCTTCTTAAATCCTCAACGACTTTTTCTTTTTCTTTCGGAACCACGTAATGGGGAATAAATCCGGCCTCAATGTCTATGGCGCTTTTATTGCTTTTGGGAAGATCGCGTATATGCCCAATACTGGCCTTAACTTCATACTTCCCTCCCAAATATTTTGAAATTGTTTTCGCCTTTGCGGGCGACTCAACGATTATTAAATCCATTTCTTTGACCTACAACCTACTACCCACAACATACAACGCTTTAAAATTTTTGTTCTCTTGTTGTTAGTTGTTGGTTGTTAGTTGTTGGTTTATTTTATATTGTGTATCCCTTCTCTGTTTCTTTTAGTATCCCTTCAATCACTAAAAATGCAACTAATTGATTTACTATTTGAGGTTCAAGATTAGCCAGCTTTGATATTTTGTCAACATCAAGCGGCTGGCCGGATTCAATAATGGCGTTTATTATTTGTTGTTTTTGCGGATCATCAATTTCTAAATATTTACGACTCTCTTCAACTTTAAAAATTTCTATGCCCAAATCTTCAATAACGTCTTCCACGGAAGTTATTAATATTGCCCCGTCTCTTATTAATTTATGCGAACCGATGTAATTAATGTCGTTTGCCGGACCGGGCACTACAAAAACCTCTCTTCCCTGCTCAGCCGCGTACCGAGCTGTTGCCAAAGATCCGGACCTGTCAGGCGCCTCAATAACTATTGTTGCCGCGCAAAGTCCGCTGACAATTCTGTTTCTCTCTAAAAACTGGCTCGGGAAAGACGGTGTGTCTTCTGGATATTCCGAAATTATCGCCCCGTTAAATTCTAAAATTTTTTTGGCTAAATTTTCGTTTTGGGCCGGATAAATTTTATCCAAACCATTGGCCAAAACCGCGATTGTTTTCCCCTGCCTTCCGCCCGCCTGACTGGTAGGTGGACATTTGGCCTCCAAAGCCCCTTCATGAGCCGCGCTGTCTATGCCCATCGCCAAACCACTAACAACAACCGCCCCCAGCTCCGCAAGTTCTTTTGCAAACTTTCTGGCTAAACTTCTGCCAACTGCCGATGCTTTTCTTGTTCCCACTATCGCGATTTTCAAATCATTGTTTAAAATCGCTTCATTTCCCAGAACAAAAATTTTCTCGGGCGTATCGGGAATTTCTTTCAACAAAGCCGGAAAATTTTCATCGCCGCAAAAAATTGTTTTTATTTCAACCATTTGCTAATATTATATTATAAAACAATGCGATACCAATATACGACCCGTTCGACAAACTCTCAGGGTCGTCCTGAGCAGACCGAAGGACGACCCATTCGACCGACTCAGGTCTTCGACTCCGAGACTCAGGCGTTCGTCCCGAGGGCTCAGCCCCGAGGGACTCGAGGAGGTCGTCCTGAGCAGGCCGAAGGACGAATATAATAAAAATTAGTATCCATTCGTATCATCCTTCGACTTACTCAGGATGCCCTGAGCTTGTCGAAGGGCATTCGTATCATTAGTATATTAGTATCATGTTAGCGTAAGCGTTATGAATTTCCAGAAATATCTGATAATTACAAGTTCAATAATTTTCGGCTTCTTTATCATTGCGTCAATAGCGATAATATTTTTAGTTAAAGATTCCAGCAAAAAAGCCGAACGGATCAATCAAATAAAATTGGAAATTTCTGGTAAAAATCGCGCTTTGGAATTGTTAACTCTTTTGGAATCCGATTCCCAAAAAGCCAAAAATTATTCCAGTCAATTAGATTCAATATTAATAACCAAAGACCAGCTGATAAGTTCAAAAAGGGACTTAATCGCGATTGCTCAAGCAAACGGAGCGAATATGAATTTAGAATTTAGAGACGAAACAGCGCCCACGGAAAACGAACCGCGCAAAACCAATATATTTCTGTCTCTAAATGGCCTCTCCGGAGGATTTCCAAACGTCGCGAATCTTTTTCAAGCATTGGAAAACGGCAAATATTTTCTTCGTTTAACAACGATTGATTTAAATTCCGAATCAGGCGCGATCAACGGAAATTTAAGCGGACAGATTTTCTCTTTGTAACATTGTAATATGACGATGAATCCCCAAAAAAAACGAGAGGTAATTTTCACAATCGCAGGAGTATTTATTTTGTTAATGCTTCTGATTGTGGTTTTTTTCACAATCTCTTTCGCTAAGGATACTTTTAAAACCATAGAAGATCGGGACAACGCGGGAGCTCCGATTACAAGATTTGATTTTGGAAAACTCAAGGATATCGGGATTATAAAGGAATAGACAATTTCAAAAAAACGTGTATTATTTTTATACGTTTTTTTATTTGCGAAGCGTGTATAGTTCCCTCATACGCTCGATGGAATCCGAGCTTCGGAAAGGCAAGTAATAACCGCGTGAAACTGCTTGCCCCTCGAAGCTCTGATATTAATCAGAGCGAAGTGAGGCGTGTGTAGTTCAGTGGTAGAACGCTGTCCTGATAAGACAGAGGCCGAAGGTTCGATTCCTTCCACACGCACTAATTTGTTCCTTGAAAACAAGAACCACTGATGATATCATTTATATATGAAATCAAGGTGGTACGAATATAAAGAAAAAGCAACTCAACTTCGAAAGAAAGGTTTGTCTATTGGAGCCATTGAAAAACGATTAAAAATCCCCCGCTCTACTTTGAGTGGATGGTTCAAGAGCGTAAAGCTTACTCAAAAACAAAAAGATCATCTTAATAAGAATTGGAAGATGGGGTTAATCAAGGCCAGAAGAAAAGCGGTACTATGGCACAATGCCCAAAAAGAAAAAAGGTTGATTGAGGCAAAAAATAGCGCGAAAGAAGTTCTCAAGAATATAAACACGGAAGATGTAAATATTCTTGAATTAGCTCTGGCGTTTCTTTATCTTGGAGAAGGAACAAAAAGAAATGTGGAAACCGCGATTGGAAGTAGTGACCCCAAAATACTAAAATTCTTTTTAACGATTCTAGCAAGGGTTTATAAGATTGATGTTTCTAAAATAAGGTGCGAATTGGGTCTTAGAGCCGATCAAAACATTAAAAAAATAAAAATATTTTGGGCAAGAGAATTAAATTTACCAATTTCCTGTTTCAAGGGTGTAAATATTGATAAAAGAACAAAAGGTATTAAAACATATAAAAATTATAAAGGCGTTTGCCATTTAAGATGTGGAAATTCAGCCATTCAAAGAAAGCTGATTTTCTTAAGTCAATTATTTTGTGAAGAAATAATAAAGCAGCGCGCATAGCTCAGTGGTAGAGCGCCACATTGACATTGTGGAGGTCGTAGGCTCAATCCCTACTGCGCGCACCAGCACACAACACCCCCAGGCGGGTGTTGTGTTATATTTATCTTATGTCCGAACTCAAAATTCTCTACCAGGACAAAAACCTAATTGCCCTTAACAAACCGGCAGGGTTATTAGTCCACCCCGCTAGAAGTAGGACGCCGGACGATGCGTCCGCGACTTCTAACGGGGCGCGCCCAACCGCAACCAACACTGAAAAAACTCTCTCCGATTGGCTCGTTAAAAAATACCCGGAAATAAAAAATGTCGGTGACCCTTCAATCATTCGACAGGCTCATGATGGTGAACATCGTCGAACCATGCATTCAGGGCAAGTAACCCAAAATCGGCCGGGCATAGTCCATCGTCTAGACAAAGACACCTCGGGAATAATCATCATTGCCCGAAACCAAAAATACTTCGAGTATCTAAAAAAATTATTTCAGGAACACAAAATCAAAAAAACGTACTTGGCTTTGGTTTGGGGCGAAATTAAAAACAAAAAAGGAGTAATTGAAAAACCAATATTTCTAAAACCCGGCACCATCAAAAGAACGGTCCATAAAGGCAAAATGGAAAAGTCGGCAATTACGGAATACGAAAAAGTTACAAGTTACAAGTTACAAGTTACAAGTAAAAATAAGGCGAAAGAGGAGGTCTTCACATTATTAAAAATAATACCCCGCACTGGACGAACTCATCAAATACGCGTTCACCTCGCTTCCATCGGCCATCCGGTTATCGGCGATTCATTATATGGTCCCAAGAAAAATCCGCTTGGATTAGAAAGGCAATTTCTCCACGCAAAATCGCTTGAATTCAATCTCGCCGAAGGCAAACGAATCAAAATAGAAGCTGACTTGCCCAAGGAGCTTCAAAAAGTTCTTGATGGATTAGAATCAGTCCACCATCAATCCTGAGTAATATCGAAGGATTGACTTTTTAAGCCCTTCAGAGTAAAAATATACAATCATGATAAATAAAGAAATTTTGGACAAAATCAAATCCGGAGCTATGGTCCGGGTTTATGAAAAAATAAAAGAAGGAGACAAGGAAAGAATCGGCAGATTTCAAGGTCTTGTAATTGCCAGAAAGCACGGAAACGAACACGGCGCCACTTTCACGGTCCGCTCCACGGTTGCCGGAGTTGGCGTGGAAAAAGTTTATCCTATAAACTCACCCTTGATTGATAAAATTGAAATAGTCAGTTCCCCTAAAAAAGTCCATCGCTCAAAACTCTACTTTATCCGTAAAATCTCCAAGAAAAAATCCCGCGAAAAAATCGGAGTGGCAGCGTAGACAACCTACCAACGACCTACAACCGACAACTTACTACAATACAAAAGATGCCCATTCGGGCATTTTTTGATGCTTCATCTTTCAAATTTTAAAGTTTCAAAGTTGGCGTTTTCTTTTTCCCATCTGTATAGTATACTATACAGATGGGCAGAACGAGCAAAAAACACTTTGATAAGGATTTTTCTAGCAAAATCTGGGGAGATTTTTTTGATAATCTTAAAAAAGCCGAGAGTGGAAAAAGTTTGAAGAATGTTTTAAAGATAGGGCTGACCGATGAAGAAATTATTTTATTGGAGAAGCGGCTGGTGGTTAAAAAATTGCTGGAAGAAAAAATTTCGTATTCGGAAATCAGCCGGAGAGCGGATGTCACAAGAACAACCGTCAGATTTATAAAAGACAATTTCAAAAGACCGGTTTGGAAAAAACGAAAATATTCCGAAAGTAAAAACAAAACTAAATCAAATTGGCACGACCCTTTAAAACCAAGGATCAGAAAGTATAGATTTATCCCCAAGACGAAAAAACATCACTATTAGCATATTTGTTCGTACAAATCGTGAAAAATAAACGAACAAAAGCGGTATTTAAACAAAAATATTATCTCTCGTTTTTACATTTCTTTTTGTTTCTCATTAAAGTCGCGGCTGTATAGTCAACTATACAGATGCCAATACCAAGAAGGCGCGACATTAAACAAGCATACTCCTTAACATACTATCTATTTCTATAACTTAAAAATTATTAATATAACTGTATAGTTGACTATACAGTTATCAAATAACAATTTCTTATTTTGTTTTTTGTATTTGTATAGATTAAGCGGATTACAATTTAATTGGGAAGCTAAAAGATTGCTTGAAATTTCAGCGGAATTAAAACATAATTTAACCATGCGCGGGTGGCGAAACTGGCAGACGCACTACCTTGAGGTGGTAGCGCCCGCAAGGGCTTGGAGGTTCGAGTCCTCTCCCGCGCACCAAATTGTGTTATAATAAAACCGTTGAAGAATTCAGAAAAACAATCAATTCGAACCATATTTTAATTTTGGGGGAAGAAAATTTTTTAATCAAAACCATAAAATTCTTTTTAATAATTAACCAATAAATATATGAGCATAGAAAATCCGTTCAACAATCCTCCGCAAGAAACTCCAAAACCAGAGGAGAAAAAACTAGAACAACCAATAAAGGAACCAAACGCCGAAGAACAAAGCCCGTCAGAAGAGCAAGAAGAGCAGTATAAACAGTGGATGAAGGATAATCCGGAAACTGTAATAGCTCCAGAAGACTTACGTGAATGTGGGCCAGAAATTGCGGAATTCGAAGAGATGCTTGCTTCATTTGAATTGACACATTCTCTCGCAGAGCTGCACTTGATCATCGACCTCAAGCCAGAAGATGCCCCGAAGTATCCTTTACGAGAATCAGCCAAGGCCGCACTCATTCCTATTGTTGCAAAACTGAACATATTAAAAAAGGAAACGAATATTGTGCCTGAAAAACATGACGAATTGAAAGCAAAATACATGCATCTCTCAAGAGCTGTCGGAATGATAAACAACAACAAAGTCGATCATAATAGATAATAGATGTCATGGTGTTTATTTTTGATCTAAACAAAAAAGTATCTGCTCCTTTTCTGCCGCCAAAGAAAAATTTGACCCATTCGGTTTTACTCAGGGTCAATCCTGAGTCAGTCGAAGGATTGAAATCATTTTTACCAATAACAAAATACCCCGCTTAAGCGGGGTATTTTGTTATTTCTCCAAATCTTTCTTTTTCTCGTCGTATTCGCTTTTATCTATCTCTCCTTTCGCGTATCTTTCTTTCAAAATTTCGAGCGGTCCTTTTTCTCCGTGCCACTCTTGCCAATAATTTCTTCTTCCTCTTCCAAAAATCGCTCTAATCACCCAAACAATCACGGCAATGACTATAACCCACCACAAAACCATAAAAATCCATCCGAAAGGCATCATTCCATATCCGCCGCCCCAACCATAACCCGTCAAATTGTTGTACATCATATCGTTAAAATTTTTATTATTATTATTTATAAGGAGCCGACCATACTCCCCAATTTACCCCACCAAAAACAAACAAGTAAATTCATAACAAGACTCTTAATCATCTTGTTCCGTTGCGTGTCGTGCGGAATGTCTCGCAGACGGTCTGGGCTTGGTTCCCGAGGGATCAGACCGTCGAGAGTCAAGGCCGCTACCTGCCGCTGGAGTAGGTGGATGGCCGGTTCCGTCAGACAAGCAACGGAACAATTTTTAAAATTTGATCCTTTTCAACCTCAACGAGTTTAGCACAACCGAAAGCGAACTGAAAGCCATTGCCGCTCCGGCCAAAATCGGATTTAAAAGAAGATTAAACGCGGGGTATAAAACTCCTGCCGCCACCGGTATTAAAGCAATATTATAAGCGTACGCCCAAAAAAGATTCTGCTTGATATTTTTCAATGTCTTTCTGGAAAGAAGAATCGCTTTATACACTCCAACAGGATCGCCGGAAGCCAAAGTTATCCCAGCCGACTCGATAGCAATGTCCGTTCCGGTGCCAATGGCAATTCCAATATCTGCTTGCATCAATGCCGGCGCGTCGTTAATGCCGTCACCGACCATTGCCACAACCAAACCTCTTTCCTGAAATTCTTTGACCTTTTGAGATTTCTGCTCCGGCAAAACCGACGCCAAAACATTTTCAATTCCAACGCTCCCGGCAATGGCTCGAGCTGTTTTTTCATTATCGCCGGTTATCATCCATACTTCCACTCCCAAACTTTTTAATTCATCAACCGCGATTTTTGCCGTCCGCTTCACAATGTCAGCCACAGCCATTACTCCTAAAATCTTTTTAGTATCCGACAAAACCAAAACCGTTTTGCCGTCTTCTTCAAATTTATCAATCGCGTGCAAAAGCGGCGTTGAAAATTCAATTTTATAATCCCCTATAAAATTTTTGCTTCCAAAAATATATTCCTGATTTTCTATTTTCCCTTTAACGCCCTTGCCAATAATTGTTGAAAAATTCAAAACCGTCTTTAATTTAACGTTTTTATTTTTAGCTTTTTCCACGACCGCTTTGGCAATAGGATGCGTTGAATTTTGATCCAAGCTCGCGCCTATCTGCAGTAAGTCGTTTGTCGTTAGTCGTTGGTCGTTAGTTATCATATCCGTAACCGCCGGCTCGCCTTTAGTAATGGTGCCGGTTTTATCCAAAACAACAGTATTGATTTTTCCGGCTGTTTCCAATGAGCCGGCGTTTCTTATTATAATTCCGTTTTCCGCTCCTTTGCCCGTGCCGGTTATTACCGCAATCGGAGTCGCGAGCCCCAAAGCGCAAGGGCAAGCGACCACCAAAACCGCTACGGCGTTTATCAAAGCGTAGACAAAACGCGGCTCCGGCCCCAAAATCATCCATATTACAAAAGTAATTATGGAAATCACAATCACGATCGGCACAAAAACTCCGGTTATTTTATCAACCAATTTTTGAATTGGCGCTTTTGACGCCTGCGCCTCTTCAACGATTTTGATAATCTGCGCCAAAAAGGTGTCTTTTCCGATTTTCGTCGCTTTCATTTTAAATAAGTCGCTTTTGTTTATGGTGGCGCCAATAACTTTATCGCCTTCTTTTTTATCAACCGGGAGCGACTCTCCGGTAACCATTGATTCGTCAATTGACGTCGCTCCTTCAAAAATAACGCCGTCAACCGGAATTTTTTCACCTTGTTTTACCAATAAAATATCGCCGACTTTCACGTTATTAATATCAATATCGTGCATTGAGCCGTCGGGCATAATGTGATGGGCTATTTTTGCCTGAAGTTTAAGCAATTTTTTAATGGCCTCCGAAGCCGAACCTTTTGCTCTGGCTTCCAAAAATTTTCCCAAAACAATAAAGGTGGTAATAA
>Ga0265296_1004398_pt1 | contig 12271 bp, 12 predicted proteins | sample MunlanPumphouse1_FD_189073 | JGI IMG/M metagenome (GOLD analysis project Ga0265296, IMG submission 189073) | Groundwater microbial communities from a municipal landfill in Southern Ontario, Canada - Pumphouse #1 | ecosystem: Environmental > Aquatic > Deep subsurface > Groundwater | place... | reverse complement strand
TGTTCAGGCACACGCTTTTACCCGACCCCGTGGCGCCCGCGATCAATAAATGTGGCATTTTGGCCAGGTCGGTGACTATGGGGTTTCCGGCAATATCTTTTCCCAGCGCCATGCTGAGCCTGGAACCAGCTTGAATAAACTCCTGCGATTCCAGGATATCCCTTAAGTGGACCATGGAAATTTCCTTGTTTGGCACTTCGATCCCCACGGCGGCTTTGCCCGGGATAGGCGCTTCTATACGCACACCAGGGGCGGCCATAGAAAGGGCGATATCATCTGCCAGGCTTACTATCCGGCTGACTTTCACCCCTGCAGGAGGCTGTATTTCATAACGGGTGATGGCCGGTCCCTTCGAGACCTGGATTACCTTGGCCTTAACCCCGAAGCTCTCCAGGGTTTCTTCCAGGATGCGGATGTTTTCGTTGATATCCTTGCTCATCCGGATATTTTTCACTCTGTGTGGACGTGATAGAATGGAAAGTGAAGGTAGCTTAAAGGATGAAGCATCCGTCTGTGATTCCCGGGGATAGAATGACTCTAGATCATCCATTTCCTTGGGGATAGCGGACCCTATCTCAGCATTTACATGAGCCGGCAGATCCACTTTCTTTCTTGAAGAAGCAGATAAATCAAAAACCCGCTCTTTTTGATTTTTTTCTTTACCGCCGGTCGGACTTTCAATTATAGAAAACTGCTCACCCTCGTGATCAATTATTACTGGCGCCGCATGCTCTATTTCCTTTTCTTCCTCCACTTCAGTGAAAAGAAAATTGGTCATGCCCTCTGTTCCTTTTTTTAGAGCTTCCCGCGTTTTGACCGTAAATCCTTTAGCCATGGCCGCCGCTGAAAGGTTGGTTAAAAGAAGCAGCCCGATCAACCCCATGGTAATCAGAATAATATAAGTCCCTGCTATACCAAAAGACTTCATACAGACGTAACTTATGAGCGCCCCGATGACCCCTCCGCCGTCACCCGCGACACCAGCTTTAAAGGAGTCCTCGAGCGGGATGAGCAGATGAAAAAAAGCTAAGACGACTAAAAACAAAAGGATAACTCCGTACATTCTTTCGGAAACACTGGTCCGGCTCCGTTTATGCACCAGCCTTGCCCCAACCAGCAACAACAGCAGGGGAAACAGGTAACGTCCCTCGCCAGCGATGCTTTTCAGGATCTTGTCAATAAAACCGCTGACCAGCCCGGAAGCAGGAGAAAGAAGACAGACAATACTTAATACGCCCAGCGCGATCAGGGCGATCCCGAAAATTTCGTATTTAAGTTCTTCCTTAAGTTGGCCCAGCACTCCCATGTGTCACCCTCCAGAGATAATATACCACAGTTTGGGCAAAAATCCTTTAAATACACATAAAAATAGCCTTCCCGAAGCAAGGGAGGGCTATTTAGCCATTATTAAAACATTAAACCACTCTTACGAAAACCAAACCTATTATCGCCAGACCTAGCGCAAAACGGTACCAGACAAACAGCGCGAAACTACGTTCGGTCAGGTACTTCAGTAGGAAACCAATCGACAGGAAACCAACTACGGCAGAAGTAACAATCCCTACTATAAAAGGCAGATTAACATCACCAGCTGATAAATCCTTGAAATTCATTACTCCCGCCCCAAAAATAATCGGCGCGGAGAGCAGGAAAGAAAATCTGGCCGCTGTTTCGCGGGTAAGCCCCAGCGCCCTGCCAGCCGTCATGGTGACTCCGGAGCGGGACACGCCGGGTATGATGGCAAAGGCCTGCGACAGGCCGATCAGCATACTGTCTGAAAAAGACATTTCACTAATACTCTTTCTTTTTGCCGCGTGTTGATCTACCAGATAAAGGATTAAACCCATTATTATGAGCATAATTCCTATTAAAAGCGGATTTCTGAAAACAGTTTCAGCCTGTTCTTCCAAAAGGTAACCGGCCAACGCGCCGGGTATGGTCGCTGCAACCAGGCACCAAAACAAGAAAGCCTTTTTAGTTCCTCTTCGCTTTATCAGAGCTTCGCTGAATAGCTCCAGCCAGTCCTTCCAGAAGAAAGCCACCACAGCCACGAGTGTGCCCATGTGCAGTGCCACGTCAAAAGACAATCCCGGATCCTGCCAGCCAAAAGCCCAGGGCGCCAGGACCAGGTGGGCGGAACTTGATATAGGCAAAAACTCCCCCAACCCCTGAACGATGCCCAGCACCAGCGCCTGAAATACCGTCAAACATAACACCTCCGTCCATCTAAATTACAGCACTTATTATACCATGGCAGTCCTGTCCAAAAAAACAAATAATTGTGCAAAAAAAAATCCCGGCTAAGCCGGGATTATTTTTAGCATTCGATCAGGTTGCCGGGGGTCATTTCAGGTTTTAAATAATCGTACGGGTTTGTGCTTAGAAGTTTAACTATCTTTTTTTTGCCGAAGCCTGCTCCTTCCACCAGCATCTGGACTCCTTTATAATTAACTTCTTTATATTCAGGGTACTCTGTCTTGTCGAAACCTTCCAGCACCAGTTCCAACGGCATAGGTGTGTATAAGATCACTGGAGCGGCACCTCTCTCCGGTTCATTTTCCAGTCATTAATCAGGCTGTTCAGTTTCTTTACGGCGTCGCCTATACCACCTACTTCGTCGATCAATCCTACTTCCACTGCATCCTTGCCGATTAAGACCGTTCCAATATCCCTGGCCAGATCACCGGTCCGGAACATCAATTCACGAAACTTTTTCTCTGTGATTTTGGAATGCTGTATGGTAAACCTCACTACCCGGTCCTGCATTTTATCGAGGTATTCGTAGGTCTGCGGAACGCCAATGACAAGCCCGTTCAACCGGATCGGGTGGATGGTCATGCTGGCGGTATTGGCAATATAAGAATAAGCTGTGCTGACCGCTATCGGCACCCCAATCGAATGCCCGCCGCCCAGAACGACAGAAACGGTCGGCTTGGACATGCCTTCGATCATCTCGGCTATGGCCAGGCCCGCCTCAACGTCCCCGCCTACTGTATTTAATATGATCAAGATTCCCTCGATTTCCTGCGCTTGTTCAAGAGCAACCAGCTGCGGGATCATATGCTCATACTTGGTGGTTTTATTCTGGGGAGGCAGCACCAGGTGCCCTTCGATCTGGCCGATAATGGTCAGGCAGTGAATATTGCTTTTTATATCCGGGATTTGGGTTGAACCGACTTCCTTTACCGCTTCCAGTGTGCTTTTGGCCTTACCGGATACCCTTTTATTATGTCTTGGATCCTCTCCCGGTTCCTCGTCTTCCCTCCGCTCAGGCCCCGGCTCCCTGTCTGGGTCACGATCCGGCTCCGGGGTGTAGGGGAAAAAACCAGGTTCAGGTTCAAAGCCTTGCATTTTCATTGCTTTCACTCCAGATAATGTTTTTTAAAAACTCCTCTTATTTCAGCACTTTTAGTATGCATTTATAACATAAAAAATACACGGGCATATACCTGTGTATTTATAGTTCCGAGACAGTTTTTCATTTGCCGCAATGCAGATCACCTAGTTTGTAAATATAAAATAATATCATTGAAGTTATCAAAATATTTGGCGCTGACTCCGTTATCTTTGCAGAATTTATATAAAGCGTCCCTGGCAAAAACAACATCTGCCTTCATGGCCGGGCAGGTGTCGGAATACCCGTCCCCTATATATATGACCAAGTTCCCTTCGCCTTTCAGCTTTTCAATAAGTTTTGTTTTACAGGTGCCGCAAATACCGCAGGAAGGGTTGGCATTGGGACATTCTATTTCAAACCCCTGGTCATAGATCATCTTATTGGCGTAGTACGGTAACTCTATATCATACTTTCTGAACACAGTTTCAAGACAAAAATCATACCCGTCACTCAGCACATACACCGCATAACCCTTGTCCCGGCAGACACTAAGAAAATCCTTGAAGTAATCATCTATTTCCATGGTGTCCATCAGTTTTTTTACGTCATTGAGGCCTGCCCGGAATAGCTTAAAGGTCATATTCGCGCATTTCTCTGTGGAGATTTCCTTCCTCTCCCATTTTTCATTTATTGTCTCCCAGCCACCGTCCGCAAAAGCCTCCACCATGGCCGCGCAGGTGTCTGTTTTGGTGATGGTTCCGTCGAAATCAATGAAAAAAACTATGCTCATGATGACATCCAGATATTTTTCAGACTTCTGGCGTTTTCTTCCACCTGCGGGCTGCCCAAAATCGCGGATATGACTGAAATCCCGTCAACCCCTGATTTTTTTACTTCATCCACATTGGACAGGCTTACTCCGCCAATAGCCACAACGGGGATGGAAACACTTTCCTTGATTACTTTTATCCCGGCTGTACCAATAGGCTCGACTGTATCCAATTTGCTGCCGGTAGGGTATACCGGGCCCGCTCCGAGATAATCGGCGCCGTTTTTCTCCCCGTATACCGCCTCAACAGGGGTGGACACGGAATACCCCAGTATTTTTCCCGGTCCGAGGAGCTTTCTGGCAACCTCCAGGGGCAGGTCCTCCTGCCCTATGTGCAGCCCGTCCGCGTCTACCGCCTGTGCTATATCCAGCCTGTCGTTTATGATCAGCGACACGTTACAGGAATTGGCCAGCTCTTTTATTTTTAAAGCAATTTGATAAAAATCGCGGCTGCACACGTCCTTTTCTCTGAGCTGCAGCAGGCTTACCCCGCCTTTTATCGCTTCAGCAACAGCTTCAAAAAGACTCCTGCCTTTGAGTATACTTCTGTCTGTAACAAGATAAAGGCTGTAGTCTACAGGCATGCGATCTTTCCTCCTTTTAATATGTCGTCTTCCGTCAGGTTGTAGAGATAATCAAACAACCTCATTCTGAAAGTCCCGGGCAGCGCCTTCTCCAGAGAATTAGCCGCCATTTCCCCGGCCAGACCCATAGCCAAAATCGCGGCGGCGCTGGAGGTGAATCTGTCCTCAGTGACGCCTGCCGCAGCTGCCGTCAACGCGCCGGCCATACAGCCCGCACCTGTGATCAGCGTCAGCATGGGCGTTCCGTTATGAATCAGACAGGTCCTCTCACCGTCCGTGATAATATCAGTCTCACCTGTAGCCGCCACGACTGTGTTATACTGCCTGGCCAGTAACATGCAGGCCTCAACCGCCCCCTGCCCGTCATCTACTGAATCTACGCCCCTGACCTTCCCCGCACAGCCGGCCAGGAATTTAATTTCCCCGATATTGCCCTTGATCACTGAAATTCTGGCAACTTCAAGCAGTTCTTTGATCACGTCCATTTTCCTGGGTATAGCGCCGCAGGCAACCGGATCCAGTATAATTGGCTTGTTTAGGGCTGAAGCTTTCCTGGCGGCAAGAATCGCCGCTTCTTTTTGTTCCTCGGCTAAAGTGCCGATATTGATATATAAAGCAGAAATCAGGCCGGCAAAGTCTTCGACCTCGGCTTTTGCTTCGCACATCGCGGGTGAGGCGCCAAAGCAAAGCAGTATGTTGGCGCAGTCGTTGATGGTCACATAGTTGGTGATAGCCTGGACCAGCGGAGTCTTTTCCCTTACTGTTTTAATAGTCTTAGCAATTTTAGCGAGCATATTTTTTCCTCCTCATTTATAGTCATTGCTTTTTTAATGAATCTAAAAAGAGCATAAACAGCCATGGTAATCATCATGGCTGGTATGGTGGCCCCTATTACAAGATTCTGTTCAATAACAATATAGTATGACACCACTCCGACCGCCGCGGCGGCCAGGCCCGGTACATTGAATAATTCCCCCGACCGGTTGTCCTTGTACACAAAATAGTCTGCAATAACCACGGAGAAAACCGGCGCAAAAAGCGAGCCGATCATGTACAGGAAATGCTCATAATGTTCCATGGGGAAATACATGGCCAGCAGCATGCCCAGAGCGCTAAAAATTAGGATCAGTATTTTCTTAGGCACTTTTGAAGTCAGGTTAAGGGTAGACATGACCCCGGAATATACATCAAGGAAAGTTGTGGTAACCGTTGACAGCACCACCACGAGTAAAGCTGAAAACCCCAGGTTAAGGCTGATTAAAACCCCGATCGGATCCGGTGTGCCCGCATAGATTGAAGAAACCAGGCCAATCACGTACATAAAAGAACTTCCAATAAAATACCCCGCGAAACTACCCCAGAAGCTGCCCCTGGCACTTTTGCCCAGCATGGTGTAATCAGAAATCAGGGGCAGCCAGGTCAATGGCATAATGATACTCAATTCAAGCGCAGCCCCGAAGGTTATATTAGAAGTTATTTCTTTCACTTCGTTTCCTGTCATAACCGATTTCAGCATTACCAAACATAAAACCAGGAGAAGCACAACTGCGATATTATTTACTGTATTGATAGCGTTCTCAGTGTTCAAAGCCCATAACAGAACCAGAATGCCTGTAATTACCACTAAAATATAAAAATTATCAAAACCGAACAGTTTACCGGTAATCGACTGCAGCGACCTGGAACTCTGGATCAGCATAATCGCCGTCCAGCCGATGAGCTGGATGATATTAAAGAAAGAAATGATATAAGAACCGTACTTGCCCAGCGACAGCCGGCTGGACTTCAGCGAAGGACTTTTTTCCTTGAAGCCGACAACCCCGACCAGCGCCAGAATCAGGACGCCGATCAGGTGCCCGGCCAGGATTACGAATAAACCTTGTTTCAGTCCAAGGGGAGCGATCAGGCTGCCTGTCATGATCTCGGCCAGAGACACGGCCGCCCCAAACCAGAGAGTGAAAAAGCTAAAGCCACCCGTTTTTCTCGCCTCAATCATTTTAATAACCCGCCTTTTTATATAAATTCCAAAAATGATTAGTAGGCCCAACCCCACAGCCTATTTCTAGTGAATTCTCAATGGCGCCGTTGATATACTCCTTCGCCAGTCCGGCCGCCTCCAGAAATGGGTATCCCCTCGCCAGCAGGGCCGCGATGGCAGAGGAGAAAGTACACCCGGTGCCGTGGGTGTTCTTTGTTTCTATCCTTGTCCCCTTCAAATAGCTAAAGCTCTTGCCGTCATACAGCACATCTATCGCGTCACCGGTTAAGTGACCACCTTTAACAATCACTTTCATGACGCCAAGTCCGTAAATCTTTACGGCTGCTTTTTTCATCTGCTCCAGGTTTTCGATTTTATCGCCTGTGATCAGTTCCGCCTCGAACAAGTTGGGAGTAACTACTTCAGCCAGGGGAAACAGCACCTTGACCAGTTCATCCTTGGCTTCCTCCCTCAGCAGGTGGTAGCCGCTTTTAGATACCATAACCGGGTCCACCACAATATTAACCGCCCTGTTCTTTTTCAGGCACTCCCCGATCACGTCTATTATCTCAATACTCGACACCATGCCCACCTTGACAGCGTCGATCCTGATATCTTCATAAAGACAGTTGATCTGACCTTTTATGATATCAACATCCAGCTCCCGCACATCGAACACACCCATGGTGTTCTGAGCGGTAACAGCGGTGACCACGCTCATACCGTAAGCGCCCAGCGCGCTGAATGTTTTCAGGTCCGCCTGGATGCCCGCACCGCCGCATGAATCAGATCCCGCGATAGTCAAAACGGTTTTCATATAATCCCTCCATCTTTTTACTTATAAGCTGCAAATCACCCCCAAAAATCGAAATAGCCTTTTACCCTGAGCGGGTAAAAGGCTACAAACGCACCTAAAATAACGGTCTGCACTCCCTACGCTGGCATTACCCAGATCAGGTTCAATGGGTCAGAACTTACATTCTTTCTCAGCTGAATCACTTCAGCTCCCCGTTGCATTTATTATGTTGTCATTTTCAGATATCTGATGATCACTTTTAAGATATCAGAAGACATCAACGAAAGCAAGACAAAATTTATGTGTTTGGTTATATTTCGAAAGCTTGGCTACGTTTCTCTTTCTTCCTGTTACCAACGATTACGATGCACCCTTGAGGCATCATAGCGGGAGCGGGCGCTCTTTACTTCTGCCGGATAGCCGACAGCAATCGCCGCAAATGGCACTATATGTTCCGGCAACTCTAATAACCGGCTCATTCCTGCCATGCGCTCTTCTTTAGGATATACTCCGAGCCAGCACGTCCCTAAACCCTTATCCTGCGCGGCCAGCAGTATGTTCTCCGTCGCTGCCGCACAGTCCTGAACCCAGTAGTCTATGCCAGGATACTTATTACATGTCAGGTCCGCGCAGACGATAATCGCCGCGGGAGCCTGCTTCAGCATTTGAGAATACTCATGGATTTGAGTGATGCCTACAAGCAAAGAACGTTCCGTAATGACAATAAACTGCCAGGGACGTTCGTTACCCGCTGACGGGGCACACATTCCCGCTTCTAAAAGTTCGGTAAACATTTCCTCGGGAATTGGTTGTTCCGTATATTGCCTGATGCTGCGTCTTTTTAAGATTACCTTCACTGCAGTCGCTCCCTTCATCTTCCAAGATATTGTTATAATGCAGAAAGCCGCGTTGATAGCGGCTTCTGCTTTATAGGCATTTTTGTTGAAACCAATTTTTAAATTTCCATGATGATTGGTAAAACCATAGGCCTTCTCCTCGTTTTTTCGTAAAGAAACTTGCCCAGCGCGTCTCTGACCTGAGATTTTATAGATGACCACTCAGATACGCCTTTCCCGGAACATTTGTCCAGGGCGCTCTTTACCCTGGTTTTGGCTTCCTCAAGTAGTTTTTCCGATTCCCTTACGTAGACAAAACCCCTTGACACAATGTCCGGGCCGGCCACAACCTCGCCTGTTGCATGGTCTATCGTCAGGACCACGATCAGGATGCCGTCCTGGGAAAGCTGCTTGCGGTCCTTCAGGACAATGTTTCCTACGTCTCCTACACCCAGACCGTCGACCAGCACTCTCCCGGCGGTCACCCTGCCGGTCATACGCCCTGAACGACGGCTGAATTCCAGTACCTGTCCATTTTCAGCCACAAAAATGTTTTCAGGCAGGATTCCCACATCCTTGGCCAGTTCAGCATGCTTAATGAGCATCCGGTATTCCCCGTGCACCGGCACAAAAAATTTTGGCCGGACCAGGTTTAGCATCAGCTTCAACTCCTCCTGGTTGGGGTGACCGGATACATGGATATCTGAACCCAGCTCGTAAATAACCCGCGCCCCCTGCTTAAAAAGCTGGTCGATAATGCGGGCCACCAGCTTTTCGTTGCCTGGTATGGGCGTTGCCGAGATAATGATTGTATCACCCGGCATTATGTCCACCTGCCGGTGGTCGGACAAAGCCATCCTGGTCAGGGCTGACATCGGTTCACCCTGGCTGCCGGTGGTAAGTATCACTATCTTGTTCCTGGGCAGCTTGTTGGCCTCGTCCAGATCGATCAAGAGCCCTTCTGGAATATCCATGTAACCCAGTTCAGTGGCTATAGTGATTACATTGACCATGCTCCTGCCGACCACTGCAACCTTGCGTCCATGCTTATAGGCGGCCTGAATAGCCTGCTGCAGCCTATGCACGTTAGACGCAAACGTGGTAATGATAATCCGTTCCGTTGCCTGACGAAAGTTCTCGTCAAAGGTGTTGCCCACAACTCGCTCGGACATGGTATAGCCCGGCTTCTCCGCATTGGTGCTGTCGGACAATAATACCAGCACGCCTTTTTCCCCTAATTGGGCCAGTCGATGAAAATCGGTAACCTGCCCGTCCACAGGGGTCAAGTCGAATTTGAAGTCTCCCGTATGGAACACAACACCCATTGGTGTGTGCACGGCAACGGATATGGCATCTGGAATGCTGTGCGACACCCTGATAAACTCCACTTTAAAAGGACCAATCTGAACGCTGTCCCTCGGTTTTACCGTATGCAGCGAAGTTTCCCCCAGAGCGTTTTGCTCCTTCAGTTTCCCCTGCAGCAACCCGAGTGTAAGTTTTGTACCGTACACAGGTACATTTAAATGTCGCAGCACATAAGGCAGGGCGCCGATATGATCCTCATGCCCGTGGGTCAACACAATCCCGAGTACAGAATCCCTATTATCCAGTAAATAGGTAATATCCGGGATAACGATATCTATTCCGAGCATTTCCTCTTCCGGAAACATTAAACCACAGTCAATGATTAAAATGCTTTCCCCAAATCTCACCGCCATCATGTTTTTGCCGATTTCCCCCAGCCCTCCCAGAGGAATAAGGGACAATTTAGGTTCTTTTGCCAATTCCGCACCTCCTTATCCTTACACAAAAAAAATTACCCGGATCTGGTGAGACAAGTTAAGGAGAAGGCGGGGAAACGCATTTTGACTGCAGTTTTAGGGCCGATCTCTTGAACTTCGTTTTAATTATAGTTTATTTTACCATCTTAAACAACATCATATTCATTTTAAGGCCGGGGCAAACGCCGCAGCCTTTTTTGCCAAATATTTTAAAGAATGAAGCTGGCCATTAAAATCTTAAGAGATTCTTTTTCAGAGTCGGTGGCCTCTACCAGCGGCAACCTGGGCGCGCCAACCTGCCAGCCTGCCAAACCCATGGCGCACTTGATAGGAACAGGGTTGGTGGTTATAAATAATCCTTTAAAGAAAGGGTAAAGTTTCAGATGTATATCTGTGGCCAGGGTAATGTTGCCGGAAGTGAAAGCGTTGACCAGATCCTGGATGCGTTCGCCTATCAGATGTGACGCCACGCTTATTACACCTTTCCCGCCCAGCGCCAGGATAGGAAGAGTTAACGAGTCATCACCGCTGTAGATGGCAAAGTTGTCGGGCAGCGATAACCTTAGCTCGCTGACCTGGTCCATATTGCCGCTGGATTCCTTGATCGCGACAATGTTACTAATCTCAGCCAGCCTGGCTACCGTCTGAGGCAGTATGTTTATGGAAGACCTGCTTGGAATATTATATAAAATAATTGGCAGGTCGGTACTTTCGGCCACCGCCTTAAAATGCCTGTAGGATCCTTCCTGGGATGGTTTGTTATAATATGGCGCCACCAACATGACACCATCTATACCGACTTTTTGAGCGGCTTGGGTAAGCGTAATACTATCCGCAGTTGAATTCCCACCAGTATTTGCTATAACTGAAGCCTTGCCTCCCACCTCTTCAACTACGACCCTGTACAGCTCAATTTTCTCTTCCTTTGTCAGTGTCGGGCTCTCTCCCGTACTGCCGGTCAAAACCAGCCCGTCAGACCCGGATTTGATCAAGTGCCTGGCCAGTTTTCTCGCCAGGTCAAAATTTACGCTCAAATCCTTGTTGAAGGGTGTCACCATGGCTGTTAAAACACGTCCAAAATCAATGTTCAAGTCTTTCACCCTCTTTTACATAATTCCCTCTGGCTTTTACTACATTTCCTGTCTAAACTGCTGGTGCAGGGCGCGAATGCTTTTGCCAGCGTCTTCCATTTTAACCAGTACCCATATTGTAGTATAAGAATCGGCCGACTGCAAAATCTGGATGTCTTCCCTGGCGAGCGCCTCCACGATTTTAGCCATGACTCCCGGCACACCTGTCATGGCGGCGCCCACAGCCGCAACTTTAGCGCAGTCCGGCAGCACCTCCGGGTTGACCCCCATATTCATCAATATCTGAACGGCCTTTGCCGCGACCGAATTTTTCACAGTAAAAAGAACTGCCTCCGGGTGCACATTTATAAAGTCCACACTGATCCCGGCCAGGGCCAGGGCTTTAAATATACGCTTCTGAAAATCGGGCACGTCTTCGGCATCTTTGGTAACAACTTTAATCCGGGTGATATCCTGAATGTGGGTTATTCCGGTTATGGTCCGGTCATTGGTGATATCAATTGCGCCCTTAAAAACTTCTTCACGGGATGTTACCAGAGTACCCGGCGCATCACTGAAAGTGCATTTGATTCTCAGGGGAATCCCTTTCTGCATGGCTATCTCCACAGCGCGCGGGTGTATGACCTTGGCTCCTTCGTGGGCCAGCTGGCAGATTTCATTATAAGTAACAACATCCAGTGGCCTTGCGTCGGCGACAATCCGCGGATCAGCCGTCATGATGCCTTCCACGTCAGTATAGATGTCAATTCTCAGCGCGTTCAGGGCAACGCCAAGCGCCGCTGCCGTCGTATCGCTGCCGCCCCTGCCCAGAGTTGTGACCTCCCCTTCCACCGTTACGCCCTGGAAGCCCGCGACAACTACTACTTTTCCCTCTCTGGCATGTCTTATAATGTTTTCAGGGTTAATTCTCTGAATCCTCGCGTTATTAAAGGAGTTATCAGTTATAATTCCTGCCTGCGCGCCGGTTAGAAAAACTGCGGGGCAGCCTGTCTTTTGCACGGTGGCCGCCATGATCACTCCTGAAATTATCTCACCGCAG
>Ga0265296_1004397_pt1 | contig 12271 bp, 15 predicted proteins | sample MunlanPumphouse1_FD_189073 | JGI IMG/M metagenome (GOLD analysis project Ga0265296, IMG submission 189073) | Groundwater microbial communities from a municipal landfill in Southern Ontario, Canada - Pumphouse #1 | ecosystem: Environmental > Aquatic > Deep subsurface > Groundwater | place... | reverse complement strand
GCTGGTGCAATGTGTGGCGCTTCCTTCTCACGAAGAAGCCATAAATATTGCTAAAGAAATTCGTCCAGAATGGGTTTTAAAAATTGCAGGCATAGTAAATAAGCGTCCAGACAAAAATGTAAAAGAAGAAGTATTAAACGGCAATGTTGAGCTAGAAGTTACAGGCATTGAAATTTTAAATAAAGCAGAAACTACACCTTTTCAATTGAACGAAAATACTATTGGAGTAAATGAAGATACCAGAATGAAATATAAATATTTAGATTTGCGCACAGAAAGAATGCAAAAAAATATTCGCATGCGAGATAAAATAATTACTTTCTTTCGTAAATATATGCATGATAATGGTTTTATTGAAATTGAAACACCAATACTTATGAAGGGCACTCCCGAAGGTTCGCGAGAATATGTTGTTCCTTCTAGATTATTTAATGGACAATTTTATGTACTTCCTCAATCTCCGCAACAATTCAAACAACTTTGTATGGTTGCCGGTTTTGAAAAATATTTCCAAATTGCCCGTTGTATGCGTGATGAAGACACTAGGGGGGATCGACAACCGGAATTTACGCAATTAGATTATGAAATGTCTTTTGTCACCCAAGAAGAAATATTGGAATATACTGAAGCTATGTTTATAGAACTTGTAAAAAATGTTTATCCGGAAAAAAAGATTACCAAAATTCCTTTTCCGCGAGTACCTTATACTGAATGTGTGAAAAAATATGGTTCCGATAAACCTGATTTACGGGAGAACAAAAATAACCCGAATGAATTAGCTTTCTGTTGGATTTTAGATTTCCCAATGTTTGAAAAAACAGACCAAGGCGAAATTCAATCTACCCATCATCCGTTTTGTTCCATTAAAGAAGAAGATAAAGAAAAGTTTATGAAGGGCGAAGATTTATTTTCTATCCGTGCTAATGCTTATGATTTAGTCTTGAACGGTTACGAACTTTCTTCCGGCAGTATTCGTATTCATGAAAAAGAAGTGCAAAAGCAAGTTTTTAAACTTTTAAATATTGGAGAGGAAGAACAAAAGAAAAAATTCGGTCATATGCTTGAAGCTTTTACTTTTGGCGCGCCTCCGCATGGCGGCTTTGCTCCGGGCATTGATCGTATTGTGATGATTTTACAAAATGAACCGAATATCCGAGAAGTAATTGCCTTTCCTAAAACAGGCGAGGGCAAGGATTTAATGATGGGCTCTCCATCAGAAATTTCAGAAAAACAGCTCAAAGAATTGGGAATAAAACTTGGAAAATAACATGGGGAAAATAATAGCTATTGGTGGAGGAGAAATAGGCAGACCTCACAAAAATGGAGGATTTTATCCTGTTGAAACCACCTTAATAGATAAAGAAATAATCACTCAAACAAAAAAGAAAAATCCTAAATTACTTTTTATTCCAACAGCGAGTTTTGATTCCGAAAAATACTTTGAAGTTGTTAAAAAACATTTTTCAAAACTTAACTATGAAGTTGATGTTCTTTACCTAATCAAAAATAAATTATTAAAAAAACAAATTAAAAATAAAATTCTATCTGCAGATGCTGTTTATGTCGGTGGTGGAGACACCTTAAAGATGATAACTCTATGGAAAAAATTAGGTGTTGATAAAATACTAAAAATAGCCTACAAAAAGGGGATTGTTCTTTCAGGGCTTAGTGCTGGCGCGATTTGTTGGTTCAGATGTGGAAATTCCGATTCAAAATTGAAAAAAACAGGAAAATTAATTAAAGTACCAGGACTAAATTTTATTGATGCATTATTTTGCCCTCATTACAATAAAGAAAAAGAAAGAAAACCAGCATTAAAAAAAATGATGAAAAATACCAAAGGAATCGCCATAGCTATTGAAAATTGTTGCGCCTTAGAAATTATAGATCAAAAATATCGTGTAATTAGTTCTAAACGACACACAAATGCATATAAAATATACTGGAAGGATAATAAATATTACGAAGAAAAAATAAAAAAAGAAAAGAAATTTGAGTCATTAAAAAAATTATTATACTAAAAAGAAAATATTTCCCAGCAAACTATGTAAAATGCCCACTTTAGTTAAGTAAAGTAAATAAATAAAAATACTTAGGAAGGTTTAAACTTCGTAAGTTTTAACTTTTATTTAAGTTTAATGTTTCAATGGCCTGTAAGGCTATTTTTATTATTTCTTTTAGTCCGTCTTTTGTCTTTTTTTTATTGGATTCTGTTACAACTTTTTGTTTATTTCTTTTTATTCTGTCGATTAAAGGTTCTGGGCTAGCATTTGCTAATAATATAGCTCCAGCCTTGGCTCCTTTAAGTGAAGCTATAACAAAAAGCGCTGAACACTCCATATCTGAAGAAATAATTGGAGTATCATAACCTTTCCATTTTTTATCAAGCAAATATTGTCCCCATTTAATGATGGAAGTTTGGTTTCCATAAAATGCATCATGTGTTCGATTTATTCCAATAAAATATTTTTTATTATTTTTTTCAGCAGATTTTTTTAACGCCATAATTACTTCTGAATCAGCAATAGCAGGAAAACCTTGTGGAATATATTCTATGGTTGTTCCTTCATCTCTGACAGATGCTGATGGAATTATAAAACTGCCGTTAGGTATGTTTTTTACCCATGCGCCTCCACATGTTCCTACCCTGATAAGTGTTTTTGCTCCAGCGTCAATAAGCTCTTCTGTCACAATAGCTGTTGAGGGACTGCCGATTCCTGTCGAACATACTAAAATACTGATTCCTTTATATGAACCGATTCCTGTTCTGAACTCTCTATTTTGGTTTATGATTTTAAAATCAGAAAGTTGTTTACCAATAATATCTACTCTGCCAGAGTCGCCAGGAAGAAGTACATACTTAGGGACAATTTTTGATTCAATTTTTAAATGCGATAAAAGCATAATATTTATATATAATTAAATTTACAATTTTAAATCCTCAATGACCAATTAAGGACTTAAAAAAGTAGTGGATGATGTATAAACATTCATCCACTAATTTATTAAAGAACAAATTGATGAAGAAAGTTTTCATCATAGACTTGCCATCCTCTTTTTATAGGGATAGCAAGATCGTCCTGTGGATTATCTCCAATCATCACGAATTTGTTTCTTGGAGAGTAATCAAACCATCCTTCAATATTAAGAAAAACTTTTATATTTGGTTTTGATATACCTTGCATTGAAGATATAAAACACCTATCGAAATACTTTTCAAAGGGATATTGATCGCTAACAATTTTCCAAGCAGGATATGTACAATTTGTAATCAATACTAGTTTGTGTCCCAATTCTTTCAACTTCTTTAGTTTTGATAAAAAATCTTTCTCAATCCATTTCGTATTAGAGCTTCCGGTTTCCCAACGTTTCTCTACTTCTCTTATTTCCTCTTTTGACAAACCAAACTCCTTGCCTACTTTTTCTGCCATTAGTTTAAAGGATGGATATTCATGATTCATAATTTTATTTTTCACAAATTCATAAATATCTTCTTTTTTGTAAGTATGCGAAGAAGCTATGTCTGATAAGTAGTCAATATAAGATGGTATTTGTGCATCTTCCTCTATGAGAGTGTTATAGAGATCAAAGCAAAAGACATGCGGAGTATGAAGACATTTAACCTTTAATTCTGTAAAATGTCTGTTGGCCATTTCCATATCTGATTCTTCCTTAGTGAAATTCTTTTCCAGAAACTCTTTACGTGTCATTTCATCTTCTGTAAATTTACTGAAAGTATTGACTTGTGTAAGTTGATTTTCAATAAACACCGGAGCAAAAATACTTTTATAGCTTTTTACCTTTTCCTGTTTAGATAAAAGAACTATTGCTTCCCATGAAGCATTAAAAAATTCTCCAGCATTTTTTTTATAAAGAGTTCTTAGTGTAATTCCACTGCTTATGACATCATCAATCACAACAATCCTTCTAATTTCATGAGCGACTTTCGGCGATATGTCAATTTGACCTACTGTAGCTCTTACAGAGTAAGTTTCTCTGCCCTTGATGGTTATATTTTCATAAACTCTTTTGGCATGTATAAAAAGTACGATACCCCTATCATAGAGAATATGTTCGCTGTGCATCCTTTTAAATAATTCAAAACCACCTTGACCTAGAATTATAAATAAAGTTTCTCTTAGAGAAAATTTATATTCCTCATTTCTAATTAGATTTTTAATTTGTAATTCCAGTTCCTTTTGTTTTAGAAGGATGAACTTCTTTGAAGGGAAGAAAGTTTCACTTTCTTTTGTGTAGTAATCCATAAGTAAGATACTACGTCTTTTCAACTCTTTATCTGAAATTGTTTTCATTTTTACTCCGTATGTATTGATTTAAGTGATTTGGTTTATTTGGCTCGACAAACTTAACGATTTCTTTTTCCATTTTTAACTCCTGTTAATTTTGTAAAGAACAATTGAAAATCTTGCGAAATGCAAAACCCCTTCCTAAACTTAGGAAGGGGTTGGTTTCGAAAATTTTATAAAATATAAATAAAATAATTACGAGCTCAAAGACAACCCTTTCCCAAGTTTGAAAGAGTCGTGATGGTTTTTTGAAATGCGATTTAAGATTAGACGATATCCGCCGAGTGGTCCATTAAGCCATTTTGCTATTCTAGCGATAGTAGTGGAAGAAAGACCAATGCTTTCAATAATTGCGTTATATTGAACATCTTTTGAAAGCAGAGAAGCGGCTTCTAGACGATTAGCAAATTCTTTAATTTCTTTTTCGGTCATAATGTCACGCAGAAAATACTTCGCTTCATTGGTATTTTTTAGAGCTAAAATTGCTTCAATAAATTGTTTATTTTTTCTGTCGTTCCAATTCATTGCTGGCCCAATTTCTTGAATCAGTTTTATTGTTTTTATTGATGTATTTTTATTTATTCCTTTACTCATAGAAGCTACTTTAGCAAACTAAAGAACTTTAGTCAAGTAAAGTAGCAGGGAGGGTGTGGATAACCCCATACTAGAGCAAAGCTCAGTACGGGGCATGCTTTATCTGGCTAGAGTGAGTATTTTGTTAGTAGTTTTTGATTTTTTGAGTTTTTTCTAAAAAGGTATATAGTATAGAGATGAAAATAACTTTTAAAAATAACTTAAAAGAAGTAAAAGAAAAAGCACTTTTTGTATCTGTGGGTTTTAAAAATAAAGATGAAATTGTAAAAGAAAACGGCGTAAAAATGCTTTATTTGAAATGTGATGAGAAAATGAATTTGAGAAAGCTTTTTTTGCTAGTACGCAAAATGGTGACAATGGCAAAAGGGGTGAAGGCAGAAAAACTGGGTTTCAATTTTTCTGATTTTAAATTTTCCGCCAAAGGTGGACCAGCCTCTGACTGGAAGTTAACTAACACAGAATTGGGAGAACTTATCGGCTCTCAGCTTGATTTTGCGAATTATGAATTTGTGGAATATAAGACACCAACTGAAGAAGGATTTGCTGATATTAAAGAAATAATTATTTCTGGCACAAACTCAAAAATAGAAAAAGCAATTTTGAAAGGGCACACCATTGCGGGAGAAGTAAATAAAACTCGTTCACTAGCAAATATGCCGGGCGGAGACATGACTCCTCAAATTTTAGCTAGAAAAGCAAAAGAAGCAGTAAAAAATTTGCCGGTAAAAATCACAGTGCTTGGCGAAAAAGAAATGGAAAAACAAAATATGCGAGCGATACTTTCTGTTGGGCATGGATCAGACGAAGAATCAAAATTTATAATTATGGAATATTGGGGCCTGTCTCGACCCAAGTCGGGATTGAGCAAAAAAGGAGACAATCCTATTGTTCTCGTCGGCAAAGGTGTAACATTTGATTCAGGCGGAATAAATTTGAAACCTTCAAGCAGTTTGCTTGGAATGAATATGGATATGTCTGGAGGCGCATCAGTAATTCACACCATCGCCCTAGTGGCTAAAATGAAATTGAAAAAAAATGTAATCGGTTTAATTCCTTCGGTTGAAAATATGGCTTCTGGAAAAAGTTATCGACCGGGAGATATTGTTCGTTCGATGTCTGGCAAAACAATAGAAATTTTAAATACTGATGCAGAGGGGCGAGTAATTTTAGCGGATGCATTGACTTACTCCCAGAAATATAATCCGGAAGTAGTAATTGATATTGCCACTTTGACCGGCGCGGCGGCTGTTGCGCTTGGAGAAAGAGCTTCAGCCATTTTTACTGAAGATGATAAATTAGCAAAAAATCTTGAAGAGGTAGGGGAAAAAACTGGAGATTATGTTTGGCGTTTGCCGATGTGGGAGGAATATGAAAATGAGATAAAGGGATCTCTGGGCGATTGGACAAATGTCCACAATAAAGATTCTCGTTATGGTGGAGCAATCTATGGCGCGATTTTTCTGCACCAATTTATAAAAGGAAAAGCCGGAGGCGAAAAAGCTCCGAAATGGGCTCATATAGATATAGCCCCTCGTATGATTGCTATGACAGGGGAAAACCTCGCCCAAGGCGCCCTAGGCTCTCCAGTAAGGCTTTTATATAGGTTTATTGAAGAATACTAAAAATAATGCAATATATACACGCGAAAGTTATGGCTGGAGCGAAAAAAGAATCCTTAAAACAAAAATCTGAGGATCATTTTGAAATTTCTGTCAAAGAAAAAGCAGAACATAATTTAGCCAATAAGCGAGTATTGGAACTTTTTGCCCTATATTTTAAACTTCCTGTTTCCAAGGTTCGTATCATCAACGGCCATCGCAGTCCGAGTAAGCTTTTGGTGGTGGAGGATTAAAATGATATAATCAGTGTGTTTCTAAATGGGTTTGTTAGTTTTAATAATAATCGTTTATATAAGAAGTTGGAGAGAAATAAGGTTATAGTAATACAAGTTATACACAGTTGATTATTGACTATTTTATAACGTTTTGGTAAATTGACAATATGGTCAAATTGGTGAATCAGACACTTTTTGCCTCAAAAATAAAGGGTAAAAAGTTATATATCTTTAATGCAAACGATATTCGTTCTCTATTTAGAGTTTCTGCTGTTGCTGCATCTGCCCTGCTTCATAGATATAAAAAACAAGGATTTATACTACAGCTCAAGAAGGGATCTTATGCTTTTCCGGACGTCTTACCGCCCGATGTTTATGTTGCTAGTAAACTTTACACTCCATCTTATATTTCACTTGAATTTGCACTCTCATATCATGGGGTTATTCCTGAAACAGTTTACGAGATTACTTCGGTTACAACAAAAGCTACACGTAGATTTGAAGCATTAGGGAAAGTTTTTTCTTATCGAAAAATAAAAAGAATTGCTTATACTGGTTATGAAATTCAAAAACAAAAAGGTCTAAGTTTTAATATTGCTAGCGCCGAAAAAGCATTTGTAGATATAAATTACTTACGATCAATAAAAGGACAGAAACCCATTTCTCGTTTCAATAAAGAAAAAATTAATCCCACCAGAGCAGTAAAATATGCTTCTCTGTTTAGTAATAAAAAACTTACAAGTATAATAAAGACAACACTACAATGATTTCGATAGAAACACTTGAAAAATTAAGCAGACAGTATCAAATGGGAATATTTCCAAATATCGTTCGGGAATATTTTCAGCATATTTTTTTAGGAGAACTATATAAATTACCAAATGCCGAAAAGTTGCTTTTTAAGGGTGGCACGGCGCTTCGTATCGTTTATGGTAGTCAACGTTTTTCTGAAGATTTAGATTTTTCTCTTTTTGGCGTCGCTGATCATGAAGTAAAATTATTTGTAGAAGGACTTTTTGTACATGTTTTAGCAGAAATAGAACAAATGGGTATAAAAGTTGAACTTGGAGAAAAAATTGGTCCCACGGGGACAGGAGGATATTTTGGGGTTGCTACATTTCGAATGTTTGAATATTCTCCAGTTGGTGTGGAAATAAATGTATCATCACGAGACAATAGAATTATTGCTGGTGAAATAGATAGTATTGCAAATAATTTTGTACCTACTTATAATATTATTCATTTACCACAAGTAGATATTGTGGAAGAAAAGATTTTTGATGCACTTGTTAAACGCAAAAAACCACGAGATTTTTATGATCTATATATTATAATGCGTAAAGGAATGCTTACTCCAGAACAGAAGAAAAAACTTGGTCCGATTAAAGATACTATTGTTGCAAATGCAAAACAAATTAATTTCAAAAACGAACTAGGAACTTTTTTGCCCATTGATCAACAGGGAATTATACGGGATTTTCCAGCGACACTTGAACGTGAATTAAATAGCCAATTAAGCGGAGTGTAAGATTTTGGTTTGTTGGTTTTAATAATAACCGTTTGTATAAAAAGCTGGAGAAATAAGAGAAAAATACTTGCAATTTTAATTTAAATATGCTATACTATAAAGATAGTTCACTAAAAACACTAAATACGAGACATAAAATATCGAAGGTACAACAATAATTTTTTATTTTGCACCCAATAGATAGATAAATCTTCGATCACGTAAAAAACAATAAATAATTTTACCAAAAAGACGAGACCGAATGATTCTCGTCTTTTCGTTTTATGAACAGGTCGTGATTATTATAATAAGTCAAAAAGATTATGTCTAAATTACCGAAATATATAGCAAAATCAGGCCAGATTTGGTCTTTTTCTGAAATAAAAGAACTAAAAAACATGGGAGGTAGAGTTCCAACTCGTGTTATTAGTTTAAAACTTCAGAGACCAGTAGCAGGAGTAGTAGCAAAAGCTCAAGAAATTGGAATGAGTTTGAAGCCAGTAAATAAATCTCCTCGTTCAAAACTTAAATAGGTCAACTTGAGTAAAAAAGAACCGGATTATATAACCTTAGAAGCAAAATTGTTTTGATAACTTCAGCGGGTTTAGAAAAGTTCTACCTAACTTAACAAAAAACATCCGAGGTAAAACGGTTGTTTTTTGCTTTTTTTATTAAAATGAGAATGATATAATATAAATATGCAAAATTATAATAATACGCTTGATCTTTTTAATGAAATTTCAAAACGCTATATCAATCAAGAAATAGCGGATATTTTAGGTTTACATAAAGGTACAGTTTCTAGGTGGTCAAAAGTTAATGAAGTTCCTAATAATTACAAAGCAGATCTTTTAAGAATATTAGGTATAGAATCTGAAGAAACCTCTTCAGTAAAAGAAAAAGACCAGTATTATACAAAAATAAAAGTTGCAAAAGAATGTTTTTCAAAGTTAGAAAAAATTTCCTCAGATCTAGATATTGATTTAAATGAATATAAATTTATAGAACCAGCTGCTGGGAATGGTCGCTTCCTAGATTTGTTACCAAAAAACAGAAGGATTGGTATAGATATTGACCCAAAAGCAAAAGGTATCATGAAAAATGATTATCTTAAATGGTTACCCAAAAAAGAAGATAAATATATTGTTGTAGGAAATCCTCCTTTCGGATTAAGGGGACATCTTGCTTTACAATTTATAAATCATTCTCATAAATTTGCTGATGTTGTAGCTTTTATACTTCCACAATTATTTAATAGTGATGGTAAAGGTTCAACGGGCAAAAGAGTGAAAGGATATAAATTAGCATACACAGAAGTGCTTGATCCAAATTCTTTTGAATATCCAAATGGTGAAGAAATTAAAATTAATACCATTTTTCAAATATGGACTAAGATAAATACAGATAAAATAACTTTATTTCAAAGAAAAAAATGTTCTGAGTTTGTAAAAATATATTCTTTATCTGATGGTGGTTTGCCGTCAAATACTCGAAATAAAAACATGATTGAAAAATGTGACATATATTTACCGTCCACAACTTTCACTGGTATGAAAGCATATAAATCGTTTCGTGATTTACCAAATCGCAGAGGATATGGTATTGTTATATTGAAAAATAAAAGAAAAATAAAAGATTTATTAATAAAACATGATTGGGAAAAAACTTCTTTTCCCTCTACTAATTCTGCACTGAACTTAAGAACTAGTATAATACAAGATGTAGTTATCGGTGCTGGATTTTATGATAAAAATATATGCAAATTTCAGACATTATTTTAGCAAAAATACATGAAGTTATAGATAGAAAACCTAAAGCCAAATTTAATTGGCACAATAGTTTATATGAAAAAATTCAATTTATTTCTTTAGATGATAAAGGTGATGTAGGTGAAGAAATAACTTACGATATATTGAAAGAAAAAGGTTGTAAGGTTAAATATGAAAAAGGTGTTACTGGAGAAACAAAAGGTTGGGATATTGAATCTAACGGAATAAAAATAGAAGTAAAGCTTGCTACGATAACTGTAGGTAGTGGTGGTTTCCAACACGAAAATCTTGAAGCACAAAGAGATTTTGATGCAATTTTATTTATAGATGTTGCACCAGATGAAATATTTCTAACAGCAGTAAAAAAAGAAGATATAATCTGGAGGGAATTACATAGAAGAATAAATGGAGTTTATAAATGTGATTTTACTATAGAACATATAAAGAATAATAACATATCTAAATTTAGTACTTACAAAACTAGTTTAATAAAGACTGATGAGGATTTTTATAATATCTATAAATATTTAGAAATGCCTACTAAAAAGAAAAAGGTAAAAAAATAAAATTATGCTACAATATACTTATTAATAACCAGTTAAAATAATCCCAGTAGTAGAGCAAAAACTCACTACGGGACAAGAAAAATATTATGGCAGACAAAAAAGTTTCCGCATTTATGAAGCCAATGAATATAAGCGCTGAGTTGGCAGAAGTAGTAGGCAAGGGTCCTATGCCTAGATCTGAAGTGGTAAAGGCATTATGGGTATACATTAAGAAGAACAATCTTCAAGACCCAAAGAACAAGCGCAATATCAACGCTGATGCTGCGCTAAAGAAAGTGTTTGGTGGCAAAAGTGTAGTCAATATGTTTGAAATGACGAAGCTTGTTTCTAAACACCTTTCATAAGTAATTATTAGTTTAATAAAATAAATATATGGCAAAAGGAGATGGGCATAGAAAAGAAAAAAAGAAACCAAAAAAAGCAAAAAAATAATTATCACCCCCGATAATTGATACCCCTACAAACTGGAGTTTGTAGGGGTATTGTGTATAATATAAATATGGGAAAAGTAAAATCAGCAAAACAAATGGAACGACATCTAAAAGGCATGGCAAATCATCATCGCATTGAAATATTGCTTCTTGTTGCAAGAGAAGGTGGAGTAACTCTTGATGGTATTATTGAAACACTTGATGCAAATCCGAAGACAATAGGAGAACATACTCGAAGACTTCACCAAGCAGGGTTGATTAACAAAAAGTATAAAGGCAAGTTTGTTGAACATACCTTATCTCCATACGGTAAAATATTTGTTAATTTTTTAAAATTATTCAAACAAACGCAATAACATCCTTACAAACTGGAGTTTGTTGGGGTGTTAAATATTGCGGAAATTATGAAATCTTTTACGGAAAAAGTTTATGAGGTTGTGAAAAAAATTCCGAAAGGAAAAGTTTTGACATACAAAAAAGTGGCGAAAAGGGCAGGAAATATAAAAGCCAGCAGAGCGGTAGGAAATATTTTAAGTAAAAACCATAATTTAAGAATCCCGTGCTATAGGATCATTCGTTCTGATGGAAAACTTGGCGGGTATAATCGCGGAGTAAAAAAGAAAAAAGAGATATTAGGAAGAGAAAGTGTGAATCTTTTTTAAAAAATAAAGAGTATAATGAATATATGAAAAAAAATATAATTATAATAACAATATTATTAGTGATAGTAGTCGTTAGTATTGTCTATCTTGTGCCTAAAAAGGAAGTGATTGCTCCGGTTGTAACGGACATCTCTTATTCTGATTTAAATGAAAAGGAAAACGTAGAGAGTTATTTGAGGAGTAATATTGCCACTCTTTCGCCAGTGAAAGCTGTTTTAGGCGGGACTTGGTATGTTGTTTCTATGACACTTGATTTTGAAAAAAATTCCGGGACGGTGACATATAAAGATGGGCACGTACAAGAAAAAAAGAATTTCATATATACCATCAACGAAAAAAGAGAAGTAGTAGGTATGACTATTAATTAAATTACGAAAAAGAAAAAAGAAGGGATAGATTTCTCTTCTTTAGTTAAAAAAAGTAATAAGATTGACATGTTATCTCATATATGTTAATTTCTAGTTGAAAGTACATACCTGAATTCACCCCTGAATTAGGACACTCTCATATTTCTAATAATACTCCACTTGCCCTTGCGACTTCAAGGGAGGAGCGGTAATTTAAAATTTTTCTCGGTTTGTCGTTGATAATGGAAACAATC
>Ga0265296_1004396_pt1 | contig 12273 bp, 14 predicted proteins | sample MunlanPumphouse1_FD_189073 | JGI IMG/M metagenome (GOLD analysis project Ga0265296, IMG submission 189073) | Groundwater microbial communities from a municipal landfill in Southern Ontario, Canada - Pumphouse #1 | ecosystem: Environmental > Aquatic > Deep subsurface > Groundwater | place... | reverse complement strand
TTGGGATCGGGAAACAGGGATTGATATTGCCGTGGTATATTTGCCGCGAATCTCAAACTCCACCGATTTCGAACCCTTACAGCAGGAGGCCGGAGTGCGCTTGCGCTATATCACCATGCCGTGGCAGCTGGGTAATCCCGATCTCATCATAATTCCCGGCAGCAAGAGCACCATTTCCGATCTCTCTCACATCAAGGAAACCGGTTTGGCGCAGGCAATTGTGAGCAAGGCCAGGTTGGGAACGCCGGTTATCGGCATCTGCGGCGGCTTTCAGATGCTGGGAAAGCGGATCGATGACCCGCAGCAAGCGGAATCGGAGCAGGGGAGCATCGAAGGATTGGGCCTACTGGATATCGTCACCGATTTCGAGCGTGAAAAAACCACGCATCAGGCAAAAGCCAGGGTCACTGCCGGGCAGGGATTGTTCCGGGGTATTCTCGGTGAGACCATCACTGGTTACGAGATACACATGGGGCAGTCTCGCTATGACAATTCCCCTCCTGCTTTCGAGATTATCCAGAGGTCGGCCGCGGAAAAGAGCCACCCCGATGGTGCGGTGGGAAACGGGGGCACGATCTTTGGCACTTACCTGCACGGGATTTTTGAAAACGAGCGGTTCAGAAGGGTTTTGCTTGCCAATATCAAGCAGGGATATCGGCCATCCGATGAAGGGGCGTATTGCACGCCCCTGCCATCAAAAGAGGATCAATATAACAAACTCGCCGATGTGGTTCGGCGGAGCCTTGATATCGAGCGTATCTATGAAATATGCGGTCTCAGGCATTGATGCGTTTTGCCAGCGGACCTAACATCCGCAATTGCATCCGCCACTTCCGCATCCCCCATGTTCGTGGTCTTCGTCGCAACCACAATCGCAGTCATAGTCACAGCCTTCAATCATCGGGTGGCCGGCTTGCAACTCCTCGGCGGTTGCATCACGGACATCGACGATAGAAACATCGAATTTGAGCGTCATTCCGGCCAGCGGATGATTCCCGTCCAGGATAACGCCGTCCTCTTTGATTTCCACCACTTCCATGATCTGCGTTCCGTTAGGCCCCCCCACTTGAATCAGCGTGCCCAATTCCATATCCTCGATCCCCTGGAATTTATTCTTGGGCACAGAAGTCAGCAGCGACTCGTCTCTCTCTCCGTAGCCTTGCGCCGGCGGGATGGTGACGGAGAAGCTATCGCCGATAGCCTTGCCTTCCATAGCTGATTCCAGGCCGCGGACCAGATACCCGTTTCCGTGAATATAGGGGAAAGGCCCGATTTTTGATGAGCTGTCCAGAATTTGTCCCTGATCGTCGGAGACGGTGAAGTCAAAGGTAGCGACTTTGTCTTTAGTGATTTGCATTATTTTATCCTTTCATTTTATTTTTGGGTCAGAAGGCAGGTTGGAAAAGCGAGAAAATCGATCAGATTTGTTTAGAGTGGCTCTTGGCTGTTGAACCGCCTAATGATTATGGCATCCGCAGCCGCAATCATCGCCGCAGTCTTTCTGTATATTTGTGGCGCATGTGGAACAATCGTCATGGCAGGATACGTCTTGCGCCTGCCCGCTTTGAAGTTCTTCTTCTGTGGCGTCTCTTACTGCCAGCACGTGGACATCGAACCTGACGGTCTTGCCGGCCAGCGGATGGTTCTCATCCAGAATGACCTTTTTGCCTTCGATTCGGGATACCGTCAGTATCCGTTTACTTGAACTATCATTCGCTTGAAGCTGCATTCCCACTTTTAGATTGCCCAGCCCCGCCAGTTCTTCCCTGGTGAACTCGTGCAAAAGCTCCTCATCCCGCTCTCCAAAGCCTTGCGACGGCGGCACAGTGACGGAGAAGGTATCGTCCTGTTGTTTTCCTTCCAGCGCTAACTCCAGCCCGGGCGCGATTTTGCCTCTGCCATGCAGATAGGATAGAGAGCCGGAGTCACGAGAATTATCGATGAGCTTTCCCTGTTCGTCACGGACGGCGTATTCTACTATGGCAACCCTGTTTTTACTGATTTCCACTGATCGTCCCTTTACCGATTTTTTAAGTTATCTGTATCTAGGGTATACCATAAATAAAAAACATGCAACTTGTCGTTCAGGCTTGTCGAACAGTCGAAGCATGAATCCAGGCGGGGCAGGTGGTAATGGATTCCCGATCAGAGCTTGCCCCGTACCCGATACGGGGTCGGGAATGACAAAAAGGATTCGGCCCTTCGACTTCGCTCACTACAGGCTTGTCGAACAGCCGTAGGGTGGGTGAAATGCAATACAACCCACCCTACTACTTCAGCGTGAACTCACGAATTGCAGAGAATTCACGGACTAAGGTAGGGTGTGCACCATTGAACTGGCTTGCCTTGGCAATTATACTAGTGATTTGAATGGCTATTAGTGTTTACATCTTCTAAAATCCCGGAAGGCTATGCCGCCCATTTTTTGGGGTTAGACGAAAACATGAAACTAGGATTAGAAAAATTCTCGTATCTTTCCGGCGAAGCGCGTTTGAACAGCAAGCCGCTGATAATGGAAGATATAGAAGCGGTACTTTTGAGGCCGAGGATCGATATTGCCATGTTGCTCCGCGACCAGTTCATGGAGCTTTCGCGAGCGGATTTTCTTGCCAGGGGATGGGATGCTCCGCCGCCAATCAGGAGAGGCGGCGCAACTTCGCTGATGGACCTTATCAAAGGGAGAATTGGCCTTCAGCTTGGATTTCAGTCATTAGCCATATTGACGGATGTTCTCAAATTCCAGGCAGCTTATGATTCGGCAGCAGCCAAGATTGATGTAGGTGTCTATGTTGTTGGGACAGTGGCATTCCAGAATCAGATGCGGAAAGAAACCGGCAAATCGTGGTCTGGACTGAATTTTACTGAAGTTGCCAGGAAGCTGCCGACTTTCGGGAGGGTGTTGAAGGTGCCGATATGCTTGGTTGGATTGGATGTGGTTGAGGCCAAAGAACCATCATCTGCTATCAATATCAAGCTGATGTCACCGACTCAAGTGAAAGAGGTTGTTTTCGCGTTCCTGGAAAAGAAATACGGCCGCTCTATCGATCAAAATGTTTGCCTGATGGGTATGAGTAGCGAGACTGATATGGAGTTTGACGGCATAATGCGATTTGCCGATATGGATTTAATCATTGAAATAGAAGCAAGCACGGTTGAAGGTCTCCATTCCAGGGTTTTCGCGGATACTACCCGCAGCATTTCCCAAACGCTTCAAGCATACCAGCGGCTGACAGGCAGGCAGGCTGCCCTCAGATTTATCCTTTTAGGTGGATTCCACTCTGCTTATATCAGAAATATAGTGGAGCATAGATGTAATGTGTACGGCGCGTCCGGAGAAAAGATTGCCGGTTATGAAATATATCCGCTAGAGGAACTGGGTTTATCTGACAAGTTCTAAGGCATCCGGAAATAGTTTGTCCGTTTTTTTCGTTCGGGGAGGGGGTGGCTCTCACCGGACAAGTTAAGGGATGCACCGTGCCATTCTTCAGGCGAGAAGTGATAACTCAATCGCTGGATTCGTGATCTATATTGAGCTTGACTTATTATTTAACTAAGTTGTAGTCTTGGTAGTATGGAAGATGGGCCGAAATGCCCGGTTGACCAGGATGCTTTGCCGGTCGGGATTGCTGGGGAAGGTGCCCGCGATGCGGAAGGGCTGGTGCGGCTGCGGCGGTTGTATTACATACCGGTACTTGTCGTTGTCGTTGCGATCATTGTGGCTGTTCTGTTATTTATGGATAGGCCAACTGATGCGAAGGAATACGTCAAGAGCTCCGGTTACACAGGTGTGTTACTGATGGCCATCATTGGGAGCACTTCCCCTGTGTGGCCTATTCCGGGATCGGTGGCGGCATTTTTAGCTGGCGGGTTTGGTTTGAATCCCTTCGTACTGGCGCTGGTGGCTGGAACTGGTGAAGCTCTGGGTGAATCGATCATCTATGCGGCAGGAAAGGGCGGGCAGCCGATGGTTGCCAAGTGGAAAAGATACAGGCAAATCGAGGGCTGGACGGCCAGACATGGCGCATTGACCATCTTTCTGACCTCAGTGATTCCAAATTTCTTCGGTAAGCTTGTGACTATTGCCGCGGGGGCGCTTCACTACCCCTGGTGGAAATTTGCCGTTTTGTGTTGGTCGGGAAAGACTATCAAGGACCTCTGTTTTGCTCTGGCTGGTGCGGGCCTCTTTGATATAATAGTCCATCTCTTTGACTAATACTTGGTTGAAATTTACCTGCAATACACATTGGCTATTGGTGGTGACATTGAAGATTGGGCGCACTTCTGATATCCATATCTCAAAAGAAGGGGATTCACTTTTAGAAATCAGCCATGTTTTCAATCCTCTTTTTGTACGGACAGTGTGTAATTGTACAAAATTCCCTTGACTTTCGAATAGGCTCCGTCTATACTACTATTTCTGTAGAACAGAAGTGTAAGCCCGGATGGCGCAATGGTAGCGCAGCCGATTTGTAATCGGCAGGTTAGCGGGTTCGAATCCCCTTCCGGGCTTATCCTTATCAGGAGGGGTGGGTGAGTGGTTAATACCAGCAGACTGTAAATCTGCCGCTGAAAGGCTGCGTAGGTTCGAATCCTACCCCCTCCACCATTAAATTACTGGCTTTCTCCGGTTTCCCTTCGGCTCATGCCCATGATAGCTCACTGCTTTGGCGATTGGTTTGATATATGAAGTTGCGCAGTAGTGAAAAAATGGGCCGCTTTGAGCAGTATGCCGGAGGCTCTATTCGTGATTGATTAATGATTGAGTGAAGGAGGGTAGGGCTTTGGAGCGTACCCTCTTCCTTTATGAGTACTGCTGTGGTATATTAATCAGTGTTTGTGTGCCTTCGTAGCTCAGGGGTAGAGCACACCCTTGGTAAGGGTGGGGTCATGGGTTCAAATCCCATCGAAGGCTTTTGTATGATTTTGAATGTGATTGTGCTATAATAATGCGAGCAAAGAAGGTATGGGTTTACCCATACATTATTGTTGATATTTAGAAGTAACTAAGGAGGAATTCAAATATGGCTAAGAAAATTTTCGAACGCAATAAACCGCATCTCAACGTTGGTACTATCGGACATGTAGATCATGGAAAGACAACGCTTACTGCCGCAATTACCAGGATTTTGTCTGCCAATAATCCTAATATCAAGTTCCGAGCGTTTGACAGCATCGATAATGCCCCTGAAGAGAAAGCTAGGGGCATGACTATTGCCATCTCTCATATTGAATATGAAACGGAAAAGCGCCATTATGCGCATATAGACTGTCCTGGTCATGCGGACTATATCAAAAATATGATCACCGGCGCGGCGCAGATGGATGGAGCTATCCTGGTTGTTGCGGCGGATGATGGCGCGATGCCTCAAACGCGAGAGCATTTACTCCTGGCGCGTCAGGTGCAGGTGCCGTCAATCGTGGTTGCCTTGAATAAGATAGACATTGTGGATGACCCTGATTTGCTTGAAGTGACTGAGATGGAGTTGCGCGAAGACATATTGCCAAAGTATGGCTTCCCCGGTGATAAGACTCCGATAATACGTGTCAGCGCAGTCAAGGCGCTTGATTGTGGATGTGGCAAGCGAGAGTGCCAGTGGTGTGGTAAAATTCTGCAATTAATGGATGCGGTTGATAACTATATTCCCCTTCCTGAGCGTCCTGTTGACCTGCCTTTCCTCATGCCGATTGAAGACGTTTTCAGTATTAAGGGCCGTGGAACTGTAGCTACAGGCAGAATCGAACGCGGTAAGGTTAAGGTGGGAGAAGAAGTGGAGATGGTAGGGTTGGGTGATACGAGGAAGATTGTGGTAACCGGTGTTGAGATGTTCCACAAACAATTAGAGGAAGGCCTGCCGGGAGATGCTGTGGGCTTGCTGCTTCGTGGCGTAGAGCGTGAAGAGATCGAGCGAGGTATGGTGCTGGCAAAGCCGGGATCCATTAAGCCGCATACTGACTTCAGCGGTCAAGTGTATGTGTTGTCCAAGGAAGAGGGTGGGCGGCATACGCCGTTCTTTAGCGGGTACAAGCCCCAGTTTTATATCAGGACGCTGGATATAACTGGGTCGCTTGACCTTCCGGCCGGGGTTGAAATGGCCTTGCCTGGGGACAATGTGCAGATGAATATAAAGCTGATAACACCAGTGGCGCTTGAGGCTAATGTGAGGTTCGCCATCAGGGAAGGCGGTAGAACAGTAGCCTCTGGCGTGATAACCAAGATCGCAGAATAAAATAATCTGGAAGAACTAAATGGCTAAAAAGAAGGGCGAGACGACCATTACAATACATCTTGCTTGCAATGAGTGCAAGGAGCGGACCTATACTACGACTAAGAATAAGCGGAATGATCCTAATCGGTTGGAGCTTAAAAAGTATTGTCCCCGCTGCCGTGCCCATACTCCGCACCGCGAAGGTAAATGAAGGGGGATACTGATTGAAGCGTCAACCAGCGGCACAGCAAGAGAAAAAACCCAGGTTCGGATTCATAAGGAATGTCGTTGCTGAGCTGAAGAAAGTCTCTTGGCTTTCCAGAAAGGATGCCACGCGCCTTACCGCAATAGTATTGGTCGTGACGGTAGCAGTAGCGATTATACTGGGGATTGTCGATTATGCCTTTTCCAAGTTTGCAGAGGCTGTCCTGATAAAGTGAGGATTAGATGGAAGGGAATGGGAAAGATTGGTACGTGGTCCACACCTATGCAGGCTATGAGGAGCGTACCAAGGCTAATCTGGAGAACAGAATTGAGTTCATGGATGTGAAGGACAAGATCTTCCAGGTTGTGGTGCCTACAGAGAATGAAATCGAGATCAAGGGCGGAGAGCGGCGCACTGTAGCACGGAAGATGCTCCCAGGTTACATTCTGGTTCAGATGAAAATCGATGAGGAAAGCTGGTATGTAGTCCGCAATACACCTGGGGTTACCGGATTTGTAGCTTCGGGAAGCCGCCCCATACCGCTGGAAGAAGAAGAAGTTCAAAGCATATTGAATCGGATGAACTCCGCTGCTCCGAAGGTAAAGATCGGTTTCTCCGAAGGGGATAACATCCGTATTGTGGATGGACCATTTGCTGAATTCATCGGGACAGTAAGCGAAATTAACCTTGAGAAGGGGAAAGTGCGAGTCATGGTTTCTTTCTTCGGGCGCGAGACGCCGATTGAACTAGACTTGTCACAAGTGCAGACAATTTAACATGGCAAAGAAAGTAAAAACGATATTAAAGATTCAACTTCCTGCAGGGGGCGCTACTCCTGCCCCGCCGGTAGGCCCTGCTTTGGGACAGCACGGGGTCAATATAATGGCTTTCTGTAAGGAATACAATGAGCGTACGGCGTCTCAAGCCGGATCGATTATTCCGGCTGAGATCACCATTTTTGAGGATCGATCCTTTACCTTTGTTGTCAAAGCCCCGCCAGTGGCGGATATGTTGAGGAAGGCTGCTGGGGTGGAAAAAGGAAGCGGGACACCCAGGATCAGCTCAGTCGGGGGTGTAACCAGTGATCAAGTTCGAGATATTGCCAAAACAAAGATGAAAGATCTGAATGCCATCGATCTGGCAGGCGCGATGCGGATAGTTGAAGGAACCGCAAGAAGCATGGGCATTGAAGTAACTAAAAGTGCGGGGTAGTAATAATAATGGTAAAGCATGGTAAGAAATATCAGGAAGCGGCCAAGCTGGTGGAAAGTGATAAACTATATGTTCCCAAAGAGGCTGTTGCTCTAGCTAAAAAAGCCGCTTTCGCTAAATTTGACGAGACTGTTGAACTCCATTTCAGACTAGGAGTTGATCCTCGTCAGGCGGATCAACAAGTTAGAGGAGTGGCATCTCTTCCCCATGGTTTGGGCAAGCAAGTGAGGGTTCTGGTTTTCACTCAAGGGGAAGGGGAAAGGGTTGCCAGGGAAGCTGGGGCGGATTACGTTGGCGCTGATGATCTGGTCAAACAGATAGAAGGTGGTTGGATGGAGTTTGACGTGGCGATTGCTACCCCGGATGTGATGCCTAAAATAAGCAAACTGGGGAAAATCATCGGAAGGCGTGGACTCATGCCTAACCCAAAATCAGGGACCGTTGTCAATCCCGGTGATCTGCCACGGGCTATCAGTGAAGTCCGGAAAGGAAGAGTAGAGTTCAAGCTGGATAAGACAGCCTTGATACATCTTCCCATTGGCAAGGCAAGTTTCTCCGAGGATAAGCTTGTGGAGAACCTGTCATCGGTGGTTGAGGCGATTGCCGGCGCAAAACCCAGCGGCGCTAAAGGGCAGTTTATCCGAAGCGTTTCAATCGTAACAGCAATGGGGCCTGGCATAAAGCTGGATATCAGGCCGATACTTGAAGGTGGCGAATCCTAGTTTAGGGAAAATAGGGATAAGCCCGCAGGCAATAGAATAACTTACACCAGAGACAGTGGGCGCTGAAAAGCTTAAATTTGTGCCTGCCGAGGTGATCCTTATATTAGTGCAGCAGTCTTGCTAATAAAAGGGGTCCTTGGCATCAGTACAAGGACCCCTTTTACAATTAACGCCGGTACAAGAGGGAAGAAAGATGGTAATGAAAGAGAAGAAAACTGAGTTAGTTGGTCAAATAAAAGAGAAGTTTGATCGGGCTGAAATTGCAATTGCCACTGAGTATCGAGGGTTCACGGTGGCGAAGATGTCTGATCTGAGGCAGAAACTTCGCGGTCAGAACGTTGAATATCACGTGGTCAAAAACACCTTGGCAATTATCGCTGCAACCGAATCCGGGAAGCCCGATCTTTCCGGGTTGCTCAAAGGGCCAACCGCTATCGCCTTTGGATTTGGCGATGATGTGGGCCAACCTGCCAAGGTGTTGCTGGATTATCAGCGTTCCTCTCAGGGAGTCCTTAAGGTAAAGGGCGGATTGCTTGGCGATAGGGTACTGACAGATGCGGATATTGTTACCCTGTCCAGGCTTCCCTCAAAGAATGCGCTTATTGCCAGGGTTGTTGGCCAGGTCCAGGCACCGATATCTGGTTTGGTAAATGTTTTGAATGGTAATTTGCAGGGATTTGTCAACCTGCTACACGCTAGAGTAAAACAGTTAGAAGGAGGATAAAATGGCAGAATCTATTAGCAAGGAACAATTAATCGAGGCTATCAAGCAGATGAACGTCATGGATTTGGCGGATCTGGTGAAGGCCCTTGAAAAGGAGTTTGGTGTTAGCGCAGCCGCGCCGGTAGCAGTGGCTGCTGCCCCTGTTGCGGCTGGAGGCAAAGAAGCAGCCGCTCCGGTAGAGGAACAGACAGAGTTTACCGTCATCCTGAAGAGCTTTGGTGAGAGCAAGATCAATGTGATAAAGGCAGTCCGCGAGGTAACTGCTCTGGGCTTGAAGGAAGCTAAAGAGTTGGTGGAAGCTGCCCCTAAGCCATTAAAAGAGGGCGTGACGAAAGAAGAAGCCGCTACCATAAAGACGAAACTGGAAGCGGTCGGGGCTGCTGTAGAAGTAAAGTAAAGAGTTTGGGGCTTATATATCAATTCGCATTGCTAGCGGTGGGCATAATTCCGGAATTATGCCCACCGTTTCCTCTTTGATATGCAACACCTCAAGTTTCACATTCTGGCAGCGAGGATATTCCCTTTCGGGTGTAGCATGGGATTCAACCAGCTATTTCTTGGGGTCTTGTCTGTGGGGTTGGCTTGCCTTAGGAGTGGTCCATCAATATATAAGGGCCAAACCGATCGCCAAGGCCGGTTTGACCCTTTAAGGCTCTTTTTAAAAAATAGGGTATCTAGACGATTTCCAGAGAGGCATGCACGCCGCGCCTTACAGCTGCAATTCTGAGCAATGTGCGCATTGCCCTGGCGGTTTGACCTTGTTTGCCGATCACTTTCCCTTTATCTTCCAGGGCTACTTCCAACTTGAGAACAATCCCTTCTTCAGCGGGCACTTCAGTAACCTTCACTTTGTCAGGATTATCAACTATAGCTCTGGAAATGTATTCAATGAGCTCTTTCATTGCTATTTCTCCGCCTCTTTCTTCGACGCCTTCTCTGAATTGAATTTCTCTAAAACGCCTTGTTTTTGAAGCAGGCTTTTGACCGTTGCCGATGGCTGGGCGCCTGATCTAAGCCATTTCAAAGCTTTCTCTTCGTCTATGACTACCGTTGCCGGATCAACCAGGGGATCGTAGTGCCCGACGAGCTCAATAAATGCTCCGCCAATGGGCGCTTTGGAGTCTGCCGCCACTATTCTGTAGCTGGGTCTGTGCCGTCTGCCTATTCGTTGAAGTCGTAACCGAACCATTTTATTTATCCTTCCTTTATTAAATCTGAGATTCAAGTATTATTCTGGCATCTACCGCCACCACCCCATCGGAGTATGCAAACATTGGATTGAGATCGAGTTCCTTGATCTCAGGAGTCCGTTCAATGAAGAGGGAAAGCTTCAGTAAAGTATCTTCCAGGACAGTGATATTAGCCGGCTCTTGCCCTCGATATCCTTCAAGCACCGGATATCCTTTTATTTCCTCGATCATTTGCATGGCGTCCCGGCGTACTATGGGAACAATTCGGAAAGAAACATCCTTAAGCACTTCGACGAAGACGCCACCGAGTCCGAACATAATCACCGGGCCAAACTGAGCATCCTTGGACATGCCCATAATCACTTCTGCCCCTGCGCGTGCCATCTTCTGAACCGAGATGCCGTATATCTTTGCTTTCGGCTCTTTTTGATTTACAGAGGCCATGATTTCGCTGTAGGCTCTGTCTACCTCTGCTGCGTTTTTGAGGCCCAGTTTAACGCCGCCGATGTCACTCTTATGAATGATATCAGGGGAGACTATCTTGAGCGCCACGGGGAAGCCTATCTCTTTGGCTATCGAAGCAGCCTCTTTTTTTGTTCCGGCTAGTTTGGTTACGACTACTTCTATTCCCGCCTCGCCGATAAGCTGTTTGGATTCTATTTCGGTCAATAACGTTCGTCCGTCTTGCCTGGCAATACGGATTATTTCGTCTTTGCTGTCTACCATTGTCACCATTTTACCACTGCACGAACATCGGCATGATTACCTGGACCCATTCACCGTCCCCTGCAGGACGAAAAACGCCGGGGCTTGAAGGATTGGTGGTCTCAAGCGCTACTTTTTTGTCATCGAGAACGCCGAACAAGTCCATTAGATACTTACTATTGAATGCGATCTTGGCTTCTTTCCCTTCTATCATCGCTTCGATTTTCCCCTCGTTATCGCCGACCTCTTCAGCCCGAGCGGTGATGGTAATCTTCCCCGGCGATGATTCCTCTCCAGGCGTTATCACGAGCCGAACAATGCCACTGCCATCGCGGGCAAAGACCGAGGCGCTCCTGGTAGCCCGGAGGAATTCCGGCACATCAACCATGGCTCTTGTGGTATAGCTTTGAGGGATGAGTTGACCATAATTGGGGAAAGTGCCCTGAATAAGCTGCGAGACTATCTCCACATCCTTAAGTCTAAATAGTATCTGGCTTCTTTGCGGATTGATAGTCAATACTACAGGCTCTTCCTGATCCCTGAGAAGCCGATCGAGTTCCCTTAAAGAGCGTGCAGGGATGATTATACCTACTTCCTGGTCAACCGGTGTAACCAAAGGCAGGTTTTGCACTGCCAATCTGAAGCCATCAGCAGCAACAAGGGTCAGCTTATCTCCGCGGAACTGCGCGTAGCTGCCGGTAAGTACTGGCCTCGAATCATCTGTTGCCGCTGCAAAGATGACCTGGTTGATGGCAGTGCGAAGAAGGCGCGGGTCCACTTTTGTGGTTATCCCTTCCCCGATCTGCGGAATCGGCGGGAATTCATCGGCCTTCTGCCCGCTGATGCGAGCTTCAAATCTGGCGCATTTAAGTTCCATTGTCGGGGTTCCGGGAGCGACACTGATATCGATTTTGTCATTGGGTAATGAGTTTACAAAATCGGTCAATAGTCCTGCCGGGATTGCGATAGCCCCTTCCTCTTCAATCTGCGCCCCAATCCAGCAACTTATGGCAATCTCAAGATTGGTGGCTGCCAGCTTAAGGCGCGATTGATCTACGCTTACCAGGATATGGCTGGTAATCGGCAAGGTAGTTCTGGTAGCCGTTGCTCTTCCTACTACCGCAAGACCTCGATTTAGATTTTCTTGAAGGCATGATAGTTGCATCATTTACTCCCTGGAAATGGTGGAAGCTAGTATACTATAAAATAATCGCGAAATACAAGTGCTTGACATATCCCCTTAATTCGTGGATAGCTGCTTACCGATCTTTGCTGGTTTAAGGAAGCCGCTGGCGGAGCGACAACCTTT
>Ga0265296_1004395_pt1 | contig 12274 bp, 12 predicted proteins | sample MunlanPumphouse1_FD_189073 | JGI IMG/M metagenome (GOLD analysis project Ga0265296, IMG submission 189073) | Groundwater microbial communities from a municipal landfill in Southern Ontario, Canada - Pumphouse #1 | ecosystem: Environmental > Aquatic > Deep subsurface > Groundwater | place... | reverse complement strand
CGGCTCTTCCGGTTCCGGCAAGTCCACGTTCCTGCGTTGCATCAACCTGTTGGAAAACCCGCATCAGGGCCAGATCCTGGTGGCCGGTGAAGAACTCAAGCTCAAGGCCGCGAAGAACGGCGAACTGGTCGCCGCCGACGGCAAACAGATCAATCGCCTGCGCTCGGAGATTGGTTTTGTATTTCAAAACTTTAATCTGTGGCCGCACATGAGCGTGCTCGACAACGTCATCGAGGCCCCGCGCCGCGTGCTCGGCCAGAGCAAGGCCGAGGCCATCGAAGTCGCCGAAGCGTTGCTCGCCAAGGTCGGCATCGCTGACAAGCGCCACGCCTACCCGGCGCAATTGTCCGGCGGCCAGCAACAACGCGCCGCCATCGCCCGCACGCTGGCGATGCAGCCGAAGGTGATCCTGTTCGACGAACCGACCTCCGCGCTTGACCCGGAAATGGTTCAGGAAGTACTTAGTGTCATCCGCGCATTGGCCGAAGAAGGCCGCACCATGCTGCTCGTGACCCACGAAATGGGCTTCGCCCGCCAGGTCTCCAGCGAAGTGGTGTTCCTTCATCAGGGCCTTATAGAAGAGCAAGGATCGCCACAGCAGGTGTTCGACAACCCGCTTTCGGCGCGCTGCAAACAATTCATGTCCAGCAACCGCTAACGGAGCAACATGCATGCAGAATTTCAAGAAGGTCTTCCTGGCCGCCGCCGTCACCCTCGCATTCAGCGCCGGTGCCATGGCTGAAACCCTGAAGATGGGCATCGAAGCGGCCTACCCGCCGTTCAACAATAAAGACGCCAGCGGCCAGGTGGTCGGCTTCGACAAGGAAATCGGCGACGCCCTGTGCGCGAAGATGAAAGCCGAATGTTCCGTCGTCACTTCCGACTGGGACGGCATCATTCCGGCGCTGAACGCGAAGAAGTTCGACTTCCTGATTTCCTCGCTGTCGATCACCGAAGAGCGCAAAGCCGCGGTGGACTTTACCGACCCGTACTACTCGAACAAATTGCAGTTCATCGCGCTGAAAAGCGTCGACTTCAAGACCGACAAGGACTCGCTCAAGGGCAAGACCATCGGCACCCAGCGCGCAACGCTGGCCGGCACCTGGCTGCAAGACACCTACGGTGACGACATCAAGGTCAGCCTCTACGACACCCAGGAAAACGCCTACCTCGACCTGACCTCCGGTCGCGTCGACGCGATCCTTGCCGACAAGTACGCCAACTATGACTGGCTGAAAACCGACGCCGGCAAGAACTACGAGTTCAAGGGCGACCCGGTGGTGGAAAGCGACAAGATCGGCATCGCCGTGCGCAAGGGTGACAACGAGCTGCGCAACAAGCTGAACGCAGCCCTGAAGGAAATCGTCGCTGACGGTACCTACAAGAAAATCAACGACAAGTACTTCCCGTTCAGCATCTATTGATCTGACCTGTGGGACCGGCGCCGTGATCAAGCGGCACCGGCTCCCGACTTTGCCTGCCGCAATTTGAACAGAAACCCATGATTATCGACCTCTACGGATTCGGCCCGGCGCTCGCCGCTGGCGCGCTGATGACCGTCCAACTGGCCCTCACCGCCCTGTGCCTGGGCCTGGTGCTCGGCCTGCTCGGCGCCTTGGCCAAGACTTCCCCGTACAAGCCGCTGCAATGGCTTGGCGGCACTTATTCGACGCTGGTACGCGGCGTCCCGGAATTGCTCTGGGTGCTGTTGATCTACTTCGGTACGGTCAACCTGATGCGCGCCCTCGGTGAGTATTTCGGCAATCCCGACCTGCAACTCAATGCCTTTGCCGCCGGTGTGATCGCACTGGGCCTGTGCTTCGGTGCGTACGCCACGGAAGTGTTTCGTGGCGCCCTGCTGGCCATCCCCAAGGGCCACCGTGAAGCCGGCCAGGCCCTGGGCCTGTCGAAGTGGCGGATTTTCACCCGGTTGATCATGCCGCAGATGTGGCGCATCGCCCTGCCTGGCCTGGGCAACCTGTTCATGATCCTGATGAAAGACACCGCGCTGGTATCGGTCATCGGTCTGGAAGAAATCATGCGTCACGCGCAGATCGGTGTGACCGTGTCGAAACAACCGTTCACCTTCTATATGGTCGCGGCAATCATGTACCTCGGCCTGACGGTGCTGGCGATGACCGGCATGCACTTGCTGGAAAAACGCGCCGCCCGCGGCTTTGCGAGGAGCGCGCAATGAACTGGGAAGTCATCATCAAGTGGCTGCCGAAACTGGCACAGGGCGCGACGCTGACACTGGAACTGGTCGCCATCGCGGTCATCGCCGGCCTGCTGCTCGCCATTCCGCTGGGCATCGCCCGATCTTCGAAGCGCTGGTACGTGCGCTCGCTGCCTTACGCGTACATCTTCTTTTTCCGTGGCACGCCGCTGCTGGTGCAGCTGTTCCTGGTCTATTACGGTCTGGCGCAGTTCGACGCGGTGCGTGAAAGCGCGTTGTGGCCGTACTTGCGCGATCCGTTCTGGTGCGCGACCGTGACCATGACACTGCATACGGCGGCGTACATCGCCGAAATTCTGCGTGGAGCCATTCAGGCAATTCCACACGGTGAAATCGAAGCTGCGCGGGCCTTGGGCATGTCCAGGCCCAAAGCGATGTTCTACATCATCCTGCCCCGTGCCGCGCGCATCGGCCTGCCGGCCTATAGCAACGAGGTGATCCTGATGCTTAAGGCCAGCGCTCTGGCCAGCACCGTGACCCTGCTGGAACTGACCGGCATGGCCCGCACGATCATCGCCCGCACTTATCTGCCGGTTGAGATCTTCTTCGCCGCCGGTGTGTTCTATCTGGTCATGGCTTACGTGCTGGTACGCGGCTTCAAGCTGCTGGAGCGCTGGCTGCGCGTCGATGCCTGCCAAGGCCGCTGATACTTCCCACGTGCTGACGGGCGAGGCTCTACTCGCCCGCTTCACCGCGCTGGATGCTTTCTTGATTAAGCATCAGGCGCTGTGGAAACCACGTCCGTTCACCCATCTTTTGCTTGCCTGGGAAGCTTCTTATCCCGAACTGTCTGCGTGGCTACGCGGGCGATCGCTGGAAGATGCAGAACGCGCGCATAACCATCCTGCTGATCTTGTCGATGCGCCAGAGCCGTTCGCTTCATTGGCGAAGTTGTCGGCAGAGTTGAGTGCGGTCGGTGGGTTGCCGGGGCGTGCGCTTGAAGCTGCCGGGCATCGCTTGAATGTCGATGTGCCTGGGCGCAAGTGGCAGCAGATCGAGGCGTTTGCCGGTCGCCTATCCTTTGCCTCGCAGCCGACGCATTGGCTGGACTGGTGCTCCGGCAAAGGGCATCTGGGACGGCGCCTGTTGGGTGCCGGGCAACAATTGACTTGCGTTGAATACGATCCGGTGCTGGTCGCCAGCGGTCAGGCCTTGAGTCAGCGTCATCATCTGCACGCTTTGCATGTCGAACAGGATGTACTCGCGGCAGACGCCCCGGCCGTATTGAACGCCGCCCACACCCCCGTTGCCCTCCACGCTTGCGGTGATCTGCACGTGCGCTTGATGCATTTGGCCAGTGCTGCCGGCTGCCAGCAAATGGCGATCGCGCCCTGCTGCTACAACCGCATCAGTCGCAACGAATATCACGCCTTGTCCTGCGCAGGATCGGCATCGCTTCTACAGCTCTCGCTGGAAGATCTGTCGCTGCCGATGAGCGAAACCGTCACCGCCGGTGCGCGCGTCCGACGTCAGCGCGACACCTCGATGGCTCGTCGCCTGGCTTTCGACCTGCTGCAACGGCAAGTGCGCGGCGTCGATGAATACCTGCCAACGCCCTCCCTGCCCAGCGCCTGGCTGGATAAACCGTTTGCGGACTATTGTCTCGATCTGGCAGCACTGAAGGAGTTATCCACAGTCGGCTTGCCAGACTGGTCGACACTCGAAGCCGCCGGTTGGCGGCGGTTGGCCGAAGTGCGCAACCTCGAATTGCTTCGCGGTTTGTTCCGACGACCGCTGGAGCTTTGGCTGAATCTGGATCGGGCGCTTTTCCTCGCAGAACAGGGATACGTCGCACGCCTCGGCACCTTTTGCGACACCTCACTCACACCGCGTAACTTACTGCTGCTCGCCGAACGCGCTGAAAACATCACAGCCTGTGGATAACTCTGTTGATGGATTTTCCGTGGATCCAATATCTGCGCCTGTTTCGTCGACTTAACAACACTGGTCATTTTTTGTTCACATAAATAAAAACCTGTAAAACAGGGATTTGCGAACAAGATGAGAATGGCTTCACAAAACCTCGCCCAAGCAGTGCTCGCGCCTCTCAGTTGTGCATAAGCTGCCAATCAAAACGACATAACCGACGAATATTGGGCTAGCCGAGTGAATAACTGCAGGGTCCCGAAAGCCCAGACTCAACCGTACGCCCTGCATAAATGCCTTACTGCGCTTGAGGTACAAAAGCTGCGCATTAATTTGCGCAGGGCCTGATTTTTCCGGAATGCAAAAATAGTCTGAATTCAGGGGTTTACAGGATCTACCCAATCGCTATAATCGTCGCCCACACGCCGGTATAGCTCAGTTGGTAGAGCAACTGACTTGTAATCAGTAGGTCCCGGGTTCGACTCCTGGTGCCGGCACCATATAAATCAAAGGCTTGCAGCGATGCAGGCCTTTGTTTTTTGTCCCGCACGTAACAAGCCACGTAACAAGCGGCGCACTGCAGGGCAATGGAGGTTCAAGATGAAGCTTGGTAATTCTTTGCCACTTGCGCGCTGCCCCCATTGCAACATTGCACATCCTTCCTTGGATTTTGCTAATGCGGTCGATACCGAAAGCAATGCCAAAGAAAATCAGCGACGCTGGATTACCTACCAGTGTGCCACTTGCGGCGGCTTGACAATGGCGGTGGCGTCCTACTTAAACGTGCGCAACCACATCCTGGACGATATAAGCGACATCTGGCCTACTCCGCAAACGGTGCACGAGTCGATTCCCGAAAGGGCGAAAGCTTACTTGGAGCAAGCTATCGCAAGCATCGCAGCTCCTTCGGGTGCAGTGATGCTCACGGCATCAGCAGTAGATGCGATGCTCAAAGCGAAGGGAATTAAAGATGGCTCATTAAATGCGCGCATAAATAGTGCTGCGCAGAGTCACTTGATTACACCTGAAATGGCGGCCTGGGCACACGAAGTACGGCTAGATGCAAACGACCAACGTCATGATGACGAAGCTGGTGCCTTGCCAAACGCGGCGGACGCGAAGAAATCGATCGAGTTCGCCACTGCACTTGCGCAGTTCCTCTTTGTGCTCCCCGCCAGAGTTGCACGCGGTCGCGGCAAGTAACCTTTAGTGCATCCGTGGTGTTACGCCAACGAGGAAAGACAGCCCAATGGATTGGAAGCAATTTTTCGCCGCAATCATCACGGCAATCGCTTGGCCCTCTGCGATGGTCATAGTCGTGCTGTCGCTAAAATCGCCTCTGACAAAGCTAATTCCGATGGTGCGGTCGCTAAAATTTAAAGATCTGCACATAGACCTGAGCGAAAAGCTGGAAGCAGTGAAAGTGGAGTTGGAGGCCCAGCCAACACCGGATAGGCCGCCACTCCCGTATGTCCCATTACCTGGTGTTCTAGAACTGGCGCGAATAGACCCGCGAGCCTCAATCATTAGTGCATGGATAGAGGTGGAGAGAGCGACTATTGAAATGGCGACGAAAGCGGGCCTAGTAGTCTCCGGCCAGGTGATCACGATCGCGAATGAACTGCACGCAAAGGGCTATATCAACGAGTTGGAATTCGAAACTTTTCGAAGCCTGCGCCAGGTCAGAAACGACGCAGTACATCTCACAGCGAAAGATGTTACCTACGAAGACGCTTTTGGCATGGCAGAGGTGTGCCAATGGTTAGCGCACCGCATCAGAATGCTTATCGAAGGAATGCCCCCAGGCGAGCTTGAGCCCTTCTCGCCTAAAATGTGTGGCCCTGTGAATAAAGAGTAATAAAGGTGATATGCCTGCCCTAATACCTCTGCAAGCCACGCCCTGCAAGGCTTTCAGCGATTTTGCAAAAGGTAATATTTGAGTAATATAGAAGTAATCGTATTACTCTTTCATAAGGTGATATTTCACAACCACGAAACCCAATGAAACCGGGGGTTGGCGGGAATATCACTTTTCATATCACTTCATATTACTTTTCCATGTGATATCGAAACCCCAGTAAAACCGGGGCTTCCAGAGCATTTTTCCCGCCGTATTACCTATATCACTCTTTTTGAAAAGCCCACCCTGTGCCTGAGATTAAATCTCATCTACATGACGTATCACCGTGCCCGGTTTAGACTGGCTGCAGTCACTCAAAATGCCAGGAGCACCTATGCGCCAGCTGACCAAAAACCCAGCTCTCCCAATAATCGAAGTATCGAAGGAAGGTCGATATTGGCGGGTGGATTGGGATTATCAGGAAGCGCCCGAAAGCAAGGTCTTGACCGACAGAAAAGAGTTTTTGAACGGGTATATAAGCGGTCTCCTTGACTCATTCGGAGCCTCCGCAGGCGAATTCGCTCTACCGTCTGCCCGTACCGGCACAGTCAAAAAGCTGAGCGAGGAAACAGCTAAAAAACTGGCGAAGCTTCTTTCTGACCTTCTGCACTCGCACGTCAAAGCAGAACATCGTCGGCTGTTAAATGCCGCCGAAGTCAGTGAGTTCATTGCAGGAGCAGTAGTGAAAGAGCCTGCAGTCGGTTGATACTGGCCTAACCCAAGCACGACGGTGCGTATAGCACTTCCGTCGACACACAGCGCAGATCGCACGGCTTCCCTTTCGCCCATCTGCGCTAAAAACGAAAACTCGCATTCTCTTCTGTTTTTCGATGCGCCGCCCTTAACAACCGGGCCTTTCAGAATCACTGCCCCCCTCCTGCCAGCCACTGCACGTTATGCAAGCTCGTAGCAATTCTTTGCAATTCCTTTCACATGGGGAAACCGCCAAGCTTCCCACAAACGCCCCTGCGGCCTTGGGCGGGACTGAAGTTTGCGCCGCCATGCTCTTTTGCAAAGAAAAGGGACACAAAGCCCGTCGGCGGGAGGGGGATAAGTGCTTTTTCATCGAATTTTTTCTTGGCTGCAGGATTTTCCGAAAGACGATCAGTTGCGGCCAGCAAAACGGACGCCCGCGCCTTTCAACGCTCACCAACTGCCGTCAGTCGCGCTGTTGATGTTGAGGATTACTCCTACCGATATACTGTTTGCATATACAGTGCCCTTATCGAGATAGGCATGGCCAATGATTACTGAATCTGCGAGAACTTTATCTACGGAAGCCCACGCGATAGCGCAGTGGCGATTCATGCTGCGAGATGAGGTGTCATTGCTCGCAATGCCTGGTGCCCACCACAAAGCATTGCTCAGACGAGCACATGCAATGCACCAAGGCCATGTGATCGACGCTGACGAACTCGAAGACATGCTGGAGTTAGCGGACGCGGCGCTGGCCTATGCAGTCGAATCGTTACTCGACCTCGACGCAGACGTTTAGGAGAAGCCATGCACGTACTGGTCACACCTATGCGCTTACGTGGCGTTGCGCTAAATCCGAAGGAGAGGCGCCGCTATAGGGCGATCCGGGGAAACGTCATGGTCAACTCTACTATGTGCCATGAGTTGGGCCGAGCTGCCAACGTTGCACGCGTTGAAGTGGGCATACCGCTCGATCCCGATCCGCTGCCTCCTCTGCTTGACGCAACGCTGGCAGGAATGGCCGTAACAGGGTTTGTCTTAAGTGGAATTGAATACATCGAGGGGTGCGCATTTGCGCAGTCGTGGTGGTGCAGGATGGAATAACCGCAAAATCCCAAACCCTAGAAACGACAAAGGCGCCTTGCGGCGCCTCATTCACAAACAGGTCAGCTTGTCATCGCCATATACCTGTTTGGCTCTACGATTGCTGGTTTCCCAGGATCCTTAGAGTCTCACAAGCCCCTTACGGGAACGAGACAACTATATCACCTCGCTATAGACAAGCAACCGTTTGCTACTCATTTTGGACGTGTGACACGTCACGAGCACCTAAATGCCGAGCGCTGACCTCACCCCTGCTTGAATTGCGGTGAAAATCTCAGTGGGTAAAGGAATCACCGTATAGCCTCGTTTTCCTGTGTTCCGATCCTTAACCTGAATCCTGTCCAACCGCGTGCAAGCGACTGTGTAGATCATGTCGCATTTGGCCCAGCATTGCTTCTGAGGCCCAGGCATTAAGGAAGTGAATTCAACGTGATGATTCTGAATGACCAGAGGTTTTGTTGTACTGAGAGGAACCACGATGACAAGCGCAGAATTCTGGGAGCTTCGACGCAAAACTACCACAGGCCGAGTCTTGACCATTTCCGGAGCTTCAAGCCCGCGAAAATCACACATGACGATCACGCCTTCCTTAGGCTGATACAGTAGGGGCATTTGCGCCTCTCAAAAATTCACCGGATAGAAGCGTAATACCTCAGTTCGTATGCCCATTGCTATAGCACCAACGCGTTTAATCAAAGCGTCTCAAAAACCGTTGCTCTGATTGCTTCAAAATTGGACGAAGGAGGCATTGGAGCGAAGCTACCAATTCGGATTCGCTGAAACAAAACAGGGACCGAAGTCCCTGCCAACGTAGCGATCACTCTATTTGCTGATAGATCCTGTACAAACGAATTGACCAATAAGCCGTTTGTAGCAAGCGGATTAACTCTTCTGGAACGAAGCGAGCGATTAGTCGAAGCATATTAGAACTCCAAAGTTAGTTTCTGAGCCTCATCGAGAAAATGAAGCTTTAAGCTAAGCACTCAACGGAGCAGTTAACCTTTGCACTAAAGTTTAATTAATTTGCTTTACAGCGAAACTAATACAACATTTAACGCAACTTTTAACGGTGGAACGGTAACCGTATGGTTGACTGCTACATGGGTACGCCCTAACCTTTCGAGTTGCGAGTATCAAAAGATGTTGGGCGTCGAGTGCTGGGGATCAATCTATCACAGGATTGAACCTTGGAAACCACCCGCCGCTATCGCAGAAAGGCCGGGCACACGCCCGGCCTTTCTGCATCCTGCGCCGGCGCCATGGCATTTTTTGGCCGGCCGCCTTAGCGCAAATTGACGAAACCTCGACAATTAGCGGGTTTTCCCCCGCCGGCGTAAATGCGGCGGTGGCCACCGCCTACTAAGTGAATATGTGAGTTGTATTACGCTAGAGACGTACAACGACCCGACGAACGGTAGCCCCCGGGGGAAGTATATTTCTCGGCCGGCCGAAAGTTGTACTCGGCCGGCCAAGGTTATCCACATTTTCATGCAATGAATTTCACTGAAATACGCTCTTGATAACGAGTAACGACAGCAACGGATGCTCTGTTTATAGAGTGATCGGAGACAGTTTTATATTTAACGCTGCTGCTTTTTTGGCTATGGTTGTAAATCCCGAAGCGTCATTCGGACTCGGTGTTGGCCCTGGCAAATGGGTATGCGTTGCTAATTGGATGTTCATCTCCTGCAACAGCGTGAGGGTGTCACAAACGATCTTGAACAGATTCACGTCAGCAGACCCGATCCAGTTTTTCGGAGCCTGCATTCGCTGACTGACTTTCACCACGCTTTGGCGCAAACCTTCTATCCGCTCCTGCATATCGCCGCCCACCGTGGCGTTGTGCTTCTGCCCAACGACAAGGTTCAAGTCCCGGCCGGTAGCGTGGTGCAGATCGTCAACCGCCGCCAGGCTCGCGGATCCTCCCGACATCAGCTTGAGCGCGCCCAGCGCCTCGATCTTTTTCACACCACCCACCGTCTCAGTCGAATGGTCGTCCACCGCGCAGGTGTGGCTTTGGAACTGCTCGCGGTTGTCCAGGGCTTCAACTTCACGTTCGATCGCCTGATCCCGAATCTTGCCATCGGTCTGGCGTAGCCAGTTGCCGTCGGCGTCGACGCGTTGTTGGGCGGCTTCGCTGTGCTGCCACACCTGATCCCCCTTCGGCACCTTGGGCATGCTCAGGCCGTGCGGCAAGATCGATTGAATGTAAGGCTTGTTCGGTAGGCCGTAGGCAAAGCACACCACGACCCGCGTGCCCTCCTCCGGGAATGCATAGATGCCCATTTCCTCGCCACCGGTGGGCAGCGGCAATGGAACACCAGTGAGCGGCGGCATAGCTGGGTCTGGTTCATCGTCGGCGCCAAGCACCTCGATGTCGACAGCGTAGCGCGGGCGGAAGTCGTCACACAGTCCGGCGTCCGCCGGCGCATCGGCCACGGCGACAACTCGCGCGAAGCGCGGCAGGTGATAGCCACCGGTGAGTTCGGGGAATTGGCGCTCTACAGCGCGGCGGATTGCGTCGTCCATCGGATGGCCATCTGGTCATTGGCGAGTGCCACCGTGGTGATGCGCTCGCCGTGGTTGATCGTTGCACCTGGTCGCAACCCTGGAAGGGCCGCGACCATCGCGCTCTGGTTGCCCTGGTAGCCGTCAAACAGCTCCGTGGGGATCTGCAGCGGCGCACGTGCGCCGAAAAAACTATCGGCCCAACTGCCGGCGAACACTTCCCCGTTGCCGAGCTGGTGCCAGGTGAAGTCGGGAATGCTGAACACTCGCGCCAAGCTGTCCATCGCCTGGTAGCCGGCGGCGAGGCTGTAGAAATACGGCGCCTTCACGCTGGCATAAGGGCTATCAGGAACACGAAACCGCAAGCCGGTTTGTACGCTGACCTCGGCCAGCACGGCGCGTAGGTCAACATGGCGCAGATTCAGCGGCAACGGATTGGCCAGTACAGCGGCCAACTCGCGACAGAACAGCACTTGCTCTACCGCGTTGGCAGCGGTGCAACGCTCGACGTAGCCGATGAAGTGCCGTTGCAGCGTGCCTTCGTTGTAGCCGATATCCAGCGTCACGAGTCCTTTGAGCGGCACAGAGGATTGAACCGTGAAATTCGCCCGACCGGGACTGGTGGCGTCTAACCGCACGTCCTCCTTGACCAGTGCGATCGGCGCGCCATTGATCGAAAGTATCTTGTGCAGTTTCACGCCGGCTCACTCCCGCCCAGCCACTTGTCTACACGCCCGAGCACTTTTTCGAAGCCGCTCAGCGAGGGATCGCCACCGGTTGATTCACCGTTGACGGTACCGGCATCACCGACGGAGCTGCCGGGAGCGCCTTGCGCGGTGACCTTGTTGCCAGCGCGGCGGCCTTCAACTTTCTCCGGATTCGATTCGCGCTCGCTAAGGGTGAATTGCACTAGCCAGGCTTTCAGCGTGTCCGCTTCCCGGGCGCTGACACCGTCGGAGAACTCCACCTGGCGCACACCGAACGCCTCGGCCGTATCGTTCACAATCCGGTATAGATGCAGCTGGCCCCCGCCGGCGGTGGATTCAGCCAAACGCAGCAGATCGGTGAGTTGGGTTTTATCTGCGAAGGGAATCATCAGCGAAACGGCTAGCGTCTTGGGCTTGAAGCCTTTGTGAGCCTTGTCGGTGTTACTCGTTTGGCCGGACATATCGCCGCTTTCGATGCGCAGATTGGCCGTGACCTTGAGGTTCTTGCCTTGGACTTTTTGCCCGTCGAGTAGCAGCGTCATAGGCCGACCAACTCCTGCACGAAACTCAGCCCTTCTTTGCTACCCACCAAAAGCAAGCCGGCGCATTGAATCCATTCGTGGCCAGGCGCATCGCCGGCCAGCAGCTCGCGGCGCAATTCGCCGGCGGTGCCTGGGCCGATCATCCGCGCGCGCATGCTCACGTCAGGGTTGCCCCCAGCCAACAAATCTTTCAGGTCAGCCAGTTGCTGGTCCCGTCCCTGTTGCTGGGCGTTTTTACGTGCTGCCAGCGCTGCAAGATCGGCCAGTGGCGAGCTGTCGGCCGCGTAGCCTTCCAGCACCGCCAATTGCCCCGCCATTGACTGCTTGGCAGCTTTCAACACCGTGCAACGTTCCAGCGGCAAACCCTGCCAGCGCGGAAGCGTGCCAGCACCGGGCATTTCCCACTTCTCGGTTTCCAGTTTCACCAGGTGTTGCGCCCGGCGTTCGGTTCGCACCAGGTCAGGGATCGGCAGCAGTGCATTGAATCGCGCCAAGCTGCTGGCCAGCTGCTCAAGGCGTGTCGCCAAAAACAGGATCGACAGTGCGTACTGCGGCCCGCTCGGGCGCCCGCTGTCGCTGGCGTCCTCGAGTTTTTTGGCGAGATGTTCCAGCGCATTCGGCGCTGACAGAAATCGCTGATACCCCGCGCCCTGCCCCACACCGTTTTGAAACGGCGTTACCACCAGGCACGCAGGCACTTGATCCATTTGCTCGG
>Ga0265296_1004393_pt1 | contig 12280 bp, 10 predicted proteins | sample MunlanPumphouse1_FD_189073 | JGI IMG/M metagenome (GOLD analysis project Ga0265296, IMG submission 189073) | Groundwater microbial communities from a municipal landfill in Southern Ontario, Canada - Pumphouse #1 | ecosystem: Environmental > Aquatic > Deep subsurface > Groundwater | place... | reverse complement strand
CCGAAGACAACATCAAGGTCCTGACCCTGTGCGGCGGCGTGTCCCTCGGCCCGCAGATCGCCTCCCTGGAACATGGCGCCCACGTCATCGTCGGCACCCCCGGCCGCATCCAGCAGCACCTGCGCAAGGGTTCGCTGGTGCTGGACGGCCTGAACACACTGATCCTCGACGAAGCCGACCGCATGCTCGACATGGGTTTCTACGACGCTATCGAAGACATCATCAGCAAGACCCCGGCCCGTCGCCAGACCCTGTTGTTCTCGGCCACCTACCCGGTGAGCATCAAGCAACTGGCCTCCAAATTCATGCGCGCGCCGCAGCAGGTCAAGGCCGAAGCGTTCCACTCCGACGAGCAGATCGAGCAGCGTTTCTACGAAATCTCCCCGGAAGAACGCATGGACGCGGTGACCAAGGTGCTGTCGCACTTCCGTCCGGCCTCCTGCGTAGCCTTCTGCTTTACCAAGCAGCAAGTGCAGGAAACCGTGGATCACCTGACCGCCAAGGGCATTTCTGCAGTCGGCCTGCATGGCGACCTGGAACAGCGCGACCGTGACCAGGTGCTGGCAATGTTCGCCAACCGCAGTACTTCGGTGCTGGTGGCCACCGACGTGGCGGCCCGTGGCTTGGACATTGACTCGCTGGACATGGTGATCAACGTCGAACTGGCCCGCGATTCGGAAATCCACATCCACCGCGTGGGCCGTACCGGTCGTGCCGGTGAGACCGGGATCGCCATCAGCCTGGTAGCACCGTCCGAAGCGCACCGCGCCCAGGCCATCGAGCTGCTGCAAAAAGCCCCGCTGAACTGGGACCAACTGAGCAACCTCAAATCCCAGGGCGGCGCGCCGCTGCTGCCGGTGATGAGCACGTTGTGCATTGCTGCCGGTCGTAAAGACAAGGTTCGCCCAGGCGACATCCTCGGCGCACTGACCGGTGAAGCCGGGATCCCGGGCGCCCAGGTCGGCAAGATTGCGATCTTCGACTTCCAGGCCTACGTGGCAGTGGAGCGCAGCGTCGCCAAGCAGGCGTTGCAGCGCTTGAACGATGGCAAGATCAAGGGCCGTTCGTTGCGCGTGCGGATCCTGTAAAGCTCTTCGATTCAATGGAGATCCAATGTGGGAGCGGGCTTGCTCGCGAATGCGGTGTACCAGTCGCCAGATCGGTTGGCTGACAGTGCGCATTCGCGAGCAAGCCCGCTCCCACATTTTTGATTGCATTTCAGATCAATATTTTGTGAGGACACCGTTTTGCGCTCGACCGAAGTTGTGATCATTGGCGCCGGCGCCGCAGGCTTGATGTGCGCGCTGACCGCCGCCGGGCGTGGGCGCAAGGTGATGTTGATCGACCATGCAAACAAGGCCGGCAAGAAGATCCTGATGTCCGGCGGTGGTCGCTGTAACTTCACCAATATGTACACCGAGCCTGCCAACTTCCTCTCGCACAACGCACACTTCTGCAAATCTGCCCTGGCCCGCTACACCCAGTGGGATTTCATCGGCTTGGTGGCCAAGCACGGCGTGCCGTACCACGAGAAAAAACTCGGCCAGCTGTTCTGCGATAACAAATCCAGCGACATCCTCGGCATGCTGCTCGACGAGTGCATCCAGACCGGCGTGAGCCTGCACCTGGACACCTCGATCCAGCAGATCAGCAAACTCGACAGCGGCTATCAGTTGCAGACCACCCTCGGCGAGTTGCGCTGCGAGTCGTTGGTGATTGCCACCGGCGGCCTGTCGATTCCGACCCTGGGCGCCACCGGCTTTGGCTACCAGGTGGCCAAGCAATTCGGCCATGAGCTGCTGCCGACCCGCGCCGGCCTGGTGCCGTTTACCATCACCGATCAGCTCAAGGATTTGTGTGGCGAGTTGTCCGGCACCTCGGTCGATTGCCTGGTGAGCTGTAACGACCAGAGCTTTCGCGAGAATATTCTGTTTACCCATCGCGGCCTGAGCGGGCCGGCGATCTTGCAGATTTCCTCTTATTGGGAACCTGGCGACACCGTGCAAATCAACCTGTTGCCCGACCACGACGCCCACGCCTGGCTGCAACAGCAACAGGCCGAGCGCCCCAACAGCGAGCTCAAGACCCTGCTGGGCGAGATCTTCACCAAGAAGATGGCCAACCTGCTGGCCGAGACGTGGTTTGTGTCCAAGCCGATGAAGCAGTACACCCACGCCGAACTGGCAGACATCGCCACCAAGCTGGGCGACTGGCAGTTGGTCCCGGCCGGGACCGAAGGCTACCGCACCGCCGAAGTCACCCTGGGCGGGGTGGATACCCGGGAAGTGTCGTCCAAGACCATGGAATCGCTGAAAAGCCCCGGCCTGTACTTTATCGGCGAAGTGCTGGACGTGACCGGGCACCTGGGTGGGTTCAACTTCCAATGGGCCTGGGCGTCGGGCTATGCGGCGGCGCAGTACGCCTGAACCCCGCCCTCTAGAACGGTAATGCGATCACCTGTGGGAGCGGGCTTGCTCGCGAATGCGCAGTACCAGTCAACTGATCCGGTGGCTGGCACACCGCATTCGCGAGCAAGCCCGCTCCCACATTTTGATTGGGGTGTGCCAAAAACATTTTTTGCTTATGAATGTGATTGCCGCGCTTGCCGTGGCGTCATTACTGGCTCAATTTAGCGGCATCGTCCCGGAAGACCCCAGACTTCATGTCCTCGACCTCGTTCAAGCAGTCCATGCGGCGCCTTTGGGCACTGGATAAGTTCAGTTACAGCGTAAGGGTGTTTATCGCCCTCACCGGCAGCATGGCGCTGTGCTGGTATCAGGATGAAATGTCGCTGCTGATCCCGCTGTTCCTGGGGATCATCGCCAGCGCCCTGGCCGAGACCGATGACAGTTGGCAAGGCCGCCTCAATGCCCTGGCGGTAACGCTGGTGTGTTTCAGCGTGGCGGCGCTGTCGGTGGAGTTGCTGTTTCCCTACCCGTGGATTTTCGCCATCGCCATCGCCCTGGCGAGCTTCTGCCTGACCATGCTCGGCGCCCTCGGCGAGCGCTATGGGGCGATCGCCTCGGCCACCTTGATTCTGTCGGTCTACACCATGATCGGCGTGGATCAGCGCGGTGGCGCCGTCACCGATTTCTGGCACGAGCCCTTGCTGCTGGTGGCCGGCGCCGCCTGGTATGGCGCGCTATCGGTGCTGTGGCAGGCGATGTTTTCCAACCAGCCGGTGCAGCAGAGCCTGGCCCGGCTGTTTCGCGAACTGGGGCGTTACCTCAAGCTTAAGTCGTCGTTGTTCGAGCCTATTCGCCAACTGGACGTAGAAGCGCGGCGCCTGGAACTGGCGCAACAAAATGGCCGGGTGGTGGCGGCGCTCAATGCGGCCAAGGAAATCATCCTGCACCGTGTCGGCAATGGCCGGCCGGGCTCCAAGGTCAGCCGCTACCTCAAGCTGTACTTCCTGGCCCAGGACATCCACGAACGCGCCAGTTCCTCCCACTACCCCTACAACGCGCTGGCCGAGGCGTTCTTCCACAGCGACGTGCTGTTCCGCTGCCAGCGCCTGCTGCGCCAGCAAGGCAAAGCCTGCCAAGCCCTCGCCGAGTCGATCCAGTTGCGCCAGCCGTTTGTCTACGACGCCAGCTTCGCCGAGGCCCTGGGCGACCTGAATGCATCCCTGGAACACCTGCGTATCCAGAGCAACCCGGCCTGGCGCGGCCTGTTACGCTCGCTGCGGGCGCTGGCGGCCAACCTGTCGACCCTCGACCGCCTGCTCAGTGACGCCAGCAACCCCGACAGCCTGGCCGATGCCAGCGACAGCAGCCTGCTGGACCGCTCGCCGCGCAACCTCAAGGAAATGTGGACGCGCCTGCGCACCCAACTGACCCCGACTTCGCTGCTGTTCCGCCACGCCCTGCGCCTGCCCCTGGCGCTGAGCGTGGGCTACGGCATGGTGCATTTGATCCACCCGTCCCAAGGCTACTGGATCATCCTTACCACCCTGTTTGTCTGCCAGCCCAACTACGGCGCGACGCGGCGCAAGCTCGGCCAGCGGATCATCGGCACGGCGATCGGCCTGACGGTGGCCTGGGCGCTGTTCGATCTGTTCCCAAGCCCCCTGGTGCAATCGATGTTCGCCATCGCCGCCGGGCTGGTGTTCTTTATCAACCGCACCACCCGCTACACCCTGGCCACCGCCGCCATTACCCTGATGGTCCTGTTCTGCTTCAATCAGGTGGGCGATGGCTACGGGCTGTTCCTGCCGCGCCTGTTCGATACCCTGCTCGGCAGCCTGATCGCCGGGCTGGCGGTGTTCCTGTTCCTGCCAGACTGGCAGGGCCGGCGCCTGAACAAGGTGCTGGCCAACACCCTGACCTGCAACAGCATCTACCTGCGCCAGATCATGCAGCAATATGCCGCCGGCAAGAGCGACGACCTGGCCTACCGCCTGGCCCGGCGCAACGCGCACAACGCCGACGCCGCGCTGTCCACCACCCTGGCCAATATGCTGATGGAGCCGGGGCATTTTCGTAAGGAAGCCGACGTGGGCTTCCGCTTCCTGGTGCTGTCCCACACCCTGCTCAGCTACCTGTCGGGGCTCGGTGCGCACCGCGATACCCAACTACCGGCCGACATGCGCGAACACCTGATCGAAGGCGCGGGCAAGACCCTCGCCACCAGCATCGACGAAATTGCCACGGGGCTGGCGAACAAACAGCCGATCGCGGTGCAAAGCGATGCCGAGGAGGCGCTGGCGGTAGAGTTGGAGCAGATGCCCGATGAGATCGATGAGGCGCAAAGGCTGGTGCAGACGCAATTGGCGTTGATTTGCCGGCAGTTGGGGCCGTTGCGCACATTGGCCGCGCATTTGATCAAGGAAACCAGCGCGGCTTAGGGCCCTATCGCGAGCAAGCCCACTCCCACATTGGAAGTATTCGCAGATCAAAATGTGGGAGCGGGCTTGCTCGCGATGGCGGCCTTAAGAACACTACATCCCGTGTTGCTTAAGAAGGCGCGCATAACTGCCATCCGCCTTCATCCTGCTGATCTCCCGGTCAAACCCGGCAACAATCTGCTCATGCTTGGGGTTTTTCAGGCTGACCAGGATATGCAGGCTGTTCTCACTCAAGGGCTGGGGCAGGAACTCCACGGCATTGCGCACCCTGGGCGATTCCCGCGCCAGGTAAAAGCGCGCGACATACTCATCCTCGACCGTCATCCGCACGCGCTGGGCAGCCAACATGCGCACGGCCATGGCGAAGTTATGCACCGGGACTTTTTGCAGTTTGGGATCGGCATCGAAATCCGCCGAATAGGCATAGCCGCGCACTACCGCGATGGGATAGGCATGCAGCTGCTGCAAGTTCTGGTACTCAATGGGATCGTCGCGGCGCTTGATAAACCGCACGCGGTTAAGCAGATACTCGGCGGAAAACTGCCCCAACTGCGTGCGCGCCTCGTCGTACCAGGCGTTGACCAGCACGTCGTAACGCCCGTCCCCCACCCCCATCAACGCCCGTGCCCATGGCACCTGCTCGAAATCACTGGCATAGCCGGCACGCGCCAGGGCGGTGCTGACGATATCGGTGGCCAGGCCACCATTGATCAGGGTCGCATCGGTAAACGGCGGCCACGCATCCGCCACCAGGCGCAAGCGTTCCGCGGCCACCGTCGGGGCCAGCAACAGCAATACGATCAAAGCAACGGCACGAGACAATCGCAGCATGCTTAATGTCCTTGCACAGCGGGCAATTCGTTGCGGGCGATGACGCTGGCGGGAGTACTTCCAGGTTCTGACTGTAGCTTATCGCTCGAGGTGTATCGCAGATTACACAAAGAACCAGGCCGAGAAAGCACTCAATGATGGCAAATTGACGTCACTCACAAAAAACAGCGTTTTCCAGGTGTTTGCACTACCGCCCAAGACAGTCGGCGGCCAGGGCTTTACTATCCGGGTCAGGTCTTTATGTGAGATGGAACGATGACTGTCGATTGGGTTTGCAAGCACCACAATGATCTGGGCAAAGAACAGCTCTACGCCATTTTGCGTCTGCGGGCAGCGGTGTTTGTGGTCGAGCAGAAATGCGTCTACCAGGACATCGATGATCAGGACCTGGAGGGCGATACCCACCACCTGATGGCCTGGCAGGACAATCAACTGGTGGCCTACCTGCGCCTGCTAGACCCGGAGCTGAATGGCGGCGACGTGGTTATCGGCCGCGTGCTTGTGGCCGAGGCCGCGCGAGGCACCGGCCTGGGCCACAAGATGCTGGCGGAAACCCTCAAGCAGATCGACGATATCTGGCCGCAGACGCCGATCTTTCTCTCAGCCCAGGCGCATTTGCAGGGGTACTACGCAAGATATGGGTTCAAGGTCGAGGGTAAGGTCTACCTTGAAGACGACATTCCACATATTGGTATGCGGCGCGCTTGAGATCGACATCACGGGCAAGCCCGCTCCCACATTTGATCGTTATCGACCTGTGGGAGCGGGCTTGCCCGCGATGGCGTCAGACCTGCCAGCCCAATTTCACGGGTAACCCAACACCTGCTTGACCTGCACCAGGTTGCGCTCGATCCAGCCCCGGTCAATCGCCCCCCAGTCGCGAATCCGGTAGTGCCCGGCATGGTTGCGGGCGCCATCTTCCTGCTCGAATTCACAGACGATATCCAGATCCGCCAACGCCGCGATGGTGTCCTGGGCCGTGCGCCGGGGCATGCCCGTCACCTCGGTCAACGCCGGGACGCTGCTGGCCAATTGGCTGTCGATCAGGTACGCCACATACAGGCGGCGGTAGAAACTGCTCTTGGTCTTGCTTACATCCATGATCGGTCGCCTTGTGTTTAGCACTTGCCCTGCAAGTCGCGATAAGTCAGGTACACCCGCAGGTCGAATTCCACCTGATGGTAGCCGGGCATCATGTATTCGCAGAGTTTATAGAACGCCTTGTTGTGGTCCGATTCCTTGAAGTGCGCCAGTTCGTGGACGACGATCATCTTCAGGAATTGCGGCGCGGCCTCCTTGAACAACGCTGCGATACGGATCTCTTTCTTGGACTTGAGATTGCCACCCTGCACCCGCGAGATCGTGGTGTGCAGGCCCAGGGCGCGGTGGGTCAGGTCCAGGCGGTTGTCGAACAGCACTTTGTCGATGGCTGGCGCGTTGCGCAGGTGTTCCTGCTTCAGGGCCTGGGCGTAGCTGTACAGCGCCTTGTCACTCTGCACCGTATGGCGCTCGGGGTAACGCTGGTGCAGGTAGTCACCCAGTTGATCCTTGGCGATCAATTGGCGCACTTGCTCTTGCAGGGCGGCGGGATAGGCCTGGAGGTATTTCAGCGCAGTCATGGGTTCGAACGGCAGGGGCGTGAGGCCGCCAGTGTAGCGAATTCAGCAGGGGCCTGCGCGCAGCGCGAAAGGCTGCGGCCACAGGGAAATATCTTCGGCGGTCAGGGGCAGGGCCACCAGCGGCCCCTGGATAAACTGGCAGCCATTGGCCTGCAGCCAGTGGCATTGCTCAAGGGTTTCTACACCTTCGGCAATCACCAACAAGCCGAAGTGCCCGCACAGTTCGATAATGCTGCGGGCCAGCGCGGCCTCCCGTGGCGAGCCGAGCACGCGGGCCACCAGGCCGGGGTCGAGCTTGAGGGTGTCGAACTCCAGGTCACGCAGATGGGCCAGGGAGCAGTTGCCCAAGCCGAAGTCATCCAGGGCAATGCGCACCCCCAGGCGGCGCAGCTGCTTGAGTTGCTTGATGGACTCTTCAATATTGTGCATCAGGCTTTCTTCAGCGATTTCCACCTCCAGTTGCCGCCCGTGCAGCCCATGTCGCTCCATTGCCTGCTGCAGTTGAGGCGCCAGGTTGGGCATATTGAACTGGCTGCTGCTCAGGCTCACGCTGAGCACCCAGTCGTCGCTCATGACCGAGGCCCAGGCCTGGCGCGCCAATGCCACCTGATGGTAAATCCAACTGCTGAGCTGGCTGATCAGGCGCGCCTCCTCCAGCAGAGGCATGAACAACCCCGGCGGCACATCGCCCACACTCGGGTGCTGCCAGCGCAACAAGGCTTCGACACCGCGCAGATGCCCGTCCAGCAGGGACACCTGGGGCTGGTACACCAACGTCACCTGCTTGTTGTCGATGGCCTCGCGCACGCTGCTTTCCAGCATCAGGCGCGAGCGGGCCCGGCCGTTCATTTCCTGATCGTAATAGCGATATTGCTGACGCCCTGCCCGCTTGGCTTCGTACATGGCGATATCGGCGGCACGCAGCAGGCCGGACAAATCGCGACCACAATCGGGGAAGGTGGCAATGCCGATACTGACCCCCAGCATGACCTCCAGGCCATCCACCTGCTGGCAGATCGACACCCGCTCGATCAACTGTTCGGCGAGCTTGGCGGCCTGTTCCGGGTATTCCAACTCCAGCAGCGCGACGAACTCATCGCCGCCAAGGCGGCCAAGAATGTCACAACTGCGCAGGCACAGTTCCAACTGCTCCGAGACCCAGCGCAGCACCCGGTCGCCGGCGTCGTGCCCCACCGAATCGTTGACCCGCTTGAAACCGTCCAGGTCCATGTAGAGCAGCACTGTGGAATGTTCGCTGCGCTCGTTGCGCAGCAGGATCGTCTCCACGGTCTGGTAGAAACCACGCCGGTTGAGCAAACCGGTGAGCGGATCGGTGACGGCCTGGGATTCCAGTTGCTGATGCAGATGGCGCACCTGGGACATGTCTTGCACCGTCACCACCATGGCCTTCTGCTCCCGGGGCAGTGGCGCACAGGACATCGCCACCGGCAACTGCTGGCCGGGTACGGTGCGCAGGATTGCATCATGCAGGCGCCAGGTTTCGCCACGCAGGTAGCCGGTATACAGCTCGCAGCTGAACCAGTCAGGCATATGAGGTTCTTGCAGGAAGCCCAGGAACGCCTGGCCTTGCAACTCGTCCACAGTGGCATTGAGCAACCGTGAAATGGCCGGATTGGCGTAGCTGACGACTCCGTCCTCGCCCACCACCAGAATGCCCTCGGCGGCATTGTCGAGCACCGAGGCATTAAAGGCCCGGGCCGCCTCCAGGTCATGACTCAGACGCTGCAAGGCGCGGCGGTTGCGCTGATGCTCCAGCAAGGCCTGGACCTTGGGCTTGAGAATATGTGGGTCGAAGGGTTTGAACAGATAGTCGATGGCGCCACTGGCATAGCCTTCGAGCACAGCGGCGGGCGATTGCTCAGTGGCACTCAGGAAGATGATCGGCGTCATGCGGGTACGCTGGCTGCCGCGCATCAAGCGCGCCACTTCGAAGCCATCCATGCCCGGCATGCGCACATCCAGCAGCACCAGGTCGACATCACGCGCCAGTAGCAGCCCCAGGGCTTCCTCGCCGGAACCCGCAGTCAACACCTGCCAATCCTCGCGCTGCAGGAGCGCGCGCATGCTGATCAGGTTTTCCGGATAGTCGTCGACTACCAGGAGCACTGAAGAGCCTTCGGCCAGGGTTGGAACGGATTCCATACTGCGTCTCTTCCTTGAGGGTTCACTCCGGTCAATTTTGAGATAAAACCGGACACTTAATGTGGAGTCACTCTAGCCTTGGATCATTTAAAGCAGAAGGCACGACGGGGCCATCATTGCGCCAAAGAGCACACAACCGACTAACGGTCAGGCGCTACAGCCCCCGAACTACGGGAAAGATGGCTTTTTGACAGACTATTGGCGCCAATAAACCGCCTAAAACTTATTAACAAACAGTTACCAGCCGCTTATAAAGAACGCGCCAACCCATGGGCCAAAGCCTTTTGACCCTTCTTCCGTACAGCAAAGGCGCACTCCATGATTGATCTGTCCACCTGGAACCTGAGCATCCCTGTTGGCACTCCGCCCGCCACCATCGACACCCCTAAACTGCTCAGCGGCTTCAAGGGCAAGTACTTCCAGGCCGAAGGCAGCAGCGTGCAATTCTGGTCCCCCGTCACTGGTACCCGTACCGAAAATGCCATCTACCCGCGCAGCGAACTGCGCGAAACCTATGCCGATGGCCGGCTGCGCAACTGGACTTACCCCGAAGCCGACAACTACCTGCGCGCCACCCTGGCCATCAACCAGGTGCCCTCCTCGGGCAAGATTGTCATCGGTCAGATCCACGCCTATGACAGCCAGAAACCGCTGGTCAAAGTCGAATACCAGTACAAGGAAAAAACCCAGACCGGCAACATCGTCGCCAAAGTGCGCATGCGCCCGGATGACAGCAAGGGCCGGGTAATTATCGTGGCCGAGAATGTGCCACTGGCGCGCAACTTCACCTACGTCATCCACCTGAACAAGGCCGGCCTGTTGAGCGTGGAGGCCGCCAACGGCCAATGGAACGAACGCCTCGGCGCGGCCTGGGGCAAAAAACCGTTGTACTTCAAGGCCGGCGTGTATGTGCAAGACAACAGCGGCGACAGCAAAGAGGGCGGCAAAGTGACATTTGCCAAGCTGGATATCGATCACAACTGACAGTCCGATCATTCTCACGACGCTTTAGGACAGAACCGCGACCCTGGGTCTCGACTTTCTTGTAGGACAATTCGAGTATGGCGCCGCGCACGCGCAATGCTTCCCTATAAGAAAGTCATGGAGACTCACCAATGCCCTTCACTCGCACCCTACTCGCCCTTTCCATGGGCATGGTTATGCTGCAAAACCCGGCCTTTGCGGCCCCGCCGTTGTCGATGACCGACGGGGTGGCCCAAGTCAATATCCAGGACAGCAACGCCTGGGTTGAAATCAGCAAAGCCGCGTTCGAACACAACATCCGTACCCTGCAAACCAGCCTCGCCGACAAGTCGAAAATCTGCGCCGTGCTCAAGGCAGACGCTTATGGCCACGGTATCGGCCTGCTGATGCCGTCGGTGATCAAGCTGGGCGTGCCTTGCGTCGGCGTAGCCAGCAATGAAGAAGCCCGCGTGGTACGTGAAAGCGGCTTCAAGGGCCAACTGATCCGCGTGCGTACCGCCGCGTTGAGCGAGCTGGAAGCGGCGCTGCCGTACAACATGGAAGAACTGGTGGGCAACCTCGACTTCGCCGTGCGCGCCAGCCTGATCGCCGAACATCATGGCCGCCCGTTGGTGGTACACCTGGGCCTGAACTCCAGCGGCATGAGCCGCAACGGCGTAGAAATGACCACCGCCCAAGGCCGGCGCGATGCCGTCGCCATCACCAAGGTGCCGAACCTGCAAGTGAAGGCGATCATGACCCACTTCGCCGTCGAAGACGCCGCCGACGTGCGCGTCGGCCTCAAGGCCTTCAACGAGCAAGCCAACTGGCTGATCAACGTCGCCCAACTGGACCGCAGCAAAATCACCCTGCACGCCGCCAACTCCTTCGCCACCCTGGAAGTGCCCGAGTCGCGCCTGGACATGGTGCGCCCCGGCGGCCTGCTGTTCGGCGACACCGTACCGTCGTTCACCGCCTACAAGCGCGTGATGCAGTTCAAATCCCACGTGGCCTCGGTCAACAGCTACCCCAAGGGCAACACCGTCGGCTACGACCGCACCTACACCCTGGCGCGGGACTCGAAACTGGCGAACATCACCGTGGGCTATTCCGACGGCTATCGTCGAGCGTTCACCAACAAAGGCATCGTGCTGATCAATGGGCATCGGGTGCCGGTGGTGGGCAAAGTGTCGATGAACACCTTGATGGTCGACGTCACCGATGTGCCGACCGTAAAAAGTGGCGATGAAGTGGTGTTGTTTGGCAAGCAGGGGAATGTGCAGACGACCCAGGCCGAGGTTGAGGATATCAATGGGGCGCTGTTGGCCGATCTCTACACCGTCTGGGGCAACTCGAACCCCAAAGTGCTGGTTGATCAATAAGCACCGCCAATCAAAGGTGGGAGCGGGCTTGCCCGCGATGGCGGTGTCAGGCAACAAATGTATTGGCTGAACCACCGCAATCGCGAGCAAGCCCGCTCCCACATTATTTTTCAGTGTTTGGAAGGTTGGGCTCGGCTATAAGCCGCTCATAAAAAACCCGCATCGCTGCGGGTTTCTTTTTAAACGCTTTAGGCTTAGTTCACCTTTGCGTTCAACTCACCTTTCAAATACCGCTGGTACATCGCTTCCAACGACACCGGCTTGATCTTCGAAGCATTGCCGGCAGTGCCGAACGCTTCGTAACGCGCGATACACACATCACGCATCGCCGTCACGGTGGCGCCGAAGAATTTACGTGGATCAAATTCACTCGGGTTGGTGGCCATCAGGCGACGCATTGCACCGGTGGACGCCAGGCGCAGGTCGGTGTCGATGTTGACCTTACGTACGCCGTGCTTGATGCCTTCGACGATTTC
>Ga0265296_1004391_pt1 | contig 12283 bp, 14 predicted proteins | sample MunlanPumphouse1_FD_189073 | JGI IMG/M metagenome (GOLD analysis project Ga0265296, IMG submission 189073) | Groundwater microbial communities from a municipal landfill in Southern Ontario, Canada - Pumphouse #1 | ecosystem: Environmental > Aquatic > Deep subsurface > Groundwater | place... | reverse complement strand
GAAAATGTACAGGATGTGAAAATCCACATCCCAATCAATAATGATAGTCAGGACAGCTGGTATATTTTAAATGAAAAAAGCCCTTCCAATCTTGTAGAAATCGCCGCAGAAATCGTAAAAAGCGGTGAAGAGAAGGTTTTGAAGTTTATCCCGGTTGCCCGGTTCGGTCAGTTGAAAACTGTGGACCGGACAGAGATTGAAAGCTATCGGAGCATCAATAACCTGATGTGTGAGTATGTTGCAACAAAAAACGCGATCAGGCCCCTTTCCATTGCTGTCTTCGGAACCCCGGGCTCCGGAAAATCCTATGGTGTAACTGAAGTAGCCGCAAGTATTGCACCTGATCTGATCAAGAAATTAAATTTTAATTTGTCCCAGTTCCGGTCGCCTTCTGATCTTGCAAAGGTCTTTCACAAAGCAAGAGATTTTTCGTTGGAGGGGAAGGTACCACTGATCATTTTTGATGAATTTGACGCTTCTTTTGAAGGAAAGCTGGGATGGCTGAAGTACTTTTTAGCTCCCATGCAGGACGGATTGTTCAGAGAAGAGGATACAGTACATCCCATCGGAAAGGCAATCTTCGTTTTTGCAGGCGGAACCAGCATCACATTTGAGGAATTCTGCGGCGAGGCAATCACGGATGACGAGGAGAAGAAACGGTTTTTAATGGAGTTTAAAAGTGCAAAAGGTCCGGACTTCATCAGCCGTCTGAGGGGGAACGTCAACATTCTTGGACCAAACCCATCGAATCATCGGGTGGACCAGCTGTTTGTCATCCGCAGGGCAATGCTGCTTCGATCTTTATTTGAGAGAAAGCTGCCCCACCTGATTAACGACAGAGGGGAGGCACAGATCGACAATGGTGTATTACGGGCATTATTGAAGATTCCCAGATACAAGCATGAATCAAGGTCTATGGAAGCAATTATGGACATGAGCATACTGACCAACGCCAAAAAATGGGAGCAGTCACACCTTCCTTCCAAGGAGCAGTTGAAGCTGCATGTTGATGAAGAGCAGTTCACACGCCACTTGATGCATGACGTTTTTTACAGTGAAAAAATTGAAAGCCTTGCCTTGGCAATTTATGAAATGACACAAGTAAAAAGTCATTGGGAAACTCTGTCCGAGGAAGAAAGAAATTTCTATCGGGAGCACATCAGACAGATCCCGGACGCCATGGTATTGCTTCAATATGATATCGTTTCAGTGATTGAAAAACCTGAAGCGATCAAATTGAGTGAAAAAGAAATCCGCAGTCTTGCTGAATATACGCATGAACACTGGTTTACACAGAGAAAAGAGGCGGGCTGGAAATTCGGTGAAATTCATGATCAGCAGCTTAAAACCGACCCGCGTCTGGTGTCTTGGGACGCCTTAAATGAAGAGTGGAAAAAGCATATCAGCAGCATGGTGGGAAACTGGCCCGCCATCCTGGCAAATGCGCATTTTAAAATGGAGTATCTGAAGCCTTTTAGTCAAAGCGAAACATTGGACGGATAACAGTAGGAGCTTTAAATTATTCAAGGCCAGTTGTCGGGCCTTCTGTGATTTATTCCCATGAATAGCTTCTGCCTTACCCCTGCTTTGGCAAGGTCTTTTTTGATTTTATTAGCCCTGTAATACCGCATTACCCATGCTCGCACAAGAGAACCGTCCCCATGTGCCTTCACGGTGCTTCAACTCTCCTCACTTCAACACAAGTTCCCTCCCCTTGCAAAATAGGACAACCCTTCGCAATGTTAACTGCTTCGTCAAAGCTTGTTGCCTTAATTATGATGTATCCTGCGATTGATTCCCTTTTTTCTGTGTAAGGCCCATCTGTTATTACATTGTTTGGCTTTATAACTCTGCCTTCAGTTGATAGCTGATTGCCCCAGTCAGTAAGTTTATTTTTTGCGGCAAGGTCATCTATCCATCCTTCCCACTGTTTCATGAATATTTCCATTTGCTCCGGAGTGGGTTGAGTTTCTTTGGTTGTAATATCCATACGGAATATTAATACGAATTCGTTCTTTATCTTTTTCATTTTTTTTACCCTTCCCTCCTGTTACATTTATTTAATCATTATTTAACAGTCTAGGCACCTGGGGAGCCCGCACCCAAGAAGGCTGGGGCAGCCCGGAGCCTAACAGCGGTCTGACGTAAAACTTAAAGGCGTCCGTGACATTATTTCCTTCCAGGTTGATGAATTCATCGGGCATATGTCTGGTCTGAGCAGCAATATCCTCAAATCGGTCCAGTAGATAATCAACGGAATAGTTGCCGGTCCGCCTGATGGTGACTGAGCCGTCTATATCATTCCACATAGCCATCTGGACAGCCCGTTCTCCAACTTCCCGGGCTTCATGCTGATCAATGTCGGACACGCAGCCGAAGAAAGAACGCTGCAAGTAGCCAAAGGTGTCGCTGCGCACCCGGGAAACGTTCAGCTTTTCTCTGATCTGCTCCGATAACAAGTCTCCCAGGGAGCGGGTGCCGGAAAGCTGCAAATTGCCGTGAGCATCCTTCTCGATTTCCTTGCTCATCGTTGTGACAATGGGTACCCCGGAAGCATCCTTGATCCCTTCGGAAATGGCAATTATACAGATCCCATACCTGTCATAAACCTCTTTCACATCCAGGAGGAACTGCTTCATGCTGAAGACCCTTTCCGGCAGATAGATGAGGTGAGGTCCGTCGCCTTCATATTTTCTGGCAATGGCCGCAGATGCGGTTAAAAATCCGGCATGCCGGCCCATTACTACGCCAATATATACCCCGTTTAAAGCCCTGACATCCAGGTTAACACCCATAAAAGCCTGGGTGACAAATCTGGCTGCCGAACCAAAGCCGGGAGTATGGTCATTCAACAATAAGTCATTGTCGATAGTTTTAGGCACATGAATTACCCGCAAATCATATTTAGCCAGCTTGGCTTCTTCATTAACTATACGGGCTGTATCCGCGGAATCATTGCCGCCTATGTAAAAGAAATATCGGATGTCATGGGCTTTTAAGACTTTAAATATATTGTGACAATATTTGCTGTCCGGTTTTATCCTGGTGGACAATAAAGCCGAGGACGGGGTTAAGGCAACCTGTTCCAAATTATGGGTTGTTTCTTGGGTCAGGTCGAGAAAATCCTCATTGACTATCCCCTCCACCCCTCTTAAGGCTCCATATACTCTGGATACCTGGGTATACTTTTTGGCTTCTAGAACTATCCCGGCCAAGGTCTGATTTATTACTGCAGTCGGACCCCCGCTTTGGGCAATCAAAGCCTTTCCATTAATTCCCATCACGATCCTCCGTTAAATGTTTTTTTATTTGTATAAATCTCATACTCAAAGAAAATAGAAATTCCCATGCAAAAACAACAGGACGACCCATGGACATTCCTCCTGATATAGAAGCCATGCTTTTAATGACACCGATGGCGGAAGATGGTTATAAACCCCTGTATCAACTGAATGATTACTATCAAACCAAGGATTTGGAGAGTATTTTTCACTTTCAAGTGGAATTAGAACAAATAAAAGACGACTGTTTCAGCTATTTTCCAGATGTCTTCCATGAAGCAGGATGCCGTAGATCTTTTCGGAGATCTATGCCAACACTTTGCTAACCTATGGGATACGAATAAAGAACACAACTATGACACTTTCGCTCCCAATTACTTTCCACATCATTACTGCATTTCCTTCCAAGATAGAGAAATAATCCAATAAAAACAGCAGGCACACAAGGCACAGGGGGGACGGTTCTCGTGTGCTTCTCAGATGTACCAATAGGCGTATGAGCTTGTTAGTCTTTTCGTTCCAGCCATTTCAATATAAAATAGTTCGCTGTGCCTATCAGCATCATAATCCCTAAAAAAACGGGATATGCAATCCTCCAGTTTCCAGACCCTGTTATCATGGACCACTCTGACATTCCACCTATCCCGGCAATCAAAGTAAGAGGCATGAATATGGTGGTTATTAAGGTCAGCCTTCTTACGGACAGATTGGTATCGTTTGCCGCTTTTGCAATATCGTTGTTAAGCATGGCAAGATTCGTCTGGATGATGCTTGTCACCATCTCACGATAAATTTCAGTAAGCTCGAAAAACTTGGTGATGTGATCATATATATCGTTATAATGGATGATGGCCTTATCTGGAATCATGCCAATATCGTTACGGCAAATTTTAACAAGAATCTCCCTTTCGTGAAACAGACTTTTCCTCAGTGCCATAAGTGATTGTCGTATTCTCTGAAGCAAGGCGTGATCGAAGGCATCATGATTCTCCGTCATAATATCTTCAAGATTGGCAAGGTCGTCGCCAACTGCTTCAATCGCAGTAAACTTCTGATCAACAATATAATCCAATATAACATGCATTGCATACGATGGCCCCAATTTGGCATTCTGCATTTCCTTTTCGATGAGAGCTTGATACCCTCTTGTAAAATCAGGTTTATTAATTCCCGCTCTTGTTACAGTAACGATGAAGTTTTTACCAATAAACAGATTCGCTTCATTAATCAGTACGTCTTTATCCGAATAAAAAAATGTATTGAATAAAATATGCACATATGTTTCATATTCGTTAATCTTTGGAATCTGATTGTCATCCAGGCAATCCTCCAAAGACAGATAGTGAATCCCGAGGGGCTCAATTAAAAGCGCAAGGTTGTCCTTTGAGGGAGCATAATAATCCAACCAAAGGTATCCTCCTGGTTTAGAATCTGGTTTTGGAAGGCCTTCTTCAAGGGTACCCAGACTATCAATTATCCCTGTCTTATGAATAAAATAAGCATCAAATCCTGCCAACTTATATATCACTCCAATATGATTTTAGTGGAATTCTGATAGTATTAAGCGTGCCATAACCTTCCGAGGTGTCGTAATATGCATCTTTATACCGGAGCAGTATCAACTTGATAATACCAGCCGTTGGCACCGCTAATAACATTCCCACCAACCCAAAGAAACTACCTCCGATGACGATGGCTAAAATGATAAATACCGGATGTAGTCCAACACTTCAAAAAGGCATTTATCTAATCAGCTTATTGCTATTTGCAGTTCAGAAGCTTTATCTGTGTTAATCTCATCGAGCCATCACTATCACAGCTTCTGCATCCTAATATTCCCCTTTTATCCTACCCCCCATATTATTCAGCACAGGGGGACGGTTCTCATGTGCGGTCCCCCAAATAACACTGACTAATGTTTCATACTTCTCCTGATATAACCAATTGTACCGGGTTTTCTGACAGGCGCTTCCTTTGTTGTATCCTTACTTTCTGCCGGTTCTATTGTAGTTAAGGGATAGCGATAATCTTCAGCAATCATAATCAGCCAATTGGATCATCCTGAAGGGCTCTGGCCAATTCCTCTATTTCCTTTCGGGCCAAATCGTCACGGCCGGCTTGCGACTCCAGGTGATGCTGCATTTCATGTAGCACCGTATCTACAATCTCTGCTTCCCAGCAATCGTCAGGCTCATCTTCCAGCAGTCCCACAAAAGATCCATAATAAAACATGATGAAACAGCCCCCGATGCCGTCCTCAATGTACTCACCTAATATGTAGTACTCGCCTTCACGCTTTTTGCCCTTCCGCAGGTTAAAACCGCCGGTCAAGTCCCGGAGGAAATGAGACGGAATGCGGTCTACGGCTCGATCGAGCATGGCAGCGAACTTGTCAAAAGATGGTTTGGCCATTCAAATTCCTCCCTATGGCACAGGGGGACGGTTCTCGTGTGCTTCTCAGATGTACCAATAGGTGTAACTCACCCCAAGACGTTTCATGAAAACCGATATGTCCGTATCACTTTCCTTTAACTAATAGGTGAACATGGTTAATCATAAGGCAATGCCCGAAACGGTTATGCCACTTTCCAATTCAATCTACTTTATTGTCCCTATGTATCTATCGAAAATCATCCTCATCAAGGAAGATATCTTGCTGGTTTATCCCCCGAACTATAATGTGGTTGATTACTACCCATTACTCATATACGCACAAGAGAACCGTCCCCGTGTGCCCGTGTGCCTGCCATGCGCCATATAAAGATAATTAAGTTCTTCTGCCTTTCCTTAAAGGCTGGTTAATCCTCGTCTTCCGAATCCTCTTTTTCTAATTCCTCGTCTCCTGAATAATCGTAGGTAATTACCCCCTCAACAATTTGATAAACGTCCCGCTTGCCAAAGGGCAGAACAACAACCAACTGCCAGTGGTCTCCCTCCTCTAACATATAAAAGTCCTTGAGTTCCTTGTAATACTTAAAGCTAACATTCCCTAATTCCAGCTTTTCGCAGATGTTAACCAGTTCCAGAACTCTGTGTGTGGTTTTTTCGTCCAGCTCATAATGTGGCTTCATACATTAAAAGCCTCCGTTCTATATTCTTTTGACTCGTTTGATATTTTAAATTACATATATCTGTCTTTTTTTTGCCTGCGGCACTTCCCCTTTCAATACAAAAATCGACCTTATACGGTCGGTTACGCTGCTGGTCACTCAAGGGGAAAGCGTCCAAATAATCCCTTTGGATCATTGCTCCCATATACTATTACACATAATTTAAAGGGAGGGTGAAGCACTTGGGACAGCTGCCTCACCCCAGCATTTGACGCGGATTTATTATTAGCTGCCATCGCTATTAGAATCAGCTAAAATAATTTATGTTCTTTTACCTTGGAGAAACTGTACTACAATTACAACAAGCGCAATTACCAGAAGGATGTGTATAAAACCACCAATGGTATAGGAAGAAACCACTCCAAGCAGCCATAAGATTATGAGGATAACCGCTATTGTCCATAACATAATTGATCATCCTTCCTTTGTAATCACTTTTAATCACTATTAACAAATGACTGGTAGTGCCATAAGATAGCTTTTAATGTCTTAACTTCTATTAAACTTTGTCTTTTAGTTCCCTGGCCTTTACTTCAGCCTCACCTTATGCCTTTCTCGAGTCCTTAAATTCATCAACCTTGTCTTCGATTTTGTCTTTGATATCCTCAGCCTTGTCTTTAGCTTTGTCTTTAAGCTCTTCTGCTTTGTCTGCAGCTTTGTCCTTTAGTTCTCCAGCTTTGTCCTTTAGTTCTCCAGCCTTGTCTACTGCTTTGTCTTTCAGCTCTTCTGCCTTGTCCTTTGCTGATTCAAATGCCCTGCCGAGATTTTTCTTAAATTCTCCCATTTTAAAACCTCCCATTTATTTAGTTTCAATTATTTTCCCCCTGCTCCTGGTTTTGCCTAAGGCTTGATGAGCAGATCCAGTCCAGCTTTTCCCGCATGCCGCAGTCAGATTATCTTTATATACAGCTTATAATTTATGGTGTTGTCTTACTGTCTGCATAGCTATAACTATTTTCACTGGTTTTAATGCCTAAAATATTAACGGTCTCAGTCATTGTTTTTTTATCGGCAGAGAATTTTATATCCCTTGTATCCTCATCCTGTAATATGCCTGCAGGCTTACTAACCCGAATAGTGATCGTGTTTTCATTATCATTTGACTTTACAACTATATATGTCATGTTTGTAGTCGAGCCATCTTTTTCAACTTTTGTAAAACCTGTGTCAGAAAAATAATAATCAGAGGAGCCGTTTGTGTTAACCCAATGGCCAATTAAAGCTTTATCGACTTTTAAAGAATCTCTTTGAGCGACGGCGCTGCAGCCGCTAAGCCAAATGGCGCCTGCCATAACAAGCATAAAGATCAAAATTTTGTTCCTGCCCATTTTTCATCACTCCTAATAATAATTTAAAGAGTTGAAGGCTAGATGATTATTGACTCCACTGTATCCGTTCCTGACAGGGATTTTGCCAGCTGCCCTTCTAGTTTAAGGAAATTTTCAGATGAGTGCTGCGAAAGATCTAAAGCTGTAAAGTCATCTCTTGCTGCCCTGCAGGTTATGATGCATGACTTTGTATCCAGAGTGTCTTCAATTTTATCATTTTCAACCAGCCCGTTAAATCCAACCCGCTGCACGTGCCGGGCCGGTATCGCTTTGAAAATGGTATCCATCGCTGTCAGGGCGATTTGCTGGATAAGGTCCAGGTAAAAAGCATCAAACTCCTGATCGCTCATTTTGATTGGGGTAATTTCTCCCGCTTCTCTACTAAATTGGTAGCTGACAGCACGCAGCAGGTCGTAATAGGACGGCAGTACAGCATCAATAACCAGCAGTTTTTCTGCCGACTGGTAAACAGCGTCAAAGTAAACCGTGACCAGATCAGGCAAGCTTATCCCTTTGAGCACTATCCTGGCAAAACTCTGGATGGCCGCGGGGTGTCCCTTTTCATAATCCAGCTGCAGCTGGTCAACCGTGCTGTTATACTTCGACTGCGCGGCTATGTATGCAGCTCTATCTTTTTCATAGTCGGCCTGCTGGGATTTATTTTCTTCCTGAAAATAATGCTTCATCATCATATTATAAGCGTCTTTAGTATCGTTTTCTTTCTGCGGCGGCATGCCTGTTTCCCGGGCAACCTGGTTATACATGGTAGCGGGATTTTTAAATACAAAAGGGGGATAAGGCGTGTCATTATAGAGAGCCGCCCACTCCGCCTCAGGGCCGGCGGCCAGGTTGTCCTTGAGGATGTTTTTACAGCCTTCAATAAAAAGTTCCGCTTGTGTGTTTTCAAATTCGGCCAGCTGCTTGAGATCAGCAAGGTTTTTTCTCTCCTGCTGAATCTTATCCAGCCTTTCCTGGCGGGCCCGCTCATTTTGCGCCCTGATATGCGCTTCCGGGAGGGTTTCAACCAGGATTTCCTCAACATCTGCCTGGTCAGCCCGCTGTATCTTTTCGTTCATAGCTTTCCCTCCTTTCAAGCTTTATTTCTCAGCTTATTCAACTGCGGCCCCGCCCACCAATAATCTGTAAAAGGAAGACAATGAGGGCAATCACCAGTATGGCGTGAATAAGCGAACCGCCGACACCGAAACTAAACCCCAGCAGCCACAGAATAATAAGAATTGCTGCTATAGTCCAAAGCATAATTATTTCCTCCTTTATTTTTCATCTTACACAGCTGCTTCAATTGACAAGAATTTACTTGCATTTACCATAACCTGGCAGCAGCTTTGTTAAATTAATTACCTGACTCAATTTTACAAAAACAATATTAAATTATTCTTACTGAAAGCTTAATATTTTTTCAATAAGTATTAAGTAAGTATTAAGTTTCTACCAGCACGCCCCATGAACATAAGCTCCACTACTCCATTAGAAAGCAAAAAAGGACGTCCCCCTGCTTCCTGAGTAAATTTAAAAAGCAGCAAGAGATCGTCCCTTTCCTTCCTGAAACGAGAAAGGGCAGACTGCATATTCCCTGCGGGAATCCGTCTACCCTTTCTACGAGGTGTACTGCAATATAGTACAACCTCCTTTGAAGTTTTTACCCCTTCTTCCGCCCGGCACAGCTGCAACCTGGCGGTAATCCGGCTTTCGCTCGGTCAGTTGATCCCTGTCAAAGCTGCTTTCCCTGCGAGGAGTGATTTTCTGCACCTAGGGTTTTCGTTTTCCTTGTCTCACATACCCTTCTTCAGAGATACGCACTTTTGCTTCAGCAGGTCCATCAACCTCCTTCGCTGCCAGTGTTTAGGGGCATCCCTCTTACGGCTGACCCTTTTCTGAGGTTACTTTAATAATACATTAGAAAGAATATTCCGTCAACACGTTTCAGGTGATATGCTATACTAAAAATAGCTGTAAGTAATTTCATCATGGTGCCGTTAATATATTTCGAGATAATAAGGTCAGCTTTAACTGCTACAATTCTATATATTCTGCATGATAATCAATTTGTTTTCGCCAATAACTTTGAAAGATTTTGGAATTCAGCAACATGGTTTTTCTATGGCAATTAATGTTATAGATATAATCATCATCATTATCTTTATTTATTTTCATGAAATTATTCATTTGATTTTTGTACCAAATTTTTTAAATTCGGATAATACATTTTTAGGATTAACATGGTTTGGAGGTTATTCATATACAGAAGAAATTATAACAAAGGAGCGATATATATTCATTGCAGCTATGCCTTTTCTATTAATTTCTGTAATAAGTGTTATAATTTTGGGGTCAACAGGGCATTTAACTCCTGTAATGAAGTTTGTTTGTATAATTAACGCAGTAGCAAGTTCAGTTGATTTTTTTAATATTATATTAATTTCAATACAAGTACCCAATAAAAGTAAAATTGTTATGAATGGTCAATTATCTTATTATAAAATGATTTAATTCTTTAATCTTATTTTCATTTTGACGCTTTCAAATCCAGCTATAGATGTAGCGAATCACGGAAGATGTCTTGCTGGTTTATCCTATTCATAAATATTCCAATCCCTGGCCCTTTCCTATTTTAATATAATCTGCTCCGGAAATGCCTGTTTCCTTGATACATTCCACATATTATCAATATATGCGGTAGTGTAAACCTGCTCAATATAGTGGTAAAGATATGCTGCCCTGTCAGTTAGTTCGTAAATATTACCGTTTTCCCTGAAGAGCCCAAATTTACTTGCAATAAAAAATTCGATTCCAAACATTTTGTTCAATGGAGTGCCAATTATTTTTTTAAATTTATCTTTATTGATTTTCATTAAATATGCGCTCCAGAACAAGTAGTAAACAGCTCTCTGCCTTTTTGTAAAGTGAACAGTCAAAGATGTTGGCAGGGAACCGGCATTTATCCTCTCAATATAGTTCTCTATGGAAAAGGTATTTATTTTGAAGCTGTTTGCCAGAAGCGTGGTTGCTGACACACCAAACCCTAAAATAGTATCTCGTGTGACCGAGGAATACTTTTCTGTGCCATGTTTTGCAAAAGTCCATACAGAAGTCCTGTCGATATTGATTTTGCGGCAGTATTCAGTAAGTGTTTTCAGCATTCTCTTCTTCACTTTTTCGGTCATTGGCTTGTATTCATTATCGGCAAATGTAAAGTCAATAAAGGGGTATGTTGATATTTGTGTTGCTCCATGATCAAATGCCGTCTTGATATCATTTGTCAAAATTTCATCTGTCTGTCCAGGAATTGCAAATATCAAATCCACATCCACAACATCAAAACCGCTGTTTTTAACAAGATGCAGCTTGTCAGTAAAAGAGTCACTGCTTCTTCCTAATTTCTGAAGGCAGTTTTCATTAAATGACTGAATGCCTATACTCACCATTGTCACGCCGGACGATTTCAATTTTTGCAATGTTCTTTCCGCAATGTCACCCGGGTGAAGTTCCACCCCTATGCCGCCTGCTACCGCAAAATATTTCTTCAGCCTGTCGATGATATCTTTCAGGTCATCAATCATCAGCGTCGGTGTTCCCCCACCGAAATAGATGCTTGTTACTTGTTTTTTGCTCTTCATATTTTTACATACCAGGTCGATTTCTTTCAACAAGGCAAATTTATAGGAATCCGCTTTTTGTTTATCGTAAATTTCCTTGCAGTACGGGCAAAAACCGCACAACGACCTGCAAAACGGAATATGCACATACAGCCCCAAATCATCAAGGTTCTCAAAATCCAGGCTGTCCTGACGGCTCCCCTCAAAGACAAAAGGCCTGAAAGAGCGGGTAAGCAAGATCCTCAGCAGCGATGCAAGCATCATCCTGATCCCTCCTGGAATACACATTCTTCGCAAAGCCTTTTTGAAGCTCGCGATACTCAGCGAAAAGTTCCGACATCAGCAATAGCCGCATTCAAACTTCCAATATAGTAAACAGTTTATTTAAAAGCTGTTCTCTAAGGGAAACTGAGTTTTCATCAAGCCATATCAAAGGCTGCGATTTCTCCGGCACCAATTTTACGGGAGCGGTCATCAAATCGAGCGCCTTACTGAAAAATACAATGGCAGGCGCAGTATGGAATCGCACTGCCTTTTATACCACCCAGTTTGCCGATATCGTTTTCGATGGCTCAATGAAGGAATGCACTTTTGAAAACTGTGAATTTTCCAGGGTGACATTCCAGAATGCAACGCTTATTAACACTTTCTTCAAAAATAAGAGCCTGAAGAGGATCCTTTTTATTGACTGCCAAGCGGATAAGATGACCTATTCCTTTTTGAAAAACGGAAAAGCGGACTTGAGCGGTATCACATTGTTAACACCATAGAGGAGGGAATAAATATGTCCCAAAATGAAATCGCCATCTCGGTAAACCGCAACTTATTTTCCTTGATGAGCCGACCACCGGGCTTGACCCTGAGGCGCGCATTGAGGTTTGGAAGATTGTCAAGGTTCGTGAATCCAACCAAATTTAGGGTGTTAGACGAACTAGTTCGTGAATTTC
>Ga0265296_1004390_pt1 | contig 12284 bp, 9 predicted proteins | sample MunlanPumphouse1_FD_189073 | JGI IMG/M metagenome (GOLD analysis project Ga0265296, IMG submission 189073) | Groundwater microbial communities from a municipal landfill in Southern Ontario, Canada - Pumphouse #1 | ecosystem: Environmental > Aquatic > Deep subsurface > Groundwater | place: Canada... | reverse complement strand
AAAAAACGACGAGGCGGCAAAGGAGAATGCAGCAGCCACCATGAAGAGAATGTCTGCCGGCCGCTGCGAGGCGATCCAGGCGGCCAGAAAGGCCACCACCAGCAACAAGGCCTTGGACACAATGACACGGCGACCAGCATGCGTTTGCGGTGCCATGAAGCGAAACCACATGTCGTGAGACAAGGCGTTGGACAACGTCAGCAGCAATCCGTCTGCCGTGGATAGCGCCGCTGCCAGCGCGCCGACGGCGACCAGGGCCGCCACCACATAGGGCAGACCGCCAATATCAGGCATGGCCAGCACCACCATGTCCGAGCTCAGGCTCACCTCAGCCAGTTGAACGATGCCGTCACGGTTCACATCGACGATATCCAGCAAGCCGGGGTCGATCGCACTCCAGCCGTTGGCCCAATCCGGCAGGTTCAGATAGCTGGTACCAACGAGTTGCGTATACACCTCGTATTTGACGAAGAGCGCCAGCGCGGGTGCCATCGAGTAGAGCAGAAAAATGAAAAACAGCGACCAGAACACGGATCGCCTGGCGCCACTGACCGTGGTGGTGGTGTAGGACCGTGCCAGCACGTGGGGCATCCCCGCGGTACCCAGCATCAGACAGAACACCAGCGCCAGAAAATTGATCTGCATCATCCGGCTGGCCTCAGGCGTGGCAGCAGGGAATGGCTGGCTCTGAGGGGTCGGTGGCGATGCGCGACTCTGATAGTGATCGCGTGCGCGGGTCCACGCGACATGGGCCGAAGCAACATCGGGGGGATAGCTGGCCAGCTCGCGCTCGAGCAGACGGATTTCCACCAGCGGCGCATCGCTGCTTTGCATCTGACCCAATTGGCGCCGCATGCTGGCCCGTTCGGTCGCCCACGACTGGGGCAGCGCATCCAGCCTGGCCTGCATGGCGCGAGCACGGTTCTCCCACAGGCCCCGCACCTCGACTTCCTGCGGATCCCGAAACAACTCACGATCCAGTTGATCGACATGCGTCATCACGTGAACGGCCGCCTGTTGCGGGACCACGGTATCGGCATGCTTGACCGCCAGCCACACCACCGGCACCAGGTAGGCGATGAGCATGATGATGTACTGACCGACCTGCGTCCACGTCACGGCCCGCATGCCACCCAGAAACGAGCACACGAGCATGCCGCCCAGGGCAACGAAGATCCCCAGTTCGAACGAAATGCCCGTCAAACGAGCGGTGATGATGCCTACGCCGTAAATCTGGGCGACAAGATACGTGAACGAGCACAGCACGGCGCACAGCACGCCGGTCATCCGCGCGGCCTGTCCGCCGTAGCGGGCTCCCATGAAGTCAGGCAGCGTGTACTGACCGAATCGCCGCAGGTAAGGCGCCAGCAGGAGACCCACCAGCACGTAGCCGCCAGTCCAGCCCATGATGTAGGCCAGGCCACTGTATCCGGTCAGATAAAGCGTGCCGGCGATGCCGATGAAGGATGCCACCGACATCCAGTCGGCTGCGGTGGCCATGCCGTTGTAGATCGCGGGCACCCGACGCCCCGCCACGTAGTATTCGCGTGCGTCCGAGGTACGACAGAAAATGCCGATGGACGCATACAGGCTGACGGTAACGAGCAAGAATGTGTAGCCGATCCACTGCCGCGGCATCCCTCTACGTTCCAGCCACCCCAACAAGAGCAGCAACGCAAGGAATCCGGCGGTGTAGAGCAGGTAGCTGAGTCGCAGATAGCGCGAGAAACTGCGCTGGGACTCCCGAATATCGCCCATGAATCAGTGCGGCCGCGTGCGCATGAGCCACGCGTACAGGCCAGTCAGCAGCAAATAACATAAGGGGGCCCCGTAAGCGGCCAACCAATAGGCATTTGCGCCGCGTGACGGCCGGCCGGAACCGCCGAAGGCGAACCACACCACTCCCACCGTCACGGCCACCCACAGGCTGAGCATCACCCATACGATGATGAGGTTGCGTGTCCAGTAGGTTCGGGGGGATGTCGACATCAGACGTTTATCAGACGAGATGACCGCGCAAGCGATAAGGCGTGAATGCTACACGCTGAACGACGGATATACTCGAAACAGACGTGATGAGCGTGAAAGCAACAACGGCCGACACTGCCTGGTGCCGACCGTTGTGCGTTTTCTTTTTATGGGTACTGCCCAGCTTTTTTATAAGTTATGAACCGGTGCCGCCGGCTTGGCCCTATCAGGGCCTTTTGTCTCCCACCTGCATGGGATGAATAATGCACCAACACCGGGCTGCGTACACTAGGGGAATGCCCTAATCCGGCGCATTTATTTATGATTTTTCTATCGTAAGACAATCAAATGCACCAAAACAGTGCATTTCAGATGAAAAAAAACCACCCCGCTTGGGGTGGTTCAGGAAGCTGGCAGTCCCGACAAGGGTCAAGGACAACCATCGCTGGTCAAGCCAGCATGCAATTAGAACTGGTGACGAACACCGACACCGACGGTCGTGGCTTTGTTGCCATCGATGAAGGCGTGGTTGTCAGCATACGAACCGTATGCATACAGGTTCGTGCGCTTGGACAGCGTGTAGGTGGTGCCCAGGCTGTAGATGTTGGTCGGGGTCAGACCTTCGTTGGGGTCAGCACGTTGGTACGAACCGAAGATAGCGGTCGTCGCGCCGATCGGAGCCGACACACCGGCCATGTACGAATGCACCTTCAGACCACGCCAGGTGAATGCACCGCTCGACGTGCCTTGACCCGATGCGTCACCACGGCCTTCTGCCAGGGGCAGGCCAGGACCGGAGATCGTGCCGTCACGGCTTTGGCCGTAAGCAGCGCTCAGCTTGACGACTTCGAAGTCATACGCAGCGCCGATGATGGCTTGCGAAGGACGCGGCTGGTTGGGCTTCTTCCATTGACGGTCATAGCTGACAGCGACGGTCAGCGGACCACCGATGTAGCGTGCGCCAACCGTGGCAGCACGGTTGTTTTCGCTGGTGCGGAAGTTGGTGACTTCGTCAACCGTGTCAAATGCGAACGAGTAACCGCCAGCGAACTGGAAGCCACCGAACACAGGCGATTGATACATCACGGTGTTGTCATAGCGAACCGTGTTGGCTGCACCGAAGGTCGAACCCATGTTGGCAGCGTAGAAGTCCAGTGCGAACGGGTCGATGGCTTCGAAGTAGCGCGATGCGACGTTGGTTTGACGGCCCAGATCCAGGCTGCCTGCGGCGCTGCTCAGGCCGACAGTTGCCTGACGGTTGAACAAACGACCTTGTTCGCCACGGCCATCGCCACTGTTGAAACCGCTTTCCAGCACGAAGTTGGCGGCAACGCCGTTACCCAGATCTTCCGTGCCACGCAGGCCCCAACGCGAACCGCTTTGCTGGCCGCCCTGGTAACCGATACGCGATTGATAGTCGCCGCCGTTGGCAGCACGAGCGCCGTCGGTGGTGCCGACTTTCGCGCGCTGATAGATCAGGCCAGCGTCAACCAGGCCGTACAGGGTGACCGAGGTCTCTGCTGCTGCAGCGCCCGTGAAACCAGCCAACAGGGCTCCCAACAAAATGGTCTTGCGAACTTGCATGATCTTTCTCCGCGAATAATGGGTGTGCTGACTGTTTGAAGTCGCCTCAGGACCAAACTTAAAGCCAAACGCGAACCGCTTGAAACCGAAATGTATTAAACATGACAAATTGATTCTGTAGCATTCATATTTCTAATCGCCCTCCCTAGTGTGCAGCGCACAAATACCAATCGGGCATTAGTATTCAGTTACCTGTCCAATCGTAGAAATGTGGCGTTTTAAAGACAGCTTATTTTGCGCAGATGCCTGCGGTGTTGCGCGGAGGCACACCGCCATTCCATTCAGGTGCCGGCAGAGGCATTGAAGGCAGCTCGATTGCGATGGTGCCAAATATGAAAAAACCCTCCGGCCCAAAGGCGGGAGGGTTGGTGCAGTGCCACATCGACTCAGTTACGCCGTTGCGGCACCCGCAGGCATGTTCTCAATCAGGACCTTGCCGAAGCCCGAGCAGGACACCTGTGTCGCCCCTGTCAACAGGCGAGCGAAGTCATACGTCACGTGCTTGGACAGAATCGACTTCTCCATGCTCGTCAGAATCAGATCGGCAGCCTCAGTCCAACCCATATGGCGCAACATCATCTCGGCCGACAGGATGAGCGAGCCCGGATTGACGTAATCCTTGCCCGCGTACTTGGGGGCCGTGCCGTGCGTCGCCTCGAACATGGCGATGGAATCAGACAGGTTCGCCCCTGGCGAGATGCCGATCCCGCCCACCAGGGCGGCCGACGCGGCAGAAAGGTAGTCACCGCTCAGGTTCAGCGTGGCCACCACATCGTAATCGGCGGGACGGGAGAGAATCTGTTGCAGGAACACATCGGTGATGACGTCCTTGACGATGACCGAGCGACCCGTGCGAGGATTTTTGAACTTCATCCAGGGTCCACCATCGATCAATTGAGCATCGAACTCCTGCGCCAACACTTCGTAGGCCCAATCGCGAAAGCCACCTTCGGTGAACTTCATGATGTTGCCCTTGTGCACCAGGGTCAACGATGTTCTGTCATGGTCGATCACATACTGAACCGCCTTGCGCACCAGACGCTTGGTGCCCTCGATGGAGACAGGTTTGATCCCGATCGAAGAGGTTTCCGGAAACCTGATTTTCTTGGCGCCCAGCTTGGTCTGCAGGTAATCGATCAGCTCGCGCGCCTCGGGCGAACCCGCCTGATATTCGATTCCGGCGTAAATATCTTCCGAGTTCTCACGGAAAATCACCATGTCGGTTTTCTCGGGCGAGCGAACGGGCGCGGGAACGCCTTTGAAATAGCGCACCGGACGCAGCGCCACGTACAGGTCGAGTTGCTGCCGCAGGGCGACGTTGAGCGACCGGATGCCACCACCTACCGGCGTGGTCAGGGGGCCCTTGATGGACACCACGTAGTCCTTCACCACATCCAGCGTTTCCTGGGGCAGCCAGACGTCAAGACCGTACACCTGCGTCGCTTTCTCACCCGCATACACTTGCATCCAGTGAATTCGCCGGGCATTGCCGTAAGCCTTTTCGATCGCTGCGTCGACGACCGTACGCATGACCGGGGTAATGTCGGCGCCAATCCCATCGCCCTCGATATAGGGAATGATGACCTGATCCGGTACGTTCAGTGAAAAGTCCGGATTGACGGTGATCTTCTGACCTTCAGAAGGGATGGTGATATGTTGGAAAGCCATGGGTGCTCCGGTGCTCCGAATGTTGTTCTGCGCAGTAGGCCGATCGCCACCGCTTGAGTGCCTGATAGGCTCCAATTCTATATCCAAGCGTAAACTCGACGTTTATTGCTTTTCCGAGAATCGGTGGTTTGCCGCATGTATAACCCTTCCCGCGAACAGGTCCGTGACTTTTTCATCGACACCTGGCGCAAACACAAGGCGCTCGAGGTCCTCACGCCGCTGGAATCCATGGCGCTGGACTGGATCATTGAACATCCCGAATATCACGGCGTGCTCGAGGATCCTGAATCGCGCAACGGCCAATACACCGTCGAAGAAGGCCAGACCAATCCTTTTCTGCATCTGTCCATGCATCTGGCGATCGCAGAACAACTGTCCATCGATCATCCGCCAGGCATTCGCGCGGCCTATCAGCAACTTGTCGGGCGCAGCAATGCGCACGAGGCGGCGCATGAACTGATGGAGTGCCTGGGCCAAGTGGTCTGGGAGGCCCAGCGATTGGGCACCCCGCTCGATAGCGACACGTACATCGACTTGATAAGAAGACGGGTCGCCCGACGGTGAATGTGGGCTCCCACGCCAGTCCGCTACGCGGACGGGCTGCCCCCCGAGGGGGCTGTCCCGCCTTGGGGCGGCCCGGCGGCGGGACATGGGCCCCCACGCCAGTCAGCTTTGCGGACAGGCGGCCCAAGGTGGGGGCTGTCCCGCCTTGGGGCGGCCCGGCGGCGGGACGTGGGCCCCACGCCAGTCAGCTTTGCGGAAAGGCTGCCCCCCGAGGGGGCTGTCCCGCCTTGGGGACATTCACCTTATTGGCGAACGGCGAGGTCGCTGGGTAGGCTGGAGAGCCAGGCGGAGACGTCCTGGATGTCTTTTGACGACAATTGCACGGCAAAAGCACCCATGATCGGGTTTTTACGGGAATTGGCGACCGTGGCACCGGCGGCACCGCGCTGATAGGCCTTGAGCGCGTGCGCCAGATAATCGGCGTGCTGGCCTGCCAGGATGGGGTAAGCAGGATCGACCGAGGTCTTCGCGTCTGCGCCATGACAGGACGCGCAGTTCAGTTTCTCGAAAATGGCCCGCCCGGCAGCCAGATCGGCGGCGTGCGCCCCCGATGCGACAAACGTGAGTGACAGGGCCACAACGGCAAAGGATTGACGATTCATGTCGGCCCCGGATTATTTGAGATTGGCGTAGTAAGCGGCCAGATCAACAATATCCTGATCCGACAGACTTCCGGCAATCGCATCCATGGTCGGATGACTGCGGGAGCCCTTTCGATACTCGTTGAGCGCGGCCTCGATATATTTGGCGTTCTGGCCAGCAATCTTCGGGACGTGATAAACCTCGGGAAAGGACGCCTTGTATCCTTTGATCCCATGGCAACCGATGCACATGGAAATTTTGTCTCTGGCGGCTTGAACATCAGCCACCGGCGGCGCATCTGCTGCACGGGCCGGACCAACGATCGCACAGGGTGCGACGACGGCAAGCAAGTACAGCGAGCGCTTCAAAGTATTTAATACCTTCATGAAATGGCTCTCGATCTGGCTGAAATCGACCCCGGGACCGGCCCGGCCGCAAAACAAGCGGATTGTACGATAATTGTTCAAGGCAACCGAGATAATGGGACCTGATCCCGCGATCGAATAATAAAAGCGAGTACAGATGACACAGTCTTCCAGTTCGTCCCAGGCATCACCCAAGTTTTCAGGCACAGAGCGTTATGTCGCAACCGACGACCTCAAACTGGCAGTCAACGCTGCCCTGACCCTGCAGCGCCCGCTGCTCATCAAGGGTGAACCCGGCACGGGCAAGACCATGCTCGCTGAAGAGGTTGCCGATGCACTGGGCCGCCCTCTGGTTCAATGGCACATCAAATCCACGACCAAGGCACATCAGGGCCTGTACGAATATGACGCCGTGTCGCGGCTGCGTGATTCGCAGCTGGGCGACGAAAAGGTTCGTGATATTCGCAACTACATCCTGCGTGGTGTGCTTTGGGAAGCGTTTCAGGCCCCCGAACCCGTGGTGCTGCTGATCGATGAGATCGACAAGGCCGACATTGAATTCCCGAATGACCTGCTGCGCGAACTCGACCGCATGGAGTTTCACGTCTACGAAACCCGAGAAACGGTGTCAGCCATCCATCGCCCATTGGTGATCATCACCTCCAACAACGAAAAAGATCTGCCGGATGCGTTCTTGCGCCGCTGCTTCTTTCACTACATCCGCTTCCCGGATCGCGACACCATGCGCGATATCGTCAGCGTGCACTACCCGGACCTTAAAGCCGACGTGCTGCGCGCCGCGTTAGATGCCTTCTTCGCCCTGCGTGATGCACCTGGCCTGAAGAAAAAACCGTCAACCTCGGAGTTGCTGGACTGGCTGCGTCTGTTGCTCGCTGAAGATATCGACGCGGCACAGCTCGACTCGGGCACCAGCGAGGGCGTACCGGTTCTGGCAGGCGCACTGCTCAAGAATGAACAGGATATTCAACTGCTCGAGCGCCTGTCTGCCATGACACGCGCCGGTCAACGTCGTTGAGGTGATATGAGTCTGCCCCCTGTGAGCCCTGCGGGCTTCAAACACGCCCCCGCCCCCATTACGCTGGAGGGTCATGGCGTTCGCCTGGAAAGCATGACGGCCGCACATGCCGACGGCCTGCGTGCTGCAGTCAGTGATGGCGACCTTTGGAATTTGCGTGTGACCTCGGCGCCCGAACCGAAAGATGTGGCCGCCTACATCGACACGGCGTTGCAAGGGCAGCGCGACGGCCACATGCTGCCGTTCGTCGTCATCGACACGCACCGAAATCAAGTCGTGGGAACCTCGCGCTATCACGACATCGTGGCCGGCGTATCAAGGCTGGAGATCGGCTATACCTGGTATTCAAAATCCAGCCAGCGCACCCACGTCAACACCGCCAGCAAGCTGTTGTTGCTGACCCATGCTTTCGACACGCTGCAAGCGCGCGTGGTGGGCTGGCGCACGGATAACTACAACTATGCCTCACAGCGCGCCATTGCGCGGCTGGGCGCCAAGCTTGATGGCGTGATCCGCCATCATGCCCTGCGCCGCGATGGCACCGTACGCGATACGTTTATGTACAGCATGACGGCATTCGAATGGCCCAACGTGCAGCGCCATTTGTTCGATCAGTTGAAACGCCATGCTGATTGATTTTTTCTACCACCTGCGCAGCCATCGCCTGCCGGTGTCGGTGAAGGAATACCTGACGCTGGTCGATGCCTTGCGCCATGGCCTGGGTGCGCCAGATGTCGAGGCCTTTTATCATCTCGCCCGCACGGCGTTGGTGAAGGACGAGACGCTGTATGACCGCTTCGATCAAGCGTTCGCCTCTTACTACAAGAAGGTTCAGGCCAACATCCCCATGGGCAAGGACATTCCGCTGGAATGGTTGCTCAATGCCGTGCAACGCACCTTCACTGCTGAAGAGAAGGCAGCGCTTGCGAAACACGGCTGGGATGAGCTGATGCAGATGCTGAAGGAGCGCCTGCAAGAACAGGAAGGTCGGCATGCCGGAGGCAACAAGTGGATAGGCACTGGTGGCACCTCGCCATTTGGCAACAGTGGCTATCACCCTCAGGGCGTGCGCATCGGGGGTAAATCCGGCGGGAATCGCACAGCCCTGAAAGTATGGGACATGCGCGAGTTCCGCGACTACGACGATCAGGTCGAACTGGGCACGCGAAATTTCAAGGTTGCCCTGCGACGACTGCGCAGGTTCGCCCGGGATAGTGCCGAACTCGAGCTCGATCTGCCGGGCACGATCCGGGGAACGGCTCGCAACGCCGGGCATCTGGATCTGAAAATGATCCCCGAGCGTCGCAATGCAGTCAAAGTTCTGATGCTGCTGGATGTGGGTGGCAGCATGGACGATCACATCTCCCGGGTGGAAGAACTGTTCTCGGCCGCGCGCAGCGAGTTTCGCAATCTGGAGGTGTACTACTTCCACAATTGTCCGTACGACTCACTATGGCGCACCAACCGACGTCGTCAGAGTGAACGCACTGATACCTGGGACATTCTGCGCAAGTACAACGCCGACTGGCGATTGATTGTGGTGGGCGATGCCACCATGAGCCCGTATGAAATCCTGCAGCCTGGCGGATCGGTCGAGCACTACAACAAAGAGACCGGTGCGCAATGGATGACGCGCATTCTCGAAACCTGGCCCAAATCGGTGTGGCTCAACCCCGAGCCCAGCGCCGCCTGGACCTATCGCCAGTCGATTTCGCTGATTCGCGACATCATGGGCAATCGCATGTATCCGGTCACCGTCGGCGGCCTTGAACAGGCCATGCGACATCTGGCGAAATAAATCGAAGCCTGCGGCCGGTTGGCCGCAGCCTCAGCTCACCCGGGCGCAGCGTCGCCAGTCCAGCTCGTCGCGATCCAGATCCAGATCGAATTGCTCGACATAGGCCGCCTGGCGCATCGTCCTGCCATCGGCCTCCATTTCCAGAACATGGCCCGTGAACCCGCAAGGGGTTCCTGCCGACTCCTTGCAGAATCGATCTTGCTTGAGATCAACGACGTAGGTCGTCAGATCGTGGGAGACGATGGCAACGTAGTGACCGTCCTCACTGGCGTAGGCGTAACGAAAACGGCTCGGCACCTGCACAGCGGCAGTCGAATCGCTTTGCAATCGGGAAAGCGCGCGCGTGACAACATCATGCAACATGGTTCCTCCTTCCGGTCAGCGGGACTTCCCACTCTACCCCCCTCAAATCTGATGTCGACTCGGAAATGTTTCAGTTTGATTCGCCTGCCACGGGTCGTTTACATTTGGCCGTATCTGGGTACACATTGCCGGTCAATGAGGCATCAGACGCCGGGAGCCGGCTACAGACCGCACGGACGCTGCCACGTGCCGTAGGGGATGCGGGAACCCTTGCACGAAACGCACGTCCGATAGCATCGGTTCTTTTCAGTTCGGGTTTTGTGGCGTTGCGTGGGCACGGCCTACGTTTACACTTCCAGCCACTATCGCTGTTCTTCAGGAATGCCATCTTATGCATGACGACCAAAAAGGGCTGCGCAAGCGCACCCTCCTCCGCCTCATCGTTCCAGCGGTGCTTGCCTTCCAGGCGACGTTCATCGCTGCACCGCTAGCCTATGCGGCCGATCCTGCGCCCGCCACTGCCCCCTCCCTCACAACGCCCGAGCGTGTCGTCAGCATCGAAGGCATTACCGAATATCGCCTGGCCAATGGCTTGCGTGTGCTGCTGGCCCCCGACGCGAGCAAACCCACCACCACGGTGAACATGACCTATCTGGTGGGGTCGCGCCATGAAAATTATGGTGAGACGGGCATGGCTCATCTGCTTGAACACATGCTGTTCAAAGGCACCAAGAACATTCGCAATGCGCTGGGCGAATTTTCGCGGCGCGGATTGAGTGCCAATGGTTCCACCTCGGATGACCGCACGAACTACTACGCAAGTTTCAGCGCCAACGAGGAAACACTTGCCTGGTATTTGGGGTGGCAGGCCGACGCCATGGTCAATTCCTTGATCGATAAGGCCGATCTGGATTCCGAAATGACGGTGGTGCGCAACGAGATGGACCGGGGCGAAAACAGCCCGTTCCGTATCCTCATGCAGAAGATGGGGGCGACCGCCTACGAATGGCACAACTACGGCAAAAGCACCATCGGCGCACGCAGCGACGTGGAAAACGTCGACATCGAGCAGCTGCGTGCCTTCTACCGACTGTATTACCAGCCTGACAATGCCGTGCTGGTCGTCTCCGGTGCATTCGATCCAGAGAAAACGCTGGCCATCATCAATCGCGATTTCAGCGCCATTCCCAAGCCGGAACGCACGCTGCCGCGCCTCTATACCGTCGAACCGGTTCAGGACGGCGAGCGCGCGGTCACCTTGCGCCGCCATGGCGGCACGCCGTTGATCGGCGCCGTCTATCACATTCCGCGGGCTGGCGATCCTGACCAGGTGCCCTTCGACATTGCCACCCAGATTCTGGGCGACACGCCTTCGGGACGACTGTATAAGGCGCTCGTTGCCAAGGATCTGGCGACATCCGTGTTCGGCTTCCCGATGACGCAATTCGAACCTGGCCTGGCCCTGTTCGGCGCCGAACTCGAGGCATCGATGAACCAGGAAGCGAGCATGAAGGTCATGACCGACACGCTGGAATCCATCAAGGATCATCCATTCACTGAAGAAGAACTGAAACGTGCCAAGGACGCCCTGCTCAATGCCTGGGACCGCGCTTACAGCGATCCGGAGACCGTAGGCATCCAGCTTTCGGAAGCCATCGCCTCGGGTGACTGGCGCCTGCTTTTCCTGGAGCGTGATCAGGTGCGCAAGGCAACCCTTGCGTCGGTGCAACAAGCGGCGGAACGCTATCTGCTGCGCAGCAACCGCACCTCCGGCATGTACATACCCACCGACAAGCCGGTGCGCGCACCCGCTTTCAAGGCCGTCGACTTTGATGCCCTGTTCAAGGACTACAAGGGCGATGGCGAATTCACGGCGGCCGAGTCGTTCGACACGTCGGCAGCCAACATCGACGCACGCACGTCAAGGTCCACGCTCGACCTGCCCAATGGACGCGTCGAGCTCGCCCTGCTGAACAAACCCACACGCGGCAATCGAACCACAGCCACGCTGGAAATCCAGACGGGTGACGAAAAGAATCTGCAAGGACAAGGCAGCGCCGCAGATGCGCTGGGTGAGCTGGTGCTGCGCGGCACGCCCACCATGACGCGCCAGCAGATTCAGGACAAGTTCCAGGCGCTCAACGCGAGCGTCGATGTCGACAGCCGTGCAGGGCAGTTGAATATCCACATTTCCACGACAGAAAAAAATCTGCCCGAAACGGTGAGCACCGTGCTGGATATCGTGCGCACGGCAAACTTCCCGGCGGCACAGGTCACGGAATACACCCGTGAACTGGCCACCGCCATTCAGCAGAATCGCACCGAGCCGCAGGCGCTGGCATCACGGGCGATCGCACGCCATAACAACCCCTGGCCGCGTCAGGATCCACGCTACATCGCCACGTTCGACGAGATG
>Ga0265296_1004389_pt1 | contig 12285 bp, 17 predicted proteins | sample MunlanPumphouse1_FD_189073 | JGI IMG/M metagenome (GOLD analysis project Ga0265296, IMG submission 189073) | Groundwater microbial communities from a municipal landfill in Southern Ontario, Canada - Pumphouse #1 | ecosystem: Environmental > Aquatic > Deep subsurface > Groundwater | place... | reverse complement strand
TCTGCGTTTATCAGCGATCTGTTCTGTGTTCTCCGCCGGCCGAACCAGTAAAAACCAATAACACTGATGAGATAGATTTACACAGAAATATCTTTTTTATCTGCGTTTATCAGCGATCTGTTCAGTGCCTTCTGTGTTCTCTTACTTTTTTACCTCGTCTTCGCCTGCCTGACCGCTTTTTGCCAGCCGTCGATCAGCCGGTCGCGTTTCGAATCGCGCATTTTGGGAGAAAAAGTCCGATCGCATTGCTTCGCTGAGATCAGATCGGCGAAACCTGCCCAGAAACCGGATTTGAGTCCGGCGAGGAATGCCGCGCCGAGCGACGTGGATTCGATATTTGAGGGACGATAAACCGGACAGCCGATGATGTCTGCTTGAAATTGCATCAGGAAATTGTTCGCCACCGCGCCGCCGTCCACGAATAGTTTGGCGATCGATATTCCCGTTTCCTCTTCCATGGTTTTCAGCACGTCGTAGGTTTGGTACGCCATGGATTCCAGCGCCGCGCGAATGATGTGGTTGCGGTTCGTGCCGCGCGTCAGCCCAACCAAAACGCCTCTCGCAGACATGTCCCAGTGCGGCGCGCCGAGTCCGACGAACGCGGGAACGAGATAGACGCCGCCGTTGTCAGGGACATTATAAGCCGCGGCTTCGCTGTCGGACGCTTTCTCGATCAGTTTTAATTCGTCACGCAACCACTGGATCGCGGCGCCGCCGATGAAGATCGAGCCTTCCAGCGCGTAGCACGGTTCTCCGGAATCGCCGATCGCTAACGTGGTCAGCAATCCTTTATGAGATGCGACATACTTCTCGCCGGTGTTCATCATGATAAAACAGCCGGTTCCGTATGTGTTTTTCACTTCGCCGTTCCTTACGCAGATTTGTCCGAAAAGCGCGGCCTGCTGGTCGCCCGCGACACCGGAAATCGGAACGCCGTCAATGGCAGGAATCGTCTCGACGACGCCGAAATCATCGATCGCATTTTTCACGGTCGGCAGGATGTTCATCGGAATGGATAACAATCGGCAGAGTTCATCGTCCCAGCATTTTTTGCGGATGTTGTAGATGAGCGTTCGCGAAGCATTCGTAAAATCGGTCGCGTGGACTTTGCCGTTTGTCAGTTTCCAGATCAGCCACGTATCGATCGTTCCGAATAGCAAATCCTTCGGATCGTCGGGCACGTTTTCGAGAATCCATTTGATCTTCGTGCCGCTGAAGTAGGCGTCGATCGGCAAGCCGGTCTTTTCGCGGAAAAACGGTTCGAACGGTTTCAGGCTCTGGCAAATGTCCGTCGTCCGGCGGCATTGCCAAACGATAGCGTTATAGACAGGCAGACCGGTTTTCCGGTTCCAGATGACGGTCGTTTCGCGCTGATTGGTGATGCCGAGCGCGAGAATCTCGCCACGATGCCGGGCGGAAACGTCGCCGATGGTTTCAACGACAGTTTGCCAGATTTCGAGCGGATCGTGCTCGACCCAGCCGGGTTTCGGATAAAATTGCCGGAATTCGCGGTAGGATTTTTCGACGATCCGGCAATTCTGGTCAATCAGCGACGCCTTGGTTCCGGTCGTTCCCTGATCGATGGATAAAATGTACATGTTCGGCGCCTTTCTAAGCGGGAAAACGCTATTTGTTCTCCGCTTGAGACGGTAAAACGACCTGAAGTTCGATGGGCGGTTTTACCAGAACCCGAACGACGTCGCCGGGGAAAATTTTCTTTCCGCGTTGAATGACAACGCCGCCGTTCACCAGTACGCCTCCCTGCGAAATGAACTGCTTCAACTGTCCGCCCGTTGAGGAAACGGAAGCGAGTTTCAGCAGTGAATCGAGTTTGATGAACGGCGGCTGAATTTCGATCTTTTGAATCATCAGGCAACTCCGGAATGCCTATCGAGCCAGTCGCGGATGTCGGTCAACACGCGCAATTTCTCCGGATCGTTCATGATCTCGTGATAAAAACCTTCGTATCGTTTGAATGTTTTGTCTTCGGACTTTGCCAGATCGAAAAGCATCTGACTGCCGCGAATGTCGGAAAGGCGATCGACGGTTCCTTGCAGTACGAGGAGCGGCAGGTCGAGCGTTTCCATCTGTAGTTGAATGCGTCCGATGGCGAGATTCAGTTCGGCGCCGGTTCGCGCGGGAATGCCGCCGCGGTAATTAAGCGGATCGTCGTCGTATTTTTGAACGACCGCCGGATCGCGGGAGATGGCGTTTTTATCCAGCACAATTGTCGGAAGTTTTGGAAAAAATTTACCGACCAAAGGCGCCATTTTTACTAAAAACGGCGAAATCGAGTCGCTGATCTTCAGCGTCGCCGCGCTGAGAATGAGACCGGCGATCGGCGGCTTTCGTGTGATGGTGAAAAGCGTTGAGATCGTGCCGCCCATGCTGTGTCCGAGCAGAAAAAGCGGCAAACCCGGATAGTTGCGCTTCACTTCCGGCATGATCAAATCCAGATCGCGCAGATAATCGTCGAACGAATTGACATAGATGCGCGCGCCGCTGGATTTTCCATGCCCGCGCAGATCAAACGATTCAAACGCGAATCCGGCGTTTGTCAGAAATTCCGCAACATGCTCGTACCTGCCGGAGTGTTCCGCGAGCCCATGCACGACAAGGACGACGGCCTTGGTCGGTAAAGCGGGTTTGTAAGAGCGGGTGAAGAGCCGTGTTCCATCGAAGGAAACCGACTCGCTGGTCTGGCAGATCGATTCCGGAAATAATTCATACATCTCAACGATTCCTTTTTAAAACTAAGTCTATAAATTCGTTTCTTTAATGACGGAAGTGGCGGCTTTGATAATTCCGGCGATATTAGCAAGGTCGGACGGAATGATCATCGTGTTGTTCGTCTTGGCCAATTTGCCGAATTCGCCCAGATATTGCTCGGCGATGCGCAGGTTGACGGCGTTCAGACCGCCTTTTTCATTGATGGCCAGGGCGATTTCGCGGATTCCGCCGGCAGTAGCGACGGCGACTTTCTGGATTTCGAAGGCGCGTCCTTCCGCTTCGTTGATGCGTTTTTGTTTTTCACCTTCGGAACGGGCGATGGCTTCCTGCTTGTCGCCTTCCGCGCGGTTGATCTTCGCCTGTTTGTCGCCTTCGGATTCGGCGATGACGGCGCGCTTTTCACGCTCGGCGCGCATCTGTTTTTCCATGGCGTCTTTGATACTTTGCGGCGGTACGATGTTTTTCACCTCGTAGCGCGTGACCTTGACGCCCCACGGTTCCGACGCCCGATCAACGGCATCTACGATGGCGCTGTTGATGGTTTCGCGTTCCTCGAATGTCTTGTCCAGATCGAGTTTGCCGATGACGCTTCGCATGGTTGTTTGAGCCAGTTGTGTCGCGGCAAACTGATAATTATTGATTCCGTAAGAAGCTTTCTTGGGATCGACGTTCTGCATGTAAAGAATTCCGTCCACCTCGACGGAGATGTTGTCCTTCGTGATGCAGGTTTGGGAAGGAACGTCGATTGCCTGTTCTTTCAGTGTGTGCCGGTACGAAATTTTATCGATGAACGGGAACAGGACGTGAAAACCGGCTTCAATCGTTGTGTGATATTTTCCGAGTCGTTCGATGATGTAGGCGGATTTTTGCGGAACGATGACGATCGACTTGAAAAACAGAACCAGAACAAAAAAGATAATGCCAATCAGAATAATAGTAAAAGCGGTCATGATTTTTCTCCTTCAATTGGTTTGACTTTTAGGATGATGCTTTCTCTTCCGGTGATGACAACGACGGTTCCGACGTGAATTTCAACGTCGGCGTCGGCTTCCCACTCGGCGCCGTGAAATATGATTTTTCCGGGTATATTGGGACGAATTTCCTGGACGACGGTCGCTCTTTGACCGATGATGTCTTCGACATCGCCCTGAACATTTTTCGATGAAGTTTTACCGATGAATATTTTCGAGAGTTTTTTCCTCAGCAAGAAGATCAGCGCGACGGAAAACAGGATAAAAAAGAGCAGTTGCACGTTGAGTGAGAAGTCGAAAATCAGGCAAAGCAATGCCACAATCCATGCGCCCAATCCGAAAAACATCACGAAAATGCCCGGTAAGGCAAATTCCAGCAACAGCATGACGAGACCGATCAGAAACCAGATCAATTCCGGAGTAAAAAGCCCTTTCATGAAACCCTCCTGTTCAAAGCATCGCGCCGATACAAATCCCGGTCGGCAGTCGCTTCACATTTCTTGTTTTGAAAAACACGAATTGATATTACAATTGCCGCGTCAGGATTTCAAATGAAATATTGAACGGATTGGTGGGATCGGCGGATTTTCCGATTGATTTGAAAACCGGCAATCGTTACCTTATTAATGAATAAGCAAGGAGCGGAAATATGGAAAGATTCGACAGCAAGGGAATGATGATTATCCCCAATCCCGTGAAGAGCGAAATCGCCGGTAAAAAGAAGGTGCTCATCGTCGATCGACTCTTCTGCCCGAACGGACACAATCTCATGAGCAAACGCGTCATCTTCAACGGCTATCCGGGGTTGCTCATCAAAACCCGGCAGGACGACACGACCGGTTTGATCGCACTCAGCCCGTTTTATGGCGAACACTCGCGCTTTACGCTGGACATCGACCTGATCGACCAGAAACTACTGTCGCTCATGTGTCCCGAATGCGGCGTGGAAATGCCGGTCATTTCTCCATGCAGTTGCGGCGGAAACCTCGTCGCCTTTTTTCTGACGAAAGAGCGCGATTTCCGCGATTGTGTCGGCATTTGCACGCGGGTCAATTGCAGTAATTCGCGCATCGTTCACAGCGGCGAACTGATCACGCGCTCGATGCTCGAATCGCTTTGAACCGGCGAGGTTTTCACTTTTAACGACTGATTCAGGAAGCCATGCAAAGAACCGTAACCGTATTTTATCTTGAGATAAACGACATTTCCGCACAACCGCCGACCGTTGACATTCCCGGATTCGACTTTCGGCGCGCGCTGATTCCTTGTCCGGAAATCAACCGGTTTTTCTATACGACAATCGGTAAAAACTGGAACTGGATCGATCGCCTGCCATGGACAAAGGAAAACTGGTTCGATTACCTGAAACGTCCGGAACTGGAAACCTGGATCGCCTATCTCGACGGAACGCCTGCCGGATACACGGAACTGGAAATCCAGAAGGAACAGACTGTCCAGATTTCATATCTCGGTGTCCTGCCGCAGTTTTCCGGGAAAGGGCTTGGAAAGGCGATGTTGAGTTCGGGAATCCTACGAAGCAAGGAACTTCAGGCAAGACGCGTCTGGCTGATCCCGAACTTTCGGGACGCTCGACAGCCCGGCGGCATTGAAATTATACCAGAGCGTCGGTTTCCGGATCTTCAAAGAAGAAACCCTGACGCGCGAAATCCCGGACGTCTATCCGGCGTCGCTCTAACCGATTCAACTTTACGAACATCGGATTTTGGGAAATAATCGCTATCTTATGCCGCGTTTTTTGGATTTATCGATGGTATCAAAATGAATAAAAAATCAGTTTTACTGCTGGGAGCGACCGGACTCGTCGGTAGTGACTGTCTGAAACTCCTGCTTGCTGACGAAACGTTCGGAGAAATTGCGGTTTTAACGAGAAGACCGCTGACAAACGCCGAATCCAATCCGCGTCTTCGCGAGCAGATCGTCGATTTCGATCATCCGGAATCCTTCGCCGGTTCGATTCGGTCGGAAATTGTTGTCTGCGCGCTGGGTACAACAATGAAGAAAGCCGGTTCCAAAGAGCAATTTCGCCGCGTCGATTTTCAAATTCCGTTCGACGTCGCCCAAATTGCCAAAGCGAACGGCGCGAAACAATTTCTGCTGGTTTCGTTGATTGGCGCCGATCCGAATACCGGCACATTTTACTTGCGCGTTAAGGGCGAGTTGGAGAAAGCGTTGATCGAACTCGGCTTTCCGGCGCTGTCGATTTTCCGTCCGTCGCTTTTACTTGGAAAACGCGCCGAGTACCGGTTGGGCGAATCGTTCGCGCAATTCTTCGGCAGGCAAATTCCGTTTTTCTTCCCGAAAAAATATAAACCGATCACCGCCGAAATGGTTGCTCATGCCATCGTCTCGACCGCCAAACAGGAGAATTCCGGCATGCGCATCATCGAATCGTCCGAAATGCAAACGCTCGGGAAAACCGATTGGAAGCCGGATGCCAACCGCAACGATTGAAAAGGTCAAAGCGGTCGCGCAGGAACTCAGACACCTGACCGATCCGTGCGAAATCTGTCCGCGTCTCTGCCGGGCGAAGCGTTTTCACGGGAAAAGTGGTTTTTGCGGATTGGGTGACACAGCAGTCATTTCGAGTGCGATGGCGCATTTCGGAGAAGAGCCGCCGATCACCGGCGAATCGGGTTCCGGGACGATTTTTCTCACCGGTTGCAATGCGCGATGTATCTTTTGCCAGAATTTTCAGATCAGCCAGCAGGGAAGCGGCGAACCGGTTTCCGTTGAAAATTTAGCCGGAGAATTTTTAAGACTTCAGAAAATGGATTGCGAAAACGTCAACTGGGTGACGCCGACGCCGCATCTGGTTTTCCTGGTTGAAGCGTTGGCGGTCGCGATGGAAAACGGCTTTTCCCTGCCGATTGTCTATAACACGAATGGTTTCGATCGCGCGGAAATTATCCAAATGCTCGACGGAATCGTCGATATTTATCTGCCCGACGTGAAATACAGTGAAGACATCTGGGCGGAAGAATTTTCCGGAATGCCCGGTTACGTTTCGGAAAATGTTCGCGCCGTCCGGGAAATGTTCCGGCAAGTCGGCGCGCTTGAACTCGACGAACGCGGCGTCGCCATTCGCGGTTTGCTTGTGCGGCATCTTGTTTTGCCCGACGGCACAGCCGGAAGCGCAAAGGTTTTCAGGACGATCGCCGACATCGATCCGGCGATTCCGGTGAGCATCATGGCGCAATATCATCCGTGTTTTCACGCCGTCGGACATTCGATCGTCGGCAGAAGAATTCGCAAGGCGGAATATCTGAAAGCGCTGGAGGAGTTCGAGTTAGCCGGTTTGACGACGGCTTTTACGCAAAATCAGGACACTTTATCGAACGAGGATGCCTTTTTTCCCGACTTTGATCGGAACGAGCGGGAGATTTTTAAGGGAAATGTCAGGTAGAATCGGTTGATTAGGTTGATTAGGTTGATTGGGTTGATTAGGTTGATTGGGTTGATTGGGTTGATTAGGTTGATTAGGTAGATTGGGTTGATTGGGTTGATTAGGTTGATTGGGTTGATTAAGGTTGATTGGGTTGATTGGGTTGATTAGGTTGATTAGGTTGATTGGGTTGATTGGGTCGATTGGGTTGATTAGGTTGATTAGGTTGATTAGGTTGATTGGGTAGATTAGGTTAGATGGGATTGGGTGTTGGTACGAATGGGAAAAGTGTTTACCGGGAATAGGGACGGGAAAGGTAAATCTTTGCCTCTTTGCAGGCGGTTGTCCGATTGTCCAGATCGGCGGCTTTTCGGTACAAAGTGGTTGCGACGCTTCGTCGTCCCTGCAGATCGTTCACCTGCCCGAGTCGTAACATCGCAAAACCGAGATGTGTGTCCATTTCCAGTTGGTAATTGTCGATCACGTTTTTCAATTCCTTTTCGGCTGTCTTCAGGTCGTTGCGATAGAATGCCAGCGTACCGTTCAGCAAATGAAGTTTCAACTCGTACTCACTTTTCGTTTTACTTTTGAGTTCGGGCAGGAGCCTCCGGATTTCCCGGATGTGCTTTTCCGCTGGCGCGAATTGACGAAGACTCAGGTAGGCTTCCGCGCTGAGAAAGTGATAGTACGGATTGTCTGGGAACTCGTTTAACAGGATTTGCGCGTATTTCAACCCCGCCGCCGGATTGTCTTCCATGTAGAGATAGACAAACGACAGAATGCCGCGTGCTTCGTATTTGGCGTAATGGGATTTTTCAGCAGCGATGGTCATCTGTCTCAGTCCATCCTCTTTGGAACCGGATTCGTTGAAAATCCACGATGCGATTTTCATGTAAGACGATGAGATGCCGACGTAATAATTGAAGATGCCGAACGGCAGTTGAATGTCCCAGAGTTCGGAATTTGCCTTTTCCGCTTTTTTGACGTGGCGAATCGCGCCGTAGCCGCTGATCAGCACGCCGACCCAATCTTTTTCCGCCAGCAGAATCCGCGCACGAAGTCCCAGCGTTGCGCCATAATAGAAGGAAAGTTGTGTGTTTTCCGGATGCAAACGCATTTGCGATTTGTACGCGCTTTCTGCTGTGTCGATATTTTTCAGCAGTTGCCGGTTCCCGGCGGAAAAGCCCATCGATTCCTGTTCCGCGAGCCACTGTGTTGCGATCGTTCCGAGCGGCGCTAACGGATGAAACGGTTCGTTTTGATCTGCCTGACGAAACAGTCGGTTTGCCGCGGCGTAATTCATCCGGTACATTTCCTGCAAGGCATTTTGAACCAGCGCTTCCTGTTTTTCCGGAGTGGAGGAGAGAAGCGGTGCAAAGGAAAAAGCGATCGACAAACCGACCAGCAGGATTTCCCGAATTTTCGTTTCCCCTGGAGAACTTAATCGTTGTTTCGTGGTAAAAATTTTCATCGACTCATCCTTGACGGCAAAGTTATCGGAATTTCTCAGAAAAACCATGATTTGATTTTCGCGGCGGAAACGGCTTGTGTATTCATGTCAAAGTTTCAGTATGTTTTAACGGAAAAAAATAGAGGAAAGGATTGAAATGAACTTTTCCAAACTTATTCAGAAGCGGCGGTCGCTGAGATCGCTGGCGCCGGTGAATATCACCCGCGAGATGGTTTTTGAAATGGCATCTGCCATACGCCTGGCTCCGTCCTGCTTCAACAATCAGCCATGGCGGTTTGTTTTTGTGACCGATCCGAAGAAACTTCAGGAGCTTTTCGCGACGCTATCACCCGGTAACGATTGGGCGAAAAAAGCTTCCGCGATTGCCGCGATCTTCAGCAAAAAAGAGTTCGACTGCGTTCTCAAAGAACGTGAATATTTCCAGTTCGACACCGGCATGGCGACGGCGTTTCTCTTGCTGAAAGCGACGGAAATGGGATTGGTCGCCCATCCGATCGCCGGGTTCGATTATGAGGCGGTAAAAATGGCTCTTCGGCTTCCCGATGAAATGTCGCTGATCGCTTTGGTCATCATCGGCAGGAAAAGCGAAACCATCGACGCCTCGTTATCCGAAAAGCAGAAAGCGATGGAACCGATCCGACCCGAACGACTCGCTCCGGAAAAATTCGTTTGGTTCGACGAATATGTAGAATCTTAGAGGAAAAAATAAGCCAGAAAAACCACGATCACCAGCGCTGGCAACATGTTGACGATCCGCAGGCGCTTGATTTCCAAGATATTGATTCCGAGTCCGATCAGCAAAATCCCGCCGACCGCCGTTAACTCATTGATGATCGGCTGACTGAAAACCGAGCCGAGCGCGCTGGCGAATAGCGTGAGCCCACCCTGATAAATCAGTAACGGAATGACCGAAAAAAGCACGCCGGTTCCCAGCGCCGAAGCGAGCGCGATGGAACTGCAACCGTCCATCAGCGATTTTGCCAGGAGCAGGTTTGGCTTTCCGCCGAGTCCTTCTTCAAATGCGCCGAGAATCGTCATCGAGCCGGTACAGAACAGGAGAAAAGCGGTGACGAGTCCCTCGGCAAACCGGTCATTCGGGGAGCCGAGTTTTTTCCTCAGCCGCTCGCTCAGATTGTCGATCCCGGATTCCAATTTGAGAAGTTCGCCGAGGATCGCGCCGATGACCAGACTAAATACGACGATGAGGAAAGAGGATGTTTTGGACGCCATAATGAAGCCCAGACCGAGCGTGAACAATCCGATCGCCTGAAAGACGATGGTCACGATTTTCTGCGGAAGTCTGGAGTGCAGAAAAAGTCCGATAGAACTTCCGACCAAAACGGCGGCTACGTTAATCCATGTGCCCAGCATGAAGTGAAGGATTTCCGCCTACTCGATCGGTCCTTCGGGAATGATGATCCAGCCGATAATGTAAGTGACGATCATCGGTAAAAAGCCGGTAACGATCGTCGCGAAGACGACGCCCAGGCGAATGATCGTCGAATCGATGGACAGCAATTCGCCCAGTCCGCCGCAAATTCCGGCGAGTTTTTCATCGGTTTTGGATCGGTAAATTTTCTTCATGATTTGATTCTCCTTTTATCAACGGACAATTTTAACGAACGATGCGAAGAATTCCAAATGGCAAACGTTGAAATTACCCGTTCGTTTTTCGGTGAACGGTTTTCAGTGAAAACGCCGGCAGGCAGACCGACCAGTATTCCGCAGGTTCGTCGAACGGATTGGAATATCGGACGCACGCGCCTTTTCTGACGATGATGGATTCGCCTGCTTTGAGAACGACAGTTTCGCCATCGATTTCGATCTGTTTTTTGCCTTTCAGGAGAAGCGTAAACTCGTCGAATTCCGGCATCTGAGGTGGTTCGCTCCAATGCGGCGGTGCGACCATTCGGGCGATGCTGATCCGGCTGTCGCCGTCGCTCACTAATCCGAAATGCTCTTCAATGTGTTTGCCGTCGGTCGTTGGAATCACCGTCGGCGATTTTTGAATGGAAAACGGATTGTTCATAAATGTGCTCCTTCAATAAAAACAAGGGTCATAGATCGGTTCAGATGCGCCGGAGAATGACAAAAGTCACGCCGGCGTTTGGATGCGCGGTGTCGGGATCGTTTTTTACTTCGTGGAATTTTTTCCTCAGCGCGCGCAGTTTTTCATGTTGTTCGACGACTTCGTCGCCGGGAATGAAATCCGCGATGACTTCACGCTTTCGGAATCCGACGAGGCTTTGCAGAACGGCGTATCGGATGTCGCCGCCAACGCCGTGCGAGCCGTAGCCGTGAATCAGTTTCAACACGACCGTTCGGCGTCTTTTGCCATCGTGAATCGCCGTTTCCAATTGTAACAATGCCTGCTGAACCGTCGGCAGATCATATTCCAGATTGATGATTTCATACGGTTTTTTGTTATCTTTTTTTAAAGGAAGAGAAACGTCATTGCCGCAAAAGGGACAGGTCGAAGTGATAAACTCGATTTCGTTGCCGCAAAGACTACAAACGATCATGATACAAATCCTATCCGAACCGGCTTTTCTAAACGGGAAATCAGATACTCCAAGTTGCCGCCGGTTCTAACAAAAGCGACCTGAATCTCATCCGCCAGATTTGTTATGACTTCATTCCTTATTATGGATGTCTTTTCCGACACGCGCCCAACGGATTCTGCAAAAGGCGAGACAATAAGCAATCGTTTTTCGTCTAACGCTTTCCGAACATCCGGCGACAAGTTTTTCTTCATGCCGCGCGCCAGTACCATGATAACCGGCTGAGTTCCTTTCAGTAGAAAATGCAACACGTCCTTCTCGATCTGCGAATGGAATCCGGAGACGACACAGACGCCTTTGTTTCTCTGTTCGATCGCCCAATCATAAGACTTTAGCACAATCTCAGGCGGATATTTACGAGAGCAGAGAAAGGCGAGCTTATGATTGCCAAGAATATCTTGATTTCCATGAAAAGATAATTTGTTCATTACGGCAGTTGACAATCCTGGAAAAATAACATATCTTCTAATCGAGTTTTGACATTTATTTTTAAAAATTTCTCATTGGCCATGTGTCAAAGGAGTTACGAAGGCATTGGGTTCTATTCAGCGCCTTCAGTCGTTTTTTTCACAATTGAAATCATCGGACACCGAATGCTTTCTCTTGAAAAAAATACATTTCAGGTGATCGAATTCATTTCCTGCCTGACTGGATTTATCCAGATAATTTCTTTGTTAAAGCCCAAACTCTCACGATGATTGTTGAAGTGGTTTTTAAAGCGATCATCACACGTGACGATAATACCATCCGCCGAACACGCGGCTTCGATGAGAAGTAGGTCTTTTTTAAGAATGTTACGAATGTCTTCATCTATCGGAATTGTACTCAATTTCTGTTGTAACTCACCTAATTCAGTCTCATTTTTCGGGTCAGTTTTTCCCCTCGAAGTCATATCAAAATACCAATTCAGTGAATAATTCGTGAAATGTCTATTCCACTCTTCAAGAATTTTTTCAGTAAGAACCACGTGATGGCAGATTGCTAGTATATCCTCTAAGGCTTTTCTGCATGAGGTCGGAGAACTACCGGCAGATTGAATAACCGACGAATCGACGACTAATACTCTTGAAGTACCTTCTGTCATTTATGAAAAACTTTAAATTCAACGGCATCGAGATATGAACGCATCGCATCTCTTTCCACGTCGTC
>Ga0265296_1004388_pt1 | contig 12285 bp, 9 predicted proteins | sample MunlanPumphouse1_FD_189073 | JGI IMG/M metagenome (GOLD analysis project Ga0265296, IMG submission 189073) | Groundwater microbial communities from a municipal landfill in Southern Ontario, Canada - Pumphouse #1 | ecosystem: Environmental > Aquatic > Deep subsurface > Groundwater | place: Canada... | reverse complement strand
GCATATGTGCCTTATTTTGTAAGGATCGCACAACCATCTTTCAGAACAAGACCAACGAAGAGCTCATGAAATATGGATACGAATGCTTCGTTTCATTATTGGAAAAAGGATAGTCCTTTTTTTTACACCTATATTGAACACCGTTCAAATTAATTACAATGATCAAACTAATGGAAAATATTTTATTTTGGTGCAGCTTATCCTGCACCATTTTATCCGTACAAATTACAAGGGCACAAAATCTTCTGAAGGATTATATCCAACAAGGGCTCCAGTCAAACCAGATCATCCATCAGCAGGATTTCATGCTTGAAAAAAGCATATATGCTCTTGAGGAGGCAAAAAGTATGTTTAAGCCCAATGTCACTTTCTCGACTACCTATACAAAAGCAGATGGTGGTCGCACCATAGATATTCCAGTTGGTGACATGCTGAATAATGTTTACTCTACCTTAAATCAGCTCACTGGAACAAGCTCTTTTCCTCAGTTACAAAACCGAAATGAACAGCTTAATCCGGATAATTTTTACGATGCAAAATTCCGTGTTACCCAGCCGATCTTAAATGCGGAAATTAGCTATAACAAAAAGATCAAATCCAAGCAGATTGACCTTCAAAAAACGGAAGTCCAGCTCTATAAACGTGAGTTGGTCAAAGAAATCAAAACTTCATATTACAATTATCTGAAAGCCGTCAATGCCGAAAAGATCTACCTCTCCTACCGTAAACTTGTTGTTGAGGGAGAGCGTGTGAATAAGAAACTTTTTGACAACGGGAAGATCAACCGGACAGCAGTGATACGCAGTAAAAATGAAGTTTCTAAAATAGACGCTTCAATAATATCTGCTCAAAAAACAAAGGAATCTGCACAATTTTACTTTAATTTTCTGCTAAACAAACCCTTATCGGACAGCATTGCGGTTGATGAAATAACCACTTTGCCAGAGCAGGACCTATCCCTTATGGACAATGTTTCTGCTCGTGAGGAACTCTCAAAACTTAAAATAGCAAAAGGGATCAATGAAGACCTGACCGGACTGGCAAAATCATACCTCATCCCCAAAATTGGCGCAAGCATGGATCTGGGTTCGCAGGCTTTTGACTGGAAATTCAATAAGCAAAGCCGTTACTATTTAATGGGGGTGTCCTTACAATGGGATCTCTTTGCTTCAGGTAAAAATACCAATCGTATAAAACAGGCCATTGCAGAGCATCACGCTATTGAATCCCAGACGGGATATGTTGAGCAGCAACTATTGACCGAACTCAGAGTCCGTCAGGCCAATATGCTAAGCGCTATTGCGCAATATCAAGCCGCGCAAAGCCAGTTGACAACAAGCCAAACTTACTACAAAGATGTAGCACTGATGTACAAAGAAGGCATGGCCATCTATATCGAATTGCTGGATGCACAAAATCAATGGGTAGACTCCCAGCTTCAGGAAAATATCGCCCTTTTTGACACATGGATTTCTTATGCAGCAATTGAACGTGCCGCAGCTAGTTTTAACATTCAAAAATAAAAAAATGAAAAAATTTCAATTCATACTTCTTATTTCGGGCCTATTTATTCTATCCTGCAATGAGGAACCAAAACGTAAAAGTTCACTTAGTGAACCCGATATTATATCAGTCAAAATATCCCCTATCTCATCATTGAATACTTCCGGTACCATACAGGTGACTGGCTTAGTGAGTACAGAAGATGAGACCAATTATTCATTCAAGATAGGCGGAGTTATCAGCAGTATTCTAATGAATGAAGGACAATTTTTCAGAAAGGGACAACTTTTAGCGACCCTTAATACAACGGAGATCGCAGCCGGCGTTGCCCAATCCGTATTGGGCGTAGAAAAGGCTCAACGCGATTATGCCCGAGCGGCCAGTCTGTACAAGGATAGCGTCTTCACCCTTGAGCAATTACAAAACACAAAAACAGCTCTTGATATAGCAAAGAAATCTAAGGAAGCCGTTGCGTTTAATGAACGGTACGCAAAGATCTATGCTTCTTCAGATGGTTTTGTAGCTAAAAAGATTGCCAGTGAAGGTGAAGTTGTTGGTGGTGGTATGCCAGTGCTTTTAACCAATTCGGTTAAACAAAATACAAGCTATATATTAAAAGTTGGCGTAACGGACCTTGAATGGGCAGAAGTAAAAATAGGACAGCTTGCAAAAGTTAAACTGGATGGTTATCCTGATCGAGTTTTTCAAGCAAGTGTTTTAAGAAAGCTACAGTCTGCTGACCAACAAATCGGTTCTTTTCAGGTTGAACTAAAATTAAATCTAAAGGGTGTAATCCCAGCTGTTGGTATGTTCGGTAAGGCAGAAATTGCCACAGACCAACAGCAAACATCCATTGTTATCCCTTACAGTTCACTTGTCGAAGCCGATGGAAAAAAAGCCTTTGTATTTACGGCTATCAGCAACAACAAAGTTAAAAAAATACCGGTCAATATTGAAAAGTTTGACAATGATAAAGTTTATCTAACAGGACAGCTTGAGGGAGCCAATAATATTGTCGTTTCAAACAGTGCCTATCTGAACGAACAGTCCATCATTAAAATAATCAAGTAATCCTACATCCGATGAAAATAACAAATTTCGCTGTAAAGAATTATCAGTTTACGCTGATCATATTCGTTCTTTTCGCAGTTGTTGGGCTGTTGACACTGTTCACTATGCCGCGATCGGAAGATCCGACAACACATTCGCCACAATACATCATTACTGCGATATATCCGGGTACCAGTCCCAAAGATATGGAAGAACAGGTCGTAAAACCCATTGAAAATAAGATCTACGGACTCGATAACATTGAAAAAATCCTGACTTCGGTTGAAGATGGAGTCGCTGTAATCCAGCCAAAATTTAAGTATGGTGTTGATGTTGACAATAAATATCAGGAAATTTCCACGGAGATCAATGCACTTAAAAATAGTGAACTTCCCAAGGATATCCATCTCCTCAAGACCGAAAAAGTCGCTTCTTCCGATGTCAAAATTATCCAGGTAGCCTTGGTTTCCAATATAGCATCTGCCAAATTGCTGCGCGATCAGGCGGATATACTCAAAACCCGTCTGGAAAAGATAACCGACCTTAAGGAAGTCAAATATGCCGGAATTCCTGAACAGGAAATCCGGATTGACATTCAGCTGGATAAGCTGGCACAGCTAAAAATACCACTGGGTATGGTAATAGGAAGTCTCCAGAGTGAAGCGGCTGATATTCCGGGTGGAAGCATCAACCTCGACAGTAAAGTGTTCAATGTAAAGACAAGCGGTAAGTTCAAAAATGTGGATGATGTTGCCAGCACGGTTATATACAACGCCAATGGCAAAATTGTTTACCTACGGGATGTGGCTGAGGTCAGTTATAAAGACGGAATAGTAAATCACATTACCCGACTCAATGGACATCGCTGTATCCTAGTGACAGCAGCAATGAAGGACAATGTCAATATCAGCAAGGTAAAAGAAGAATACACGCCTGTATTGGACGCGTTCAACAAAGACCTTCCGGAAAACATCAAAATGGTCAAAAATTTTGATCAGGCGGACATGGTATCCAAACGATTGGGACATTTGGGTTTTGATTTTGGTCTTGCGATCCTATTGGTTGTTATCACCCTGCTCCCACTTGGGTTCCGTGCCTCATTGATCGTTATGATTTCCATTCCATTATCACTTGCACTGGGCTTGATCGCGATGAATCTGATGGGCTACTCGCTTAACCAGCTGAGTATCGTAGGACTTGTTGTGGCTTTGGGATTATTGGTTGATGACAGTATCGTTGTAGTAGAGAATATTGAACGATGGCTCAGGGAAGGTCATTCAAAAACAGATGCTATCTTAAAAGGAACCAAGCAGATTGGCATTGCTGTAGTTGGCTGTACGGCTACGCTGGTCATCGCCTTTCTTCCCCTTGCTTTCCTTCCCGATATTGCTGGTGAGTTTATCCGTAGCTTACCAATTGCGGTCATTACAAGTGTGCTTGCCTCAATGCTCGTAGCGCTTACCTTAGTCCCGTTTTTGGGTAGTAGGATGCTAAAAACGCATACACATGGTGCTGGAAACTTTTTCCTTCAAAAATTGCAGCAGTTTTTAAGTTTCTCTTATCGCAGGATGATGCCTTTAGCACTATCCTGGCCCAAGGTCACCGTAGGAATCTCACTAATTTTGAGTGTAGTTGCCTTTCTGCTATTTCCATTGGCAGGGTTCAAACTTTTTCCGACATCTGAAAAACCGATGTTCCTGATCAACATCAAATTACCTTTACAGGCCGATATTCCTGAAAGCGACCGAGTGACGAAACTTGTTGAAAAAGAATTAAAGCAGCATAAAGAAATTGTATATTTCACTTCCAATGTAGGGAAAGGTAATCCGCAGATCTATTACAATGTACATCAGCAGGATATCAAACCGGATTTCGCGCAGATATTCGTTCAGATGGAAGAAGAAGCCAACCCAAAGTCCAAACAGGAGCTGATAAAATCATTACGCAAAAAGTTTGCTGATTTTCCGCTCGCCAGAATTGAGGTGAAGGATTTTGAACAGGGAACTCCTATTGAAGCAAACATTGTTGTGCGTATATTCGGGGAAAATCAGAATATCCTAAGAGCGCTCTCTTTTAAAGCCGAAGAAATTTTACGGAAACATCCGGGAACATTCTTTGTAAACAATGAGCTCAATGCCTACAAATCCGATGTAAAAGTAACCGTTAGCAAAGAAAAGGCAAGGACCTTGGGCGTGCTGACCAGTGATGTTGACAAGGTGATCCGCATGGCGGTTGCAGGACTTAATGTGGGTGATTACATTGATAACAGAGGTGATTCACGTAATGTAGTAATCACACTTCCGCGTGAAAAGTTCGCTAACCTTGGTGCCCTAAAGGGACTTTATGTAAACAATCTCCAGGGAACACCGGTCCAAATTGACCAGATTGCCACTATTGGTTTCGAGACCTCTCCGACCGCCATAAATCATTTTAACAAATCGAGATTTGCCAAAGTCACTTCGCTTACCAAAGACGGCGTATATGCCAATGACATTCTAAAGGATATTGTTCCCCAGCTCGATAAAATGAAATTACCTCCGGGCTATTATTATAAATTGTCAGGTGAAGCAGAATCAGAAGGTGATGCATTGGGTGGAAATTTTCTTTCAGTGATCTTGCTCAGCGGTTTCCTATTTGTTGGTGTACTCCTACTGCAATTCAAGACATTCAAAGGAATTATTATCGTGTTATCGATTATACCGCTCGGGATACTTGGAGGTGTCGTTTTCTTGTTGTTGACAGGTAATCCCATGTCTTTGGTATCCATTATCGGTTTTATAGGACTTTCAGGAATTCAGGTAAAAAATTCACTTTTGTTGGTGGACTTTACAAACCAGCTTCGTTTAGAAGGACATAGTATTGATGACGCGGTGAATTTGGCTGGCGAAACACGTTTTCTACCGGTTGTTCTGACTTCGATAACCGCAATCTGTGGATTGCTTCCTATTGCGCTGAATCCTAACCCGCTTATCGCTCCGCTAGCAATAGTGCTGATTGGAGGACTGATCAGCTCAACTATTCTTTCAAGAATTGTTACACCAGTGATGTATAAATTAATTCCTCCACAGTTGGAAATGGAGGAAAAGGATTAACATTGATCGAGTCGATCTAAGGATTATAGATCCATTAAACGGCTACCAATAGGTAGCCGTTTAATGGATCTAAACAGATTAAAATAATATAGAACAAACTTATGGCCCATAATTGCGGATCATTATTTTTAGCGTATTGTTTACTGTAATCTCAGATGGAATGAACTTCTGGAATCATCTTATGGTATCTGCGATGATAGCATCCAGAATGCTTTTATTCATTGCTCAGGAATTTCAAGAGTCCTTTTACTTAGATTTCCCCTGTTGACCTAGTAAAAAGCTCAAAAAGGTCCTCAGCCGCGCCATTAAATTTTTTGCCATTCACATAAAACGATGGTGTCCCATTGACCCCACTAATCACTCCGCCCTGAAAATCGGCATCAATTTTATTCACCAGCTCCTCTTTTTGTATATCGGACTTAAACTTTTCCATATCTAATCCTATTTTTTCTGCTATTTTAAAAAGATACTGGTCGTCAAGCTTCCGCTGATTTTCGTAAATGGCATCGTGCATCTCCCAAAACTTATCCTGCAAAAAAGCAGCTTCTGCAGCGATCGCGGCCGGAAGCGCATATTCATGCATTTCTGAAAGCGGGAAGTTTCTAAATACAAATTTCACCTCTCCGCTAAATTTTTTCAAGAGCTTCTTTAGCACCGGATAAGCGGCTCCACAGTAAGGACATTGATAGTCACCATACTCTACGATAACTAAATCGGCATCTAGATTGCCTTGGGCGTGGTCAGTTATACTGACAGGTATTTTTAATGACATAACTATTTTATTTTAAGATTTTCAAGAGCTTCCAATATTCCATCTGCACCGGGATTTACCGCCGTCGGTGATTTGTAGCACCATTGGATGATACCTTCTTTATCGATTACAAAAAGAGCGCGGTTGCACTGACCTTCATGCTCATTATAGACATCGTATTTTTTTGCTACCTCACCCTTTGGCTCAAAGTCTGCAAGTAGCGGAAAGTGTAGGTTACGCGACTGCGAAAAAGCCAGATGGCACCATTTGCTGTCCACGGAAATTCCGAACAATTCTGCGTCATACTTTTTAAAGTACTTGAGCATTTCATTGTACAATGCCATCTGATCACTGCAGACTGGACTCCAATCGGCAGGATAGAATGCTAAAATCACGTTACGGCCCTTAAATTCGGATAATGTAACTTTCTGGTCTGGTGTTGCAAATAATGTAAAATTTGGTGCAACAGTATTTTGTTCTAACATAATTTTATTGTTTAATAATTGATATAGGAAATATGGATGTAGATGCAAGTAGAAAGAACGCTCGTAGAAAAACTTTCTTTTCAGGCAGCATAAGTTTTATTTTTCAGGTTGAATAAAAATCTTCTTAGATGGAAATTTTTCAATTTCACCATCTGCTAAGCCAAAGTTTGTCACCACGACATCTTTAGGGTTGCCTGAAAGCCATTCGCTCAGATCAATAGACTCATATTTCCCGTTGTTAAATCCGATAAGAACACGGCATACCGTATCACCTGTATTTTTAATGTAGTGTCCAGCTCCCATGGGTACATAGCCTACGTCACCTGCATTGAACTTTTCGGTGACTACAGTACCCTCGGCAAGAAAAACAGACATCTCCGCCTGGCCCGAAATATAATACTGCCACTCGTCGGCATTCGGATGCCAGTGCATTTCCCGAAGTGCCCCAGGCTGCAATTCAAGAATAGAACCGGCCATGGTCGTACTGATCGGAAATTCCTTACTTGTAACCAATCGCTGAAGACCACCCCCGGGAATGATTCTAGGCTGCTGGGCGTGAAGCGGATAACGATGTAAATTGGTAAGTTCTATGTCAGATCCTTCTGGTCTTACAGCAGCATTAAACGACAATTCATCCGGGACAATACCTGCGGCGAAATAGGCTTCTTTTTTCGGCAGCGCAGCAACTTCTTCTAATGTCAACCCTAAATTCTGTGCGACAATTTCTGGAGGCATACTGGCAACGAAGTCAGTTACGCTAAACGTGTGGTCTTCGGAAAAATTACCGTTGTCAAATATCAGGATGAAGTGACACTCTTCAGTTCCTGTTGCCTGGATCGAATGTCCATAGCCTTTAGGAAAATACCATACATCACCCGGTTCAAAATTGTCGGTATAGCTATGACCGTCCGGATGAATAATGGTCGTACGAACGGTTCCGGAAATGACGTAGGCCCATTCAGCAGCATTTGCATGCCAATGGAGCTCTCGCATACTGCCCGGCTGTAATCGCATCGATACACCCGCAATTCCGATCGAAGCCGGGAAGTCGGTTACAGAAGCACCTCTGGTGGTACCACCATCATTTGTGCGTGGTTCTTTTTTTTCTAATTCGTACTTGAAGCTTAATGATGTCGTTTTCATAATATTGTTTTTAACGATTGATATTCCTGTTTGTTACTAAAGTAAATTTACCGAAGAAAGGACTCCATTAATACGGACATTCGGTGAACAGGCAGATATGATCGTTGAACCAGCGCTATAGCAAGAGATTTTTAAAAGCTTATTATATTGAGTGGGAAATTCTTAATTGCTCCTTAACAAAAAAAGTGAGCTATGCAGCTCACTTTTTATATTTTTTGGTAAGGAAGTTTTAAGATTCAATAAAGGCTAAAATATCCTTATTGATCGTAGCAGCCTCTGTTGTAGGCATACCGTGCGGAAAGCCCGGGTAAGTAATCAAGGTTCCGTTCTTTAAGAGTTTAGCAGATTTAACGCCGGCATTTTCATAAGGAACAATCTGATCATCCTCACCGTGCAGCACCAGGACAGGAATATCAACTGCTTTCAAATCTTCTGTGAAATCTGTTTCAGAAAAAGCTTTGATACCCTCATAATGGGCAACAATTCCCCCCATCATACCCTGTCTCCACCAGTTTCTCCGAATTCCTTCCTTAATATCGGCTCCCGCTCTGTTATAACCGTAAAAAGGAAGTGTTAGATCGATATAAAATTGTTGTCTATTGTTCAAAGTCTGATCCCTGATATTATCGAATACCTCCATTGGCACACCATCGGGGTTACTTTCATTTTGTACCATGATCGGAGGAACAGCACTGATAAGTACAGCTTTCTTTGCTCTTCCATCAGCATATTTGTTCACGTAACGAATTACCTCACCTCCGCCTGTTGAGTGACCGATATGAATGACATCTTTGAGATCAAGGAATTCAACAAGTTCGGCAGCATCAGCAGCGTACTGCTCAATGGTGTGTCCATAAATATCCTGACTCGATCTGCCATGGCCCCTCCGATCATGAGTGACTACGCGATACCCTCTCTGTAGGAAGAAAATCACCTGTGCATCCCAGTCATCGGAAGATAATGGCCAGCCGTGGTGAAACATCAATACTGGACCCTGTCCTTGATCTTTGTAAAAAATTTCTGTTCCGTCTTTTAGTTTTAAAGTGCTCATAGCTATTTGGTTTAACTGTTAATATGTATTTTCTTTTTGCTACCATAAAACTACACGAACAATTAGCCAATTTCAAAAATCATTCGACGAATGGGCAAAATGAGTCGTTAAATAGACAACAAAAAAGATCATCAAGCATGAGCTGATGATCTTTCAATTACTTATTGTTAATGTAGAACTTAGTCCGTATAGCTTGCTAATAAACGTTGAGCTTCTTCGACGGCTGCGGTAAGGATATGCACGACTTCGGTCAAAACACCTTCCGATAAGGTGTTCTGTTCGGTTGTAAGTTCAAGTATTCCCAGTTTATCATCAAGAATAGGAAGCAATCCCATAATGGCGACGCTAGTTTTAAAATCATGTGCTCTTAATTTAAATCTGGAGAAGTCCTGACTTGCGTAAGCGGCCTTTAGCTCCTGAAGCTGGCCTGGAACTTTGTCGATAAACTGGCGGGTGACTGTCCGCTCGAAAGCGCTGTCCCCCCTACTTACCGAATGCATGTAAGCAAGGTCCAAATAAGTAAACTTCCCCTTATCCGCAATTTCTTCAAACTGCACTGTAGGCTGGAATCTGATGCCAAAATGTGAAATAAGCTTAAAGAGCTCTTCTTCATTGATGGGTTTGGAAATATATTCGTTCATTCCTCTGCTGAGGCATTTTTCTCGTTCACCTGCCAAAGCATGCGCAGTCATGGCAATGATCGGAATATCCAATTGCAACACTTCCCTGATGTGCTGCGTTGCAGCATAACCATCCATCTGTGGCATCTGTAAATCCATCAACACAAGGTCGGCGTGATTATTTTTTAGATACTCAACGGCCTCCTGTCCATTGGAAACAATGTCAAAATCTACATTCCATTGTCCGAGCAAATGCTTCATCAGGCTCTGGTTCATCATATTATCATCAACCACCAAAATATGAATCGGTACATTGGATTGATCTTTAAAATAAGCAGTATGAGCCACGGATGCTATTACTATTTGCTCTTGCGCTATACCGTAAGGAATAAAAAACTTGAACGTTGTGCCGCTTCCCTGCTCGCTCTGTACTTCAATGTCGCCATGCTGGAGCAGTACGAGGTTTTTTACGATAGACAAGCCGAGTCCTGTTCCGCCATAATTGCGGGTAATGGAATCTTCGCCTTGATTAAAGCGTTCAAACACTTCATTGAGTTTTTCCTTGTCAATTCCAATTCCCGTATCTGTGATGATAAATCCAACCACAACTTCCTTTTCGCTCCTGCTCTTTTGGTAAATTTCGATATGTATACTGCCCTGTTTGGTAAATTTAATGGCATTTCCAATCAAGTTTACCAAAATCTGGGTTAACCTGGTTGCATCCCCTGTCAGTGTATCGGGAATGGAGACATCGACCTTACTTGAAATCGAAAGCCCTTTTTCTTTTGCCCTTTCAGTGAAGAAGGTTTCTACAGAATTTAACAACCCACTGATACTGAATGTACCGACAGTGATGCGCATCATACCAGCCTCGATTTTGGAAAGGTCCAAAATATCGTTGATGATCGTCATCAAATTCTCTCCTGATTGTTGAATGGATGATACAAACTCAGAAGAGGTCGCGTCCAGACTTCTTTTTTGCAGCAGGTTTGTAAATCCGAGAATTCCACTGAGCGGGGTTCTAATTTCGTGGCTCATATTGGCAAGGAAGTTCTCCTTGGTCTGCGCTGCAATGGAAGCTTTCTTTTCCGCAGCGTCCAGTTCCTCGATCAGCACACGTTGCCGGCGGAACTGGCGTAGGATATGGAAACCGACTACCGAACCGCTCAAAATCAATAAAACCAATAGGGAAATATCGTATAGCCTTGCTTTTCTGCCCATTTCCTCACTCTGCAAGCTGAGCTCACTCATGTGCAGCTGCCTACTTTTATAGATCTTCGCTGTTATTCCCGTAATTTCGTTTGAAATGATTCGGGCTCTTGGATTGGCAATTGAGGTTTGATCATCCATGTTTCCAAGAGAAAGATACCGTGCCAAAAGCTGATCACGGACTATTTTTTTGTCCATTGCAAGGACGCCCAGCCGTTGTATAAGCTTTTCTTCCACAGGATCGGAATTATCTTTGGACAAGGAATCCAGAAAGTTCTCGATCTGATTTATCTTTTTATCGATCCCTTCCAGATGGGTCGTATCGTTGGTGGCTATAGATGCCCGAATCCTACTTTCCACACCAAGGATATCGCGGTCGATTTCCCGCAGATGATTGCTCGCACGCAGCTCGTTCAGCAGTGTGTTATTGTTATGGATAAGAGCTTTTGTATTTCTGGCCGAATTGACCTGAACGGCAATCAGCAGTATTGTTCCCGCTATAAATGTCAGAATTATAAAGTAGCTAAACCGTTTACTGTTCATTATAGAATTACTTGACATAAACAAAAGTTAAGAGGATTGGTTAAGTAATACCTTAAGAATAAAAACAGCAGGTGATTTAAAATACATTCATTCTTGTATTTAAAGCCTTACGGTATGCATCTGCTACCGGAATGAATGTACCTTTTATCACAATACCACCGTCCTGTAAGGTATCTATTTTACTGATAGATACAATAAAGGACCGATGCACTCTGATAAAATCATTCTTCGGTAAACGCTCTTCCGCAGTTTTCATCTTGCCATGAATGGCAAACATCCTTTCTTTTGTGTAAAATTTTACATAATCTCCCATTGCCTCAGCATAAAAAATATCTTCAAGCTTCAGTCGTCTGGTCACGTTTGAGTCCCTGACAAATAGGAATTCATCGCGGGTAACCTGGACCTGCTCTTTTCTGCTGTCAAGAATTACTTGGGCTTTCTCCACCGCCTGTAAAAACCGAACGGGAGAAATGGGTTTTAAAATATAATCTGCAACATTGAGTTCAAAGGCTTCAATCGCATATTCCTTTTTTGAGGAAGTGAATATGATTATCGTGTCTTTACCTGATAAACTTTTGGTAAGCTCGATACCAGTCATTTCTGGCATTTCAATATCGAGAAAAATCAGGTCCACCTCGTTTTTCTGAATATAATGATATGCCTCCATAGCGTTTGGGAATTCCCGGACAATCGTTAGACACGGAACTTGTTTTGCCAGGTGAACCAATGTAGTTCTTGCAATATCATTATCATCAACGATGAGCGCTTTCATAGTAATAAGTATATATGTTAATATGACAAATATACTTATTACTTTCATTTTTAGTGCGAATCAATA
>Ga0265296_1004387_pt1 | contig 12286 bp, 8 predicted proteins | sample MunlanPumphouse1_FD_189073 | JGI IMG/M metagenome (GOLD analysis project Ga0265296, IMG submission 189073) | Groundwater microbial communities from a municipal landfill in Southern Ontario, Canada - Pumphouse #1 | ecosystem: Environmental > Aquatic > Deep subsurface > Groundwater | place: Canada... | reverse complement strand
AAGCAGTCTAATCTCGTCAAAATTGGGCATAAGAAAAAATTTAAAAGCTGGTGAGAATATAATTGAATTCACACCGGATCAAGCTGGTAAAATATCTTTCTCTTGTTCAATGGGCATGTATACCGGCGCATTTAATATTATTGATAAAAATGGCACCAATGACATTTCAGATAATTCAGAGTCTCAAATAAATAATAATATCGCTTCAGGCGCCGGCACTTGCGGCTCCGGCGGCTCCGGCTGCGGTTGTGGCAGTAGAAAAAAATTTGTTCCAAATGATTCACCCACAACGACTAAAACAGATTCTAATAATGAGCAAGTAATCACGACTGAGTATTCCCAAAATACAGACATCCAACCAAATACCTTCACGGTAAAGGCAGGAATTCCTGTGCGTTTTGAAATTGATGCAAAAGAAGATGGTGCTGGCTGCATGAGTAGCATTATGATTCCCGGACTGGTTAACCAACCAGAATTATTATCTGCTGGAGAAAAAATTGTTTGGAATTTTACAGCCAAAGCAGGTGAATATGACATCACCTGTGCCATGGGCATGAAACGTGGCGAATTAAAAGTTGAATAATAAATACTTAAACCAATGATTATGAATACATTAAATTACAAGCTTCTAGGCTTAAATTGCGATGCTTGCGTCAAAATTTCAACCATGAAATTAAAAAATGTGCCTGGTGTACATGATGTTAAAATTGATTCAACATCGGGTAAAACAGAAATTTGTGCTGAAAGGCATATTGAGTTGGAAGAATTGAATGAATCTTTAAGGGGAACTGATTTTACATTAACCAAATAAAAATATGAACCAAATAAAATTAAAAATTGAGGGCATGCACTGCAGTTCTTGCGAAAAAATTATCGGTCTTGAATTAGAAGATTTGAGTGGCGTTAGCGATATTAAGATAGATTCTAAAAACGGAACAGGGAGTATAACTCTTAATGACGACTCAACTTCAGAAGAACAAATAATTAAAACAATTGAAGCAGCTGGCTATAAAGCAACGATCATTAATAATGAAGAATCGGAGGTAATCAAAACAAATAATAAGCTAGTAGCCCTGGGCAAACCCTTGAAATTGAAGCTAGCTGCTCAAATTGAGGCGGAAGGAAAAATTCTTGAAGATCTGGATGGCCGACCTTATTTTGAGGGTAAGATAAAAAATGATAAATCCGCAGAATTTGAAATACCGGAGGATCAGCAGGAAAGTAAACAATATTTAGATCAATTAAGTAAGACAAGTAATTTTTCCAGCTTATTTGACTTTTTTACAGGTAGCGACAAAAAAATCGTCAATCAGTCAACGAGCCAGGAAGAACACAGACTCATGTCTGAAAAATCAGAAGCGACACAGTCTTCAACAACCACCAACCAAAATAAAAGAGCCAGTTTGTCTTTGTCTGGCATGCACTGCTCATCATGTGCCAATATCATTGAAAAATCATTGAAAAAAGTACCAGGCGTAAAACAAGCCAATGTAAATTTTGCTGCCGAAAAAGCGTCGATAGTTTTTGATGAAACTTCATCTGATCTTAAATCTCTAATTAGCGCTATTGAAAAGGCGGGCTATAAAGCTGAAGAAGTCAATGCAATGGATGTTGATTATGATCGGAAAAAACGAGAAAAAGAAATTACCAGTCTCTTTAAAAAATTCTGGTTCAGCTTTGTCCTAAGTTTACCAATGCTCTACTTTATGATACTTGATTTCTTTACCATCCCCGGAAAAGCCGCAGTTTTGCCATATATAGGAATAATTTCTTTACTATTCACCCTTCCGATCCAATTTGTTGTGGGCTCAGGGTTTTATAGGGGGATGTGGTCTTCATTAAAAATGAGAACCTTCAATATGGACAGCTTGATCGCAATTGGCACTTCAACCGCCTTCATTTACAGTTTAATAAATTTTATCACCTATGTGATTAATAACAAAACTTTAATCGGTTTGGGTGAAAAAATTCCGAATCTGTATTTTGAAACAGCCGCTTTCTTAATTACCTTTGTTGTTTTGGGAAAATGGTTGGAAGCCAGAACAAAAGGCAAAACATCCGATGCAATCAAAAAATTAATGGGGCTCCAGGCGAAAACTGCCCGCGTAATCAGAGGTGGACAAACTGTTGATATCCCGGTTGAAGAAGTAGTGCACGACGATGTAGTCATTGTCAGGCCGGGTGAAAGTGTCCCGATTGATGGAAAAATAACTAAAGGTTCATCGGCGATAGATGAGTCAATGATAACCGGGGAAAGTCTGCCAGTCGAAAAAAATGTCGGTGATACAGTAGTTGGCGGAACAATCAACAAAACGGGCAGTTTTGAATTTAAGGTTACCAGGATCGGTTCCAAAACAACTCTCGCTCAAATCATCCGAGCAGTTGAGGAAGCGCAAGGATCTAAAGCACCAATTCAAAACTTTGCCGATCGTATCTCGGCCTGGTTCGTGCCTACAGTTATCAGTTTAGCGATTCTGACTTTCATTATCTGGTTTTTCTTTTTAGGCGCTTCGTTAACTTTTGCCTTAATGGCCTTTACCGCAGTAATCGTTATCGCTTGTCCCTGCGCGCTGGGCCTTGCCACGCCCACATCTTTAATGGTGGGTACTGGCAAGGGTGCAGAATACGGCATCTTAATCAAAGGCGGAGAACCGTTGGAAGCTGCTTGTCATATTGATACGGTTGTTTTTGATAAGACGGGCACACTGACCAAGGGTAAACCCGAAGTAACTGATGTTATCACTTTTAATAAACTTGACGAAGAAGAGATTATTGCTATTGCCGCCAGTCTGGAAAAACAATCAGAACATCCTTTAGCAGAAGCTATTTACACTTATGCCAATGAAGAATCTATCACGCTTGAAGAAGCCCATAATTTCCAAGCGATTCCCGGCCATGGCATAGAAGGTGATATAAATAATGAAAAATATTATATCGGCAACCGCAGATTGATAACAGATGTTTTAAATCTGCCAATCGATAAAATAAATCGCAAGTTAATGAAGCTGGAAGAACAGGGTAAGACAGCGATGATACTTGCAACTAAAAATGAAATTTTAGGCGCAGTCGCAGTAGCTGACACAGTTAAACCAACATCAAAAGAAGCCATTGAAAAATTACAAAAATTGGGCATTGAAGTCTTTATGGTAACGGGCGATAACGAAAGAACCGCTAAGGCGATAGCGGAGCAAATCGGCATAAAAAATGTCTTGGCAGAAATACTGCCTGAAAATAAGGCCGATATCATAAAAAAACTCCAAGAAGGTAAGAATAAATCTTTCGACTTTGGCCCCAGGCGAGTAGCAATGGTTGGAGATGGAATAAATGATGCGCCCGCGCTGGCGATAGCTGATTTAGGAATTGCCATGGGATCAGGAACTGACATAGCCATGGAAACCGGCGGAATAGTCATTATGAAGAATGATTTAAATGATGTAGTAACTGCATTCCAATTAGCAAAGGAAACCATGGGCAAAATTAAACAGAATTTATTCTTTGCCTTATTCTATAATGTGATCGGCATACCGATTGCGGCCAGAGTTTTTGTCGGATTAGGATTAGTATTAAAACCGGAACTTGCCGGACTTGCTATGGCAATGAGTTCAATTTCAGTTGTCGGCAACTCCTTATTACTACGTGGCTTCAAACCGAATAAGAAAAATTATATATCAATAATTGCCCCTTTAATAATGGTAATAATCTTCACTTTGGGCTTTTTCCAATTTGCCAGATTCAGCTCCAGCATGGAAACTGAAGAGCAGATGGCAAAACCCAAAGTATCTCTCGAGACAACGAATAAAACCAATGCCCTAATTGCTGATAACCAAACAAGAATTGCCTATGCAGAAAAAATACCAAAATTATTTTTGGGAGTAAATTTTCTTGATTCATCAATCGCAAAAACAGAAGGCATTAGTAAATTAAGTGATAATGAAATGATTGTCGGCGCCGAAGAAGCTAAAATGATGATTGAAGAAAAATTGTTCAGTAAGCCGGGTGACAACATAAAAAATTTCTTCGGTTTGGCTGAAATAAAAATAGCCGGTATCATCGAACCGACTGGCACAATATTAGATAGTTACCACTTAGTAAATCCCAATACCCTAAACAGAATGAAAACCTCAACGCAGGTTAAAGCCGCAATAGCAGAAACCAGCCTTAAACAATTTTATATTTTGGATGAAAGCAGCGTACCGGAACAATTTAAAACGGAAATTATTTCAACTGTCTCAATCAGCCTAGGGTCTAAAAAATATCTGCCGATATATATTGGATCAACTGAAGCTAAAATGATGATTGAAGAAAAATTGTTCAGTAAGCCGGGTGATACCATAGAAAATCTATTTGGAAATAATATTATTGTTGCGGCTATTCTTCCTGAAACAAAAACTTTATTAGACACAATGCATTTTGTAGGACAAGAATTTGAAATTAAAAAATAATAAAACAAACATGAATAAAAACATTATATATGGCATGTTGATAGTTGCCATTATTGGAGTCCCGTCTATCTTCTTTATTAAGAACAAACCTTCAATAATCCCAAGCGTAACAGTCGAAGATCAAAAAATAAAAGCCGGAGAAGTTGAAATTGGAGAAGTTATCGCATTAAAGCCGAGCTGGCTCGTGATTCAAACCAATGAAGGTGGTATTCCGGGACCAGTACTCGGCTATAAGAAAATTGAAACCGGAAGTAATAAAAACTTAAAAGTAAAAATCGACTCAACAAAAATTACTCCCAGTCTTCATGCAATGATACATGAAGACACAGGAATTAAAGACCGTTTCGATTTTCCAAATAACGATGTGCCGCTTATGTATAAAATGGAAATGGTAACAAAAATATTTAATATTCTTGAATAAACCATTAGATATAAAAACCGCCATTCTGATTGAATGGCGGTTTTTATATCTAATGGTTTTTGCATTTATTTTACTACCCCATAATAAACATCCGAGTAGCAAGCCCTAAAATATAATATTTTTACCTTGTTAATATTTTCTGATATAATTACCATATCTAAATTAAAATATTTATACCCATGTTTAATCCATTCAAACAAAATCAATTAGAGGGCGATCTTATCAACCAAGACGTAAAAAGAATACCGGACCAAGTTAAGTCGGCGCAAAATGCTGAAAAAAAATCCATAAGTCGTAGAAAATTTTTAAAAAATTTAGGCATTGGTGTAGCTATGGTTGCCACTGGCAGCGTGCTAAATTCTTTTGACAAACAAGATAAAAAATTAGCACAGGAAAAAACAGCAGAAAAACATTTAAACAATCATGAAATACCGGAAACTGGTTTAGATGATCCTGAAGAGGAAGTTGATAATGACCCAAGCATAGTAAAAAAGAATATGAAAATTAATATCTAACTCCTTATGATATTTAAACAAAAATCAGAGATCCGAAAACATTATTTCCTGAATAAATATGTCATAATCACCCCCAGCCGCGCCAAGCGTCCGCGTGATGTGCAAGAGCAGTCGGTGATCAACAAAACCGACTCCTGTGTCTTATGTCCCAACCAAATAGAAAAAAAACTTATTCTGGATTATGTAGGTGGCAAAAAAAATTGGGATGTCATGGTCTTAAAAAATAAATATCCTGCCGTAACCCTAAGTAATAAGAAAGCCTACGGTACACAGGAGGTAATCATTGAAACTCCTGAGCACGGAGTTGAGATGTCAGAATTTTCTGTAAAAAAAATTGAACAAGTGATTGATATTTATTCAAAAAGAACTTCTAAGTTAAGTGAAAACAAAAATTTAGATTACATTTTAGTTTTTAAAAACAACGGCTCAAAAGCCGGCGCCTCGCTTCATCATTCCCATTCACAGATTTTTGCCACCAAAATTCTACCGCCGGATGTATTCAACGAACTTGTTTTAGCGCAACAATACAAGGCAGCGCATGATAGTTGCCCATACTGTGACATCATCAAACAAGAAAGTAAGACAAAAAGAAAAATCTTCGAAGATGGCCAAGTAATTGCTTTCACCCCCTACGCCAGTGAATATCATTATGAAGTCTGGATTTTTACAAAACGACACTTGGATAATATTACAAAAATAAATTCTAAAGAAAAAAAATCATTTGCCATGGCGGTTAAAAAAATACTGACAAAACTTCATTCCGTAAACCTTCCCTATAATTTCTCTTTACATCAAATAATCTCCAACACCGACCAGCATTTTTACCTAAAAATACAACCAAGAGACAGTATTTGGGCGGGGGTAGAGATGAATACAGGAGTTATTATAAACTCTGTTCCACCGGAAGAAGCCGCAAAATTCTATAATAAATAATAAAAATCTAAAACAAAAAGAGCGTTCAAAACCTTGACGCTCTTTTTGTTTACGTCTATTATATATTTGCTTTTAAAGCATTTTGAATTATCAGCTAAATTAAGTATAATAACTACATAATAATACTCAAATTTTAAAAATATATGCCAATCCCACAATTTCATCACCCCAAAAAAAGCGAAAATGCTTGGAATAAAAATAAAAAATATTATATTTCCGGCGGACAACCACGAATAAACCCCAAAAATTTTAAATTCAACCTTAAAAAATCAATAAAATATCTTGCTATTTTATTTGTCGCTGTGTTTATATTCCTGATTTATCTAACAAATGATTTGCCTGATCCAAGTAAACTTCTAAACCGAGAAGTGGCCCAAAGCACTAAAATTTATGACCGTACGGGCAAGACCATCCTTTATGAAATTCATGGAGAACAAAAGCGAACACTAGTTGCTTTAAATGATATCCCTCTAAATGTAAGGAATGCAACAATTGCCATTGAAGATAAGGATTTTTATAAGCATGGCGGTTTTAGCGTTTGGGCAATATTCAGAACAGCTGTTACTGATGTTTTATTCCATAAAAGTGCCGGCGCCTCCACTCTAACACAACAATTTGTAAAAAATGCAATTTTAACAAATGAAAAAACCATTACTAGAAAAATAAAAGAATTAATCTTGGCTTTCCGTTTAGAAAAAAAATTCTCAAAGGATGAGATTTTACAGATGTACTTGAATGAGATTCCCTATGGGTCAACTGCTTACGGTGTTGAAGCAGCTAGCCAGCGTTATTTCGGTAAAAATGTCAAAGATGTAAATTTAGCTGAAGCAGCGATTTTAGCTGCCTTACCACAAGCACCAAGTAGATACTCTCCTTATGGGCCGAATAAAGACCTTTTACTTGCTCGACAACAGTACATACTAGACAAGATGGTTGAACAAAATTATATCTCCAAAGATGAAGCCGAAAAAGCAAAAAAAACAGAAATCGCTTTTAAAAAACCCACAGATAACATTCTAGCACCTCATTTTGTAATGTATATTAAGGAATTGTTGTCTGATGAATTCGGAGAAAAAACAGTTGAACAAGGGGGGTTGAAAATCATCACTTCACTTGATTTAGAAAAACAAAAGGCTGCAGAAGAAGCTATTGCCGCTAAAGCGCCGAACAACGAAGCAAAATATCAAGCCACAAATGCCGCCCTAGTTTCTATCGACCCCAAAACCGGGCAAATCCTAGCCATGGTCGGATCAAAGGATTATTTTGATGATAAAATTGATGGCCAAGTGAATATCGCTGTCAGTCCAAGACAACCGGGGTCCTCCTTCAAACCCATTGTATATACTGCTGCATTTATAAAAGGCTATACTCCAGACACTGTATTGTATGATGTTGTAACAAATTTTTCAACTGATGAAAGCAAAAAATACGAACCCCATAATTATGACAATAATGAACATGGACCGGTAACCATTAGAAAAGCCCTAGCTGGTTCACTAAACATCCCTGCTGTAAAAACTATTTACTTAACAGGAATAAATAATGTCATTAACTTAGCAAAAGACTTGGGATATACAACATTAAACGATAAAGACCGCTATGGCTTATCCTTGGTTTTAGGTGGTGGAGAAGTTAGTTTATTGGAACACGTTAATGCCTTTAGCGCTTTCGCTCAAGAAGGACAAGTTCATAAAATCAGCCCCATTTTAAAAGTTGAAGATAAGAATGGAAAAGTTTTAGAAGAATATAAAGATGAAAATAAAAAAGTTTTTGAGGCACAGATTGCCAGACAAACAACTAGCATTTTATCAGACAATAATGCCCGATCATATGTCTTTGGCAGTCGAAATTATTTAACCTTAAGCGATCGTCCTGTTGCTGCCAAAACAGGCACGACCAATGATTATAAAGATGCTTGGACGGTTGGCTTCACCCCTTCCCTTGTTACTGGAGTCTGGGTTGGAAATAATAACAGCACCTCAATGAAACGAGGTGCTGATGGAAGTGTGGTCGCCGCTCCGATTTGGCATGACTATATGCAAAAAGTCTTATCAGGAACACCCATTGAATCATTTAAAGCCCCCAATCAAATACATACGGGAAAAGCGGTTTTGGATGGCAGTGCCTCTTCGACAGAAATAGTAAAGATTGATAAAGCCTCTGGTTTACTAGCAACTGAATACACACCAGAAAGCTTTATTGAAGAAGTTAATTATGGACAACCCCATGACATACTATATTATATAAATAAAGATGATCCTCGGGGTCCAGCTCCTAAAAATCCTGCAAGTGACCCACAATTCGCATTATGGGAAGCGCCAGTTCAAGCGTGGGCAAAAAAACATGGACTACTTTCCACTTCTACTCCCCCAACCCAAAAAGACAATCTACATCTTCTAGAAAATAGACCAACCTTTACCATAAATGAACCAGCTAATAATCAATCCATTATCAATCCAGAATTATCAGTTAAATTAACAGCTTCAGCCCCTCGTGGAATTAATCGTGTTGAATATTATATTGATAATAAACTTCTTTCAACTATTAACTCTTATCCATTTGATCTGCAAAAAAATATATCATTTTTAAACAATGGTTATCATGATTTAACCGTTAGGGTGTATGATGACATTGATAATTCCTCTGAACAAAAAATTAATTTCAACCTAAGTCTTTCGGAAGTGAGGGAAATTACGCCAGTAGAAATTAATTGGGCCGATCAAAATCAATATCCACCATTCACTAATAAAGATTTCCCTTTGATTATGGGTTTTTATTCAGCAAACTATGAATCAATCGCAAAAGTAAACCTATATTATCAAATTAGTAATGCAAAACCAAAAATACTCAGTAGTTCAGCTCCAATCACATCTTCAGTTATTAATCTAACATTAACCAAGCCCTTGGCGGCTGGCACTTACCAACTTTACGCGGAGGCGGAATTGTGGAATGGAGAAAATAAAAAATCTGAATCAAAGACAATAACCATACAACCCATCAAGATATCAACCACTACCCCAAAAACAACAAAAAACAGCCCATAGGGCTGTTTTTTAAACTTTCTTATTGCTTTATGGGCATTACAATATATAAGTAGCTATCGTCCTTCTCTGGTCTCAGAACACAAGGCGTATTACCATCAACCACTTCAATTTTAACCCTCTCTTCATTGATATTATTTAAACCATCTAATAAGTACCTATAATTTACAACCATCCCATTATCATCACCATTTATTACCGCTTCTAAATTAGTTATATTTTCTCCAGCCTGACCAGAAGTCGAAGAAATAACCAACTCCTGTTTATCTTTAGGGAAATCCAAATTAATATCATTAATACCGCTCTTGGAAAAAAGTGCCGATGCCTTTACTGCTCTCATTAATTGATTCACATCAACCAATAAATTAGTTTTGTTAAAATTTGGAATAATCTGCTTATAATCAGGATATTGACCCTCTATTAATCTAGAGACTATTTCAGCAGTTCCATAAACAAATAAAACTTGATTTTCCAAAACATAAATTTCTATTTCATCATTTTCAACACCCACCTCTTCCCTAGCTCCGGATAAAATTCTATTTACTTCCTGAATAGTTTTGGTTGGAATAATTATTTTTTTTACATCCGCCTGTTCCGCAGACTCTGTTTTTGTTTTTATCCTTTTTTCGGCCAATCGATAACTATCCGTTGCTGCTAAAATTAACTCATTGTTATCAAATATAAATAAAACCCCAGCCAGTTCTATTCTAGTCTCACTTGGTGATGCCGCAAACACTACCTGCGAAATAGCTTTTTTAAAATCGTTTGCGCTTACCTTATAAGCACCCTCCCTATCAATAGTTGGAATTAGCGGATATTCTTCAGAAGATTGTCCCTTTATTTTTGTTTTGTAGTTTTCACAAACTACAGAAATATTGTTTTCCGATAATTCCACATCCACCTTTTTATTGGTTGGTAAAATATTTATATAGTCGGAGAATATTTTTGAATCAATGGTGTAACTACCTTCTTTTTCAACTTTCCCTCTTATTAAACAACTGATTCCAATTTCTAGATTTGTTGAAATTAGCTTTATATTTCCTTGCTTCGCTTCAATCATTATGTTGTTTAGTATTGGGAGATTTGGATTCTTCCCCGCTATATGACTGACTACGAACAATCCCTGTTTTAAATTTTCCTGTAAACTTGAGAATTTCATATTAATTCAATCTATGTATTTAAATAATATATAAAATATATAAATATAATAATAGTAATAAGGGGGGTTAATAAGTTGATAACTGATTATTTTATTTAATATTAAGAAAAATTTGGTGAAAAATATATTAATTATTTCTTAATAACTTTTTAATAAATATGGTGATAACTATCAAATCTTTATTATGTTGGATTTTATTAACAAATTATTAAAAAGTATTAACCGGTTATTAAGCGACTTATAAACAGGTGTTGTAGATAAGTTGTTTAATGGATTCAAGCTCTTGTTTTAGTTTTTCATTTTCTTCAACTTCTTTTTTGATTTTGTTGTGAGCATGCATAGCCGTGGTATGATCTCGTCCTCCCAACTCTTGCCCAATAGTAGGATATGAGGTGTTGATTTCTTCTCTCATTAGATACATTATAATCTGTCGTGGATTAACCAATTCTTTTTTTCTGCTTTGCCCGACAATATCTTTAATATTAATATCATAAAATTTAGCGACCGCATCAATTATAGACTTGGTTGAGGTTGATTTTTGCTGAAAATTAGTCATTATTCCTGATAAAATGGTTTTTGCTGTTTCTAGTGTGGGTTTATAGTTGTTGAATTCATGATAAGCTATTAACCGGTTTAACGCACCTTCAAGTTCCCTTATGTTGTTTTGAACATTAGAGGCGATGTAGGTTAAAATATCATTTTCAAGTGGATAATTTTTTTCTTTACATTTTTTTTCTAAAATTGCTTGGCGCGTTTCTATATCTGGTTGCCCGACATCGGCAATCATTCCCCATTCAAATCTAGAAAGTAGTCTTTTTTCTAAAGCTGGAATTGATTTTGGCGGCCGATCAGAAGTTAAAACTATTTGTTTATTGGTTTGATGTAGTTCATTGAAAGTGTGAAAAAATTCTTCCTGAGTTCCGTCTTTACCTGCCATAAATTGAATATCGTCAATGAGTAATAGGTCAACATTCCTATATCTTTCTTTAAATTCTCTGGCCTGACCGCTTCTTACTGCTTGTATATAGTCATTAGTAAATTTTTCCGAAGAAACGTATAAGATTTTATCAGTATTTTTAGATAAAATATGACCAACAGCTTGTAATAAATGAGTTTTACCCAACCCCACTCCGCCGTAGATGAATAAGGGGTTGTAAGCATTCCCTGGATTGGCAGCCACTGCTTGGCACGCAGCATGAGCCAATTCATTTCCCTTTCCTACAACAAAATTTTCAAAAGTATATTTTGCATTCAAGCCAAAGCGATTAATAGGAGCTGAAACAATTTCGGGAGACGGTTCGTCTTCTTTATTGATTTTAATCTTCTTAATTGAATTATTAACCGGATTTATTTTTTTTACCTCAACTTTGTAGTAGATGTCCTTGATTTTACTGCTTGTAATACCCTCAAGTGCGCTTAATATCTCTTTGTGATATTTTTTTTCCAACCAGGCTTTAGTAAAAGTGTTTGGAACGCAAATAACAACTGTGCCATCTTCATAAGATGAGATAAAGGTGTCTTTAAACCAAGTGGTGAAATTTGCCCTTGATAAGCTTAGTTCTATTTCACCCAAGGCAGCCTGCCATAGCTGTTCATTGTTCATAGATGAGCAATTTAATTAATAAATTTTGTAATATTGGTTAATGAGAATACTACTCGTTTCAAAAGTATATCAATAAATATATTTAAGTAAAAGGTTGTTAAGTGTTGATAAACTGTTAATATCTTTATAAGAAAAATTCCAGTCTCAATATTGACTGATTCAAATTTAAATG
>Ga0265296_1004386_pt1 | contig 12296 bp, 4 predicted proteins | sample MunlanPumphouse1_FD_189073 | JGI IMG/M metagenome (GOLD analysis project Ga0265296, IMG submission 189073) | Groundwater microbial communities from a municipal landfill in Southern Ontario, Canada - Pumphouse #1 | ecosystem: Environmental > Aquatic > Deep subsurface > Groundwater | place: Canada... | reverse complement strand
GACTAATAGCGCCGGCGGCACCGTCAATATCAACGCCAAGATTGAAAGCGGCGGCGTGCCACCGCCGCCGCCTCCGCCCAAGCCAATAAAAACATTGCAAATCACCCCCCCCTTGGGCAATGTGGTTTCTAATTGCGGGTCGGTCACGATTACTTGGAAGACCGAATATTGGACGACTGTTCGCGGTAAAACCACCATTTCGGACGCCAGCGCTTCCACCGAAGTCGGTTATGGCATTACGGCCGATAATGAAAATATAATCACGGGCGCGGCGGGCATTAATCATTCAGTTACTATCAGCGGACTAACCATTGGCAACATCTATAAATATTATGTCCTGTCCTCGGACGGCTCGCTCACCCAAAAAAATCCCGGGACTTTTATGGCAACCTGCGGCATCAGCAATCCTACGATTGGCGTGCTGGCTAAAAATAAAGGCGCGGAAATCAGTATTAATTATCCCACGGGCGCGGATGTGGCCCGATTAGTCATCAGAAGAAGCACCCAATCGGCGCCTGCCAACATGGGCGAGGGCAATGGCATTTATGACGGCCCGCCTGTGGCGGTATACAATGACCCGAATATCGGCTTGAGCGTCACTTATTGGTACACGATTTTTATTTGCAACAGCGCCAATGCTTGCTCCCAAGGCACCTTCGGTAGCGCTACCAGAATCGCCTACGGCGTCTCCGGCGTCCAGGCCAATGCCGTCAATCAGGGCGTGGCTTTATTGTGGAATAATCCACCCAATAGCAGTGTCCACGATTTTATTTTTTGGGCCGCGAGAGTGGTCCGAGTAAAGGGCAATTGCCAATCGGCCGGCATTAATGATGGCGTGGTTTTGGGTGAGGGCAATTTTACCGGCTATGAAGATACGGGATTGAAAAATGGCAAAATCTACAATTATAAACTTTTTACGCGCAATGCCTATGGCGAATATTCGGCCGGTTCATGCGTTTCGGCCACGCCCTCGGCCGGCACCGACGTCCAGTGCATTTCCAATATCAGCGTTTTATCCGGCAATAATTGGGCCAGTGTCGGCTGGAATAATCCGCCCAATGTGCCGAATGTTTTCCAGTTTAACAGCGTGCAGTGGCAGCGCGCCAATTCTTGCGTCAATTCTATTAGCAATGGCCAAACCGTCTATAGCGGTTCTGACCAAAGTTTTTATGATGGCAATGTGGTCAATGATAATACTTACGCTTACACGGCTTTTGTCCGATACAATCAGAATAATATTATCAATTGCGGTTGCGTGGCGGCTATGCCCAAAGGGGGAATCCTGCCCGGTCCGGTACCCGGCGTGCCCGGTGTCGGAGGCGGCGCCGTGATTGAACAAAATCCCAATTTTAATTTTTATGTCAATAATGGCATCTTGCAAATTTTTGCCAATGAGGCGAGAGAATTATTTATCTTGCCGTCCCACGATTTAACCATAAACATCCGGCGCGACAAACTGCCCAAGCCGGTTTCTTTGCTGGTGGCGCAAATCGGCGATAAGAATTATTTTATTTCTTTGGACGGCGCCCAGAATAAATATCAGACCTCGTTTATCCTGCCCGCCGCGCCCGGCGATTATGATTTATTAATTTCCACGATTTATTTTGACCAGACGGTTTCCAATCAAATTTGGAAATTAAAAGTCCTGCCGTGGGGCTATGTTTCTTTAGATAGAAAGGGCGCGGAAAGGATTCCGGGGGTTAGGGTGATTTTACGCTCGGATGGCGCGGATTTTAACGGTTTTGGCGTAAAAAATCCGCAACTGACGGACGCCAACGGCTTTTTCGGTTTTATGGCGCCCAATGGCGTTTATGATTTAGAAATAACGAAAATCGGCTATAAGCCGTATTTACGGCGCAACCTTAAAATCCAAAATAATATTATCAATCTTCATATTGATGTCGCTAAAGACCAGGATATTTTAAAAACCATAATTGAGATGCTTAACAATCCGGAAAAAATAGCGGAAAATATTTCTGATATTGTCAAGCAGGTATTGGAAAATCCGGCGGTAGAAAACGTCACGGTCAATTATGTAGCGCCAACCGTGGCCACGGTGGTTTCAATCAGCACGGTCGCCGCGATCCCATGGTGGAACTTGATTTATTATCTGCAATATCTCTTCACCGAACCGTTCATCTGGCTATTGCGGAAAAAAAGAAAGGGCTGGGGCGTGGTCTATAATTCCATTACCAAAAAGCCGATTGATTTGGCGGTGGTGCGCTTGTATGACCATAAGACCAAAAAATTATTGCGGTCAAGAATTACGGACAAAGACGGCCGTTACAATTTTATGATTGACGAGGGCGAATATTATATTGAAGTGACTAAGCCGAATTTTGTTTTCCCTTCCGTGGTTTTAATGAACATCAAAGAGGATAAAAAATATGTGGATTTGTATCATGGCCAGAATATTGCCATTAAAGAGGGGCAGGCCGGCGTCATTGTCGCCAACATCCCGTTAGACCAAGAGGATGCTTATGTGAGCGACCGGCAGATTTTAAAAAAATATTTCTGGCGCCGAATCAAAAAAAATATCAGCGTGGCCGGCCCGATTTTTTCGGCGGTATCTTTTGTGATTTATCCGAATTGGCTGATGGCCGGATTCGTTTTAGTCCATACTTTGATGTATTGGCTGTTTCGGCGATTGGCCGAACAGAAAAAAGCCAAGGCCTGGGGCATGATTTATGACCGCGACAGCAAACAGCTTTTGGGCAAATCCGTGGTCAGGATTTTCTCGCCCGAATACAACAAGATGTTAGAAGTCCAGATTACGGATAAGCATGGCCGTTATGGCTTTTTGGCCGGCGACAATATTTATTATTTAGCCGCTAATAAAGATGGGTATAAAGAATATAGGAGTGAAAATATTGATTTGCGCGACAAGAAAACCGACGAGGTCGTGGGTCAGGATATCGCCCTGGAGCGCCACGGCGAAAGGCCGATGTTTGAAAGAGGCGAATCAGGCAGACGGCTCATAACCGCCGGTGAACCGCTTGGGCCAAGGGTTGAAGAAGGAGGTGAACCGATTACCCCCTCTCCCTCTGGGAGAGGGCAGGGTGAGGGCGGGACAGGGAAAAAGGAGGGGGAATTTAATCCTCCTCACCCTACCCTCTCCTCAATAGAGGAGAGGGAAATACAAAAAAAAGAACCCTCGCCGTTGGAAGAAGTCGCGGAAACATTGAAGGAAAAATTTGAAAATCAGGAAACGACGACGCCAGAACTAAAAGATACGGCCATCGGCCTGCCTGCCGAAGCCTTGGCACAGGCAGGCCCGACTGCCGAAGCCTTGGTGCAGGCGGGCCCGGCGGCCCAAGAGGCGGCTCGCGGAGAAAAGCAAGCAACGGAAAAACCATTGTCTATGGCTCAACCGGCGGAAAAACGGATTGACAAGAAGAAGAGCAAAGAGGAACAAGAGGTAGAAGAAAAAATCAGGCAAGACCAGGAGTTATTGGCTGAATTGGAAGAAAGGGTGGCGGAATATGAAACGAAAAAAATTTTAGAAAAAAATAATAAAAATAATCCTGAATCGATTGCGCCCGCCGAAAATTCGGTCGCGCCAATTGAACCGGAAGCCGGAAAAACGTCAGAACCCGATCGCGCCGAAAACAAGAGCCCGGCTGATGTTTGACCGCTTTGATTTTATGGCGATTTAATGATATAATGAGATGGTTACAAAACTATTTTGAAATTTATTATTTATGTCCCGCCGCAGAAAAAGGAAAAAACATTTTCGTCTGGACGATTTTGATTTGGAGAATAAATTCGGCGCCCGTTGGCAGATAAATTCGGAAACTAAGAAAGGCATCGCGGTCATCCTTTTGTTTGTTTTCGGGTCGTTGAGCTTATTAAGTATTTTTGATTTGGCCGGCGACTTCGGCCGCTGGGGCGTCTCGGTATTAGCGATTTTATTCGGCTCGCTTAAATGGCTGTTTCCGGTTATGACTATTTTGTTCGGCTACTTTCTGCTACGCGGCGAAAAATATCAGATAAAATTCGTTAATTATTTGGGCGCCATTCTTTTGGTTTTGGGCTTGACCGCCCTTTGGCATTTACAATTTGACTTAAAAGAAGCGGCGGCCTCGGCGCAAAAGGGCTTGGGCGGCGGCGAAATCGGCTTGATTTTATCTTTTTTGTTTTTAAAATTGATGGGCTTCTGGGGAGCGGTTATAATGTGTCTGGCAATTTTTCTGATTGGCTTGCTTTTGACTTTTGAAACCTCCATTTACGGCTTGATGTGGCCGGCGCGATTGGTTAAATATATTTTTAATATATTCAAATCAATTTATTTATTTTTAAGCGCCGGCTTAAGTAAAACCGATTCAAAATTTGAAGCAGAAAACGGCGTTTATGAAGAAGAGCCGGAGGAGGAAATGGCTGAATCCATGGAGAGCGAGGGGCGATTAGCCGAATCAGACGCCAGGGCGGCCGAAGACATACCCCAATTTAAAAAAATTTCCGTTAATGACCATGATTTTGAAAATGAACCGGCGCCGGTTGAACCGCGATTTAAAAAATTCGGCAAAAAAATTGAATTGCCGCTTGACATTTTAGTCAGCAAATCAAGCAAGCCCACCAGCGGCGACATCAGGTCCAATCAGGAAATTATCAAAAAGACCTTGTCTAATTTCGGCATTCCCGTAGAGATGGGCGAAGTCAATGTCGGCCCGACCGTCACCCAATACACCCTGCGGCCGGCCGATGGCGTGCGCTTGTCAAAAATTATCAACTTGAACAGCGATTTGGCCTTGGCCTTGGCGGCGCACCCAATCCGCATTGAAGCGCCCATACCGGGCAAGTCCTTGGTGGGCATTGAAATTCCAAACCAAGTGGCGGCCCGAGTCACGATGTTTGAAATGCTGACCAGCCAAGGGTTTAAGGAAAGAGTTGATAATTTATATTTAGCCCTGGGCAAAGACGTGAGCGGCAAGCCGTATTTTTCCCGCTTGGAAAGAATGCCGCATTTGCTGATTGCCGGCGCGACCGGTTCGGGCAAATCGGTTTGCATTAATTCTTTAATTATCAGTTTGCTTTATCAAAACAGCCCCGATGAATTGAAATTTATTTTAGTTGACCCTAAGCGGGTTGAACTGCCGATTTACAATAATATCCCCTATCTTTTGACCCCGGTTATTACCGATGTCAAAAAAACCATCAACGCCCTTAAATGGACGATTGTGGAAATGGAAAGGCGTTTTGAGCTTTTATCCCGCCGGGGCAAAAGGAATATTGAAATGTATAACCGCGATGGCGCGGACAAAATGCCTTATATTATTTTTATTATTGATGAGTTGGCTGATTTAATGAGCGCGGCCGGCGCCGATATTGAGGCCGGCATCGTCCGCTTGGCGCAGATGTCTCGAGCGGTCGGCATTCATCTGATCCTGGCGACGCAAAGGCCTTCAGTGGAAGTCGTTACCGGCTTGATCAAGGCCAATATTCCGGCGAGAACTGCCTTTTCCGTGGCTTCTTTAATTGATTCGCGCACTATTCTTGATTGTTCGGGCGCGGAAAAATTGGTCGGGCGCGGCGATATGCTTTTTGTAGGGCCGGGCGTGGCTAAGCCCAAACGTTTGCAGGGCGTATTTCTGTCAGACCGGGAAATTAGCAATATTATTAACTATATTAAACAGCAAGGCAGCGCGCAATATATTGACGGCGTTATTGATAGGCAAGCGGGCGGCTTTTCGCCGCAGGGCGGCGGTTATTATTCTACTGACGAGGGCGATTCACTGTTGGGCGAGGCCAAAGAAATTATTCGCCAAGCCGGCAAGGCCTCGGCGTCTTTACTGCAAAGGCGGCTTAAAATCGGCTATGCCCGCGCGGCCAGAATTTTGGATTTGCTTGAAGAGCAAGGAGTTATTGGCCCGGCGGATGGCGCCAAACCCAGAGAAGTATTCTTAGACCGGCTGGGCGAGGTTGATGATGTGGTGGCTTTCGCCGCCAAAGAATACGATTTGGAAGGCGAGCTGGCGCCTGCCTCGTCGGAAGACGGGCCAGAATCGCCCACGGTTTTCAAGCACGAGTCATTTGATAGTGAAAATTTGGACAATGAAGAAGATGAGGCAGTGGCCGAGATTGAGGAATTAGAGCCGGAGGCGCAGGAAGAGATTGAAGGGGCGGAAGAAGTATCGGAGGAAGATGATAACTCGGTTGATGATGAAGTAGATGAGATAGAAGAAAAAATTGAAGAAGTAGAACAAGAAGAAAAAGAGAGAGAAAAGTTCAAACAACGGTTTGACGAAGATGAGTGGACTTAAAAAAATCCAAAGCCCAAATGACAAATCAATGACCAATGACAAAATTTTTGAATTTAGAATTTTGACATTCATTTGACATTTTGATTTTGACACTTGTCATTAAATTTATTTTGTTTTATGCTTTTTACCATTCAGAAAATAATTAAAGCTAAAAATTTGGGCGAAAAATTAATTGAAGCGCGAAGCGATATGGGCGTGGGCTTAGAAAAGGCGGCTAAGGATTTGAATATCGCTTTTAAATATTTGGAGGCGCTGGAAAATAATAATTTGGCAGGTTTGCCGGGCCGACCATATTTGAAAAATTTTTTGAAGCTCTATTGCCAATATTTACGCTTAAATTTCGCTGATTGTTGGAATGATGCCAGACGGTTGGAAATTAAAGAACAAAAAAAATATAAAAATATCGAGGGCCGATATTTTTTAATGTGGCCGAAATTTATCAAGCGGGCGGTGAGCGGCTTGATTGTGGCGGCGATTTTAATTTTTTTGGCCTTGAGTTTAGAAAAAATTTTTGCGCCGCCCCCGCTTAAAATTATCCGGCCCCAAGACGGCTTGATCACCAAAACCAGGCAGATAGAAATCATCGGCCAATCGCAGAAAGAGGTGGAAATCATTATTAATAACAATAATGTTTTCGTGGACAACGAGGGCGGGTTCCAGACCACCTTGGACTTGCAAAATGGCCTGAATTTAATTAAGATAACCGCAAAGAAGCGCTATGGGCAGGCAAAGGAGGTGGATTTGAGGGTGCTGTTGAGCGAATAGAGTGGTTAATTTTATAATTTTATTAATAATTAATCTAAGATATGGTACAGAAGAAAGGGGAAGATGGGGGAATGAGCGAAAAATTACAAGCCGTGGAAACGGCCATCAGCCAGATTAAGGAAAGATTCGGCGACGGTTCCATTATGAGATTTGGCGAGACCAAAGCCATGCAGGTAGACGCGGTTTCCACTGGTTGCTTGTCTTTGGATTTGGCTCTTGGCGTGGGCGGCGCGCCAAGAGGAAGAATTATGGAAATTTTTGGACCGGAAGCGTCCGGTAAAACCACTTTAGCTCAACATATTGTCGCTGAAGTGCAGAAGTTGGGCGGGGTGGCGGCTTTTGTTGACGCGGAACACGCCCTGGACCCGGATTACGCGGTAAAAATCGGCGTCAACATTAAGGAACTATTAATATCCCAGCCCGACACCGGCGAGCAGGCCTTGGAAATTGTGGAAACATTGGTAAGGTCAAACGCGGTGGATGTGGTCGTGGTTGATTCGGTGGCGGCTTTGGTGCCCCGGGCGGAAATTGAGGGCGATATGGGCGATTCTCATATGGGACTGCAAGCCCGACTAATGAGCCAGGCCTTAAGGAAATTAACGGCGGCCATTTCCAAGAGCAAAACGGTTTTAATTTTTATCAATCAGACCAGAATGAAAATCGGCGTTTTTTTCGGCAATCCGGAAACGACCACGGGCGGCATGGCTTTAAAATTTTATTCTTCGGTCAGGATTGAGGTCAGGCGCGCGGCGCAAATCAAGCAAGGCGACAAAAATATCGGCAATCGGGTCAAGGTAAAAATCGTCAAAAATAAAGTCGCCCCGCCGTTTCAGACCTGCGAGTTTGATATTATGTATAACGAGGGCATTTCCATTTCCGGCGACGTTATTGATATTGGCGTGGAAAAAGGCGTCGTCAAAAAGTCCGGCAATTCGTATATGTTCGGGGAAGAAAAATTGGGCGTGGGACGGGAAAATGCCAAAAGATATTTAAGGGAAAACCCCAATTTAATAAAAGGCATTAAAAAACAGGTTTGGGAGCAGGTGGAAAAAAACGAAAAATTGGAGCAAGTGGAACAGGTGGAGTCCAGCTCGATGGAACCGGAACCCATTAAATAATAATAAAAATAGCTTTAGTTCCCCCCCCCCTCATTTTTTTTGCTATAATTATAATACCTTGGCGAACCTGCTCCATCGGTTAATAATTGAGCGATAAAAATATGAAAAAACCCGGGATTTATTGGAAAAGCCTGGGAAGGTGGTTTAAAAAATTGAAAAATTGGAAAACCAAAAATCGATTGGTAATTTTGTACCCGCGATTCGCGGTCTTGTTGCCCCAAAGATTATCCCTATTAATCTTAATTTTATTTTTCATCGCGGGCGGCGATTTTAATTTTTACCAAAAAAGCATACCCGCTTTTATTTTTAATCAGGCGCGGGCAGCGGGTGACGGAACCGTTTGGTATGTCAGGCCAGGCAGTGGTACCTATGGCAATAATACAGGGGCCTCATACGCTAATGCCTGGGATGGTTTCGCATCAATTGTCTGGGGTGGCACTGGTATTAACCAAGGAGAAACGCTCTATATCTGCGGGACGCATATATACGGCACCGATTTTAGCCCTAATCAGAACTCAATCAACGCTTCAGGCACAGAGGAAAATCCTATTGTCATCCGAGGCGACTGCCCAAATGATCAGGGTGTGATTATCGGGGCACGGAAATTGGCAGCAGGATCTTTTACAAATAATGGTGACGGAACGTTTAACACGACATTTGTTTTTCAGGCAGCTATTGGTATTCAAGGCGACCCATCAACGGAAAACGGAAAATTAATGTGGGTTGTAAACTCTAAAGCAGCGGTTGCGGCAAAGGATGGATCGTTATGGTTAGACACTACTCCTACTCCTGATGTTTTATGGGTCAATCCATACGGTGACACGATGGAAGATATTTACACGAACTATGCTGGCACTGCACTCGATTTAAATGGAAATGATTATATTACAATAAGAAATCTTAAACTTTATGCTGGTGCTGGAAATGATGGGGTACTAAGATTAGCTAAAAGTGACACTAGCGGTGCGAATAATATTAACATTCTTAATTCTGAAATTGGTTATGGAGTGTATACTGGAATCTATTCTGGATATAGTTCTGCAAGTTCAAATAATATTTTAATTGAGGACACAGTGATACATCGGAGCAAAAGCGGGACTTACATGATTGGTAATGGAGGATATCAGTATAGCAATTGGACATTTAGAAGAGTTGAAGTGTATTCTGGGGAGGATGTGAATAATATTTTCGGTGGCGGAGATAGGCAGGCTATTGGCGGGCAAAACTTAGGTAATCTGTTAATTGAAGATTCTTATATTCATGATTGGGCAGGAGAGGGAATTATTGATTATATGACTTATAGTGCTTCGAATCCAGCTCACGCTCACATCAACATGAATAATGTTACAATCAGACGTAATAGAATAATTAATCTTAATGATGCAAATGATCAAAACTATCATTATGGTATTGCGAAGCATGGTGATTCAGAAGTTGATTTTGCCGAGCGTTCTAAAAACTGGCAGATTTATGATAATATTTTTGCCAATCTCGGCGGGAATATGAGTCTCGGTGGTATGGGCGTAGATAAAAAGGGTGTAGGAGCTGCTCTTCGAACTAAGGGTGGAGCAGCAAGCGATGGAGATGTCGTGAAGTTTTATAATAATGTTGTCTATAATGCAAACTATGGTATTTGGATTTTGAATCAGGCCGGAGGGGCAGCTCAAGGGATTACATACACTGGGGGAGCTGGATTTAATGCGAAAAATAATATTTTTTCTAACCCTAAAGATGGAGGATATTATTTTTATGTTGGAACCATTACTGGCGGTCCAATTAGTGTGAGCAGCAATAATAATTTATTTTATCCTGAAGGAATTAATCGATTTGTATATAATGGAATTACTAAATCAAATCTTTCTGCTTGGCGTACGGTAAGTGGCCAAGATGCAAATAGTTTAATTGGAGATCCTCTTTTCGAGAATATTGTTAATCGTGATTTCAGATTGAAAACAGGAAGTCCGGCAATTAATGCTGGAATAGATGTGGGATTAACTACAGACTTTGCAGGAAATTCTATTGTTGGAAATCCAGATATTGGTGCCTATGAATACACAGGTACTCCCCCTCCCGTCGTCTGCACTCCCAGTTGGTCTTGCACCCCTTGGTCCACTTGTTCCGCCTCCAGCGCTCAAACCAGAACTTGCCTTGACACTAATGCTTGCGGTGTGACGACCGATAAACCCGCCGAAAGCCAGTCCTGCACTTATGTTCCGTCCACCTGTACCTCCTTTACTTATTCCAGCTGGTCAGCCTGCCAATCCAATAATACCCGGTCAAGAACCGTTCTTATGTCCTCCCCTTTGGGTTGCCTTGGCGGAAGTCCTATCTTGTCCCAATCATGTACTTACGCTCCGCCAGTTACCGGCTGCACCCCCTATTGGTCTTGCACCTCTTGGCCTACTTGTCCGGCCTCTGGCCTCCAGACTAGAACTTGCACTGATACCAAGGCCTGCAATGTCAACACCAATAAACCCATTGAGAGTCAATCTTGTACCTATACCGTTACCACCCCTACCCCTGCCCCCTCTTCTCCGCCTCCGGCCACCGCCCCAGCCATAACCACGCCGGCTATACCCGTAGTGACTTTACCCTCGGCCTTAGTCACTGGCAACCTCATTAAAACTATTGCCAATCCAGGTATCTACTATATCGGTTCTGATAGTAAAAGACATCTATTTTCCAATGAAGCCACTTATTGGACTTGGTACAGCGGTAAATGGTCGGACCAGGGCGTTAAGACCGTTTCCCAGAACGTATTTGATTTATTAATTTCTAGCGCTAACATTACGGCCCGCCCCGGCGTTAACTTGATTAAATTCCAAAATAGCCCCCGGGTCTATGTGGTCACCCCCAACTCAATTTTAAAAGAAATTGTCACCAGTTTGGGCGATGACAGCGTGGCCAAAAAATTTTTTGGCAATGATTACGCCAAAAGAGTGATTATTATCCAAGACGCTTTTGAGGCCAATTACACTAAAGTCGACCCCCTTGATGTTAATGCCAAACTACCAGACGGTTCCCTGATTAAATACTCTGATTCCTCAACCGTCTACTATATCAATGGCGGCAAGCGGCAACAATTAAGCGGCACAGCCTTAACCGCCAACAACTTCAAGAGTGATGCCGTCATTACCGTTCCCGCTAGTATGGCCTATCCCGAGGGAGCCGCTATTAGTAGCATAATGCCTGAACTCTTAAAAGTTAATCAGTAAACACTAAATAAAAAATTAAATACACCAATAAAATATGAATTATTAAAAGACGGGATTATCTCCCGTCTTTATTAGTATAATTCGCATGCCATTCGTGTATTAGCATTGCCTATAATTTTATTTCTCCTGGCTCTTTTTTTTAAACCCGGCGCCAATCGGTATTAATCGGCCGATAATAATATTTTCCTTAAGGCCGGACAAATTATCTACCCGGCCGGTAATGGCGGCATTGATCAAAACGCGCGAGGTTTCTTGGAAAGAAGCCGCGGCCAGCCAGCTCTGGGTTGATAATGAGACCTTGGTGATGCCCAATAAAAGCTGGTCAACTTCCACCAATTTCTTGCCCGACTTTTTCAGTCCTTTGTTTAGAGCCGTAATTTCGGCGGCCTCGGCCACTTCGCCGGCCATCAATCCGCTGTCGCCTGCGTCTTTAATATACACCTTGGAAAACATCTGGCGGGCAATAACTTCAATATGCTTATCGTTGAGCTTCTGCCCCTGCGAAGAATAAATATGCTGGATTTCTTTCAAAACATATTTCTGGGTGAACTCCTTGCCCTTCAAACGGTATAATTGGTGCAAATCAATGCTGCCCTCGGTTAATTGGTCGCCGGCCTTAACCAGATCGCCGTCTTTAACTAAAATGGTCCGGGAAATCGGCATGATATATTCTTTAACCGCTAATTCATCGCCGATTAAAATAACGTGTTTTTTTTCTATTTTTATTTTACCCTCAACCGGGCTGGCAATTTGCCGGCCGCCGTCGGTAAACAACAGCTGGCCGACGCGGATCTGGCCACCATCTTTGACTTCAAATTTAATCTCCTTGACATTATCTATAAACGGGATTTTCTTTTCCACCTTATTTTGATAACTCACCTGTAAAATTCTTTCCTTGGAAGAGATGGTTAAAATGGTCTTGCCTTCGGGCGTCATAA
>Ga0265296_1004385_pt1 | contig 12296 bp, 14 predicted proteins | sample MunlanPumphouse1_FD_189073 | JGI IMG/M metagenome (GOLD analysis project Ga0265296, IMG submission 189073) | Groundwater microbial communities from a municipal landfill in Southern Ontario, Canada - Pumphouse #1 | ecosystem: Environmental > Aquatic > Deep subsurface > Groundwater | place... | reverse complement strand
TTAGAATATTGAAACCGGGTGGACGTTTGATTATTACAATGGATATCGGAATTGAATTACCTCTTACCAATCCCTTGGACATTATTAAATATAGCGGACTAACCATTTGCGGCTCTTTCAATTATCTTTGGACGAAAGAAAGGTTTTTAAAAATGGGCAATTCTGCATCAGATGTTTTTGGATTAATACTTGAAAAAAATAATCAGAATATTTTTGCTGATTATGAAAAACAAAAACAAATACCACAGAGTTTTGCCAATCGCAATTTTGTTCCTCCTATCACAGATTCAAAACAAATTCAGATAGGAAATGATTTAAGAAGAAGCAATGGAGCGCTGAGGGTAATTACAAAACTCATTTTAGGAAAGTACAAGCGTTGAGAATATGTTTAAATTTCATATTTTAAAATTTGTATTTTATGATATATTTCAAGAAAATCAATTTGTTTACCCCAAACCCTAAAGGGTGCAAATTGATTTTCAACACACCCTTTAGGGTAGGGGTAGATGTTGAAAATCAATACCCTATAAAATATTTTGCTAAAATTTAAACAGTTTCTAAGAGTATGATAAGAGCAGCAATAAATTGGCGAATCAATTTTCTTCATCAGCAATATTTGAAACTATGCTGGGACGTAAAGCGACTTCTTGATTTTTCAAAAAAAGAAAAAATAAACAGTATCTCTGTAATTGTTGTAGGAAGAAATGATAATTACGGTGGTGATTTTTCTTTGCGCCTGCAAACAACACTTGATTGGAATTTAAAACATCTGCCAAATCCGGAATTGATTTATGTTGAATGGAATCAAATTAAAGAAAGACCAAGTAATTGTAATTGGATTGCTGAAAGATATCCCAATGCAAAATGTTATATAGTGCCTGATGAAATTCACCGTAATATTGCTGCCAATCCAGATAAAATACCTGTGATGGAGTACTTTGCAAAAAATTTTGGAATACGAAAAGCAAGTAACGATTGGATTTTACTTATCAATGCTGACTGTTTCATCGGATATGATGTGATAACAAAAATTAACAAATTAAATCCTTACACCATTTACGGAACACATTATATAAGCATCAAATGGGACGGAAAACCAATTTCAGATTATCACCTGCAAAACAAAAATCTTATTACAATTGCTTTTTCTGCTGACAAAACAATGAGTTCTGTGGTCGGAAATTTTATTTTTACTCACAAAAGAAACTGGATGAAAGCAACCGGATATGATGAACGACTCAATGACACAAGAGCAGGAGTTGATACAAACGGACTTTATCAACTGCTTCATTTTGGATTAAAGCCAATGGTTCTCGGTCATCATTTCCATTTAGACCATCCCGAATCCATTGTGAACACAGGCAATCCCACTCACGGAGATTCCTCAATAATTGATAAAAACCAAATAATCTCTTACAAAAATTCCGATGGATGGGGTTTAATAAATTATCCGTTAAAACAAATTTCAGAAAGAATATGGGAACTACAACCAATTTAGTGCTTGGCGGCTCCGGACTCATCGGAAAAGAATTGCAAAAGCAACTCCTTCAATCAGGAGAGCAAACGATTAACCTTGATATAAAGGAAGGAACCGACTTACGAACATTCTCTTTGGAAAAATATTCGGATATTGATTATGTTTGGTTTCTGGCATGGGATGTTGGAGGAGCAAAATACCTTTATAATACCGAACATCAAATAGAAATACTAAAAAATAATACTGGTATTTGTCGTAATGTGTTTCATTTTCTTGAAAAATATAAAATCCCTTTTGTATTTACTTCAAGCCAATTAGCGAATACTGATAATAGTTATGGTATTACAAAATTATTAGGCGAACTTTGGACGCAGCAATTATGTGGAAAAATTGTCCGATTCTGGAATGTATATGGCTGGGAAGCACCATCAGAAAAATCGCATGTAATACCTGATTTGATAACCCAGGCGCTGGTGAATAAAAAAATTGTATTGCTCACAAACGGTAATGAAGAACGTCAGTTTATTTATATTGAAGATTGCATCAGAAATTTAATTAAAATAAGGGAAAGTAATTTGAACCTTTTTCACTTGACGAACGGAGATTGGTTGCCTATAAAGAAAATTGCCGGTGTTATTGCAGACAAGCTAAACGTACCGTTAATTTTGGGCAATGAACAAGGATACTCCTATAAAGTAAACCCAGATGAAAGTTACAAATTGTTTGATTTTTTAATGCCAATTGATTCTGGTATTGAGATAATATTAAAGAAAGCAAAAGTTTATTTACAAAAACAAAAAATCAATGTTTAATCATGAATGAATTTTACAAGCAATCTTATCAAATTCATGAGAAGAGTTATGAGAAACTCAATGTAGATGAGCAAGTAAAATTGTATGCCAATTGGTTTAATAACGGTTCAGTTGATGTGTGGCGGCATTTAAGAATGTTAGATTTTTTAAATGTTTTTATTGAAGATTATCCTGAAGCAAAATGGATTACTGTTGGAGACGGAAGATTCGGAACCTCGGCAATTTATATTGAAAAAGCAGGCGGGAAAGCAATAGCAACAGATATTGATGTTTCATTGCTTCAGATTGCAAAAGAAAAAGGGTGGATAAAAGAATACCGCTACGAAAATGCCGAATCATTATCTTTTCCCGACAACGAATTTAATTATTCTTTTTGCAAAGAATCTTTCCATCATTTTCCGAGGGCATATCTTGCTTTGTATGAAATGTTGCGTGTTTCAAAAAAAGCAGCAATATTAGTTGAGCCGAATGACTGGATCCCTTCACCAATGCCCAGAAGAATACTTCAGTGGTTGAAAAACTCAATAAAATTATTACTTGGTATTCCTGTGCCGCACCCTGATACTGGAAATTTTGAACCTGTTGGTAATTATGTGTTTCCCGTTTCTAAACGAGAGATTCAGAAAATTGCATTGGGAATGGGGCTGCCTTGTGTGGCTTTTAAGGAGTTTAATGATGTTTACATTGAAGGAGTTGAACACGAGAAAGCCGATTCAACATCGCCCCTTTTCAAAAAAATAAAACGAAAATTATTTTTTATGGAATTATTGTATAAGATTGGGCTATCAGGAAAAAATCACATTATTGCTGTTGTATTTAAAGAAGTTCCAACACAGGAATTGCAAAATAAATTATCTAAAATTGGTTTCAAGATAATTAAATTGCCTGCAAACCCATATTTATCCGAACAATAAAATATATTTTCAAATAAAAAATCAATGTTTAAGCGATTGCGATACTTGCGCTGGTATTATTGGGGAAGATGGTGGATTAAAAACAGAATTCACCAAAAAGCCCGCAGAGGTGAAAAAATTAAAATCATTATTGGAAGTAGTAAAGATTTTCTTGAAAAAGACGGATGGATTTATACTAATTTGCCTCATTTTAACATTTTGAAAGAAAGTGATTGGAAGTATTTTTTTTCAAAAACCAGAATTAATAATCTCCTTGCAGAGCATGTATTGGAACATCTCACAGAGAAAGAAGTGGAAAAAGTTTTGAAACTATCTTTTCAGTATTTGAAAGCCGGAGGAGTTTTCAGAATTGCTGTTCCGGATGGATTGAATCCGGATCCTGATTATATTGATATGGTTAGCCCAACAGGAAAAATCGGGTCTTTTCACGGACATAAATTTCTTTGGAATTATCAAAGTTTAGAAAAGTTGGCGAATAACAATGGATGGAGCGCCATGTTTCTTGAGTATTATAATGAAGATGGAAATTTTATTTCCAATGATTTCACATTTGATAATGGACCAATAGAGAGAAGCAGTAAAAATAATTCTGCTAATAGCGAATTATCTTTAATTATTGATTGTTTAAAAAATTAATACAGATGGGTATTGCAATTAAAAATAGAAGTCAATTATATCTATCTATCACTGTAAATAGAACTCCCCCAAAAAACATTCAACCGAGTGATGAAATATTTTTTAAACATGAATATGAAAAAACATTCCCGCCTGTTTATCTCTATGAATTAAATAATGTAAATGTTTCTCCTGAAGGTATTGTATTTAGAAATTTTGAAGTTTTTGAACCTTGTTTGATTGATCCGACAAGAAAAAAAAATTACAATTGGAAATATATTTTTTCAAATAAATTGCAAAGAAAAAAAATAATCCTTCCCAAAAACGAAAAATACATTCTTGCTTTTGATGAATGGTCAAACGGATATTTTCACTGGATGTGCGATGTAATGCCAAGATTAATTGCCTTGGACAATGATTTGAATAATCTGAAAGATTATTATTTGCTGCTACCGGAAAATTACAATCAACCCTTTATTTATGATACGCTGAATATTTTTGATTTTAAAGGAATTTGTAAAATACCATCGGATTCATTTTGTTGTGTTAGAAATCTTGTAATGCCAACTCACATTGCGCCAACAGGAAATTATAACATTGAAGTTATGCATGAGTTGAAAAATAAATTGATTGACTTTTATTATAAGAATGATATTTCTCTTGGAGATAAAATTTATATAAGCCGTAAAAAAGCAGCATATAGATATATACTAAATGAAGAAGAGGTAATTGAAGAACTCAATCAGTGGGGTTTTAAGGTGGTGTATTTTGAAGATTATTCATTTCAGGAACAAGTATCAATTTGTAAAAACGCAAAGTATTTAATTGGGATTATTGGCGCAAATCTTATCAATATGATGTTCATGCCAATAGGTGGTAATGTTTTGCTTTTTAACAAAGCAAATAATACTGAGGATAATTGTTATTTTAGTTTGGCAAATGTATTCAGGCATTCGTTTCTTTACCAGTTTTGCGAATATAAAGACACAAAGCCTGGTGCTTACTGGAATTTAATCGTAGATATAAAACTTCTGAGAAAAAATCTTGATGTTATGTTTAATAATTAAATTATTATTTCAAATGAAATTCGACAAAAAAATTAAGAATATTCTTATTACCGGAGGTGCCGGTTTTATCGGTTCAAACCTTGCAAGGATATTAACACAAGAATATAATTTTAAGGTAACAATATTTGATGATTTTTTCACAGGCAGCGAAGAAAACATTCGTGGCTTAAGTGCAGAAGTAATAAAAGCATCTGTGCTGGACGAAACTGCATTAAAAAAACATGTTAACAATAAAGACATCGTATTTCATTTGGCAGCAAGAAATATTATCGCATCCATAAAAAATCCTTTGGATGATATGAACACAAATATTAGAGGAACATATAATGTTCTTACCGAATGCAAAATTGCTAATGTTAAAAAAACTGTTTATGCGTCCACTTCTTCCATTTATGGAAATTCAAAACAAATTCCCATTAATGAAGACGAAACCCCGAACTTTTTAAATTTTTATTCTGTAAGCAAATATGCAGGCGAAGGATATACTAAAATATTTTATGAACAATATGATTTGCCTGTATGCATTGTCAGATATTCTAATGTTTATGGCACTAATCAATCCGCGTCAAATCCATATTGTGGTGTAGTAGGGAAATTTATCAATTTGGCATTGCAAAATAAGCCGCTCGAAATTCACGGTGACGGGGAGCAAACAAGGGATTATACATTTGTAGATGATGCCTGCCGGGCCACTATCCATGCTGCACTTGATCCAAAATCAATAGGTGATGTTTTTAATATTGGAACAGGCACTGAAACATCCGTTAATCTTTTATCAAGCACCATTATTAAATTGTCAAACAGCAACTCTAAAATAGTTCATATTGACAAAAGAGAAATAGACAATATTAGAAGGCGAGTATTAAATATTGAAAAAATAAGATATAAGTTAAAATTCTTCCCTGTGTACACATTGAACGAGGGTATTCAAAAAACGATTAACTGGTATAGCAATCATCGTCATAAAAAATAAATTGACAAGCAAAATCTCCATCATCACGCCATCTTTTAATCAAGGTCAATTTCTTGAAGAGACTATATTATCAGTAATAAATCAGCGTGATATTGATCTTGAATATTTTATTATTGATGGTGGTAGCACAGATAATACTATTGAAATTATTAAGAAGTATGAACATAAATTAAATTTTTGGGTAAGTGAACAGGATAAAGGTCAGAGTGAAGCTATAAATAAAGGTTTAATACGTGCAACGGGCAATATTGTAGCCTGGCTCAACAGCGATGATTTGTACGTGCCCGATACCTTACGTTTTGTTTCCGACTTTTTTGAAAAGAATCCCGATATAGATTTGCTCTACGGTGATGTTATCAATTTCTACGATAACGGAAAAGCAGAAACATTTCGCCCCCCCGAATTCAATCCGGTTTCTTTTCTCAAACGTGTTAATATTCACCAACCATCAGTTTTCTGGAGGCGTAGTATTTTAAAACAAACCGGACTACTCGATGAATCATTACACTATCTTATGGATTATGATCTTTGGGTTAGAATTTTCTTTTCTTTTAAAACCCAAAAAGTCAATAAAGCTCTTAGTAAATTCCGCATTCATTCCGGTTCAAAAACAAACGACAATCCACCCGGGGTGTACATGGAATTCAGAAAAATCTTTTCGCGTTTTATTTATTCTCTTAACAGACCCGATTTAATTGAACTTTTAAAATCCGTTGGGTTGGATGAAAATAAGGAAAAGAGAATTTTTAATTTTATTCCATCTATTTCAGAAAGTGTGTTATCAAAGATTATGAATAACTATATTTTTAACTGCGCCATACAGGAATATACCTTCGGAAGTAAATCACGTGCAAATAATTTGCTTATAAAATCTTTGAAATTTTCACGCCTTCATTCTTTTTTGTACTTTTACTTTAAAAACAACCTAAGGTAGTGTTATGTTAAACTTATTTCTACGCACTAAGATTGCTTCACCCTCCTTCGCCGGCTCTACCTAACGGTAGTCAGGTTCGCAATGACGTCATTGCGAGGAGTTCGCCGCGGCGAACGACGAAGCAATCTATACGACATTTAATTGTTAACTTAACAGTAGAACGATGATACAACATCCCAGAAAAAAAAAGCGAAAATTGCTTTTGTCTTTTATATACAGAAGCAGTAAACTGTTTTTTTTCCTGTCTGTCAAAACTCGACTTCGCCTGTTTTCTGATCTGGAGTGGATTTTTGAACGCCTGGCTCTTGAGGAAAGTAACAAATACTATAAGAAAACCCACCCACATCCCTCTTCAATTGTTGAATTTGTCAAACCCTATTTGAAACCTGATTTTAGTATTTGTGATATAGGATGTAAATACGGTTTGATTTCTGCCATGCTTGCGCAACAGGTTAAAAAAGTTGTTGCTGTTGATTCTGATCCCAATGCCATATCGATTGCCCAAAAATTATATCATGGAAATAATCTGCAATTTATTTGTTCGGAGGGTACAGAATATCTGAAATCGAATTCCGGTAAATTTGATATGATCGTTTTGTCGCACATACTCGAACATATAGATAACCCTGTGGAATTTCTGCAAAAAAATATTCCATGCACTAATTTAATTTTTATCGAAGTTCCTGATATTGAAAAAAGTTTTCTGAATCAGTACCGGCTTGATACAGGCAGCAGCCTGACATACTCTGATCAGGATCATATCTTTGAATTTGACCGTGTTTATTTGATGAACTTGTTCGGGGAATTACATCTTGAAATCGCCAATTCAGAATACAAATACGGCGTTCAAAGATATCTGTTAAAGACAAATACTCACTGACTTTACCCATGTTGTCCGAAGATAAAATAATTAATATCTCAGAATCTGAAACAATTTTTTCGGTAGTTATCCCTGTTTATAACAGGCAAGACCTCATTTCTTATTCTATCGAATCGGTCTTGAAGCAAACTTTTACCGATTTCGAGCTTATAATTGTAGATGATGGAAGTACGGATAACACACCTGCCGTTGTAAATTCATTCACTGATCCCCGAATTGTGTACTTTCGGAAAGAAAACGGGGAAAGAGGTGCTGCAAGAAATTTCGGATTCAGAAAAGCAAAAGGAAAACTGGTAGTATTCCTTGATTCTGATGATTTAATGAAACCGGATCATTTATCAAACTTGTATAACTGCTCGCAAAAATTTAAATATGTTTCCATCTTTTCGACAAGGTATGATATCATCAAAAATGAAAAAATTCTGCCCGGCTACCTGGGTAAGTATCACAGCGGTTTATATGATCATAAAACTTTCCTGAAGGGAGACTGGCTGGCTTGTAATCTTTGCCTCAGACGGAACAACCCGAAATTGATTTTGTTTAACGAAGACCGTTCTCTTGCCATAATGGAGGATTGGATTTTCATGCTTCAGAATCTGACAATTGACAGATTGTATTATAATGACAAGGCAACGGTGAGTCTTCGCGATCATTCCGAACGGTCTATGAACATGAAAAGTTCAGAGATAATACCTAAAAAAATAAAAGCCGCCGAGTGGATTGAAAAAAATGTTTTTCTGTCGGATAAAGACCTGAAAACCTTATGGGCTTATTCATTCTTTTTCTGCGCCATCCATTTATATATTGAAAACATGCAGATGAAATCTTTTCAATATCTTTTCAGAGCTATTAGGAAAAAAGGATTGAAAAAAGATTTTATTATCCTTTTTCTGAAGAACATTTTAGGCTATAAAGTTACAGCTAGTCTTATCCGTGTCATAAAAAATAATTTGTTTGCTTCTATGTTGTTAAGTAAAAGTAGAAGGAAATGGATGAAATAAAATTCTCAGTTATAATTCCTACATATAATAGAGCTGATTTTATTGGTAATGCAATAAACTCTGTTCTTAATCAAATATATTCTCAACTCGAGCTTATAGTTGTTGATGATGGAAGTACGGATAATTCAAAAGAGGTAATTAATAAAATTCTGAAACAAGATTCAAGGGTTAAGCTAATAACATTAGAGAAAAATTACGGGCGATGTATCGCTAGAAACAAAGGCATAAAAACTGCTTCTGCCGATTGGATTTGTTTTTTAGATTCGGATGATTTTTATTATGACAATCATTTGCAGACATTTGCTGATTTAATTATAAAGTTTCCTGACCAGTACGCATTTGCAACTTCACAAATTCATAAAGGAATTGTCGGAGATGCATTTCTATCAGGCAGTAAATCAGTATATAATTTTATTAAACTTGAAGATAATATAAAATGTAACCCTTTGTCGGTAAATCAACTTTGTTATAACTATGAAAAGAATAAAGTGTTATTTCCTGATGAAAATATACCCATTTCTGAAGACTGGATTTTTATGAGGCAGCTTACGCTTAAATCTCCTATTCTGAAAGTAAATATTGTTACGAATGAAATAAATGAGCATGCTGATCGTACTGTCAATGTGTCTCCGATAACAGAACTAGCAAGATGGAATTATTACGGCGCAGTATATTTTATAAAGAACAACATCGTAGAAAAAAAAATAAAATCATTAATTCTGTCGCATACACTTCTTCTCTGTACTAATATGCTTTTATCATCAAAAATGAAAAGGGAATCCTTAAAATATTTATTTAAAGCATTACATTTTACCTGTAGTTTTTGGAATATACTTTTATTTAAAGCTATTATAAAGTATTTAAAGCCTTAATTTATGTGCGGCATAACCGGTTATTATTCTCAAACTGATTTTTTTAACAGGAGCGACCTGGAATTGATGACCAACCTGCTCATTCACCGGGGCCCTGATGCTTTTGGTTATTTCTCAGATGATACGGTCGGCCTTGGAAGCAGAAGGCTAAGCATTCTCGATTTGTCAGAAAATGCAAACCAGCCGATGTTTTTGCAAAACGAAAGGTATATTCTTGTTTATAATGGAGAAGTTTATAATTATCGTGAAATTGCCAATGAACTTAAAATAAAATCAGCGAGTTTTTTTCTGATTTCAGGATTCATTTCGCCATAATGTGTTATACATAAAATGGGATAAAATTTATGCTGAGCATGCCGAAGTACCATACATTTTTTTAAGTCCCAAACCTGTGGTGAGCAAAGCCGAACCATTCCAAATTTCAAGCCCCAAACCCGCCTACCGGCAGGCAGGTTCAAAGGGGACTTGTAGCGTAGGTCTTGGTTCTTGAAGCTTGGGACTTGGGGTTTGGGGCTTTTAAAGAATGTACAAACTTGCCTGACGGCAGTCAGGTTTACCCCGTGCAAAGTATAATTAAATGGTAATGCTTTCATTGCTCTTCCTTTTTATTCTTACGTATCAGGTAATAAGTGTTAATCAGGGCAACAAGAAAGAAGGGTATGGCAAGAATTTTATACCGGACCAGGGCGCCAAAATTTGCAGTAGCAAGGCCTACGAAGAATGCAAATATAATGGAGAATACAAGTGAAAATATAATCAGTGGTTCATTTATAATTACTTTGTAAACTGATTTTATACCTATTCTGAAAATAATATATAGTGTGAAAATGAGGAGAATGAAATTTTCCAGTCCTGAGAACAGCATAACAATATTGCGGGTTTCCCAGATGAATGGACGGAATAAACCTGCAATGATTGCTTTTGGCGCTTTGGATAAAATTCCGGTGATACTTGCATCAAATTTCCCAATATCATAATAATTCGCGCCGTATTGCTCTCCTCTTATCAGATCCTGTTGTACCAACTGGGCGTGTTTTAACATTGTTTCCGTAGTACCGTAAACCCCTAAAGAAGACTGAAAGAGCCCCAGTATTAAAAATCCCATGATTATACCAATACTAAGCAATACAGGAGCCGCCATTAAACGGAGCGCTTTGTTTCTGATATTTTTTATATATAAAAAACCAACCCACATTAAGGCTGCCGGTATAAGTGCAACAAAAATGTATGGTTTGAGCGTAACAAGAATATATGAATTCAGAATAAGCATGATTAAGTTCATCAGGAATTTCTTCCTTTCAATAAAGCAGTAATATATATTTGTTACCAGCCATAAGGATGCTGCCAAAGTGAATGAGTCTTTCATTATACCGCCACCCCAGAAAAGTACAGAAGGAACAAATAAAATACATATCGCATTCCATTTTATATTCCCGGGATAAAATTTGCAAACAAGCAAATAAAATTTCCATATACCTCTGTAGAAAAAAACATTTATTAACAACAGACAAGGTAACCATAAATTAAACCCCAATGTCATAAAGAAAGAACTGAACCTGACTACACCGAAGGAATCCGCATTTCCAAAATAAAAAGTCCACATGGGATATGTTGTATAAGCATTAAAACATGACCAATTTTCAATTGTCCTGTGATCAAATAAAATAATTGAAAATGCAGCCTTTGGGTTAATTATTAAAAGCCTGCCGAGTGCGCGGGTACTCCAGAAATAATTGATGGAATCCCCCCCCTTATAATAAAATAAGTAAATTAAAGTAAAAATAAGCCCGAATAATACTTTAACATAAAAACCAGTCAAAAAATATTTATAAGCAGGATTTAGCTTTTCATTCTTGTTTTTAATAAAGTAGAGAACCAACCCGATAATAAGAAGATAAGCAAAAAAAACTACAAAATCGAACGGAGTAATATAATCTGCAAGATCCTTAGAAAAATTCGAGCCGGAAACTGTAAATAACGTAATCAAAATATATTTTTTTTAATTTGTTTGAACAAAAGTAAGGAAACAAGTGAATATTATAAGGGCGCCTCTAAAAACTTCATCGTCATTGCGAACCATGAGGAACGAAATGGGAAGCAATCTTATGTAGTGTGCTTCAATGTTGAGATTGCTTCGGTCGTTCCGATAGCTATCGGAACTCCCTCGCAATGACGTTCTAATTGAGTTTTTAGAGATTCCTACAATTGTTTTTCCAATATATATCACCGTTTATACTGAAAGAAATTTCTGTAAAATAATTGCCTGCCACAACCTGTTATAAAGATAGTTGCGATCATTGAAAAAAAAATCATTTTTAAGTTTTTCAATACATCTGTAATTAAAAATTCCGGTCGTTTTTACTTTTTCTTCCGAAAGAAAATCATCAATGAGATATTTCAAATCATTTTTCAACCACTTCTGCAATGGAATGGCAAAGCCCCATTTAGGTCTGTCAAAATATGTTGAAGGAATATAATTGTATAATACTTTTTTAAGCAAATACTTTGATATTCCATTTCTGTATCTTAAATCAGGAGATAAATTGTAAGCAAATTCAACAATTCTGTAATCTAATAACGGAACTCTTGTTTCAAGCGAATAATGCATGCTTGCCCTGTCAACCTTCACAAGCAAATCGTCTTTAAGATAATAATTCAAATCAAAGAGTGATTGCAGTTCTGCAGGGTTCAATTTACGCGGAAGATTTGTGTAACTTTCTTTCAGTAAAATTTCCCTGTAGAAATCGGGAA
>Ga0265296_1004384_pt1 | contig 12297 bp, 9 predicted proteins | sample MunlanPumphouse1_FD_189073 | JGI IMG/M metagenome (GOLD analysis project Ga0265296, IMG submission 189073) | Groundwater microbial communities from a municipal landfill in Southern Ontario, Canada - Pumphouse #1 | ecosystem: Environmental > Aquatic > Deep subsurface > Groundwater | place: Canada... | reverse complement strand
TTAATAAGCGTAAGTAAGCTAAACAAAGCAAGAATTATAACTTGTGACTATAACCTGGAGAAAAAAGCAAGTATTTCGGGAATTACCGCAATAAACGTAAATACGCTTGCAAATGTGTTAAAAATTACTGCTGTTCCCGGTGAATCTTTGCATATAAGCGTACAGCATATAGGAAAAGATGTTACTCAGGGAGTAGGGTATTTGGATGATGGAACAATGATTGTAGTTGAAAATGCTAATTTTGATGTAGGCAGGGCAATTGATGTAATCGTGTCCCGTGTAATTCAGACAACTGCAGGAAGAATCCTCTTTGCGAAAAAAATATAGATATTTGATGATAGACAGTAGATACTAGAAGCTAGATTTTGAAGCTGGAAAATGTGAAGCTTGATCTATCTTCTAAATTCTAACCTCAAGATCCAACATCCAGCTTCTATTGTCCACTCTCAAATTTTATTCAACTAAAAAGGAGATACGATTATTTGCCCCGTACAAAGTTTGTTCCTAAGTTCTAAAGAGATGGGAATACCTGCCCAATATTCCCACCCCATCACAACTTACAAGCAAAAGCAGACTTTGTATTGGGCCTGCCTTCCCGTTACAATAATCGTATCTCCGTCTTAAGTCGCGATCAAAATTTTTCCTAAAAATATCAAACTATATCAAGAAAAACTTCAACTTTTAGCTTCGTCATTTTTCCTTGACATTCCTCTTATTCTTTGATATTAAAAACAGAAGGCAATTAGTTTTATTTCCTGCCTGAAGGACTAACTGCCCTTTTTCCAAGAGCATTGCTTATCGTACAAGAGCTTATTAATTCAAGTAACGAAAGCGATGCTCTTTTTTATATCGCGTCAAACGCGATTTACAAAAATGCTACCGGGACACTAATCCCTTTTTCCAGCAGTTTTTTAAACTGCTCGCGACCCTGTTTTACCAAGATCTCCTGCTTAGCATCAATAAGTGTTTTTTTGGCTTTACTTGCACCTCTATAAAATTGAAACCTCATACCTAATCGGATTCTATCACACCCTGTCAAGTCTGTCAAACCTATAGCAAAAAAACAGCAAAAAATAGCACACCCTGTAGTAATTAGTGGTGAATTTAGGTTGATATAACAAGCTTTTCATTTAGGTATCAATAGATGTGGATAAGTTGGGGAGAGAATTAATTTCAAATATGCAAATGCTAAATATGAAAATTAACCTAATTACTCTAATTAACCTAATTTCTAAAAAAGCACCAATTTCTAAATTGGGGTTTGGGATTTCTTTAGGTCAATTAGAAATTAGAATAATTAGAAATTTTATACTATCATTCTTGCTTATTGGGTTATTTTCTGGCTAGGCGGGTTTAATTATTGTGGAGAAGAACGTTCTTAATGGAGGCTGGAAATCGTAGAGAGAAGTAGAGCGAAGCCAAAGTTTAACAAGCGAAATTACGTTTCGCTTAAGATCCGAAAGATAAATTTTTGGGTCGTTTCTGTGGAAGTGTAAAAAGTCTTCCATATTGGCAAATTTTCCAAAAGGTAAAAGCTTCATAAAAATGTCGCTATAGATAAAAGGATGTGAGTTTGTATTAAATTTTAAAACGTCTTTTGGGAGAATCAATTTGTTTATTAAAACGGTTTCAAATTGCATTGATATTCCGTGAAGCGGGTTTTGTGCAATAAGATCGTGGTAAGAGGGAAAATCGCTTTTGCCGATTTTTTTGTCGTGGTCATTAATAAAGGTGCATTGCGAACCTACGGCAACAATTCCCGGGTTTTGAATTAAGAATTTATATTGCTTCTTGAGCCTATTTGAGGAAGAAATGTCGTTTGTGTCCATAAAGGCAATATAGCTTCCTTTAGACTTTTTTAAAAGCCTGTTCAAGGTAATGGCAATTCCGTATCTTTTTACGTTTTTATAAACCCTTACTCTTTTATCGGTTTTTTTGAACCGGTTAAGAACCTTGTAGGATTTGTCCGAAGACTTGTCGTCTATAGCCACGATTTCGATGTTTTTATAGGTTTGATTTATAAGACTGTTTAAGCAGTCCGAAAGGTACTTTTCGGAGTTGTGGACAGGCAATAAAATAGAAATCAACGGTTTTGGATTATTCATAAAGCGCCAAATAGGGGTTTCTATGGATTAATGTTGGACAGTCATTTTTATTAGTAATTATTCTACCATTTTTAGGCGCTTTGTGTCAACTTTTAGTACAAAATTATTTATTTACGTTATAGCTAAATTTCGGATTAAATATGCTTCGCAAAGCAAGATTTACCTTGAATCTAATTAAATATAATACATGCTCAAATCCGGTTCTGAAAAGATTTTGCTTACTCAAGTCAAAAACCCTGTCTTGATACGAAATTTGATGTTCTGCAAACTTACAAGCGGGGGACAAAATAGCTTTTAATTTAATTTCTAAAGATAAATTCCAGCCACCCTCACTTAAGTTTAAATCGCTTAAAACATACTTTTTAAAAACCCACATTCCGCTTAAGGAATCCTTAATTTTATATCCATAAAGAAACCAAGTTAGTAAATTCAGTATTTTAACTCCAAAGGCTCGCAGTGAAGACATTTTTTTGGGTTTTCTAAACGGCAGGCGATTGCAGGAAATAAAATCCAAATTCTTTTTCAAAAGGTAATTTACCATTCTTTCTATCTCTTTAACAGGATAAGAGTCATCTCCGTCCATACAGACGATTATGTTTCCTTTAGCTTCCAGAATTCCTTTTTGGATAGCAAAACCATAACCGATGCCGTTTTTGTCTGTTTTGTTTTCGGAAAAAATCTTCGCGCCAAATTTACGGGCAACAGTTTTAGTTTGATCGTTGGAGTTATTATCAACTACAATAATTTCATCAATCTTTTTGGGAAGCTTTTTTAAGACTGTTTGAAGAGCCCTTGCTTCGTTTTTGCAAGGCATTATTAGAGAAATAGAGTGATTTTTAATCATAATATTATAGGATTGATTATTTAGCCTAATTTTGCTACAATTATAGCATACTATAAATCGTTTTGCAATCTATGAAGAGAATATCTTTTTTAAGTAAAAACGTATTTAAATTACTACTGCTATTAATAATAGGATTGGGTTCCTTAGCGGTTGTTTTTTTAAAAACGCCTGTGAATAGTTTTTATGCCGCGGGAAACAAAGTGGAGACTTCGGGTTTTGCAATAAACATCTATGATAAATCTGCAAACGTACTTTTTTCGGTCTCGCCGTTAAACGATTATTATTACCAAGGGCCAATAAAAGATCATTTGGAGAATAAATTAGTAAATAGCAATAGCGGTAATTTAATACAGCAAGCTATTCTGAATTTTCAGGCTCTAATTTTAAACAAAAAAAGCCTTGTTTGGAATACGGAGGGGAATAATGGAGGCGGAAAGGTTATAGTAAATTACACGGTAAACTCTTTCCCCGGAAAGGTAGAGATTGTAAGGAAAATTGAATTTGCGAGAATTCAGGCAGACAGCATAAGCGAGTCAATTACGATTTGCCGGAATTGTTTGGTAGCAGACGATAAAAAAAGAGCCTATTTTAACGGATTTTCAATAACACAGCAAAAAATAGATTCCGCGTTAAGATTGAACCTGATTCCGGTGGCCTTGGGCGAAAACCAATCGTTTCCCTTAGACGTTTCAAAGATTTTAATCTTAAATGCAAACGGCAAAATTCAAATAGAAATTCCTATCTCAAAAACCCAGGTGTTTTTGCAGGATAATTGGAATTTACTTGAGATTAAATCTGCTGTTAAAAAGGACAGTAAAATACAATTAAAACAGGATATTTATATTCAAAACTAATATGATAATTGATTTTTTTGCCGGTTTATCTTTTTACGTTATTCCTTATTTAACCGGTAGGTTTTTTACAAAAAAAATTTTTCAAGCTTGGATTTTGGGTGCTTTTTTATGGTTTATAGCATATTTTTTAATAGCAGGTATTGCAGAAATACTAAAATTAAATAACTTTAGCCAAATTATCCGCTATCTTGCAATAGGAGTAAGCACTTTATCATTTATTAATATTCTTGTTTCGGCAATCCGTGAAAAACCAAAGTTAAATATAAAAGACATTCAGGTAGGCGGGTTTTTGCTTGTCTTTACTTTTTTAATTTATTTTCTAATCTGGAAAAGAAATACTCCGTATCCTCTGCAGCTTAACTGGGACATATACGAACACATAACCTTAGCCAACTTAATTACCCAAGGCAAACTTTCATTTTTTACCTCTCTAATTTCCGACACGTTTACTTTTAACAGTTATTCTCCCATATTTGAAATATTGCTGTCTTTGCCCAAAATTGTCTTTCAAAAAAGCCTTTTGGGTGTTTATTGGTGGCTTGAGTACTGGAATTATTTTTTAACTGCCGTGGCATCATTTATTCTTGCCAAAAAACTATTTAATGACAGATGGCTTGCTACAGTGTCTGCGGTCTTATCCGCGCTTGTTTTTGAATCAGTAATGGTATATTCGGGGTTTTTTCTAATTCCCCAAACCTTGGTTGCGCTTATGACAATTTTTGTTATCCGGGAAATCAAAGAGTACAAAGTAATTTTTCTAGGCATAGCGGCATTGGTTATTTTATTAATGCATTACGTTGTGGGAATATTATGCGTAGCGGTTTTGGCACTCTTTTATTTAGCTTCGCGTTTCCCGCTATCTTTGAGGTTTTTAAATATAGGCATACTTATCGCAACGCTAACCACGTTTATCTTAATCGGCTTGAATTTTATGGGCAAATGGCAGGTTCTCGCAATAGAGGAAGCCGCGCATTTTAACTTTCCAATTCTAGAAAAGGCCGGGTTTATTCTTGATTGGTACGGAATAATGTTATTTGTATTTGGATTAATTGGATACGTAAAATTTGTTAAAAACGGAAGTTATTCGCAAAAACTTATCTTAGCGTTGGCAATTCTTATTTTAGGTATAGCTTTTTCTCCTTTTTCCTACTTTTTAAAGTTTTATGTGCTCGGACATTATTTTGTTAACCTTATAATTGTTGCCGGAATCGGAGTATTGCTTACTAATTTATCACCGGTGTTCAAAACTTTTGGAATTGCTTGGTTGACTCTTGTTATGGTAATGACTTTTTATGTAAACCAATTAGTTTATAAAGGACCGCTGCATTTTAAAACTTATGAAACACAAATATCAAAAGGAGAAATCGAAGCTGGAAATTGGCTTTCTTCTTATAATAAGAAGGGGAACACTTTTTTAATAAGCGACCCAAGCCTGCAGTATGTTTTAGAGGCGATATCCGAAGTTAATACCCAGGGAGGGGCTTATATGGACTTACAAACAAGAAAAACGCTCAAATCTGTCAATGGTTCGTATGATCCTGTATTTGTAAAAGATAAATTGTTAAGTATTCAGGATTTATTGCCCAGTGATCAAAAGCCGGATAGAAAAGTGCTGTTTGCGGTAGGAGGCAGGTATTTTGCCTGGCAAAGGCTGCCGGCGAATCAAAAAGAAAGCTCTTTTTACAATATTTGGTCGCCAAAAACTATGACGGAAAACGACAAAACCTATGTCGATTTTCTTGCAAACAGCAAGCAGTTTAAAGCGGTTTATAGAAACGACGAAATAGTTATTTTTGAAGTTTTATGAAAAAGATTTTAGTAATAACTCCATTTTTTTACCCACATATCGGCGGAAGCGAGCGGTATATGGAGGGCTTGTATGTTTTTCTAAAACAAAAACATCCGGAAATTTCCGTTGACATTTTTTGTTATAACACGGATAAAACTAAGGAAAAAGAACTGTATAAAGGTTTAAATATATATAGAATTCCTTGTTGGACAATATTGCCGGGGCAATTTTGTCTGCCAAAGCCCGTTCCTTTATTCAAATTCCTTAAATTCAATAAGTCATATGATTTAATTCATTGCTCAACCAGGTTTTTTGACTCGTCTTGGTGGGCTCCTTTGTATGCGAAATTAACAAAAACAAAAATTGTTTTAACCGACCATTGCTCTTATCATCCTACTTCCGGTAAAGGCTTTGTAAGACTTGCGGTAAGATTAGTTGAAGCAACGATAGTGAAGTTTTCACTTAACTTTTATGACCAGGTTTATGTTCAAAACAAAAAAACCGGGGAATTTTTAAAGAATACTTTCGGAATCAATTCAAAACTTGCTTATCCGGGACTAGATTTTAGAAGCGATGGATTTATTGCAAAAAATAACCAAAAAATAAATGTTGTTTATGTCGGCAGAATGATTCCTTCAAAAGGTGTTGAGACTTTATTTCAAATTGCTGCCAAAACTCCGAATGCTAATTTCTTTTTCGCAGGAGAAGGGGAGCTGGCGGAGCCTTTAAAAAAGCAGGCTAAAGAGAATAAATTGGGTAATATCTCAATACTTGGCAGTCTTTCAAAATCCGAAGTTTTAAAACTGCTTAAATCGGCAGATATTTTTGCGTATCCTTCGTGGCACAGCGAAGGATTGCCGATGGCACTTTTGGAAGCGGGAGCAATGGGACTTGCTGTTTTAGCAACAGACAGCGGAGCAATAAGCGAACTTATTAAAGATGGGCAAACAGGTATTCTGGTTCAAAAGAACGATTCCAAGGCGTTCAGACATGCTCTAGATAGGCTTTTGAAAGACCCAAGCCTAAGAGAAAGGTTTGGCAAAAACCTTCAAAAATTCACTCTTGAAACTTTTTCTTGGGAAAACGCTGCTAACCTGGCACTTCAAAATCTGCAATAAAAAAATACGCGCTTTTTAAAGACGCGTATTTTAAAATTAGAGCTTTTGGAAAATATTTATTTTCCCGCTCCCGGAACCATAGGTTTAATTACGCCCTTTGGCAAAGGATTTTCTCCTTTTAATTCGGGATGGTCGTTTGGACCGCGCTCTATTTTTATTTCAAGTGGCTGCTCGCCTTGTATTGCGGCGGGCATATCGAATACGATTCCGACTCTTACATCATTTCCATCTGTTTTTGGAACTTCAAACGAAAAATCACCGTATTTACTTGGTAAGTAAGCCACCGGAGTGCCGTCTGGCCATGCAAGTGCATTACCCGTATCGGTATCAATAATATGAAACAATGTACCTTGCGGCACATTTTTAAATGTATATTGCATTGCCCAATCGGGATTATGAACTATTCTTCCGCTTGCATCATGTCCCCATGCTCCGTCTGATTGGTAAGCGTCGATTTGCCAGAATGCAACCTCGACTCTGCCTCCTTTGTTGGCTTGAACGATCATTTCCCCAACTGTTCCGTGAGTTAAAAATTTAGCTGCATCAGCATCTATATTGTTAACTGCTACCGGATACCAAGGACCAATTCCTCTCCATTCATGAGCCGCATCCGCTTCGAATGGGTCATATATTGGATTGAACCATCGTCCTTGGGGAGCGCTTCCCGGTTCAAAAGCTTGTAATTGTTTTATATTTGATAGAACCGGAATTTTTACTCCCTCGGTACCCATCTCAATATTATTATTGGTGGTTTCCGATGAAACAGGTGCCTGTGACTCAACCGGTGCCTGGCTTGCGGGAGGAAAACTTACTATCACTCCGCTTCCTTCCGGTGAGAAACTAGGTGCCTGCGAAGGCATTCCTCCGTCAAGTTTTTGAGTTGCGTCCGGAGTTCTCGCCGGACCGTCTGCTGCGGCTGGAGAAAAAACTCCTGTGGCCATATCGATTAATCCTCTTGCGGCAAAAAATCCAACTGCTAGAGCTGCAGCTCCGCCTCCGATATATTTAACCTTTTCTTTATTTGTTGACATTATTTCTCACCCCCCTCATTTTTTATGTTCTTTGATTTTTTTCTTAACATTAATCCTCCCAAGGCTCCGGGTATAAGACCTAGGAGCGGAAGCATTTCTGGTCCTGTAGCCGGCGTTGCGGCAATCTTAGGCATAGGCAATACGGGCGGAGGAGTTGCGCCTAAAACCGCTTTTTGAATACATAATTGGCTTGAATCCGATTGCACTTGACCATTTTGGTCTGTTGCGCTGACTTGGTTAATAACACAGATTATACCTTGGTTATTAGGTAGAGTATTGGCATCGGTTGTTTTTGCAGTTAATAAATAGGTAAGGCTTTGGCCGGGATTAATATTGGTAACAGTAAAGGTTAATGTGTTTGTATTTTTGTTATAGTTTCCGACTCCCGAAACAAAAGTGACAAACTGCGGGAAAGTGTCGTTAATAGTGAGAGTGGGAATTATATTGTTGCCGGTATTTGTAACTATTATTTCATAGTTAACGTTTTGAGAAGGGGAATATTTGGCATCGTTTATAGATAAATTATCAACATATTGTCCGTTGCCTTTTCCGGGCACCTGGACTAATTTATTTATAGTATAGTTAAAGACGCAGGTTTGTCCGCCGCCATAAACGCTTTGGCAATCTGCAAACGCAGGAGATAGTCCTCCGGCAAAAGCTAAGGAAAAAACAGTTAAGATAGCAAAATTAAGCATTTTTTTCATATATTTGGCCATAGACCTTATAGTTCGGGAAGTGTACCACACTATTATAGGACTGTCAAGAGAGAGGGATAAGTTATCAAGTTCATTAAAAATTAGTAATTAGAAATTAGAAATTGTATTTGTCTCTTGACAAATGCTTGTAGGTATGGTCTAATTAGGTTGCTTTTAAACTAAAGTCTTCAAAAGCATTTCCGAAAAAACATTGACTATACATATTATTGACCATTTATCAATTTACAATTATTAATTTTCATTGAATTTTCAATGCTTCAGTATTTCATTAGAAATTAAGAATTAGAAATTTAAATTTATGCCTTACAAGAAAAAACCTACTGCGTCATCAATAGAAGATATTGTGGGAGCGCCATCTGAGGAAAAACCGGTAGTTGAAGAAAAACCCGAAGTTTCGGAAGTTTCTTTGGCAGCGCCGGTTATTCATATTGAAACAAGGCCCGAACCCGTAATTTATGAACATGCCCCTGTTGTGCCAACACAGGAAGTTTCGGGTATTTTGGACATTCAGCCCGAAGGGCATGGTTTTTTAAGGCCAAGGTTCATTCCATCACCCCGGGATATTTATATTTCCCAGTCTCAAATCAGAAGGTTTATGCTTAGGCCCGGTGATTTGGTTGCAGGGGTTGGGCGGCCTCCAAAAGATACGGAAAGATACTTTGGTTTATTAAAGGTAGAAAAAGTTAACGGAATCCCTGCAGATGATTCATTAAGAAGGCCGTATTTTGACGAATTAACAGCAGTTTATCCTAAAAAACAAATAACTCTTACATCAGGTAAAAATCCTATTTCAACACGTATAATTGATTTAATTGCTCCTATTGGTTTTGGTCAAAGAGGAATGATTGTTTCGCCCCCAAAAGCAGGTAAGACTACTATATTAAAAGAGTTGGCTGCCGGTATTTCGCAAAATTTTCCAAAAGCCCACCTTATGGCGGCTCTTATCGGCGAAAGGCCGGAAGAGGTAACGGATATTGCTTCTTCGGTAAAAGGAGACGTTGTTGCTTCAAATTTTGACGAACCGCCGGAGAATCAGACACGGGTTGCGGAAATTACGCTTGATAGGGCAAAGAGATTAGTTGAAATGGGTATTGATGTAATTATTCTTTTAGATTCGATTACGAGATTAGCCCGTGCCTACAATTTGGCTGTTGCACCCTCCGGCAGAACACTTTCCGGAGGATTTGATCCTGCGGCACTTTGGCCTGCGAAAAAGTTTTTCGGAGCGGCCAGAAATTGCCAGGAAGGGGGAAGCCTTACTATTATAGGTACGGCTTTAGTCGATACGGGTTCCAGAATGGACGATTTAATTTACGAAGAGTTTAAAGGAACAGGTAATATGGAGCTTCACTTGGATAGAAGATTGGCAGATAAAAGAGTTTTTCCAAGCATTGATATCGAAGGCTCCGGAACAAGGCAGGAAGAGCTTATTATGGACGAAACTTTGCTTAAAAAAGTCGTAACCATGCGAAGAATGCTTTATATGCTGGGCGATGAAGAAAGAACAGCTCTTCTTATAGAAAAACTTGCAAAAACCGCTACCAACGAAGAGTTTTTAGATACCCTCGGAAAGGGATAATAAGCTTTTTGAGAATAGAAACTGGATACTAGAAGTTAGAATTTGAAACTGGAAGGTAGAAATTAGAATTCAAACTTCTATTTTCTAACATCAAAATCCAGCTTCTAGTTTCTAGCGTCGAGCATCAAGCTTTTTTGGCTTCAAAAGGTTGACAAACAAAGTCAACTTTGGTACCATTTCTTTTCAGATGCAAAAAATCCCATTTCCTTTTTCACTGGCTAATCTGCAAAAAATCATAACGGAATTTTCCGGCTTTAATAAATTCTTCTATGTTTATATAAAAGGAAAAGTTATTAAAGTCTCTATTTTTTTTGAAGCCTATAAGAACATTCTTGTTCGTTTTTTTATGATGAAAAGAGGCCGATACAGTCGGCCGTTTTTGCATTTGGCAACAATGGGGGTTTTGGGTGTTGGCGTAATATCCGCGCCTTTCCTCGCCTCAACTTATCCTGTTTTTTCCTCAAATGATCCCTTGGCTTTTAACAGTGCTTCTTCTCAGCAATCAATAAATATAGGAGATAACGTGTTTCAAACCGACGTTTCGCAAAAACCAAGAGACAAAACAATAACCTATACGGTTCAAAAAGGTGACACTGTTTCGACAATTGCCCAAAAATTCGGAATTTCACAAGACACGGTTCGTTGGGCAAACGATTTAACAGACGACTCTTTAAATGTTGGAGATACACTTAAAATCTTGCCTGTTGCCGGAATTTCATATAAAGTTCAAAAAGGCGACACGGTTTATTCGATTGCCAAAAAATATGATACGAATGCCCAGAAAATAGTCGATTTTCCTTTTAATGATTTTGCCAATCCCGAGACTTTTTCCTTGGTCGAAGGGCAAATGCTTGTTGTTCCCGACGGCATTAAACCTTCCGAACAGCCGTTTATCAAGCGCCAGATTTATATAGCGCAAGGACCAACTTCAGTATCATCAGCCGGTTTTACATGGCCTCTTAGTGGTGGCATTTCACAATTTGCATCCTGGTATCATATGGCTATTGACATAACAAATCCTATAGGTACTCCGATAGTGGCAGCTCAAAGTGGAGTTGTTTCAAAAATCTCAACAGGGGCATGGGATGGAGGATACGGCAATAATATTGTGATAGATAATGGCGGAGGCTACCAAACTCTTTATGCCCATATGTCAAGGATAAACATAGCAATTGGACAGGAAGTAACAGCAGGAAAAACAGTAATAGGATATGTGGGCAATTCAGGGAGAAGCACAGGGCCTCATTTGCATTTTGAAATAAGGAAAAACGGAGCCTTGGTTAATCCTCTTTCGTTCCTACAATAAATTAGTATCTAGTATTAAGTATTTGGTATTTTGTATAATAAATGCGTCGATTCGGGCTCGTAGTTAAGTGGTAAAACGATGCATTCGCACCGCCTGCCAAAGCCTGGGCCGGTAGCTCATCTGGTAGAGCGCAGCATTCGCATTGCTGAGGTGGGGAGTTCGATTCTCCTCCGGTCCACTAGGCATAGCGGGCAGGTTGCATAGGCGAGGGTTCGATTCCCTCTCCGAGTCCACTATAATACGACGTTCAAATACGTAAGAGACGGTAGCGTAACTAAACTCTTGCACATGGTGTTCCTCTAGGGTACAATATCTTTTATGCAACATTACAATGAAGCTTTGATTCAAGAAGCTATAAGCTTACGTTCAAAAGGTCAAACCTATACGGAAATAAGACAAACACTAAGTTTAGAAATCCCAAAAAGTACTCTTCACTCATGGTTTAAAGATATCATTCTTCCTAAAGATTATTACAGCAAAATTTCTAAATTAAATATTGAGCATTTAATAAACGCAAGACGAGCAGCAATCGAAGCAAATAAGATTAAGAGAAAAGATTTTTTGAGTGGTTTAGACAAAATAAATTCAAAAATTGCTACTTCAATAAGGAATCATGATGCTGCGAAAATTGCCCTAGCTATGCTGTGTTTAGGAGAGGCAAGTAAATATAAGCCAAGAAGGTCATTTAATTTAGGAAGTTCAGACCCAAGGATAATTATCATATTTCTTGCACTTTTAAAGAAATGCTTTAACTATCAGCAAATAAAAGTACGATGCACTGTTCAATGCAGAGCAGATCAGGATATAAAAGAACTTGAAAAGTTTTGGCTAGATGTGACTAAAATACCTAAAACTCAATTTTATAAAGCTCAAATTGATCCTAGAACAGTAGGAAAGCCAACATTAAAGAGAAATTACAAGGGAGTGTTAAAAATTGATTATTTAGATATTAAGA
>Ga0265296_1004380_pt1 | contig 12299 bp, 16 predicted proteins | sample MunlanPumphouse1_FD_189073 | JGI IMG/M metagenome (GOLD analysis project Ga0265296, IMG submission 189073) | Groundwater microbial communities from a municipal landfill in Southern Ontario, Canada - Pumphouse #1 | ecosystem: Environmental > Aquatic > Deep subsurface > Groundwater | place... | reverse complement strand
TGAAGCTTGCGGTGTTCCGCTTGTTCTGCACGGCGGTTCTGGAATTTCTGATAAAGATTTCAGAGAGGCCATAAAAGCGGGAATTTCTATGATTCATATAAATACGGAAATTCGCGTAGCCTATAAGGAAGCCCTAGAAAAGTTTTTGAAAGAAAATCCAAATGAGGTTGTGCCTTATAAAATACTTCCATCAACTGTAGAAGCCATTGAGAAAGTCGTGGAAGCACGGTTGAAACTTTTTAATAATATAAAATAAATAAAAATGTTTTCACAAATCTTTAACACTATTAAAAATTTTTTACATTTGGTTCAAATCTTTTTTGAATAAAATAAAATGTTTTGGGTAATACCTTTAATTTTTTTAATAATATTTGAAATCATAGCGGACGTATTCGCAAAAGAATACGCACTTAAAGGTCATTGGTATTTTTGGGTTAGTGCAATTTTAGCTTATGTCATAGCAAATTCTTTTTGGCTTTGGAGTATTAAAAGTGGTTCAGGACTTGCCCGTGGCGCTATTATTTTTTCAGTAAGTTCCGCTGTTCTGGCTGTAATTATCGGACTTTATTTTTATGGAGAGGAAACAAACAAAATTCAAATTGCTGGTATGGTTCTAGGTTTATTATCTCTAATCCTAATTTTTTGGGAATGAATTAGTATTCTAATATTCTATAGAATTATAGAATAGAAATTGAAAATCATTTTTTGTAGATAATAAAAATTATGAGAATTCCAATTGTAAACGAACAAGATGAGATAATAAAATATATTAATGTTAACGAAAGGCAAAAAGGAGATATTAGCCGTGTCGCTGGTCTTTGGATTACTAATGAAAAAGGTGAAATTTTACTTACTCAAAGAAGTTTTAAAAAAATTAGAGATCCAGGCAAATGGGGTCCAGCAGTTGCTGGGACAGTTGAAGAAGGAGAAACTTATGAAGAAAATATAATAAAGGAAGCACAAGAAGAAATCGGTCTTACGAATATAACTCCCAAAATTGAATGTAAAAATCGAAGATCAACGAGCCATGAGTATTTTGGTCAATGGTTTAGTGTTGTTGTAGACAGTAATTATCCCTTTGTAAAACAAGATGTAGAAGTGGAACAAATTAGATGGTTTGCCAAAGATGAAATTTTAAAATTATACAAAGAAAATCCAGATCTTTTTATTCCTACTTTTGGTTTTTCCGTTGAATATTTTTTGAATCTAAAATAAAAATATTTGCATTTTAAAAAATTTCCTATATACCCGAACATTTATTTTTGACTTTTGATAAGTGTTCGGGTATACTTTGTTTTATGTTTGTAATCAAAGCTGAAAAAAGAAATGAGAGTGTGAATGTAGACACTCTAAGAAAAACAGGAGAAATTCCGGCTGTTTTTTACGGAGCGGGCAAAACTGCCACTTCTATTTCTATCTCAATTATTGATTTTAAAAAAATCTGGCGGGAAGCTGGAGAATCTTCCACTGTCAAAATATCCCTGGGTGATAACAATATTGACGCCCTTATTCACGAAGTGCAAGTGCATCCGGTAACAGGAGAACCAATCCACGTAGACTTTTTGGCGGTGGATATGAATAAGAAGATTAAGGTTAATGTTCCGCTTGAATTTGTCGGTATTTCTAATGCAGTTAAAAATGGGTTGGGAAATCTTGTGAAGGTGCTTTACGAAGTAGAAGTTGAAGCGTTACCTAAAGATCTCCCGCACAATCTTGAAGTTGATATATTAAAATTGGAAACGGTAGAAGATCAAATTTTTGTTTCTGACATAAAATTGCCAGATGGAGTCACTCTGGTTACAAATAGTGAAGAAGTTGTAGCTTCTATCGTTCTTCAAGTAGAGGAAAAAGAAGAAGTTGTAGCACCTATCGATTTATCCGCAATTGAAGTTGAAAAGAAAGGTAAAAAAGAGGAGGAAGGAGCAGAGACAGAAACTGTAGTTCCAGAAAAAGAGGAAGAGACAGAGAAAAAATAAAAAATTATTTATTTTATGCTACAATAGAAGCTATGACCAGAAAAACAGTTATAGCTTTTTTTGTTGCAGTTTTTTTTGTGATTATATTTATTTTTTCGGTTTTTATGGCATCTAAAGTGAATGCTGTTTTTGACTGCCTTACCCTAAAAACCACTTCTTCCCAAAGCGAAAAGGATTATTGTCGAAGGGAACTAACTCAAATAGAGACTCAGTTGAGGGAATTACTTAAAAAACAAGAAGAACAAAAAAAGAAAACGGGAACATTAAAAAGTGATGTAGATTACCTAACTAGCCAGATAAATGCTCTACAAGTTAAAGTCAAAGCCAGGGCTTTAAAAATTGCAGAATTGAAAGTTGATATAAAAGAGAAAGTTACAAAAATTGAAACGCTTTCTGACAAAATAGACCGTGAACATGAATCCTTGGCTCAACTGTTGCGCAATACAAATGATTTTGATAATCAAGATTTTATTTATTTAATATTTTCCGATGAGAGTCTCTCCACTTTCTATAATGATATCGAATCTTATGCTTCAATTAAAAAAGCGATAAAAGCATCCGTAGACCAGATCAGAGGGATAAAAACTGAAACAGAAGTAGAAAAAAAAGATCTTGAGAAAAAACAGGACGCGGAAACTAACGCCAAGGTTGAATTAGAAAATGCCCAAAAGAAAGTATCGCAGTCCGAAGCGGAAAAGAAACAGCTTTTGTCCATTAGTAAATTAAAAGAGGCAGAATATCAAAAACTAGCTACTGAGAAAAAAGCCAGAGCAGATAAAATACGTTCAGCCTTGTTTCCTCTCCGCGACGCGCAAGCTATTCCTTTTGGTGTGGCAGTGGATTATGCGGAAGAAGCGGAAAAGAAAACTGGAATTCGCCCGGCTTTTGTGCTTGCTATTTTAAAACAAGAAACTAATCTTGGAGCAAACGTCGGCTCGTGTGTTATTGCTAATCTTTTAACTGGAGAAACAAAAAGTGTAAAAACAGGACAAGTTTTCAGTAAAGGTATTCATCCTACGCGCGATTTGCCTCTCTTGCAGCAGATAGTAAAAGAACTTGGCAGAAATCCGCTTGATACCATGGTTTCTTGTCCACAATCGATGGGTTATGGTGGAGCAATGGGACCAGCCCAATTTATTCCATCAACTTGGAACCTTATCAAATCACAAATAGCAAAAGCATTAGGTAAATCCATTCCCGATCCATGGAATCCGGCTGATGCGATTATGGCGTCTTCCATATTATTGAGAGATAATGGCGCAAGTGCCAGGACTTATACAGCTGAAAGAAATGCTGCTTGCAAGTATTATTCTGGCCGATCATGTTCTGATCCTAGTGTGAAAAATGCTTTCTACGGAAACACTGTTATGGCTCTGGCCGAAAAAATTCAAGCTGATATAGATTTGCTTTCAAGCTAAAATTGTGATAATCTGGTTCAGTTATGAAAAAAGAGATACATCCAAAATACAATATTAAAACTAAAGCCACCTGCGCTTGCGGGGCGGTTTTTGAAGTGGGTTCAACCATGCCTGAAATCAAAATGGAAATTTGCAGTCATTGCCATCCTTTTTATACTGGCAATGAAAAAGTAATGGATACTGCCGGGCGCGTGGAACGTTTCAATAAACGTCGAGCTGCTTCTGCAAAAGTTAAAACTAAGAAATAATGGATTGGCAAGAGTGGAAAAAAAGTCAAGAAAATGTGGAAACAAAAGAATTTCCAAATGAAATAGTATTAGAAGTGCGCGCTGGCGCCGGAGGCGACGAGGCTTCGCTTTTTGCTTGGGAATTGGCGCATATGTATGAATTATTTTCTACTATCAAAGGTTGGCAATGGAAAACGAATTATGAATCAAAAAGTGAATTGGGCGGTTACAAAGAAGCCAGTTTTGAAATAAAAAGTAAAGATGTTTATAAAATGATGCGTTATGAAACGGGTGTGCACAGAGTGCAAAGAATACCGGCCACAGAAAAAAATGGCCGAGTACATACCTCTACGGCTTCGGTGGCTGTGCTTCCCATTAGAAAAAAAGTTTTGTTTGAAATTAATCCGGCTGATTTAGAAATGGAATATTCTCGTTCTGGCGGAAAGGGCGGGCAGAATGTAAATAAAGTTGAAACGGCTGTGCGACTGATTCACAAACCAACTGGATTGGATGTGCGTTCCACTAATGAAAGAAGCCAATTAGCAAACAGAGAAAAAGCCTTAATGATTTTGACTGCCAAGCTTCAGCAATTAGAGGAAGAAAAAGAAGCTAAAAAATATGCAGGGGTTCGTAAAGACCAAATAGGCACCGGCGATCGCTCTGAAAAAATCCGCACCTATAATTTTTCTCAAGATCGCGTAACCGATCATCGCATCAAAAAATCCTGGCACAATTTGCCGAAGATAATGGCGGGGTATATAGGAGAAATTATTGATGCACTCCAGTCTGGTAAAACAGGTTCGTCCGCCGATTCAGGAGCGGAGGATGAAAGAGAATAAAATTTATTTTTTAAAATGGATTAATTCTTTTTTTCTGAAAAAGTACGGTCTATATGATGATCTGTACTTACAGCATTGATATTAATGTTTTCAAATTTTTTAAATAGAAATTTTGCATCTGAACTTGAAATTCCTATTTTATTTTTATCATCCATTATTTCTCCACTAAATTTTTCTCCTTCTTTTTCTATTTTGATTTTTTTATTTTTGTATTTAATATCTAGAGAAATGGTATTATCGTCATGAGTATTAAAAATAATAAAAGCTTTATTTTCTTTTTTGAATTCTTCTGTTTTTTTTAATTCTTTTATTATATTTTCTAATTCCTCAATAGCTTCCTTGTTTTTATATTTTTCTGTCAAATATTGTGATTCGAATTTCATATATATAGCTTATTCTTCTTTTTTAAAATGTCAATTTTGCATTTTCGGGGTGTATGTACTATACTTACTGTGTAGTTTCTCGGAAGAGCTTTTAAGTTTTCGTTAAAGAGATTTGAGCGACAAGAGTATCTACGTCCTCCGACTAAGGTCGGAGGGCATTATAATTAGTTTTTGCTCGTTTTTTGAAAAAATGAGAGAAGTATAAAATATGGCTACAAAGCTATATGTAGGGGGACTCCCTTACAGTGTTCAAGAAGATGCCTTAAAAGACCTCTTCGCACAAGCTGGTAACGTTACATCAGCTGTGATTATTATGGACAAAATGTCCGGTCGCTCAAAAGGTTTTGGATTCGTGGAAATGGCAACAGCCGAGGAAGCTCAAAATGCTATCTCGATGTTTAATGACCAAGAATTTGAAGGACGCAAACTCACAGTGAATGAGGCTCGTCCAATGGAAGCTCGTCCACCTCGAACGGGCGGTAGTGGCGGATATGGCGGAGGTAGTGGCGGTTACGGCGGTGGCAATCGCGGACGCCGAGAATACTAATCTATAATTAGTGAACAAAAATCGCCTAAAAGGCGATTTTTGTTTGCAGATAAAGCATATATTTGATATAGTCTTTTTAAGGGCGTGTAGTTCAGTAGTAGAACGCTGTCCTGATAAGACAGAGGCCGTAGGTCCGATTCCTACCACGCCCACATGGCAGAAATTGAAAATAATAAAAAGCAGATAGGTCCTTGGTGGAAACCGGCAGTTGAAATATTTAGTGAAATTTCCACTTGGATTGCAGTACCGATAATATTAGCGTTGATTATAGGCAAAGCCCTAGATAAGCGTTATGGTACAAAACCATGGTTGCTTTTGATTTTTGCTGGTATAAGTTTTTTAATTTCATCCTTTGGTATTGTGCGCAGTGTAAAAAGATTTATAGAGAAAACAAAGGAAGAAGTTAAAAAAAATAAGAATTAAATTATGGAACCACAAGAAAATATAATACAAGAACAACAAGTACAACAGGAACAAATTAGTCATGAGACTACTCTTTTCGCTGAACCTATTTATCATTACAAAGATTTTGCTATTACTAATGCTCTTTTTACTAGTTGGATTGCAGTCATTGTCATTGTTGTTTTATCTTTTGTTCTTCGTTCTAAATTAAAAGAGATACCTGGCAAAATCCAAAATCTTTTCGAAATTATTGTGGAAGGCGCGCTTTCTTTGTGCGACCAAGTGACCAATGATAGAGCTCTCTCTATAAAAATTTTTCCGATCGCTATTTCGGTTTTCTTTTTTATTTTAGTGAATAATTGGTTTGGTATTCTTCCGTTGGGAGGATTTGGATTGATAGAAAAAGGGGAACACGGACTCTCTTTTATTCCATTTCTGCGCGGAGGCACAGCTGACATAAATACAACCATTGCGCTTGCAGTTATGGCGGTTCTGGGAGCTAATATCTTCGGCGTTTTTTCAATTGGTATCTGGAAAACTTTTAATAAATATGTTAATCTGAAAGTAATCGGACAAATAGGAAAAAAAATACGAAAGGACCCTACGATTGTTTTAGTTGCTCCGATTACGTTCTTTGTCGGTTTAATCGAAATTATTGGCGAATTTGCCAAAATCGCATCACTCTCTTTCCGTCTTTTTGGCAATGTATTTGCCGGAGAAGTTTTGCTTGTTTCTATAGCAGCCTTGGTTGGATACATTATTCCGATACCTTTTCTTTTTCTTGAAATATTAGTGGGAGTTATTCAAGCACTTATTTTTTCAATTTTACTGGTTGTTTATTTTACTATCGGAGCAAGTGATCATGATGAACATGAAGAACATGAACCTGCCCGCAATGCTTCGCATAACGATGCAGGCGGGGAAAAACATGAGGTCGTTATTATCAATTAAAAAACAAAATTTATGGAAGAATTAACACCCTTTGCAAAAGCAGTGGTAATGGCAGTCGGGGCTATAGCTCCTGCTGTATCTATCGGTTGGATCGGATCAAAAGCTATGGAATCAATCGGCCGTAATCCAGAAGCTGCAGGTAAAATTCTTGTGCCTATGCTTCTTGCTTGTGCCTTTGCTGAAGCAATCGCTATTTACGCACTGGTTATCGCATTTTCAATCTAACAATTAGGCTTTAGGCACTAGGCACTAGCATGTAGCTAAGGCCTAGAAGCCTAGCGCCTGAATTTAAATTATGGATTCAATCATTAATACATTTCATATTGATTTTAAAATTATTATTGCCCAAATTCTAAATTTTGGGATTGTTTTTGTAATTTTATATATTTATGCACTTAAACCTTTAAATAAACTTATGAAAGAACGTTCAGAAAAAATAGCTAAGGGTATCGAGGATGCTAAATCGAATGCTGAAATTTTAAATAATACTAAAGCAAAATACGAAGAAGCTTTAGCCAAGGCCCGTAAAGAAGCGGATAAAATATTTCAAGAAGGCAAAAAAGAAGCAGAAGCTAAAAAAATTTTAATGTTAGAAAAAGCCAAAGATGAAGTGGCTGTAATGATTGAAGGTGGCAAAAAAAATCTGGAAAATGAAAAAATCAAAATGGTTGCGGAAGCGAAAGAAGAAATCACATCTTTGTCTGTAAAAATAGCAGAAAAAATACTGGCTAAGAGTATTGATACACATTTTGATGAGAAGACAATGAAAGAATTAAAAAATATATCCCAGTAATAGAGCAAAGCTCACTACGGGACAAGTAAAATTATGGCAACTTTATCAAACAACGACATAGCCCACGCAATTTACTTAGTTTCCAAAGACAAAACACACGCAGAGTTGCATGAGGTAAATAGTAAAGTAATGAAATTTCTGGTACGTAGACGATTATTATCAAAATCTAGAGATATTTTGGACAGGTTAGATAAAATAATTAACCATGAAAGTGAAAAAATTGTAGTAAAAGTATTAAACGCTCGAAAGCTGAAAGAGGAATCAAAAAAAGAACTTACATTTTTTTTAAAGGAACGTTATAAAGTAAAAAAAGTTGTTCTTTTAGAAATATTGGATGAAAAATTATTAGGGGGAGTAAGATTGGAGATAGATGATGAAATAATTGATTTAACGGTGAAAAATAAAATTAAAAAATTACAAGAATATTTAATAAGAAAAATATGAGCACGAATTATATTGTAGAAAATTTAAAAAAAGAGATAGATAATTTTTCATCACAAATAAAAGCTGAGAAAATCGGTCATGTTTTAGAAGTTTTTGATGGTATTGCAAAAGTATCCGGACTTTCTGATATAAAATCTTCTGAAATGGTGACTTTTCCTAATGGTGAAAGTGGGGTGGCTCTTAACTTAGAAGAAGATACTGTTGGGGTGATTATTCTTGATGATTTTTCAAAAATAAGAGAAGGTGATGAAGTCAAAATTACTGGAAAAATTCTTGAAGTACCAATTTCAGATAATATTATAGGAAGAGTAGTAAATGCTCTGGGTGTAGAAATTGACGGCAAGGGAGTTATTAAAACAGACAAAACTTATCCGATTGAAAAAATTGCTCCTGGTGTTATTACTCGTCTTAGTGTTGATAAGCCAGTTGTCACTGGTATTAAAGTTATAGACGCGATTATTCCTATTGGTCGCGGACAGCGTGAGCTTATTATCGGCGACCGTCAAACTGGTAAAACCGCCATTGCTGTTGATACGATTCTTAATCAAAAAGGTCAAAATATGATTTGTGTTTATGTATCAATCGGTCAAAAAGATTCTAAACTTCGTAAAATTCAAACTCGTTTAGAAAAAGATGGCGCTATGGCTTATACTGTTATTGTGTCTGCTGGGGCATCCGAACCTGCGCCATTATTATATATTGCTCCTTACACGGGGGTTTCTATCGCTGAATATTTTATGGATCAAGGAAAAGATGTGTTAATAATTTATGATGACCTTTCCAAACATGCCATTGCCTATCGTGAAATATCTCTTCTTCTACGACGCCCACCAGGCCGTGAAGCATTTCCTGGAGACGTTTTTTATTTACACTCTCGTTTACTGGAACGTGCTTGTCGAAAAAATCAAGAATATGGAGGGGGGTCAATTACCGCCTTGCCAATAGTTGAAACACAATCCGGAGACGTGACTGCCTATATTCCGACAAATGTTATTTCTATTACTGATGGACAAATTTTTCTTGAGACAGATCTTTTTTATAAAGGTATTCGTCCGGCGGTGAATGTTGGTCTTTCGGTTTCTCGTGTGGGAGCTACAGCTCAGATTAAAGCGATGAAAAAAGTAGCTGGTACTCTTAAACTAGACTTGGCACAATATCGTGAATTGGAAGCATTTTCACAATTTGGTTCTGATCTTGATAATGCTACTAAACAACAGCTTGAACGTGGTAAGAGAGCAGTGGAAGTATTAAAACAGCCTCAATACTCTCCGATGGCAATAGAACGTCAGGTAGCGGTTCTTTATGCGCTAGTGAAAGGCTATATGGATGATATACCAGTAGATAAAATCAAAGAATTTGAAGAGGGTCTTATAAATTACACAGAAAATAAAACTAAAAAGTTCTACAAAGAAATTATGGAAACAAATATGTGGACTGATGCGGGCGAAGTAGAATTAAAAAAAGCGATAGAAGAGTTTAAAAGCGGTTACCAAAGGTAACCCTTTAGAGAGTTTCCCCAAGGGTTACCCTTGGTAATATAAATTTTATGGCCAGTACTAAAGAAATTAAAAGAAGAATAAAGAGTGTAAAAAGCATAAAGAAAATCACTAAAGCGATGGAACTTGTGGCTGCTTCAAAAATGAAGAGAGCAGTGTCTTCTGCTTTGGCTTCACGTTTGTATGCAGAATATTCGTGGGAAGTTTTAACTTCTATTGCCAAGAATACAGAAAAAATAACTCATCCGCTTTTTACAGAACGGGAAGTAAAAAATGTACTTCTTCTTCTTATTACTTCCAATCGCGGACTTTGTGGCGCTTATAATACCCAAGTTATAAAAAAAGTTCTTGCTTTACTTCAAGATTCCCAAAAGACGGTCTTTGGGGGAGAAGAATCCAAAAGACCGTCTTTTGGGATAGATATTGTAACTATCGGCAAAAAGGGAGACACCATGATGCGTCGAGTAGGTAAAAATATCATTGCTAGTTTTTTTGAATTGCCAAGCAATGTTTCTCTTTTTGATATTGTGCCGATATCAGAATTGGCTATAAATGAATACAATCTAAATCATTATGATAAAGTGCTAGTAGCTTATACTGATTTTGTTTCTGCTCTTTCTCAAAAGCCAAATATCAAGCAAGTTGTACCGGTTTCTAAAACGGGCTTAAAAGAATTAATAGAAAATATTGCGGAAGACGGTCTTCCGCCAAAAAGCGGAAGACCGTCTTCCGCAACTTCCGCAAAGATTACTGATTATTTATTTGAAGGAGATCAAGAAGCATTAATAGGATCCTTAGCAGAAAAATTAACCCGTATGCAAATATATCAAATGTTTCTTGAATCGAATGCTTCCGAACAATCTTCCCGCATGGTGGCCATGAAAAATGCTTCAGAGGCTGCCGGAGAAATGATAGATGATTTAACATTAGTATTTAATAAAGCCCGCCAGAGCAATATTACCAGAGAAATTTCAGAAATAAGCGTAGGTATGGCTAATGTGAATTAAGGCGGGAAAAGGCCTTGCCTTAAAGAGAGTCTAAAGGCAAGGCCTTGAGGAGCCAAAAATTATTAATAATATTATAAAATAACAAAAGTAATTTATGAAAACAACAGGTACAATAAAAAGAATAATCGGGCCGGTAGTGGATGTCGCTTTTGAAGGCGAAGTTCCAGATATTTATAGCGCACTTACAGTTAAAAAAGGTGATTTAACAGTGGTGTTAGAAGTAGAACAGCATATTGGAGAAAATACTGTTCGTACTGTAGCTATGGATTCTACTGACGGTCTTTCTCGTGGAATGGAAGTGACAAATACAGGTTTGCCTATTTCCGTGCCTGTTGGTAAAGAAACATTAGGAAGAATGTTTAACGTTCTAGGTGTTCCGATTGATAATGGTAAGGCTGTAACTGGTCTGGTTTCTCCGATTCATCGTAAGGCTCCGGAATTTATTTCTCAATCTACTAAAGTGGAAATTTTAGAAACTGGTATTAAAGTTATCGACCTCATTTGTCCGGTATTGAAAGGAGGGAAAGTTGGACTTTTCGGGGGTGCAGGTGTCGGAAAAACCGTCATCATCCAAGAGCTCATTCACAACATTGCATCAAAACACGGAGGCTATTCAGTTTTTGCCGGAGTGGGAGAACGTACTCGTGAAGGTAATGACTTATATCACGAAATGAAAGATTCAAAAGTGCTGAATAAAGTGGCCATGGTTTTTGGTCAAATGAATGAACCGCCGGGAGCGCGTTTGCGAGTAGGACTTTCGGGATTAACCATGGCGGAATATTTCCGAGATCAAGAAAATAAAGATGTGTTATTTTTCATAGATAATATTTTCCGCTTTACTCAAGCTGGTTCTGAAGTTTCCGCTTTGCTCGGCCGTATTCCTTCCGCTGTGGGTTATCAACCAACTTTAGCAACAGAGATGGGAATTTTGCAAGAACGCATCACTTCTACCGATAAAGGTTCTGTTACATCTGTGCAAGCAGTTTATGTGCCTGCTGACGACTTGACTGATCCGGCTCCAGCCACGACATTTTCACATCTTGATTCAACTGTTGTTCTAAATCGTTCGCTTTCTGAAATAGGTATTTATCCAGCTGTTGATCCACTTGATTCATCCTCAACAATTCTTGATCCAAATATCGTAGGAAAAGATCATTATTATGTTGCTCGTGAAGTTCAACGCGTTCTTCAACGTTATAAAGATTTGCAAGATATTATTGCGATACTTGGTATGGAAGAATTATCCGAAGCAGATAAAGAATTAGTGGCTCGCGCTCGTAAAATTCAGAAGTTTTTGTCTCAACCATTTTTCGTAGCAGAACAATTTACTGGAACGAAAGGGGAATATGTACCACTTGCTGAAACCATTCGTTCTTTCAAGGAAATTCTTGAAGGCAAGCATGACAGCAAACCAGAGAGTGATTTTTATATGAAGGGAGCGATTTAATAGAATTCTTTGAAAATTAAAAATAGCTTCTCTTAAAAAGCAATCTATCTGGCAAAGCTTCGCCAGCGAACTGCTCGTCGCTCAAGAAAATAATAAATGAATTATCATTTTTATTTTCTAAGCTCCTGCGCAAGGCTTTTTTCAAGAACTATTTTTAATTTTCAAAATAAAATATTATGTCAAAACAATTAAAACTTAAAATAATAACACCAGAAAGATTGATTCTAGAAGAAATGGTAGATCAAGTAAGTTTACCGACTACTCTTGGTGAAATTACTGTTTTGCCGAACCATATTCCTTTAATTACTGGATTAACTTCTGGAGATGTGGTTGCTTTGGTAAATGGAGAATATGTACCGATGGCTGTAG
>Ga0265296_1004379_pt1 | contig 12299 bp, 12 predicted proteins | sample MunlanPumphouse1_FD_189073 | JGI IMG/M metagenome (GOLD analysis project Ga0265296, IMG submission 189073) | Groundwater microbial communities from a municipal landfill in Southern Ontario, Canada - Pumphouse #1 | ecosystem: Environmental > Aquatic > Deep subsurface > Groundwater | place... | reverse complement strand
CTTCTTCTGGGCCTTCATGGGCTGGCAGAAGACGAAAGGCGCGCTCGACGCCGCCGACGCCCGGCTGGAGCTGATGGAGGAGAGCCGCGATTCCATGGCGGAATTCCTCAAGGCCCAGGCCTCGCAGTCGGCGGAAGCCGTGGCGACCAAGCTGGTGGCCCGCGCCACCGAGACCTTCCAGGCCCAGGACCGCGTCGCCCGCGAACGGATGGAGGCTCAGCTCAAGCCCGTCTCCGAGACCCTGGCCAAGTTCCAGGAACACGTCGCCGCCCTGGAGAAGACCCGCGCCGAGGACACCGGCGGGCTGAAGGAGCAGCTGGCCGCCCTGATGACCGCCTCGACCGCCACCCGCGACGAGGCGCGCCGTCTGACCGAGGCCCTGAAGGGCAACACGGGTCGTCGCGGCCGCTGGGGCGAGCAGACCTGCCGCAACGTGTTGGAGGCCGCCGGCATGGCGGGCCGCTTCGACTTCGAGGAGCAGAACTCCTCCGCCAATGACGAGGGTCGTCAGCAGCGCCCGGACTTCATCATCAAACTGCCCGGCGGCGGCATGTTCGTGATCGACGCCAAGGTCTCCCTGGCCTTCGCCGACGAGGCGGACGGCGACGAGGAAGCCCAAGGCAAGGCCATGTCGGCCCGCACCGCCGCCAGCATGAAGACTCACGTACGCCAGCTGTCGTCCAAGGCCTATCAGGACCAGTTCAAGCCCAGCCCCGACTTCGTCGCCATGTTCGTGCCCGGCGACGCCTTCCTGTCCGCCGCCCTGGACCACGAGCCCGACCTGATGACCCAGGCCATGGCCTCGCGCGTGGTCATCGTCACCCCCACCACCCTGTTCGCCCTGTGCAAGGCCGTCGCCTACGGCTGGCGCGCCGAGGAGCAGGCGAAGAACGCCGAGGACGTCGCCAAGCTGGGCAAGGAGCTTTACAAGCGCCTGTCGGTCATGGGCGGCCACGCCGCCTCGGTCGGCCGGGCGCTGGAAACCGCCGTCGGCAAGTACAACCAGTTCGTCGGCTCGCTGGAGAGCCAGGTCATGGTCTCAGCCCGCCGCTTCGAGGACCTGCAGGTCGACCACGAGGGGAAGGAGCTGCCCGAACTGCCCGCCGTCGAACAGTCGCCGCGCACCCTCAGTCGCCCCGAGCTGCTGAACGCCCCGGCGGAGTAGCGCTGCCTCGCTTGACGGCGGCGGACGACAGTGTAAAACGTCCTTGTCAGATTAAGGGGGCGTTGTGGCCGGCAAGCGTAAACTCATCATCCAGTCCGTCATCGGTTTCGGATTGATCATGCTGGCCGCCTTCCTCATGGGCGGCGTCCTGGCCTATCTTGAGACCCAGGGCCAGGACATTACGTCCAGCGCGGGCGCCCTGTGGGCGGTCGGGGGCTTCGCCGCCGTTACCATGCTGATTTCCCTGTGGGTCGGCTTCAAGTGGATGTCCTCCATCGACGAAGCGGCGCGGGAAGCGCACAAGTGGGCTTGGTTCTGGGGCGGTTCGGGCGGCATGGCCGTTGGCGGGGTTCTGGTGATCATGGCCTCGCTGCCGCAGGCCGCCGCGATCCATATTCCCGCCTGGTATTCCGAACGCACCGACCCCGCCGCCTACGCCGCCACCGGCGCCTTCGCCATGCTGACGCTGATGCTGATCGGCTACACCATCGCCTGGGCCTGGTGGTGGCTGGGGCGGCGTTGAGGGACGCGGCATGAACAACCGTCTCAAGGTGCTGCGCGCCGAGCGCGACTGGAGCCAGGCCCACCTGGCCACCGAACTCGGCGTCTCGCGCCAGACCGTCAACGCCTTGGAGACGGGGCGCTACGACCCCTCCCTGCCGCTGGCCTTCAAGATCGCCCGGCTGTTCCAGATGCCGATCGAATCCATCTTCTCGGACGAGGAATAGTCCCACCATGCGTTTCGCCCGACTGTCATCCTGCCTGCGCTCGGCCCTGACGGTCGGAGCGGCGCTATCCGCCTTGTTGATTGCCCCCTCGGCTATGGCGCAGGCGCCGACCGCTGCATCGGCCGCAGTCGTCGCCGCGCCTGCAGGTTCCGGCCCCGGACTATGGGTGGTGCAGGATGAGGATTCGACCCTGTATCTGTTCGGCACGATCCATGCGCTGAAGCCGGAAACACCTTGGGGCACGGCCCGCATGGACCAGGCCTTCGCCAGCGCCGACGAATATTGGTTCGAGGTCGCCGACCTTGGCGATCAAGCGGGGGTGATCGCCCTCATGCAGACGAAGGGCGTTTCCCCTGACCGCCCCCTGTCCAGCCTGTTGACCGTCGAGGAGATGGCCGACCTGGACGCCGCCGCCCGCTCCATCGGCGCCAGCGCGGCCAAGTTAGACTCGCTGCGGCCTTGGCTGGCCAGCCTGCAACTGGCGCTCGCCTCGATCAATAAGGCCGGCTATGTGGCCAACAACGGCGGGGATCAGGTCCTGCACGCCCGCGCCGCCGCCACGGGCAAACCGATTAAGGGCTTCGAGACCGCGATCCAGCAGTTCGATTTCATCGCCGATATGCCGGAAGACACCCAGTTGGCCATGCTGCGCTCGGGCCTCAAGGAGTTTGATCAGGCTGACGCCATGCTGAACCGGATGGTGACCGCCTGGTCGACCGGAGACGTTGACGGGCTGGACGTCTTGATCGGACAGGAGGCGAAGAGGGAATCGCCCGAGCTGTACGACGCCGTCTTTACGCGCCGGAACGAGACCTGGGCCGATCAGATTCAGACCCTGCTGGCGGGCTCAGGAACGGCCTTCATCTCGGTCGGCGCGGGCCATCTGGCGGGCGCGGACAGCTTGCAGAGCAAGCTGGCGCAACGCGGGATCACGGCGACCAGGATCACCGATTAACGCCAGGACGCTTGACCTCCAGGCCGCGACGCGGGACGCGGGGGCATGACCCAAGCAGAACCCAGACTGACGACCCTGGCCCATGGCGGCGGTTGCGGCTGCAAGATCGCGCCCGACGTGCTCCAGTCCATCCTGGCCGGCGCGCCCCAGGCGGCGCCCTTCGCCAATCTGATGGTGGGGGCCGAGACGTCTGACGACGCGGCGGTGTGGCGCCTGAACGACGACCAGGCTCTGGTGGCCACGACCGACTTCTTCATGCCCATGGTCGACGACCCGTTCGACTTTGGCCGGATCGCCGCCGCCAACGCCCTGTCCGACGTCTACGCCATGGGGGCGACGCCGATCTTCGCCCTGGCCATCGTCGGCATGCCGGTGGGCAAGCTGTCGGTTCAGACCATTGGCCGGATCTTGGAGGGCGGGGCCTCGGTCTGCGCCACGGCGGGGGCGCCGGTCGCGGGCGGCCATTCGATCGACAGCGTCGAACCGATCTACGGCCTGGTCGCCCTGGGCCTGGTTCACCCTGGTCGGGTCCTGACCAATCGCCAGGCCCAGCCGGGCGACGTGCTGATCCTGACCAAGGCCCTGGGCGTGGGCGTGCTCAGCGCCGCCTTCAAGCAGGAACGGTTGGACGCGGCGGGCTATGCCGCCCTGATGGCCTCGACGACGCAGTTGAACACGCCCGGCCCGCGTCTGGCGGCCATGCCCGAGGTTCATGCCGTGACCGACGTGACCGGCTTCGGCCTGCTGGGTCATGCGCTGGAGATGGCGCGCGGCGCCGGCGTCGCCGTCGAGCTGGAGCTGACGGGACCGGCCTATCTGGCGGGCGCCGAGGACCTGGCGGCGGCGGGGGTGCGGACCGGGGCGTCCGTGCGCAACTGGGCGGCCTATGGGCAGGCGGTCACGACCCCGTCGGCTCTGTCCGAATGGCGGCGCGATCTGCTCAGCGACCCCCAGACCTCGGGCGGCCTGTTGATCGCGGTCGCGCCCGAGGGCGCCGAGGCCGTGATGCAACTGGTCCAAAGCCTGGGCTTCGCCTCGGCCCGGCGGGTTGGTCGGGTGCGCGAAGGCGCGCCCTCGGTGGTCGTGGTTTGACGACGCGGCTCAGCGCCGAAGTCGGCCGCGAGGCCCTGGCGCGCTACGACGCCATCATCGACGTGCGCAGTCCGGGCGAGTTCGCCGAGGATCACCTGCCGGGCGCGATCAACCTGCCGGTCCTGAACGACGCCGAGCGGGCCGAGGTCGGAACGCTTTATGTGCAGCGCTCAAAATTCCTGGCGCGTCGTCTGGGCGCGGGTCTGGTGGCGCGCAACATCGCCCATCATCTGGAGGGCGCGCTGGCGGATCGGGACGGCGGTTTCCAGCCCCTGGTCTATTGCTGGCGCGGCGGGCAGCGGTCGACGGCGATGACGACGGTGATGGACCAGGTCGGCTGGCCGGTGACGCGTCTGGACGGCGGTTATCAGACTTGGCGGCGTCAGGTCGTGGCGCGTCTGTATGAGCCGGAAACGGCCCCGGCGCCTCGCCTCGTCCTGCTGGACGGCCTGACCGGCAGCGGCAAGACCGCGGTGCTTTCCCGTCTGGCCGCGCACGGCGTGCAAAGCCTGGACCTGGAGGCTCTGGCCGAGCATCGGGGCTCGCTGTTCGGAGGGACCGGCGTGGCCCAGCCGTCTCAGAAACTGTTCGAGACGCGGCTGCTGGCGGCGCTTGACGGACTGGACCCGGCGCAGCCCATCGTGGTCGAGGCGGAGTCCAGCCGTATCGGTCGGCTGGCCCTGCCGCCGATCCTGTGGTCGGCGATGAAGGCCGCGCCGCGCCTGGTGCTGAATGCGCCGATCACCGCACGCGTGGCGCGGGTGCTCGAGGACTACGCCGCCCTGGAACACGACGCTGCGGCGCGAGACACGGCGCTGCGCCGCCTGCCGAGCCATCACAGTCGAGAAACCGTCGAGGCCTGGCGTCAGCTGTCGCGAGCGGGCGATCTGCGCGCCCTGGCGACGGCCCTGATGCAGGACCACTATGACCCCGCCTATCGCCGCGCCGCGCGCGATGACGCCCGACCGGACCTCGGCGAGATTCTGCTGTCGGGCTACGGTGACGAGGATCTGGATCGAGCCGCCGCTGTGGTGGCCCAGGCGGTAGACAGGCTTTAGCCGCAGATTTCAGTTCTGGCTTTTTTGTTGAGCCTGCGGGGCGGGCCGCCTGGCCCTGGTGTTCCAACCCTGCTGATCACCGAGACGCCCTGAGGCCGGGCGGGGGGCCTACTGGTCTTCGTCGAACTTGCGGGCGACCAGGTCGCTGAGGGCTTCGATGGCTTCGGCGGCGTCGGGGCCTTCGGCCTCGATGTCGACGCCGCAGCCGATGCCGGCGCCCAGCATCAGCAGACCCATGATCGAGCGGGCGTCCACGGTGACGCCGTCGCGGGTGACGCGGATCTCGGATTCGAAGCTGGAGGCCAGCTTGACGAACTTGGCCGAGGCGCGGGCGTGCAGGCCGCGCTGGTTGCAGATGCCGACCGTGACCTGAATCGGACCCTGAACGGTTCCCTGGTGCATGGGAGTGTCGGTCATTTCTCGCCCGCCAGAACCCACGACGCCACCGAGATGTATTTGCGCCCCGCGTCCTGCGCATGGGCGACGCAGGTTTCCAGGCTTTCGCGGGTGCGCACGCTGGCCAGCTTGATCAGCATGGGCAGGTTCAGCCCGGCGATGACCTCGGCGTGGGTCTGCTCCATCACCGAGATAGCCAGGTTGGAGGGCGTGCCGCCGAACATGTCGGTCAGCAGGATGACGCCGTCGCCGTCGTTCACGGCTGCGGCGGCGTCGACGATGTCGCGGCGGCGCCGCTCCATGTCGTCTTCGGGGCCGATGCAGATCGCGGCCACGCCCCGTTGAGGGCCGACCACATGCTCCATCGCCGCCAGAAACTCGGAGGCCAGGCCCCCGTGAGTGACGATCACCAGCCCGATCATGAAGGCTTCACCAAGACAATCCGCCCCGCACCGCTGTCCTCAGCGAACGCCCTGAGGCGTCCAGACTGATCTGCAAGCCGGCCTTCATAGGCCAATCGCGCGCCGGTTCAAAGAGCGGCCAACGCGGTTGCGACGACCTGACCTGCCGAAGCCGGGCGCGGGTCCAGCCGCAGCTGTGGAATTGAGATCCCGTCCCAGGTCCAGGCGCCGGCCTCCGGCAGCCGCTCGACGGCCTCGTGGGTGCAGGCGACGGCCAGCATGATCCGGGTCAGCGGCCACAGGGGCGCGGCGACGATGCCCAGGCCGCGCACCTCGATCTTGCCCGTGATCGTCGCGGGCGCGGCGGCGTAGAGGGCGCTGTCGGAGGCCCAAAGATGGGTCCAGTCGTCGGCGATCAGACGCCAGCCCTGGCCGATCAGCCGCAGGGCCAGATCGCTCTTGCCGACACCCGACGGACCCTGGATCAGGACGCCGCGCCAACCGGCGAGGGTATGGCGGGCCACGGCGGTGGCGTGCAGCGGTTGCATCGGCTGGGTCATGGGCGTCGTCCAGCCAGGGGCAGAAGCACTTCGAAGCGGGCGCCGACGACCTGGCCGTCCGCATCGACGCGGTTCTCGGCGTGGACCCGGCCGCCGTGGGCGTCGACGATCTGGCGCACGATGGACAGGCCCAGGCCCGAGTTGGCGCCGAAGGCCGTGCCCTTGGGCCGTGAGGTGTAGAAGCGCTCGAACACGGTCTCGAGGTTTTCCGCCGGAATGCCGGGGCCGTCGTCCTCGACGCGGATGCGCAGGGGCAGGTCGGGGCGGCTGTCGTCGCGTTCCAGACGCACGCGGACCTCGCCGTCAGCCGGGCTGAACGAGCGGGCGTTGTCGATCAGGTTGCGGAACACCTGGCCCAGGGGAATGTCGCGGCCCAGCACCCGGGCCGCCTCGGCGGTCGAGGCGAAGCGAACCTTGGCCTCGCCGGGCTTCTGGCCGCCCTCATAAACGGCGACGATGTCGCCCAGCAGTTCGTTCAGGTCGATCAGGCGTGGCCGGTCGCGCGACAATTCCGCGTCCAGACGCGAGGCGTTGGAGATGTCGGTGATCAGCCGGTCCAGACGCCGCACGTCCTGTTGCAGCAGATTGGTCAGCCGCGCCCTCTGCTCGTCCGTCTTGACCAGGGGCAGGGTCTCCAGCGCCGAACGGATCGAGGTCAGGGGGTTCTTGATCTCGTGGCTGACGTCGGCGGCGAAACGTTCGATGGCGTCCATGCGCGTCGACAGGGTGTCGGTCATGGATTCCAGGGCGCGGGCCAGGTCGCCGATCTCGTCTTTGCGGTCTTCCAAGTCGGGCAGGGAGATGGCGCGGGCGCGTTGCAGACGCACCTGATCCGCCGCCGCCGACAGCCGCATCACGGGCCGGGCCACGAACAGGTGCAGCACCAGGGCCGACAGCAGGTTCACCGCCAGGGCCACCAGGGCGAAGGGGGTCAGGGCGCGGCGCTGCGCGGCCAGGGTTTCGTCGACGTCGCCGGCTTCCAGCGTCAACACGCCCAGCACCTGCTGGACATGGCGCACCGGCAGGGAGACCGAGACGACCCGGTCGCCGTTCTCATTGCGGCGGATGTCGGCCTGGGGTTCGCCTTGCAGGGCGCGCTCGACCTCGGCGGACAGTTCGGCGTTGGCGCGCTTCACCCGCGCGGTTTCGCGCGGCGACGGCTCGCTGGGCGCCAGGGCCGTGCCGGCGGGATTGGCTGGGGGCAGGGCCTCGCCCGGAATGGCGTCTGTGACGGCGAAGCTGTCCGAGACCAGCAGCCCGTCCTGATCGTACAGGCGCGCGCGCTGGCCCTCGGGGATGAAGTTGTCGCGCAGCCACAGCCCCGCCGCGCCGGGGTCCAGCATGGGATAGGGTTCGCCCTGGGTGATGCCCAGTTCGCCCAGCACATTGGCCAGAAGCTTGGCCTGGACCGACAGGGATTCCTGGCGCGCTTCGATCAGGCCGCGCTGCCATTCGTTCAGGGCCAGGGCCCCGCCGAACAGGATCAGCAGGCTGAGCAGGTTGAGGGCCAGGATGAAGCCGCCGAGGCGCGACCCGCCGAAGCGGAATCGGCGCCGCGGCCGGCCGTCCTCGATCTCAGCTTTCGCGGTAGCGGTAACCGACGCCATACAGGGTCTCGATCGCGTCGAACTCGGGATCGACCACCCGGAACTTCTTTCGCATCCGTTTGACGTGGCTGTCGATGGTGCGATCGTCGACATAGACCTGATCGTCGTAGGCGGCGTCCATCAGACTGTCCCGGCTCTTCACGAAACCGGGGCGCTGGGCCAGGGCCTGAAGCAGCAGGAACTCGGTGACGGTCAGCTTGACCGGCTTGCCTTCCCACGTGCTCTCGTGGCGGGCCGGGTCCATCGACAGCTTGCCGCGCTTGATGGCCTTGCCGGCGGCTTCTGCGGCGGTCTCGACCTCGCCGCCGTCGGCGCCGGTGCGGCGCAGCAGGGCCTTGACCCGTTCGATCAGCAGACGCTGGCTGAAAGGCTTGTGGATATAGTCGTCGGCGCCGAGGTTGAAGCCGAGGATCTCGTCGATCTCCTCGTCCTTGGACGTCAGCATGATGACGGGAATCTGCGAGGTCTGACGCAGGCGGCGCAGCACCTCCATGCCGTCCATGCGCGGCATCTTCACGTCCAGGATCGCCAGATCCGGGGGCGTGGTCTCCAGCGCCTCGAGACCCGAAGCGCCGTCATGATAGGCCGTGACCTTGTGGCCGTGGCTTTCCAGAGCCAGGGACACGGAGGCGACGATGTTCTCGTCGTCGTCGACCAGAGTGATGTTGGCCAAGGGCTTCTCCTGAGTGCGGGCGGCGGTGGTCGTTCGATCATCCGTCGCGTGTTGATGGCTCAACGCGCGACAAGCGTAACCGTTCTATCCCATCGGGGTGACATTACGGCCACAGCAAATGGTTCGCCAGAGCCTGTCTTTCAACCTTGGCCGGGAAAAGGCGAAACCTCGCCTTAAAGCCTGTCGGCGCAGGGTGGCGGCCAGTTCCGCGTGAAAGACGCCATGGCCGGTCCGGTTCACTACGAAATCTATGTCCGCAAGACGCCGCCGTCGTCCTGGTCGCTGTCAATGGCGACCGAGGACCGCAAGCTGGCGGTCGAGACCGCCGAGGACCTGCTGCGCGACGGTCAGGCCTGCGCCGTGCGCGTGACCAAGGAGACCCTAGACCCCGACACCATGGAGTTCGCCAGCGTCACCGTCCTGACGCGCGGCGCGCCCGAGGTGAAGCGCAAGCCCAAGGTCCAGGACGACCGGACCGGGCCGGGCTGCCGCGGCGTGCAGGACCTCTATACCCCCCACGCCCGCGACCTGATCGGTCGGGTGCTGGAGGACTGGCTGACCCGTCAGGGGGCGACGACCTTCGAACTGCTGCATCGCCCCGACCTGGCCGAGCGGCTGGAGGCCTCAGGCGTCGAACTTCAGCACGCCATCCAGAAGGTCGCCGTGCCGGAGGCCCAGGCCACGGGCCAGGTGGTGCATGACCTGGTGCGCCATTACCAACGCCTCTCCGAACAGGCGATCGAACGGTTGTTGCGGGCGGGACGACGCGGCGAGTTTCCCGGTCTGGCCGAACGCTCGGTCGCCGACGTGGCGCATCGGCTGAGCGGATCGTCGGACCGCGCCTTCATCATGGGGGGCGTCGTCGCCGGAGCCTTGAAGGGGTTGAAGGGCGCGCGGGCGCGTCTGGACCGGCTGATGGACCTATGCGACCGCGCCCCGTCCGAGGGGCCGCCGCGGGCCCTGGTCTTCGTACCGGTCGAACAGATCCTGTGCGAACTGTTCGGCTCGCGCGCCAGTCTGGCCCAGATCGTCGGCCCGGCTCTGGATCAGGGCTCCAGCCTGGCGGCCGTGGTGCGCATGGTGGCCCCGCGTGAGATCGCAGCCCTGATCGCGCGCGACCCGAAGCTGGCGGTGCTGGTCCCTCCGGTCGAGGGCGGGCCGGCGCGTCTGGGCGAGCGGCTGGCGGCGGGCGAGTTCCCCCTGCTGGCGGCCTCGCTGGCGCGGATGGTGGTGCGCGAACTGATGAGCCAGCGTCGCCTGCGTCCCGGCGACGCCGAGGGCGAGATCGACATCCTGCGCGCCCTGGCCATGACCCTGACCGCTACGGCGGGCCGCTTGCTGACGCTGGAAGAGGTGCAGACCGCCTTCAGCGAGCGCTCCAAGAGCCTGGTCACCGCCGACTTCGTCGCCGTCTATGTGCGCGGCTGTCCCACGGCGCTGCGTGAGGCCGAGCGGCTGGCGCGACTGTGCGAAAACGTCACCGGCGGGGCCAACAAGCGCTCGGCGGCGCGCTGGCTGGACGCCTGCGTCACCTCTTTGCGCTTCGAGACCGAGATGCGGACCCTCAATCAGACCACGGGCCAGAAGCTGATGGCGCTGAGCGGCCTGCAGCGCGCGGTCGGCAAGGCCGCCCTGTCGGACCGGGACCGCGACGCCATCGTCACGGCCCTTGGCCTGGTCGGCGGCTCGGTCGAAGCGGACGCCAAGCTGACCGCCCAGATCGTCCGCGCCCCGGCCCCTGCGCCGCAGAAGCTGGCGGCCCTGCTGCGGCTTGCAGCGGGCGAGACCGGACCCACCGGCCCGGTGGCCGACCGGGCCAAGGCCGAGGCGATCAAGCTGTTCCGCTCGCCCGAGGTCCGCGCCGCCCTGGGCGCGGCGCCCGAAGCGTTGCAGACGCTGCGGCCCCTGATGCAGGCGGTCGGCCTCGCGGCCTGAGTTTGGCCGCCCAGGCCGCGGCGCCGATCAGTCGAAGATGTCGAAGATATCCATCCGCTTTTTCTTTTTGTAGTAGCCGCCGTCGCGGTGACGGTCGTCGTCCTTGTAGCGCGGCGGCTCGCGATAACCCTGAGGCTGGCCGCCGCCCCATGGCTGCTGATGGGGCTGCTGCTGGATCGGTTGCTGATAGGTCGGCTGGGGTGCGGCGGCGCGACCCTCCTCGGCGGCGCTCGCCATCAGCTTTTCCAGTTCGCCGCGATCCAGCCAGACGCCGCGGCAGGTCGGGCACATGTCGAACTGGACGCCGTTGCGGTCCAGCGTCTGCATGGCGGCGTTGTCGTTGGGGCACATCAATAGGGGCATAGGGTCCTCAGGGTCGAATGATGCGGTCCGACATCACGCCGCTTTCGCGCCGCCAGAGGGGCCCGTCCCGCTGCGACGAAAACTAGGGAGGGCCCGCCCGCCTCACAACGTGCGCAGACGCCGCAGGGGATTTGTTCCTAGCAGCTCTGCCCGGCCGCCCAGCCCGACGACCAGGCCCATTGGAAGTTGTAGCCGCCCAGCCAGCCGGTCACGTCGACCACTTCGCCGATGAAGAAGAGGCCGGGGACGTTTTTGGCCTCCATCGTCTGCTGGTCCAGGGCGGCGGTGTCGACCCCGCCCAGCGTCACCTCGGCGGTGCGATAGCCCTCCGACCCGACCGGCTTGACGGTCCAGGCGTTGACCGCCTCGGCCATGGCTCGCAGCTTCTTGTCGCCGACCTCGGCCAGCTTGCCGGCCAGACCCTCGCGGGCGCAGATGACCTCGGCCAGGCGGCGGGGGATGATGTGGCCGAGCGCGGTGTGCACCGCCTGCTTGCCGTTCTCGGTCTTGGCCGCCAGCATCCGGGCGGCGACGTCTTCGCTCGGCGCCATGTTGACGGTGATGGCCTCGCCTTCGCGCCAATAGGAGCTGATCTGCAGGATCGACGGGCCGGACAGGCCGCGGTGGGTGAACAGCATGGCCTCCTTGAACTGGGGCCTATCGCCCTTCGGGCTGCTTGAGGCCTGGTTCGGGGCGGTTTTGACGATGGCGTCCACCGCCACGCCCGCCAGGGGAACCAGTTGCTCCAGCAGGGTCGGCTCAAAGGTCAGCGGCACCAGCGCGGGCCGCGTCTCGGTCAGCCGCAGGCCGAACTGGCGCGCCACCTCATAGCCCCAGCCGGTCGCGCCCATCTTGGGGATGGACTTGCCGCCGGTGGCCACGACCAGCGAGGCGGCCGAAACGCGGCTTCCGTCGTCCAGGGCGACCTCGAAACGGTCGCCGTTGCGGCTGATCGCGGTCACGCCCAGGCCCAGCGACAGGGTCACGCCCGCCGCCTTCATCTCGTCCGTCAGCATGCGGATGATCTGCTTGGCGCTATCGTCGCAGAACAGCTGGCCCAGGGTCTTCTCGTGCCAGGCGATGCCGTGGCGCTCGACCATTTTCAGGAAGTCGTGCTGGGTGAACCGCTTCAGCGCCGAGAGGGCGAAGCGGGGGTTCTCGCTCAGGAAGTTCGCCCCGCTGGTCCCCAGATTGGTGAAGTTGCAGCGTCCGCCGCCCGAGATGCGGATCTTCTCGCCGGGCGCGCGGGCGTGGTCGATGACGCGCACGCGGCGGCCGCGCTTGCCCGCCTCGATGGCGCACATCATGCCGGCCGCGCCGGCGCCGACGATCAGGACGTCCAGGGTCTCGTTCTTCATCGCCCCGC
>Ga0265296_1004377_pt1 | contig 12301 bp, 13 predicted proteins | sample MunlanPumphouse1_FD_189073 | JGI IMG/M metagenome (GOLD analysis project Ga0265296, IMG submission 189073) | Groundwater microbial communities from a municipal landfill in Southern Ontario, Canada - Pumphouse #1 | ecosystem: Environmental > Aquatic > Deep subsurface > Groundwater | place... | reverse complement strand
GCAGCCCAACGCGGGGCAAGCCCGCTCGCCACAGGGGACTTTGTCAGAGGAGATGCCCTTGTTGCACGACGATCCCCATTGGGCCGCTGAGTTTTTCGACCCGTATTTCACCGCCCTCCCTGAGCGCGCCGGGATGGCAAACCCTGACGTTCTTCGCCACCTCTTGATCGTAGACCGTTGCACCTGTGCAACTGCGTTTGCCGTGGGCGGCATATTCGTAGGTGGCGACATAGCTGGTCGGGAGGGTGCTCGACCAGTAAGTCAGATAGGACAACACCACCACGCCCAGCAGCAACGACAGGACCCACGTGCCGCCCGCGACCTTCAGCCAGTGGAGCGGGGTGTATTTGAGGCGAGGGTTCCTGCGCCACACCATCAACGCAAACCCCGCCACGGCCAACGCGGTCGAGCTCACTTGGTAGATCTTTACGGTCAGCGCATTGAAGTACACCACCAGGTCGATATGGAACAGCCAGTTCACAATCGTGACCGCAAAAAGTAGCAGAGCAGTGCCGACGAGCAGCTGCGAGAGGATAGGTTTTTTACTCAATTCAAATGGCTTCTCTGCATAAAAACGGTGTGCAAGCGTGGTCCATCGTCCCCTGGCTTGCCTTTTGGTTAGATAAAACAGCGGGGAGTATAAACTTCTACTTGTCTCTAATGAGAAGTATTACCATGTGCGACTCCCGTCAGTTGTCAATCTGGATATCTCGCCGATGGCCGCATCCTCTTCCACCCACCGCGCTGTGGGTGAACTCTACGCCCAGCACCACGGCTGGGTGGTGCAGTTGCTGCGGCGCAAGCTAGGCGGGCAGGAGCAGGCGCTGGACCTGGCACAGGATACCTTCGTGCGCATTCTCAGCAGTGGGCCATTGCCGTCGCTGCGTGAACCACGGGCCTATCTGAACACGGTGGCCAGCCGTTTGTGCGGCCAGTATTTTCGCCGGCAGGCCCTGGAGCGTGCGTACGAACAATCCCTGGCGATCCTTGAGCCGGAACACGCGCCATCCCCGGAAACCCGCTTGCTGGTGCTTGAAGCGCTGGATGCGGTAGGGCAGGTGTTGGACGGGCTGGGGAGCCGGGTGCGGGAGGTTTTCCTGCTGTCGCAGTTGGACGGCCTGACTTATCCACAGATCGCCGAGCAACTGGGCCTGACCGTGAATGTTGTGCAAAAGGCCATGCTCAAGGCCTATCGGCATTGCTACCTGGCGGTGTACCAGGCATGACGCTGTTCCAGCCCGCCGACGATCAGTTGTTGGATGAATACGTGCTGGATCAGGCACTGATGTGGATGGTCACCCTGCAATCGGGTGTCAGTGGCGCGGCCGAGCAGCGGGCATGTGCCGCCTGGCGCAATGCCAACCCCCAGCATGAACTGGCCTGGCAGCGCTTGACCGGCTTGAGTCGCGACCTGCGCAGCAGCACCAGCGGGTTGCCCGCCCCCAGTGCCCGGCAGTTGTTGCGGGCCCGCAGCCTGACGTCGCGGCGCACGTTGCTCAAGGGCTTCGCCGGCCTGGGGATTGCCGCGGCCATGGGGTTGAGCGTGCGTGAACGGGTACTGCTGCCCCAGTTGTTCAGTGACTATCGCACCACCACGGGCGAGCGGCGGCCAGTGCGGTTGGCCGGTGCCGGTGAAGTGCAACTCGATACCCAGACCGCCGTGGATGTACGCGGCCCGCAATTGACCCTGAACCAGGGGCGCCTGCTGTTGGCGACGACGGCGGATACCTTCGTCGGCATCAAGACCGCCCATGGCTGGGTACGGCCGGCGGCGCTGTCGCGGCTGATCATCAGCCAGGACCTGGCGGGCCAGCACGGGACCCAGGTGCAAATGCTGGCCGGCAGTGTAGTGGTCGAACCGTTGCAGGGCGCCCGACTCGCGATCGGTACCGGCCAGCAGTTGACGTTTGACCGTCACCAAAGCAGCCCGGCGCAACCCCTCTTGCCCGCCGCCGATGCCTGGACCCGTGGCCTGCTGATTGCCGAGCGCATGCCCCTGGCCCAGGTGATCGAGCAACTCAACCGCTACCGGCGCGGTGTGCTGCGCTGTGACCCGGCCGTTGCCGGCCTGCAAGTCTCGGGTTCGTTCTCCCTCGACCGGCCGGACGCCAGTCTGGATTTGCTGGCCAAGGTATTGCCGGTCCGCGTGCAGCGGGTCTTCGGCTACCTGGCGACAGTGGTCCCCGCCTAGTTCAAAAAAAATCCCATGGGGCCGGCAGTATTTGCCATCTCGTGCATCAAGACAGGGAAGACGCTGAATAAAAGCGCCCTCCAACCTTTCACCACAGGACAGTCTTTATGCACAGCCGCGTCACTCCGCTTGCCAGCGCCCTGCGCGCCATAATCGTCGGTTTAACCGTGGCAACGGCCAGCCACGCCGCCATCGCCGCCACCTCGCAGCCTGCCACCGAACAAGCCCCGCGCCAGTCCTACGACATTGCTGCCGGTAGCCTGGACCGTGTGCTGGGGGCTTTCGGCAATCAGGCAGGGGTGATGATCGCCATCGACTCGGCGCTGGCCAAGGGTGTGCAAAGCCAGGGCTTGCACGGCAGTTTTGCCGTAGCCGAGGGGCTTGAGCGCCTGCTGGCACCGCTGGGCATGCAGGCCGAGTACGAGCAGGGCAGTTATCGCGTGGTGGCGCGGGCCGCCGACGGGCAAGTGCAATTGCAGGCCACGCAGATCAGCGCCAACCAGTTGGGCTCGATCACCGAAGGCACTGGCTCCTACACCCCGGGCACGATTGCCACGGCCACGCGCATGGTGCTCACCCCACGGGAAACGCCGCAATCGATCTCGGTGGTCACGCGCCAGGTGATGGACGACTTCGGTCTCAATGCCATCGACGACGTGATGCGCCACACCCCCGGCATCACCGTGTCGACCTACGACACCGAACGTACCAACTACTATTCCCGTGGTTTTTCCATCGTCAACTTCCAGTACGACGGCATTCCCACCCTGCGCGACGCCCAGTACTCGGCGGGGCAGACCCTGACCGATATGGCCCTGTATGACCGCGTTGAAGTGCTCAAGGGCGCCACCGGCCTGCTGACCGGCGCGGGTGGGCCGGGCGGCACCATCAACCTGATTCGCAAGAAGCCCACTTCCGAGTTCAAGAGCAGCATCGAACTGGGCGCTGGCTCCTGGGACAACTACCGCTCGCAGATCGACGTCAGCGGCCCGTTGACCGAAACCGGCAACGTGCGCGGCCGGGCTGTGGCGGCCTACCAGGACAAAAAATCATTCCTCGACCACTATTCGCGCAAGACTGGCGTCTACTACGGCATCCTCGAAGTCGATCTCGACCCCGACACCTTGCTGACCCTGGGCGCCGACTATCAGGACAGCGATCCCAAAGGCTCCAGCTGGACCGGTACGCGCACCATCTTCGATCCGGCCGGTAATAAACTGGACCTGCCGCGCTCGTTCAACAACGGGCCGAAGTGGAGCAGTTGGGAGCAGTACAGCCGCACCCTGTTCGCCACCCTGGAGCACAACTTCGACAATGGTTGGGTCACCAAGGGCCAGTACAACCATCAGATCAATGGCTACGACGCGCCGTTGGGCTACATCTCCCAGGACACCCTGAGCGCCAGCTCGATCTTCGCGCGTAAATACACCGGCGAGACCACCAGTGACAGCCTCGATGTGTACGCATCCGGGCCCTTTGAACTGTTCGGTCGTGAGCACCAACTGGTGGTGGGCCAGTCGTTGTCCATCTCCAAATGGAAAGGCAAGGACTACGGCAGCGCGACTTATTTCGACAATTCCTACGACTTCTACAAGTGGCATGGCGAAGCCATCAAGCCGCTGTGGAACCAGCCGACCAAGATCAATGACGAAACCACGCGCCAGACCGGCAGCTACATCACCGGCCGTTTCAGCCTGATGGATGACCTGCACCTGCTGTTGGGGACGCGCATCGCCAACTACCAGGTCACCGGCACCAGCGACACCCAGGAAAGCGGCAAAGTCGTGCCCTACGCCGGCCTGACCTACGACCTCAACGACAACTTCACGGCCTACGCCAGCTACACCGAAATCTTCCAGCCGCAAACCCAATATCGCGACCGTACGCGCACCATGCTTGATCCTAACGAAGGCAAGAACTACGAACTGGGCCTCAAGGGCGAATTCTTCGACGGGCGCCTGAACGCCAGCCTGGCCTACTTCGAGGTCCATGAGGAGAATCGCCCGATTGCCGATACCGCCTACAACTCCCAGCCGGGCGTGGACTACTCCTACATCGGCACGAAAACCCAAACCAAGGGCTACGAAGCGGAAATCTCCGGTGAACTCAGCCCCGGCTGGCAGCTGCAGGCCGGCTACACCCACAAGATTGCCCGTGATGACGACAAGAAAAAGGTCGCCACCTGGGAGCCGGAAGATCAACTGAGCTTCTACACCAGCTACAAACTCCAAGGCCGCCTGGACAAACTCACCCTGGGTGGTGGCGCGCGTTGGCAGGCTGCTGGCTGGCAAAACGTCAACAACCCTGGCACGCGTCAGAGCGAGAAATTCACCCAGGACCCTTACTGGTTGGTGGACGTGATGGCTCGCTACCAATTGACGGAAAACCTGTCGGCCACGTTGAACGTCAACAACCTGTTCGACAAGGCGTACTACACCAACATCGGCTTCTACGACTCGGCGTATTACGGCGACCCACGCAATGTGATGGTGACCACGCGCTGGGATTTCTGACGGCCTGATCGTGGTGATAGGGCAGTAGAGGGAGCTGTAGTGGTGAGGGGGGCTTCTGTGGCGAGGGGGCTTGTCCCCCGTTGGGCTGCGCAGCAGCCCCAAACCCAGCCCCTAGGTCTCCCTGAAAAAACTCAGTGGCCTTGCTTGACTGGGGCTGCTTCGCAACCCAACGGGGGACAAGCCCCCTCGCCACAAAAAGCCCCCTCTCCACAAGAGCCCGCGCGCATCGCTTAAGCCATTTGGAACCTGCGATCAGCTCTGGGCTTGCTCCACCAACCAGTCGATCAGCGCCTTGAGGCGTTTTGGCAAGTTTTCGTGGGCGGGATGCACCAGGTAGTAACCGTAGTTGACCGCCTGCCTGAACCCGCCGAAGGGCAGCACCAACTCGCCATCCTGCACGCGCTTGCGCACCAGTTGTTCGCGACCGATGGCCACGCCCGCATGGTTGATCGCCGCAAGGGTGCTCAAGTCGGAGCGGTCAAAGGTCATGAAGCGGTCTGGCAATGGGCTGCTGTCGCCCACCGCATCCAGCCATAAACGCCATTCTGCATCGAATGAGATGTTGTCCCACGCCGCCACATCGTGCAGCACCGTGCACTGTGCCAAGCGTTCCGGGCGGCCCATCAGGCCATGGGCCTGGGCATAGTGCGGGCTGCACACCGGGGCAATCCGCTCGGGCATCAGGCGGATACTTTCCAGGCCCGGATGCTCGCCGTTGGAGTAGCACAGCACCAGGTCGATGCGGCGGGTGCGATAGTCGATGGGTTCGTTGCCGACCCGCACATCCAGTTGAATCCCGGGATAGCGTGCGGTGAAGTCGGCCAGCCTGGGCACCAGCCAGCATTGCGCGACGGAAGGCCTTGCGTAGAAGCACAGCTGGCCTTCGATCTGGCTGTCGGAACGTTCTTGCACGGCCTCGGACAGGGTGTCCATGGTGTGCTGCATGACCTTGAAAATCCGCTCGCCGTCATCGGTCAGGTCGACCTTGCGGGGCAAGCGATGGAACAGCTTGAGCGACAGATCCTCTTCAAGGCGGGCGATCCGGTGGCTGACCGCGCTGGCGGTCAGGCACAGCTCGTCAGCGGCGCGGGCAAAGCTTAAGTGGCGGGCGGCGACCAGGAACGTATGCAGGTTGGACAGGTGGGCGCCGTTAAGTTTGGGCGCTTTGCTCAGGCCAGGTACTGCCATGTGTTTATCCCTCTTCGCGTCGACCGCCGGCGATCAACGATGGGTTGTGGTTTGCAGCGCACGCCCCTTGTCCAGGTAAGTGGCGTACTCCTCGGTAGGGACCATGCTGCCGCCGGTTCCCCAGATCAAGTGGGTGGCATTGGCCAACCGCGCTGGCGTGACGCCAATGCGCTGCAAATACTGCGCGTCCTTGAGTACCCGCACAATGCCAGGTGCGCCGGCCAGGGCCGAAGGTTCGAGTTTTACCCCTTCAAGCTCGTGGGCGAGGAACATCAGGCGGTAGAGTTCCTCATCGGTGACGGTGTAGTAACCATCGATCAGGCGCTGCATCGCCCGCCCGACGAAACCCGAGGGTCGGCCCACGGCCAGGCCGTCAGCGGCGGTGACATTATCGATGCCGAAGTCCTGCACACTCACCTGGTCGTGCAGCCCGGTATACACACCGAGCAGCATGCACGGCGAGTGGGTGGGTTCGGCAAACACACAATGCACGGCATCGCCAAACGCCAGCTTCAAACCAAACGCCACGCCGCCAGGGCCGCCGCCAACACCGCAGGGCAGGTACACGAACAGCGGATGCTCGGCGTCCACCGGCACGCCTGCCACTTCAAATTGCCGGGCCAGGCGCTCGGCGGCCACGGCATAGCCGAGGAACAGGTGGGGCGAGTTTTCATCGTCGATGAAATAGCAGGCGGGATCGTTTTGCGCCTGCAGGCGACCGTTTTCGACGGCAACGCTGTAGTCGGATGGGTACTCGACCACGGTCACGCCGCTGGCGCGCAGTTTGTCCTTCTTCCATTGGCGGGCATCCGATGACATATGCACCGTGGCCTGGAAGCCCAGCATGGCGCTCATGATGCCGATGGACAGGCCAAGGTTGCCGGTGGAACCCACGGCGATTTTGTACTGGCTGAAAAACCCCAGTGCGCGTTCGCTGGCCAAGGTCTCGTAGTTGTCGTCGAGCGTGATCAAGCCAGCCTGCAGGGCCAGGTCTTCGGCATGTTTGAGCACCTCATGGATACCGCCACGGGCCTTGATCGAGCCCGAGATCGGCAAGTCGTTGTCTTTTTTCAGCCACAGCGCGCCGCTGTCGGGCAGGGCGGCCTCGCTCAAAAGCGCTTGCTGCAAGGTCTTCAGCGGCTGGATCGCCGACTCGATAATGCCGCCCGCCGCTGCAGTTTGCGGGAACACTTTGGCCAGATAGGGCGCGAAGCGCAGCAGGCGTGCGCTGGCGTCTTTTACATCGGCCAGGGTCAGGCCGACATCCCCAAGCGCCACAGCGGCTGGGGCGATCGCGGGGTTGAACCAGCTGACCTGCTCCAGCGCGACCAATGGCTGGATAGCGGGATGGCTTGCGTACCAGGCGTCTAGGGTTTTGCCTTGAATCATGGGAACTGCCTTTGAGGTGGGGTTCATCATACAAACCGCGAAAGAATCAGGGTAAAGACCAGGGCCGCCACCGAGGCGAGCACAGTGGCGCCAGTGAACTTCTTGAGGGCTTCGGAGAGGGAGATCCCCAGGTACTCTTTTACGACCCAGAACGCCGAGTCCGTCACGTGGGTCCAGCCGATGGCGCCGGCACCGATGGCGATCACCAGGATCTCGGGGCTGTATTGAGGGTTCTGTCCGAGGATCGGCAGCACCATGCCGGCGGTGCTGATCATGGCGACGGTGGCCGAGCCGACGGCGAAGTGCATCAAGCCGGCGATCAACCACGCCAAGATGATCGGGTTGATGTTGGACTGGCCCAGCACGTCCGCCAGCACCTTGCCGATGCCGCTGCCGACCAGCATGTCGTTGAACGCGCCACCGGCACCGATCACCAGCAGAATGCCGGCCAACGGCGGGAAGCAGCGGTGGGTCAGGTTAAGCAGGTCGCCCATGCCCAGCCCACGGCGCAGGCCCAGGGACCAGTAGGCAAAGCAAATCGACAGTACGAGCGCAATCAGCGGGTTGCCTATAAAGGACACCCACTCAAACGCCATCGAGCCTTTGCTCAGCAACGGGGTGGTCAGGGTTTTGCCCACCATCAGGGCCAAGGGCAACAGCACGGTGATCATCGCAACCGCGAAGCTGGGCGTTTGGCTGTCGTCGATATTCCCTTCGCCACGCTCGGCCAGAAACTGAGCCTGACTGGCAGGCGCCTGCCGCGCGCAGGTCAGCTTGACCCAAATCGGCCCGGCAATCACCGCCGTGGGCAGGCCGACGATCAAACCGTAGAGAATCACCTTGCCGATATCGGCATTGAGCATGCCGGTAATGGCCGTGGCGGCGGGGTGCGGCGGCAGGATGCAGTGCACCACCATCAGTGAGGTCGCCAGCGGCACGCCCAGGTACAACAGGTTGATCCGGGTCTGACGGGCGACGACATAAATCAGCGGGATCAGCAGGACAAATCCCACCTCGAAGAACACCGGAATCCCGGCAATAAAGCCCACCAGCATCATCGCCCACGCGGCGTTCTTTTCGCCCAGGGCTCTCAAGAGCGTGGTTGCGATGCGCTTGGCACCGCCGGACTCCTCCAGCAGCTTGCCGAGGATGCTGCCCAACCCAATGATGCCGGCGAGGAACCCGAGCGTGCTGCCCATGCCCTTCTCAAAGGCCGAGACAATGGCGGTTGGCGTCATTCCCGTACCGACGCCCACCAGCAGGCTGGCGGCGATCAGGGCCAGGAACGGATGGACACGGCATTTACCGATCAGCACGACAATCAACAGGATTGACGCGCCAAGGACCAATAGAGAAAAGGTAGGGGACATGGGTGGGTCTGCTCCATCGCAGTTATTGTTAGTTGTTTGCGATGGATTAGATTTCAGGCCTATGGCGCGGACAAACGATGATTCGTCAGGGGGTGGCTGAAGCCTGTTCACTTATGGTCAGCGGCTGCCGATTGCTCGACAATGCACGGCGCCTGCGTAATCGCCAGGTCCTTACAGGAGTTCGAACCCTTGAAAGCCGCACTGTTAACCGCATGCATTGCCCTGGTCTTGACGGGATGCACCTTCACCGGCGTCAACGAAATCGCCCCCGGCCAGTACATGATCACCAGCCACGGCAGCATCTTTAACTCCCGCGAAGGGTTGTTGGAGAACATCAACCAGAAGGCTGCCAAGGCCTGTGATGGCAAGCCTTACCATCTGGAGGGTGACGCTGGCGCCAATATGGTGGTTGCCACGCAGTCGCATCTTGGTAGTACGCCGACCACTGTTTTGGGGTTGAAGGCTGTGTGTGACTAGGCTGGCTGAACCACTGGAACTTGACGTTCATCCAGTGCAGCTCTGCGCTGTGCAACTCATAATGGCGTGGTGATTGAAAACGGAATACGCAGCGCTTCGACAGGCCCTGTATCCCGGCCGCACATTTCGTCGTGCACACATTGCTGCACCAGCACGCAAGGAAATGCCGGCACGGCCTGCAGCAAGTCCCGCAGGTGGGTGATCGAACGCAGGTGCATCGGCTTGGCCGCATCATCCAGCAAGGTGAACTGGCCGTGATCAACGCGGATCCTTGCCAGGTAAAAACCACCTTCGAGTGACAGCAGTTCCAGCTCGCGTATTGCGCTGTTGGCCGCATGCTCGGTGAGGGTTTGCAGGTTCATGCGTCACTCCTTGCCTACCAGGGCAGGCGTTCTCCATCGTAGGAATAGAAATAGCCGCTGTCGGCCGGCGTCAACTGGTCAATCACGGTCAGCAATTGGGCCGCGGCGATGTCTGCCGGACGGGCATTGGCGGCTCCGCTGAACGGCTGCGACAACCCCGACACAACCGTGCCCGGGTGCAGACTGAGCAAGCGGACCTGCGGGCGAGTGCGCGCCAGTTCGATGGCGGCGGTCTTGACCAGCATGTTCAGCGCAGCCTTGGAGGCGCGATAGGCGTACCAGCCGCCTAAACGGTTGTCGCCAATGCTCCCGACCTTTGCCGAAAGAATCGCCATCGCTCCCCGAGGTTCGAGCAGCGGCAGAAAGTGGCGCAACACCATTGCCGGCCCCAGTGCGTTCACTTGAAATACGGCCTGCAGCGCTTGCGGCTCGATCATGCTGAGGCTTTTTTCTGGCTTGATCCGGTCGCGATGGAGCAGGCCGGCAGCGTGTACGATCAGTTGATACGGCGCTTCGGCTGCCAGTTCGGCGGCGGCGCTGGCAATCGTTTCGGGCTGTTCAAGGTCCAGCGCGGGAACGGTATGGCGCCCCAGTGCGCGAACCCCGGCGCAGCGCGGGTCTTGTTTGAGCAGTTCGCAAAAAGCCGTGCCCAGGGCTCCACTGGCGCCGATCACCAGCGCGCGATAACCGTCGCCGAAGGAGGTCATGGTCCATGCGCGGCTCATTGGCCCGCTCCGGCGCCTTGGCGACGGAAGAACAACGTCACCTGGCCGGCCTCGACCCCGAACTTGGACATACGGGTGCGGTTGATCAGCGTGTCCTCGTCCATCAAGTACATCCAATCGTCCATGCTCATTTCGTAGGTCGAGTCGCCGACCGGCAGGTTCAGGCGATAACGCCAGTGCAAGGTGTTGCCAGCGACTTGGCCGTCAGCCACGCCTACCACATCATCCGCACGTCCGATCCAGCCCCCTTGGCCCGTGGGCGTGAGCACCCAGACGCGGCGTTGGCGGGTGCCGTCGCTGTACAGGAAGCGCTCGTCGAGAATCAGGTTGTTGTCCTCGCGCCGGCTGACGATGTTGACCTCGAAACGCTTGGCAACCTCACCGCTACGCTTCTGAAACATCCCCCAGGCTTTGACGGGCTGGCTGAAAAAACGCTCCAGATCCAATGTCGGTTGCTGATCGGCATAACGGGCGACATCCACACTGCCGCAGCTCGCGATGCTGAGCGCCAGTACCAGTAACAACAGAAATCGGGTCATTGACTTACTCCCTGAAGGACACAGGTGATGAGGGGGAGGTTTCGAGCTATCGTCGTCCGATGAGCTGCAGGAACTCTTGCCGCGTCGTCGAACTATCACGGAACACGCCCAGCATCACGGACGAAGTCATGACCGAATTCTGCTTCTCAACGCCGCGCATCATCATGCACATGTGCTTGGCTTCAATGACCACCGCCACACCCGCGGCATCGGTGATCTGCTCGATGGCTTCAGCAATCTGCCGGGTGAGGTTTTCCTGGATCTGCAGGCGACGCGCAAACATGTCAACCACTCGCGCGACCTTCGACAGCCCCAGCACCCTGCCGGTGGGTATGTACGCCACATGCACTTTGCCGATAAAGGGCAGCATGTGGTGCTCACACAAGGAATAAAGCTCGATGTCGCTGACGATCACCATTTCATCGCTCGGGGACTCGAACAAGGCACCGTTGGTGACGTCTTCCAGGCTCAACGTGTAGCCATTGCACAGATACTGCATCGCTTTGGCGGCACGCTCAGGCGTATCCAACAGCCCCTCGCGCTCGGGGTTCTCACCGACGCCAACGAGAATTTCACGGTAATGGCTGGCTAATAGTGGGTTCATTCAAGTTTCCCGCGGCGATGCTGTGCGTTAGGGCCGATCCATTGCCAAGACTTGTACCTAGCAAGATGTCTTGTATAGGTTTTAATCAAGATAGGCTGAAAAAAATCACCTGACAATGAGCCGGCAAACTTTTTGTGCCGATGCGAAAACCTCCCACACGCCTCGCTTGAGGTTGCGCGGATCGCTTTCGACACGCGGCTATTTTTCGAGGGTATGGCCCCCGTGGGGCCTCAACTGCAGCTACCTGAGGTTGACCGGCGCGGTGATGCCCGTTTGGAGGTGTTGGCTGTACAAAATAACTATTTGGTATAACTTTTAAGGACGCTTATTGAGTCACATAGAGGGCTTTGCATGTCCAGGCAGACGAGCCGTTTAATCCGCCAGGCTATCTGTTTTGTTCTGATGCTCCAGAGCGCAGAGCTATTTGCTGATTGGCGCGAGGCTGTTCCCAACGCTCGTTGGCTGGGCTACGGGGAGATGCGCGTATTCGGGTTTGCCGTTTACAACGCACAATTCTGGAGCTCACGCCTCACTGCCGATGGAACGCTGGATGCCGATGCGCCTTTTGCACTGGAGCTGACCTACAGTCGCGCTATCAGTCGCGATGACCTGGTTAAAGCCAGCATCAAGGAAATCCGTCGCCTGTCGCCCACCACCCAGAATTCAGAACTGATGGCCCGCTGGGAGTCGGAGATGTTCCAGGCATTTGTCGATGTGCGAGCGGGTGACCAGATCACCGGAGTTTATATGCCGGGAGAGGGCGCACGGTTTTATGTTGGAAAGAGACTTCAGCATGTGGTGAGGGATGTTGCGTTTGCTAAAGCGTTTTTTGCTATATGGCTGGACCCTCGGACACGTAATCCGGAGTTGCGGGCGCGGTTGTTGGGGGTGGGGGAGCGGTGAGAAATGCGTATGTTGAAGGTAGGGGGGATGTTTTGCGGGT
>Ga0265296_1004376_pt1 | contig 12302 bp, 9 predicted proteins | sample MunlanPumphouse1_FD_189073 | JGI IMG/M metagenome (GOLD analysis project Ga0265296, IMG submission 189073) | Groundwater microbial communities from a municipal landfill in Southern Ontario, Canada - Pumphouse #1 | ecosystem: Environmental > Aquatic > Deep subsurface > Groundwater | place: Canada... | reverse complement strand
CCCTTAACCGCTCCTGCTTCCCATTTGCCTATGCCGGCCATAACGTCCTGGAAGCAGAGTTTTGCCAGGATATCAAAATTACTCTCCATAATCCTATTTATTCTTCCGGGCTTGGAGAAAAATTCGCGCATGCACCAAGCGCCCAGGCGGCCTAATTCCTCAATAGATAAATGGTCAGTGGGAATTACCGGATGCAGAAAATCCCAGGTGCTAAAATCAACCTTTTTAGGGTCAATCCAGTTTTTCTTCAAGGCAATCCTCCACATCGGAGAATTGGGCGCAGGGGTGACATAGCCGATCCATAAAACATCCGGGTCAACAGTATCGGCAAATTCAAACCTCTGCTTTATAATGGCTTCAGTATCATAATCAAAGCCGATCATAATATCTGCGACAATAGCGATATCATTCCTGCGCAAAATCTCAATAGTTTTCTTAATCTGTTCAATGGTAGTGCCTTTGGCGATTCGCTTTAATTCTTCGGGCGTAGTAACCTCAATACCGAATACGCCCATAAACAGGCCTGTCTCTTTCATCAGCGGCAATATCGCTTCGCAATTTACCCAATCCACAGCCCTGCCCAAAGAGACCCATTTAATCGGGTTATTCTTTTCCCTCTTAAGCTCGCAGAATTTCTTTACTCTCTCTGGGTCCACATTAAAGTTATCATCCTGAATTACCACTACCTTAACGCCGTATTTCTTATGCAGCAATTCCAATTCCTCAATAATCCTTTCCGGTGACTTGGCGCGCCATTTCAGGAAATCCGAAGGAGAACGCGGGTCAAACTGGTCCCATTCATAGCAGAAGGTGCAGGCAGAAGGGCAGCCCCGCGAGGTAATCATATCCACAAACGGTTTCCAATGCGTATGGCCTACATACTTATCCATGGGGAATAAATCATAAGCCGGCAGGGGCAGTTTGTCCAAATCTGTCATCAGCGGTTTGTGCGGCCCCATAACGATTTTACCGTCAATACGCGAGGTAACGCCACCCACATCTTTTAAGGGCTTATTTTTATCTATGGCCTCAATTAAATCCGCAAAAGATTCTTCCTCCCCCATTACTACAAAATCTACAGCCGGATTTTCTTCCAAAGTCGGAACAGGCATTGCTGAATACCATAAGCCACCTAAGATTATTTTTGTCTTGGGCAAGGCCTCTTTAATCCTTATAGACGCCTCTTTAAAGTGGCGCAATACGCCGTATCCGGCATAGCCGTGTATCTGTTCACCCATAACCACAATATCGGGATTACTGGATTTTACCTGCTCCACTAACTGCTCCATAGGAATCTCCAGGGCCCTGCCGTCAATAACCGCGATATCACTGTATCCGCGCTCGCGGATGAAACTCGCCCAATGCGCATACAATTGATTTGGCGACTTATGTATGCCGTGCGTTGCCCAGGCGCCGACCTTAGGCATCACAAATAATATTTTCATTTTTATACCTCCGCTATAGGGACAGTCCCCTTCTAACTTCGTCAGAACTCCGACGGGGACAGTCCCTATCTATGATTTCTCAACTACCATCACCGAATTAATCCCGCCTCTGCCGCGCGAAATTACCAGGGCTTTACCTATTATATGCTCTCTTGGCTCTTTGCCTACAAAATTCAGGCCATTAGGGTCAGGCTCTTCCAAATTCAATGTCGGCGGCACTAAATTATGCTCCATGGCTAAAATCGTAGTAATTAAATCTACTGCGCCTGATGCGCCTAACAAATTTCCGAACATAGACTTAGGGCAGCTGACAGGAATATCTTTGGCGCGAGAGCCAAATACCTCTTTTATGGCAGCAACCTCGCCCTTATCCCATACTTCCAGCGCCAGGCCGTCCAAAGAAATATAATCTACCTCCTGCGTATTTATCCCGGCATCATCCAAAGCCGCTCTTATCGCCCGGGCTAATTCCTTTCCGTCGGTAGCGGGGTTTATCCTGTCCACGCCATCGCAGTTAGTGCTAAAACCGCTGAGATACGCCAAAATATTTGCCCTGCGTTTTCTCGCGCGTTCTACCGGCTCAAGGGCCATAATACCCGCGCCTTCGCCAATGACAAAACCGCAACGCCCTTTATCAAAAGGCCGGTAAGAGGTTTGCGGATGCGCGTTATCAGTAGAAAGGCCGCCGTAAGTATTGCAGCATAATAAAGCATAGGGAGTGACCGGCGCTTCCATTCCTCCGGCTAGGATCAGTTCTAACTTATCTTTACTTAATACCTTGCGGGCATAACCTAAGGCCATAAGAGAACTTGCCCGGTCTGCCACCACAGTCTTGCTGAATCCTTTTATCCCGTAATAAATAGAGACTTGCCCCTGAGGCGCAGCCGGAAACCAGGCAGAGGCCATGTAAGGAGAAACACCTTCGCGGCCCTCAATGTATAAATCGCGCAGTTCAGTTTCGGCATAAAGCCAGCCGCCTAAGGCATTACCTAAAAATATACCCACTAAATTTGGGTCTTCCCGCTTGATGTCAATACCCGCATCCTGCAAGGCCATCTCTGAGGCAATTAAGGCCATATGCGAAAAAACATCTATCTTTTTCAAGAGCCGCTCGGAAACAGTGCTATATTTTTCCAGGTCGTCAATTTGCCCGGCAATATGGGAAGGATATTTAGAGGCATCAAAACGGGTGATTTCTTTGATAAATGGCCGAGCGCTTTTTATATTCGCCCAGAACTGGCGCTTGCCGATACCCGAAGGCGTAACTATGCCGATTCCTGTAACCGCTAACCTAGCCATTAAATCTCCTTAACACGAGCGACGAGTGGATACCTGAGAAGCCGCTGGAGGTCTTAAGCATAGTCTGGACCTTGTGCTCCCGGGCAACATTAGGGATATAATCCAAATCGCAAAGCGGGTCTTTTTCTTCCTGATTTATCGTCGGGGGCAGGATATTTTTCTCAAACATCATTGCGCAGATAGTCATCTCCACCGCATTTGCCGCTGCCAGGGGATGCCCGATCATAGACTTAAGCGAGCTTATGGGAAGTTTATAGGCGTAATCTCCAAAAACGGCCTTATAGGCGCTAGTCTCAAAGATATCGTTCATCCGGGTTGAAGAGCCGTGGGCATTGATATAATCTATTTCAGCGGGCTTTATCCCGGCATCCTTTAGCGCCAGGTTTATGCAGCTCTCCATCGCACTGCCATCCGCAGGAAGGTCAGTCATATGAAAGGCGTTACAACTCGTGCCAAAGCCTAAGACCTCGGCATAAATACGGGCGTTGCGCTTTAGGGCATGGCTTAATTCTTCCAATATTAAAATTCCCGCGCCCTCCCCTAAGACAAAACCGTCGCGTTTATTGTCAAACGGACGCGAGGCCTTTTCCGGCTCATCATTGCGGCAAGATAAAACATTTACCACATCAAATGCGCCGAAGGTAACGGGGGTAATGGGCGCTTCGGATGCCCCGCAGAGCATTGCATCGTGCTCCCCGTCCTGGATACTCTCAAAAGCAAAACCTACGGAATCAGTCCCGGCTGTACAGCCGGTAGAAAGGGTAGAAGAATTACCTTTAAGCCCATACTTTGCGCTTAATTCTATGGAGGGGGTATTAAACATCGCGGCATCGTATAGGTCAGGCCTGACCCGTGAGGGGTCAATGGGGTGTTTTCCGTCGTCGGTAACCAGCGCGAATTCCTCCTCCATATATTTTGTGCCGCAAATAGCATTGGCAAGGCATACGCCTATGCGCGTGGCTTCCTCCTTTGAGAAATCAATTTTACTATCCTCAACCGCCATCCCGCCAGCCACCAGCGCAAACTGCACGTATCTATCCATGCGCATTGCCTCTGCGTGGGTCAAGCCAAACTTAAAAGGGTCAAAGTCGCGCACTTCGGAAGCAATGCGCGTATTGAATAAGGAGACATCAAAACCATCAACCCTTCTTACCCCGGATTTTCCCAAGACAAAGGCATCCCAGGCAGCCGTCTTTCCAATACCGTTGGGTGAAATCACCCCGATACCTGTAATAACTACTCTGCGTTTATTCATTCTCCAGCCCTTGTTACCTTAAATACGATATTTCCGCCGTCCGGGCAGGTAACCGTATCAATGGAATCAGGATTCTTCATAAAGAAAAATTTAGCGCCGAAATTCAAGGCAAAGAGCGCGGGGAATGCAGTATGAAACGCTGCCCCGCAAAATCCGGGGATGCATTTTAAGCCCGTTGTTTCCCAAATATCCCCTACCTTATAACCAAAAGTGCACTTACCTTTTGCGCTGACTACTTCAATAGTCATCTTCTTTGGTTTCGGCCCTTTCCAGTTAGGGTCTTTCGGCACAAATTCTGCCTTACCTTCTTTATCCAATATCTCTGCCCTAAATTCCAGTTTTCCTCCGTCAGGGCAGGTAATTTTAAGCGAGCGCTGATTTTCTGAAAAAGGAAATTTTGCCCCGAAACTTAAAGAATATATTACCGGAAATAAGACATGGGCTAAGCCTAAACAAAAATATTGCGGCGGATGGGTAAAGTCATCCAGAATAAGTTCATCGCCAATCTTATATCCGTGATAACATTTGCCCCCTACGCCTACTACTGTAAGTTTTAGTTTTGGAAAAGGGGAATCTACCATTTTAATTCAAGAGGTATTTTGTAGAAGCCAATAATTCATCTTTACTAAAGAACCTCTTGCTCCTCTCTACCTCATGCACCATGCCTGCCAATTTCTTATTTAGGGGGGCGCTTAAGCGGTGCACTTCAGCTATCCGGAAGAATTCGCCGTTAATATAATCTACCTCTGAAGGGCGGCCTCTTTTTATACTCTGTAAAATGGAGCCGTAAAGAGGCTCCTTGCTTAATTTAGCCATAATCCCGGAGAATATTTTGGCTGCTTCTTCGGCCGGCATGGCAGTCAATTTTGTCAGGTTTTCTACCGGAAAACCGGGCAGGGAAACTAAATTTATCCCTGCTTTTGTGATAACTTCAAAACCCTCTTTCCAGATGGCAATACTTAAGCGGCTGATATCTAAGTCTGCGAATGCCTCCTGCATACTCTTGCCTAAAATTGCCGCCAGGCAGTTGTTGGCATTGACAAAAATCTTTAAATACTTCATCCCCTTGATATCTTCGCTGATAATCACAGGAAAGGCCTTATCCAAAATCAGGCTTAAAGAAATCAATTTCTCGTCAGGCCTTGCGCCGTCAAAGATCCTACCGATAATCCAGGGCCCTTCAAAATTATGCACCACTTTGCCTGGCTCTAAATAGGTTGCCCCGAACATCACGATGCTGGAGACGATGTTTTCCTGCGGGGCATATTTGGCTACTATAGAGTCTGCCTGAACACCGTTTTGCACGGTGACCACGCTTGTTTCTTTAAGAAAATCTCCCCTTCCCTTTAATGCCGCATCAATATCCTGGGTCTTGCAGGCCAGAATCACCAGATCCGGTTTTTCTAAGAGTCTTTCCGAAATATCTATTTTGACGTGAAAATCACCTCTTGCCCCGGATACCTTAAGGCCACGCTCCTGAATAGCGTTTAGCGAATCCGGCGTCCCGACCAAAGAAACATCTTCATCTTTAAGTTTCAAGTATCCGGCAACAAGGTTGCCGATTGCTCCTGCGCCTATAACTGCTATTTTCATTGTCTTTAGACAGGGACAGTCCCCTTCGGGGACAGTCCCTTCTTTGGATAGCCGTACTTCCCGTAGTCAAACCCGCTCTGCTCAAGAAGCCGCACCATCATGCTGTAAAAAGGCGAAGGCACATCTGAAAAGAATGCGCCTATACAGTCCTCTTCTTCTACCCTCTGGGAACCTCTTGCCTTTGCCAGCTCCTCTGCCCTTTTGGTCACCGCGGATTCCGCGATATGCCGGTGAAAAAGCGGAATCCTGGAGACTAAAACCCGCAGTTTATCTTTCGTATGAATATCCCAGTCCATGCCCAGATATAGTAAAATTTTACTATTTAAATTTTATTATATTATAAAGCAGATTTTACCCTTGTCAAGGGAAAATTAAGGGCAATTTCGCTGTATTTTCTTTGCGGGCGAAACACGCGTAAAGCGTGGGGACAAAAAGCATAGTGACAAAAGTAGAGACTAAAAGACCGCCGAGCATGGTAATGCCCAGCGGCTGCCAGACCTCTGAGCCCTCTCCCCGGGAGACGGCAAGCGGAAGAAGCCCGACAAGGGTAGTAATGGTAGTCATCAGCACCGGCCGCAATCTATCTTTCCCGCCTAAGGTAATCGCATCAAATAACGATTTACCCCGCTGCCGCAAGAGGATAATATAGCTAATCAGGACTATGGCATTATCCACGACAATGCCCATAAGCATAATTACGCCCAGATACGTAACCACACTTAAGGTAGTGCGCGTAATTAAGAAAGCGATGATTACGCCCACAAAGGTAAACGGCACGGAGAACATCACGATAAAAGGGTCGAGTAGAGACTCAAACTGCGCAGCCATAACCATATACACCAGTGATAGCCCCAAGATAAGCAGCAGGAATAAATCGCGGAACGCCTTTTTCTGCTCCTCCGCTTCCCCTCCTATATTAATCATTAGGCCTTGGGGCAGGCTGATTTTTCCTATCGCGCGCTTGACATCTTCAACCACTTTCCCGGACGCGCGGCGGAAGATGTTACATTCAACCCGCACTACCCTCTCGCGGTTCTTGCGCTCAATTCCCAGGGGCCCGAGGGTTTCTTCTATTTTGGCGATATTGGATAATCTTACCTGCTGTTTGGTAAGCGGAGAAATTATCAGCAAGTTCTGGATATCTTCTATTTTCTGTCGGCTCTTCTCTTCAAGCTGCACGTATATGTCGTAAGTCTCCCCCTTCTCGCGGTATTTTGAAGCGCTCTGGCCCTCTATATAGGCGCGCAACTCTCTAGCCACTGTATTCATATCTATGCCGAGAGTACCTGCCTTTTCCCGGTTAACCTGTATCCTTATCTCAGGCCGGGTTAACTGCCGCGAAATAGTCACATCCACTGCTCCGGTAATTTTTTCCATCGCGTCTTTTAGTTCTCCGGCTACCGCATCCGTATCCTCAAAGGAATTCCCGATAATCTCAATTTGCACAGGTTTTCCTCCTGAGCCGGTAATTAAACGGCCGATAGGATTTCCTATTGAGACATCTGTCCTGACAACGCCCGGGATAGCGCGGATTTTATTTCTTACTAACTGGCCTATTTCTTCAGCAGATTTACGCCTCTTAGTTTTAGAAATGAGTTTTGCTCCGCTTATAACTACGTGCGTGCCAGAGCCTGCATTAAATGCCCTTCCTACTCCGGAAACCGAACCGCTGCGCACATAATAAAGCCTTACCTCAGGCACATCCTTGTAAATATCTTCGATGCGCCCGGCAAGTTTTTGAGTTTCTTCAAGCCTGGTGCCCACGGGGAATTCGGCAGTGATACGCAGGTCTCCGGTATCCTCTGTGGGCATAAACTCAGTCCCTACAAAAGGCACTAGCAATAAGCTTGCGATAAATACCGCGGAAAATCCCAAAACAACCAGCTTTTTATGCCCCAGGCACCACCTAAGCTGTTGCGCATAGAAATTCTCCCAAGATGCGAATAATTTTTCGGAGAATCCGTAGAATTTAGCAAACCTTCCGCTGCTCTGGCTAATACTCATCCATTTTGCGCAGAGCATCGGGCTGAAAGTTGAGGCAGTAAATAGCGAAGCAAGGAGCGTAACCGTGACAATCACCGCCAATTCCCCGAACATAATCCCGATAACTCCGGGGATAAAAAGCATAGGCAGGAATACGACAACGGTGGTTAACACTGTTGCGACAATAGCCAAAAACATCTCCTGCGTGCCAAGAATAGCTGCTTGCCTTACAGCATCTCCCCGCTCAATTCTACGATGAACGTTATCCACCACCACGATAGCCGCATCCACGACCATGCCCGAAGCAATGACAAGGGATGAGAGGCTTATGCTGTTAATGGTCTTTCCGGTAAGAAACATATAAATAAAGGCAATTAAGAGAGAAAAGGGGATAGTCAGGGCGATAATGAGGCTGGGTTTGAGCTGTCGCAGGAAGAACCACACTACCAGAATCACCAAGGCTATGCCTGTCCAAAGCGTCTTCTTAAGGGAATTAAGGGAATCAATGATATCCCGGGAGTTGTCAAAGATAAGGTTCATCTTTATGTCCTGGGGAAGAGTATCTTGAACTTCCTTAAGCTTGTCCTGAACTCTTCTTGCCACCTCAACAGTATTAGTATCAGTCTGCTTCTGGACCATGAGCAGGACGCCGAGCGAGCCGTTTATTTTTACGGAGGTTAATACCTCCTTAAAACTATCCTCAATGCGGGCAATATCCTTTAAATAAACTACTTTTCCGTCGCGTTTTCCCAGTATTACCAGGCTAATCTCATCAGGAGACTGAAATTCTCCAGGGATTCTCAAAAGGTAATCCGTAAGGCCTGTCTTTAAATTCCCTACTGGTTGAGCGATGTTCTCGCGCCTTAAAACTTCCTGCATATCCAGAATGGAAAAACCATACCCTTCCAGCCGGGCTCTGTCTATCCAGATATTGATCTGACGCTCAAGGCCTCCCTCTATCTGCACAGTCCCCACGCCCGGCAGCTGGCGGAGCGCATCTCCCACGCGCTTATCAATGAGGTCGCGTAAGCCCGGATATGACTCTTTGGCTGTCACTCCCAGGAACAGAATCGGGATATTTGCGGTGTTAAACTTGAAGATAAAGGGGTTATCTATTTCATCAGGGATATCCGGTAAGAATCGTTTGGCTAGTTCAATGCGGTCGCGGATGTCATTGGTTGCCTCATCTAAGTTTGTCCGCCAGAGGAACTTCAAAGTAATAAAAGATACGCCTTCTAGCGAACGGCTGGTTATCTTTTCTAATCCGGGAAGGGTTGCCAGCTGGTTTTCCAAGACTTCAGTAACTTTTATCTCCACATCAGAGGGATTTGCCCCGGGATAATTGCAGATGACAGTAATAGAAGGCGGCTCAATCTTGGGTAAAGAATCAATGCCTATCCGGCTTAAAGAATAAGCCGAAAGTAGAATTATCCCGAGAAATATCATCAGATTGGTTACCGGCCGCTTTACCCCGAATTCAGGAAGATTCACTATTTCTCACTCCTCTGTTATAACTTCGCTTCCCTCGCGCAGCCTCTGTGTCCCAAGCACTACAACTAAATCCCCTGCACTAAGCCCGCCGGTTACTTCGTAATACGGGCCCTGGCGGATCCCTAAACTTATCTTCTTTAGCGTTGCAATCTTGTCCTTAACTACAAACACATAGAGGTCCGGCTCATGGCCGATGATCGCTTCTTTTAAGATAACCGGCACTGCCTCATGCCGGGAAAGTACAAGGCTTACTCTTGTAAACATCCCGGAGTTTAATGTATGTTTGGGGTTATCCGCGGCAATTTCAACGGGGCTTGAGCGGGTTGCTAAGTCTAAAACCGGGCTTATCTTGGAAACTACACCCATAAATACCTCATCCGGATAAGCATCCAGGGTTATCTTAGCCTTTTGGCCCAAAGAAACCCTGGACAGATAAATCTCCGGGATATCCAGGACTATCTTTACCTTATCCATATTTACGACCATTGCAATCTGCGTTTGAGGGTTTACGCTCTCTCCCTTATCTACAAAAACCCTGCCTACAACTCCGGTCAACGGGCTTACTACCGGGGCTTTCTCAAATTTCAAGCCAACTTCGTCGCGGTCAATGTATAGAATAGGCTCCCCCTTACTCACAAGGGCGCCATCCTCTTTTATTTTCTCAATAACTTTTCCGCTTACCCTAGGATAAACTATTGCCTCATCCTGCGCCCTTACGCTGCCGGCATATTCCAGCGCCTCCTCAAGGTCGCGCAGCTCTACCTTCTGCACGCGCACGGGTATAGCCTCTGGACCTTTTTGTTGAGCCTCTTTTTTCTGACAGCCGCTTAGCGGCACAAACAGTATAAATGCCATTGCGACAGTTAACAAATTTTTCATCAGCTTCCTCCGGTTGCTTTTTGGAAACTACCCTTGGCAATAAGATAATCATAAACAGCCTCTATTTTATTAAATAGAGACACTTCATAAGCGATCTTAGCGTCTTCTAAAGCTAAGGAACTAGAGATGCCCTCCCTGTGCCTTTGTTTTAGGCTAGCCCAATTATCCTGATACCGCACTAAATCGCCCTCACTGGTTTTAATATTGGCAATGGCGTCTTTTAGGGCTAAATATGCGTTTTTTAACTCCAAGGCAATATCGCTTGCAATCTTTTGTTTTCTTAGCTGGGCCTCTTTTAAATCCACAATCGCAGCCTCTACCTTGTACTTCGTAGCCCAGCCATCAAACACAGGCCAGGAGAAAGTCAAACCTAAAATATTATAATCCTGCCAGCCCTTCGTAGGAGAAAATGATAAGGAAGTGCGTGAGCGGCTGTAATAGTCCCAGGAAGCATAGATGCTGGGACGAGACTCGCTCTTGGCAATTTCTATTCCCCGCTCGTCTCGTTTTGACTCGGCTTCGTATTGCCTGATTTCCGGCCGGTTCTTCATTGCCAATAAAAAGGCCTCATCATAAGCAAGTTCCAAGGGCGCGTAGTTAAACTCGCATATTGGCTTAATTTCTGTATCTTGGGAAAGGTTCAGGAAATTACGCAAGAGCTCTCTGGATGCCTCAACCTGATTCAGGGATGCTTCGTAAGCTTGCTCAACGCTGTTCAAAGATGACTCAATAATTAAAATTTCATATTCTGATGCCTCTCCGGATTTAAAGCGCTCCCTTATAAAATTAATGTGTTCTTTGGTGTTGCCTAAAATATCCTTATTCAGTTGAACGTACTTTGACGCAAGGGCTAAGGTATAAAAAGCCTTATGCACATTTAATGCCAAATCTAATTTCGCCTCATCTAATTGCGCCTGGGCCACCTCAAAATTGTAACCGTTATATTTTATGGTATTTATAATTTTTCCTCCCTGATACAGGTATTGTTTTAAGGTAGTCTGCGTATTAACTGTGTTTAAATCTTTAGCATAAAGGCCCCTGGTCCTGCTCAAGCTTCCGGTAAAGTCCAGGGTGGGGAACAAAGCAGCCTTTGCTTCATTAATCTTAAGTTTTGCCTTTTTAACCTCTTCTACCTTAAGCAAGATATCCCGGTTATCCCTAAGTGCCAAGATTACTGCCTCATCTAAAGTAAACGTTACCTCTTCAGCCCTTATATTCAGGCAGGGGATAAAGATTAGGCCCAAGAAAAATAAAATGCGCCTCTTCATTGGCTATTTATGTCTCTCTTCTTCCTTTAATACCTCGTGTATCCGGGTTAAAATACGCAGATATTCCCGGCGGTCAGCACTAGAGATTTTGCCAAAGATCTTGATAATCATCTTATGCCTATGGCTGTTTACTTTTTCTACCAGTGCTCTGCCTTTTGGAGTAAGCCGGATGCGGATGGTGCGCCTGTCCAAATCATCAAATTCCCTTGTGCAAAAACCTGCCCTTACAAGCCTGCCCACTATACCGGTTATAGCCGGTGTACTCACCTTCATAAAACGCGCCATATCTGTCATACGCAACCCATGCTGAAGGCTGAGGTAGTTTAAAATCAAAAACTGCGGGAAGGTAAGCTTATCCCGGGTGAACTTATCCAGTTGAGCCCGGGAGAAGCCTTTTATCAGCACCGGGATAATTTGATTTAACCTATCTGCAAACTCCGATAGCGACAGCTCAAACATGTCTTTTGCCCCCTATTCTATAATAGTTAACTATATTAACTATTAACTATGTAAAGTATAACTTAAAAATTTTAAGAAATCAACTGTTTTTACAGTGCTTTGATGAGATCGGCAAGAAACCCAGATTCTGCCTGAAGCATCTTCAGGTTGTGTTCCAATATGCGGGATAAAGAAAGGGGGAGGCTTTTCTTTTGGCGATTTTTAATCATCTGCTTTATATCGCGGGATAATTTATTTAAGATAAAGATGCGGCCCTTGAGGCGCCTTTGGGCAACCTTGGGCTGGATATAATTCAAGAAATAAAGGCTTAAGTGCAGGCTGAACTGCGGCCTTTTTAACTCCAAGAGGCTCTTAGTCAGTAATTCTTCAAACCGCATTTGGCCTTTATTGGTCAGTGTATATACAAAACGCTGCGGCCTCTTGCCGGGCTTACGGGTGCATCTTTTTACCAGGCCTTTTCTTTCCAGGACGCTCAGCGGATAATATACAGACTTTAAGTTTAGTCCGGAAAATAAAGATAAAATCTGCTTAACTCTTAGCTTAATCTCATACCCGTGCCTGGGGCTCTCCTTCAAAAGGCCTAGTATTAGAAGTTCATTCTCAATCATTCTTGAATCCTGCCTATCCCGC
>Ga0265296_1004375_pt1 | contig 12303 bp, 12 predicted proteins | sample MunlanPumphouse1_FD_189073 | JGI IMG/M metagenome (GOLD analysis project Ga0265296, IMG submission 189073) | Groundwater microbial communities from a municipal landfill in Southern Ontario, Canada - Pumphouse #1 | ecosystem: Environmental > Aquatic > Deep subsurface > Groundwater | place... | reverse complement strand
ATGGGTTACACGGGCGAAATAATAAACGTGAAGCGCAACGATTTGCCGATTGACATCGAGCCCTTCAGCGTGAAATGCACGAATGACGCGATGCACCAATTGCAAATCAGGCAGGGAACCTTCGAGGGCTACTGCAGGCAGTGCTTTGCCCCCGCGGAATACGACCGCGAGAAGGCATTGGAGGCGTTCGAGCACTCGAAGGCGGCCGCGACTTCGGGATTGTACGACTTGGTGATACTCGACGAAATAAACGTCGTGCTTTCGAAGGGATTGCTTGAAACCGCAAGGGTTCTCGAGCTGATTGGCAGCAAGCACAGGAATACTGAGTTGGTGCTCACGGGAAGGAACGCGCCAAGGGAAATAATGGAGAAGGCGGATTACGTCACGGAAATGACCGCAATAAAGCACCCCATGAATTCTGGAGTCACGGCGAGAAAGGGAATCGAGTTCTGATTCGGCAAGCACGCAGAAACAAGGCAGGCCGCGAAAGTGTTTTATTTCAAGGAGCGGCAATTCTTCCATGCCTTTAGCCAAAAACCCAGTGAAACCCAAAACAAGGCGCGTAGTGCACTTGGGAAACGCTAACGACGTAGGAGTCACCAGAGGCCTGAAAGGAATGGTAATGGCAGAGCACGGAGTGAAGACGGGAAAGTATGCCAAGCGGTTCCCTAATGTTGAATTCATAGGAATTGACCTCACAAAATTCCCCGCAAGGGAAAAAAACTGGAAGCAGGTGGAAGCAGACTTCCTGATTGGCCTGAAAAGACTCAGAAACGGCTCAGTCGATATAATAAGTTCCGAGATGGCCTTCGGGTATTACGGTAAAACAGCTTCTGGATATTACGGCAAAAAACCGCCCGAGAGAAAAGAACACACGGCGGAAGTGGCAAAGGAAGCGTTCCGGAAACTCAGGGAGAATGGGAAACTTATGGTGGCTGTTGACTCGGAGGCCCTGAAATTGGTTGTGAATTCCTTGGCAAAGGCAGGATTTGAAAAAAACAAGATCAAAGTGCGCGAACTCGCTGAAAACGAGAAGAAAAGAACATACGAGCTGAAAACGTGGGGGCTATCAAAGCTGTACCAGGTAATCGCACAGAAATAGGATTTGAATAAAACGCAAGGAATTTATTTTCCGAAACGGCATCTTATTCATGCCTTTATTGAAAAAACCGCGCGCACAGGAAAAAAGGGCGGTGGTTCATCTCGGAAACTATTTCGACATAGGCGTTGCGAACGGCGAGGTGGGATTCGCGTCCAAAACCAGGAAATACGCGGAAAGGTTTCCGGAAACCAGATTCGTGGGCATTGACATACAGAAACTGAAAAGCGACCTGCCGAATTGGAAGCAAATAGAAGCGGAATTCATTTCCGGCCTGAAGAAAATGCCGGACAATTCCGTGGACATAATAAGCTCGGAAATGGGGCTGGGATATTATTCCTCCAACGTGCAGTACGCGAAGTGGCTGACCCAAAGAACGAAGCTCATGAAAAGGGAACTGTACACCGCCGAAGTTATGAGACTCGCCGCGAAAAAGCTCAAGCAGGGGGGAAAATTGATGGTTGCGGTTGACGAAATCGTCCTGCCGACAATAAGGAGGGCGCTGGCCGAAGCCGGGTTCGGGGAAAGCAAAACGAAAATTTACGAATTAAAGGACATTGAGCGCGAAAGGACTTACAATTTCCGGAACCCCGTATTCGCGAAGTTAAAAATATTTCAGGTAATAGCGCGGAAATGAGCCGGATTTTTGCCTTTCGCAATCCTTAAATAAAACAAAATCCCAAATTCTGCGCCGGACTTGATTCGGCTTGGGGGGTTTGGGCATGAAAAGGTTTCTGACAATTCTGTTCGTTCTCATTGTGGCTACAACCGCGTTCGCGCAAACCGAGGCGCCGGCAACGGCGACTGTTTCTTCCGCGGCAGGCCAGGTCGCAGTGCAGGGAATTTCCGCACTGCCGCGGTTCAATCAGGACTTCCAGTTCCAGCAATCCGTGTTCCAGCCCCAGATGCCCAAGGAGGCGGCGCAGAACGAAATGATGCTCAGCCAGATGTCCAATATCGTTTTCCAGAAGTTTTCCTACAATGAACTGCAGGCAATGTGCCCGGATGAAAACAAAATCGTGGCAACTGTTTATGATTACCTTCAGAGTCAGGACGCAGCGGCAAACGTGTGCTCGGGAATAGAGGAGGGCCTTCAGAGATGCAGCGAGTCCAAGTCCTTCTGCGACAACATAGGTAAGCCCCCGGAAGGCATGGAAGGGGACGAGAGCCAGTTTGTGCCAAGCTGCCCGCCCGACGAAACAAAGCTCGCGCAATCGTGCACCGACAGGGCGACAAATCAGCAGGAGGAGCAGTTGTCATATGTAAAAGAAGAAATCCCTATCAAGTGCGAGCTTGAATGGGAAAGGAACCAGTTCCATTACCAGGCAAGGTGCAACGAGGGGCAAAACCAAGGGCAAGGCTACGGGCAGGGAACAGGGTCCCAAGGAACTGGTTATGGGCAAGCCGGACCAGGCTTTGGACAGGGCGGACAGGGAACTGGACCAATGTGCCAGAACATTTCGCCGCCTTCACAGGAAATATTCAAGCAGTGCGCGGACAAGCAGGGGCGCCTGGAAGGGAAGAGGGACGACAAGGGATGCATAACGGGTTTCGAGTGCGTGCAGGGGCAAACAGGACAGACAGGCCAGCAGCCCGGAACAGAATGCAGGAGCCCGCCGCAAGAGGAGCTTGAAAGGCAAAAGAACGATTGCACCGCAAAAGGCGGAACCCCGCAGCCCAACCTGGTTGGAAGCTGCCTTGAAGGATACAATTGCCAGGTTCAACCCGCAACAACCCAGCCGGAAACGTGCGCACAGGTAATAACCTATGCAATCGACCCAACCACAAACAACTGCACGTCGTTCCCGACCCCATGCAATGTGCCGCAGGGGTGGCAGACTGGATGCACTCCTACAACAACGGGAAGCGGAACGAATCCACAGACAACAGGAGGGGACACAAACACGATAACCCCTGCGGGCAAAAGCTCAAGAGTCCTGTACCTGCAGAACGAAGGTTCATTCCCAGTTACGTCCGGACCCATGGCACCCAACTTTTACAACCCCTCAGGGCCAGCGGCAGGAATCGGCCAGTCCGGATTCGGGCATCCATCTCCAGCAGGACAAGCGACGCAAACCGGACAGCAGGGATGGAACCAGCCACAGGGACAGCAGGGCTACGGACAGCAGGGGCAGCAATACGCTCCAGGAACAGGCTCTGATTACGGTCCCCCGCAGGACCAGACATACGCTCCAGGAACCAGGCCGAACGTTTCGCAGTCCGATGAAAGCAGGATTCCAAAGGAGGCTTTCTGCGACAAGGAAAAATTCATAAGCGCGTGTTCGGATATAGGAAACAAGGCGTTCGAAAGCGCGTTCAAGCAGACGAACGTGAAAAGAATCTGCGAACTGGAAGCGAAGCTTAACGCGAAACAGATGGCGCAGTTCTGCAAGCAGGCGCAGACAGGGAAGGCGGACTGCGTGAAGCGCACCGAGCAGGCATGCAGCTCGGTTTCAAAGCAGCTCGAGAAATGCAAATCATATTCCACTCCTGAAAAAATAAAGGGGTTCATCAAGTCGAAGGTGCACGAGATGTGCGTTTCAAAGTCTTTCAGCGAGCAGAAGGCAAACTACGACCAGGGGCTTGTGGGAATTGCAAACAGTTTTGACCTTAGCAGTGCCCAGTTGCCGACCGAGTACGGACAGTGGCTTCAGGGAGAAAAAAGCCGCTTGGTGCAGGTCACGGAGGGAGTAAGCGAGGTCCAGCAGCAGGAATCGAAGAAGGACGCGGTTTACCAGCTCACAAAAATGCTGGGGGCGCAAACCCAGAGGGAGCTGGCCGAGGCAAAGAAAATAAAGGAGCAGGCAACCAAGCTGGGCCAGACAATCACGAGCCTCAAGGCGCTTTCCGAGCAGTTGACCGACCCTGCAATGCAAGCAACCCTTAACGAGCAGATAAAGCAGCTTGAGGAGCGCAGGAACGCGCTGGCTTCAAGCGCGCAGGGCAAGGAGAAAGGCGCCTCCGGAATATTCGGGTTCCTGAGCGGGCTGTTCGGCGGTCCGCCGCAGGCGGCAACAGAGCCGGCACCGGAAGCGCAAGGGAACGGCGGGAAAATCCCGGAGCCGCCCGTGCCGCAGTGAGTTTTGGAGCGGTTGCCCCAAGGCAGCCGCGGCTTATTCTTTTTCCATTTTTTTGGGCAGGAACGAAAGATATTTAAATATTAGAATATTCTAATATGTCATCATGAAAGGGCTGTACAAAATCCACGCCGAAATGTGCAAAGTGTTTTCAAACCCCACAAGGCTGGAAATACTGGATCTTTTGAGAAACAGGGAATTGTCCGTAACGGAGCTTATGGAAAAAACAAAGCTGGGCCAGGCCAACGTTTCCCAGCACCTGTCGATCATGAAGCTGAAGGGCGCTGTCATGTCCGGCAGGAAAGGCAAAAACATTTACTACAAGCTCGCGAATCCGAAAATCGCCAAGGCGTTTGATGCCATGAGGGAAGTTTTGGCCGAGAAACTGAGGGAAAATGGAAAAATCGCCAAAGGATTGTGAGGCAAAAAGCATGAAAAAAATAATGTTCGCAGTGATTGCCGCCTTATTGCTGAATTTAAGTTTAGTCAACGCAATCACGCAGCAGGAAATCGGCGAAGCCAAAAGCCTGATTGACTCAAAATCGGACTGCAAAAGCTTGTCCGGCTCCCAACTGGAAATTATCGGCGAATACTACATGGAGCAGATGCATCCTGGAGAGGCCCACGAATTGATGGACAAAATGATGGGCGGAGAGGGTTCAGAAAGTTTAAGGCGGGCGCACACTGCAATGGCAAAAAGGCTTTACTGTAATGAAGATGCTGGCGGAATGACAGGCTCTGGAGGCATGACGGGAATGGCGGGAAATTGGAATTATTTTGGCTATTGGAATTTTACTGATGCAATCTATGCGATATTGTTAATCGGCTTGACAATTCTGGTTTACCTCTGGATCATAAAATCATGGAAAAGCATTGCGCATAAGGGTGGCAGAAAATGAGGAAAAATAATAACGAGAACGCCATAATTATCGTATTGTTAGCCTTACTGCTCCTGCTTGGCTTTGGCTGGGGGTTTGGCTATATGGGCGGAATGATGCTCTTCGGGCCGGTTTTCATGGTGCTGGCATTAGTGCTGATAGTTTGGCTGGTTGTTTCCTTAACTCAAAGCGGAAGTGGTAAAAAATGAAAATGGAAGATTTCGCATACATAGTTGAAACCAATAAAAGTTTTGATGAAGCAGTCGTATCCGTCTTGAAAGCGGTGGACAAAAAAGGCTGGGCGTTGTTTCAGGTTTACGATGTGAAAGAAAGGCTGGCGGCAAAGGGATTCGAGCAAAAACCGCTGAAGATTATTGAAATTTGCTCGGGAAAATACGCAAACCGGTTCTTGAACAAAAACAGATTGATATCCCTTTGCATTCCGTGCAAAATCAATGTTCTGGAAGAAAACGGCAAGGTAAAAATTGCCGGCATGAGGCCCGCGATGATTTCGCAGTTTTTCCCGGAAGTAAGCCTGGAGGAAGCCGAAGAAGCCGAAAAAGAAGTCAAAGAGATTGTCGATAATGCGAGGTAACGGAACATGAAAATCGGGATTATCCTGAATTCCAGCGAACCTGAAACCGTATGGAACGCTTTCCGGTTCGGAGTTGAAGCGTTAAATAAGGGGCACACGGTAAAGCTCTTTCTTTTGGGAAATGGCGTTGAAGCTGAAAATGCAAAAGACGATAGGTTTCAATTTATGGAAGGGGCCATCGGGAAGTTCATGAAAAATAACGGCGTTCTTCTTGCCTGCGGAACCTGCTTGAAAATAAGGGAAAAGGAAGGAAGCAAAATTTGCCCCGTTTCCACAATGGAAGAAATGCTTCGATTGGTTGAAGAATCCGATAAAATCCTGACATTCGGCTGAAAAACAAGCCGGAAAACGGGAAGGCTATTTTGCCGCGAAGCCCGGATTTGCCTTGAAAAACACTGGCGAGGGGAGAATCGGACTCCCGTCACCTGATTAACAGTCAGGTAGCCTACCGCTAGCCTACTCGCCTAAAGCCGGCAACGAAAAAAATTGAAGAAAGGATTCCGGCGAAAAAATTGCGTTGGTTCGCGTGACCTAAAAGCGGTCAGGCGAACAATGAATTAGAATTATGGCGAATGAAACGCATGCAATAATTCCGTTGGCGAAGAATAAAAAGGTTTGCGGCTCTGAATTTGCAGCAAGGGCGTTTCTCTTGGAAAGAAAATCTGAAAGTTGGGTTGTTTACGCCAAAAGGTCAAGGGTTCCCGTGCAGGGCAAGCTAATGCTTGACTACTATTTGTCGATCGGCCCGCATTCCAGGAAACTGATAAGCGAAAGCGACTTCTTCATCACGACCCCGAAAATAAGGTCGGGAATATCAGCAATTACCAGGAAACCCGGAATCGGGAATTTCCTGAGGGATCTGGGAATGCTCAGGATAGGCCACATCGAGGTCTCAAAGGCGCAGGGAGAAAAAACATTCCACGTGGACGCGTATTACCCCACGCACTCGCTTGAAATGCAGTTCGGGAAGGATTTCTCGGAAAGGCTCGCGAAGGCCGGTCTGGCATCGCTTGCCGAACTCCAGATAATAAAGCGCCTGGAAAAGGAATTCCCGGGGCACAAAATAATACTTGGAAAGGAAAAGGACAGCAAGGAAAGGCTCGGCCAGCTTAGAAGGCGTGGGGAAAAAATCGGGGCGGAAACAACCCTTGCAGGGGCGGGGGCAAGGCTGCGCGCATACGTTATAAGGAAGGGCGGCGGAAAAATGAGGGGAATGCACCCGAGGCCGAGATGACCAAAGGGTTTAATATTACAAAAACTTTCCTGAATTCATGGCAATAGAATTCCTCGTATTGCAGATTGGGATAGTATTATTCGTCAGCATGCTCCTGGGAAGCTTTTTCTCGAAAATAAGGCAGTCGAGCATCATAGGCTACGTGCTCGGGGGCATAATCCTCGGCCCTAGCGTGCTTGGATTCGTGAAGGAAACCGAACTGCTTTCGCTTTTCTCGGAGCTCGGAATGCTCCTGCTCCTGTTTTACATAGGTATTGAAATCAACCCGAAGAAGTTCAGAAAAGGCGGCCTCATAGCGATAATACTGGGGCCCGCAAAAATGGCAATCTGCTTCTCATTGGGCTTCCTCGTGGCGTTGCCCTTCGGCTTCAGCCTCTTTGAAAGCGCGCTCATAGGCGTGATAATTTCAATGAGCAGCACGGCAATCATAGGAAAGTACCTGATTGACAACAACAAAACCAACGGCATGGAGGCGAGCATCGCAATCCCCATGCTCCTGGTGGAGGACTTCGTCGCGATAATAATAATCGCGATGCTTTCCGCATTCGGCGGAACGGGGACCGTAAAAGGCGTGATACTCAATTCGCTGTTCTTCGTGATAGTGGGAATCTTCGTGATAAGCGAGTTCTCAAAATATCTCATGAGGATAATGGAAAAATTGGATTACGAGAGGCACATCGCGCTTTACGGGGTGGGAATAGCGCTCGGGCTGGCCTTCTTGGCGCAATTCTTCGGCTTGAGCCCGGCAATCGGCGCGTTCCTCGGCGGATTCCTTTTGTCGGAGCTGAAGCACGCCGAAAAAATCCGGGAGGAACTCCACACTTTCAGGGACTTTTTCGCTGTATTCTTTTTCACGGGAATCGGATTGGCGTTCGTGCTCCCCAAAACGTTTCCGGAATTGGGATTCATGTTCGGCGCGGGCCTCGCGGTTCTCGCAGTCTACATTCTGGGGGAGTGGATTGCCTACGGCGGAATGGGCGCATTGCTCGGAATGAAACCCAAATTCACGATTTACATGGCGAATTTCATGGCGCCAATCGGGGAATTCTCGCTCATAATCGCGGGAACGGCAATAGCGCTGAAACTGCCGCACGCCTCCGGAATACTTAATCTCGCGATTTTCCTCGGAATTTCTTCAACCATAATAATGCCGTTCCTTGTAAGGAACTCGGATTCGATTGCGGAAATTCTGGGAAGAATAGTTCCAAGGCAATTGAAAAGCGCGGGAAACTCCGTGCAGAAAAGCCTTGGGTGGATAGGCAGGGGCGGTTCGCCAAGCGCGGATGTCCAGAACAAGTTCGTTGAGGCAATGAAAAACATAGGGGTTAACCTGTTCGCGGTGTTCGCAATAGTTTACCTTGCGGGATTCGCAATCCTTAACACGCCGGAAGGAATCGCCGGGGGAATAAAAAATATCTATGTTTTCGCGGCAATCTCAATCGCGCTGATGGTTCCCGCGTTCCTGAACATCAGGAAGGCTGTGAGGATTGCGGTAATGGAAATCGCGGGAACAGCGGGAAAGGGATTTTTTCCGGAGGAATGGGATGAACGCTTCATTCAGGCGCACCTTGCGGATGTCCTGCTCGGCCTTTTCCTGATTGCGGTTGCGTTCGTTTCCGTTTTCATTGCGCACCTCCTCAGGGCGCTTTACTGGGAACTGCCCGTGGTTTTCGCTGTGGCCGGAACGGCTTACCTGCTCAAGGCCGCGATTTCAAGGAAAAGGAAAAGCGTTTTCTTCAGCAAATTCGCGGAAAAGCAGCAATAAACGGGTTTTTTTCCAGGAAAGGCGGGAAAGGGGGTCGGTTTAATATTCCTTTCCGTTTATAAATGAAAAAGAGAAAACCACCCTCAGCCGTATTTCTATATCCCACAAAACAAAAAAAGAAACCGCAAGACGCAAACAGGCAATTTTTTCCAAGGCGGGGCGTTTTCTCTTGTTTCGGGTGGGTCCTCCTTGGCAGAAATGGTATCAAACCACTTTTTGGTTCCGAAGCACGCAATAATGCCCAAGGCGGAAGTAGAAACTTTTTTGAAGAAATACGCGGGCGGCCTTGAAAAGCTTCCGAGGGCTTCACGCAACGACCCCGTTGTATTGGAACTCGGGGCAAAGCGCGGGGACGTCCTCAAAATAATACGCGATTCCAGGACCGCGGGAAAATGCGTTTATTACAGGGTAGTGGGCTGACGGAAATGGTTGAAAGGGAATTCAGCGAGGGGTGGCCCCTCATCAACGCCTATTTCAGGGAAAACAACCTTGCAAAGCAGGAAATAGATTCGTTCAACCAGTTCATTGAAAAAAAATTGCCTGAAATCGTGGAAGAAAACAAAGTCATCAACCCGCGAATTGAGGAAGTAAGGGTGGAAATTTCGGACATAAAGGTCGACAGGCCGAGGCTCATTGAAGCGGACGGAAGCCCGCACCCGCATTTTTACCCGATGGAAGCGCGCGTGAAGGGAAGAACCTATTCAGGCCCCATTTACCTGACAATGAAACTTTTCAGGCGCGACGTGGAACAGGACGTGCGCAGGGCATACCTCGGAGAAATGCCGTTGATGGTCAAAAGCAATTTGTGCTGGCTCAACGGAAAAACCAACGACGAACTCGTGGAAATGGAGGAAGACCCCATGGACTTCGGCGGATACTTCATAATCAACGGCTCGGAAAAAGTACTGATGGCGCAGGAAGTGCTGGCTTCGGACCACGTGCTCGTAAGCAAAATGCAGGACAAGACGATCGCCGAAGTAATTTCAACGCGCGGGGCATTCAAGGGAAGGGTGAGGATACTGAGGGCGAACGACGGAAGCTTCTCAATAACATTTCCGGCTTCGCCGAGAAAACTGAAATTGTTCAACCTGCTTGCCGCGCTCGGCCTCAAAACGAAAAAAGATTTCATCGAGGCGTTTCCCGACGAAACCGCAATCCAGAACGACGTGCTATTGAACATTGAAACAAACGACGTGGCAAACGAAGAGGACGCATTGGACAAACTCGGAAAATTCGTTGCGCCGGGGCAGGTAATAGATTACAGGCTTAGGCGCGCGCGCGAAGTAATCGACGCGTTCCTCCTGCCGCACATCGGCCAGGAAGCAAAGGACAGGCTTGCAAAGGCGTACTATTTGACAATGATGGCTTCAAAGGCGGCGGAATGCGCCTACGGTTTGAGGAACGAGGACGACAAGGACCATTACTCGAACAAAAGGCTCGAGTTGTCGGGAAAACTAATGGAACATTTGTTCAGGTACTCCTTCAAGTACTTTGTAAAGGACCTGAAATTCCAGATTGACAGAACGGTTACGAGGAGAAGGAAGCTCGGGATTGCGACAATCGTGAGGCCGGGGGCGGTAACCGAAAGAATGCGGTTTGCAATGAGCACGGGAAACTGGATCGGAAGGAGCACGGGTGTCTCGAAGTTCATGGACCGCGTCAATTACCTGAGCCCGCTGACGGATCTGCGCAAGGTAAAGAGCCCCCTGGACAAGAACCGCGAATTGTACGAGGCAAGGGACGTGCACGGAACGCACTGGGGAAGGCTTTGCCCGATTGAAACGCCTGACGGCCCGCAATGTGGTCTGGTCAAAAATCTCGCGCTGATGGCGAAGGTAACAACGGAAAGCGAGGAAAAGACGGTTGAAAAAATACTGCAGGAAATGGACGTGAAGCTGAAATGACGCCGAATGCAAGCGGATTTGGCGTATTTGGATTCCCGGGGGAATTCAAATGAGCGCGGGAAAAACAAAGGTTTACATCAACGGAAGGCTCATTGGCTTCCACGGAGCGGGAGAAAAGCTTGCCAAGGAACTCATACAGAAAAGGAGGCAGGCAAAAATCGACTCGCAAATAAACATTGCCTATCACGAGGATACGAACGAGGTTTACATCAACACGGACGCGGGAAGGGTGCAAAGGCCATTGCTCGTGGTGGAAAACTCGAAGCCGAAGATTACGCGGGAAATAACCAAGCTTGTAGAACAGGGGAAAATGGGCTGGAGCGAATTGGTGCAGAAGGGATACGTTGAATACCTGGATGCGGAAGAAGAAGAAAACACATTGATTGCGGCAAAGGAAGAAGAGCTCACAAAAAACCACACCCACCTGGAAATAAATCCCGTGGGAATGTTTTCCATAATTTCAGGGATGATTCCTTATCTTGAGCACGACATGGCCGGAAAGGCATTGCACGGAGCAAAGGTCTTCAAGCAGGCAATAGGAATAAACGGGGTGAATTACGGCTGGAGGACTGACACCGAAGGATACCTGCTTTATTACCCCCAAGTCCCGCTTGTGAAAACAAAGGTAATGGACCTTGTCGGGTTGTCGCAGAGGCCGCAAAGCCAGAACTTTGTGGTTGCAATAATGCCGTTTTACGGATTCAATTTATTGGACGCGGTAATAGTGAACAAGGGGGCAATAGACAGGGGGCTCGGAAGGTCGGCATACTTCAGGACGTATGACGCGGTTGAAAACCGCTATCCCGGGGGCCAGATAGACAAATTCGAGATTCCGCCGCAGGACACCGTGGGCTACCTGAGCGAAGCCTCATACAAAAAGCTTGGCGAAGACGGAATAGCGGAGCCAGAGGAATTCCTGGACGAAAAGGACATAATAATAGGAAGGACTTCGCCCCCGAGGTTCCTGGAAGAAATAACCGAGTTCGGGGTCGTCGAAGAAAAAAGAAGGGAAGCGAGCATCGGCGTAAGGAAGGGAAAACCGGGATTCGTGGACAAAGTGATAATTACGGAAGGGGAGGAAGGAAACAAGCTCGTCAAAATAAAAGTGAGAACCGAAATGATTCCCGAAATGGGGGACAAGTTCGCTTCAAGGCACGGCCAGAAGGGGGTTATCGGCGCGATAATTCCGGAGGCCGACATGCCTTTCACGGAAAACGGGATGAAACCCGATTTGATATTGAACGCGCACTCGATTCCTTCAAGAATGACAATAGGGCATTTGCTTGAAACCCTGGCGGGAAAAGCCGCGGCATTGAACGCAAGCCAAATTGACGGAACGCCGTTCAGCGCGGTCAACCGCGAGGAACTCGGAAAAATGCTTGCGGAATCCGGTTTCAGGCCGGATGGAAAGGAATGCTTTTACGACGGAATAACGGGAAACAGGCTCGATGGCGAAATATTCGTCGGCGTTGTCTCGTACCAGCGGCTGTTCCACTTGGTGGCGCACAAAATACAGGCAAGGTCGCGCGGCCCCGTGCAAATACTCACAAGGCAGCCCACGGAAGGAAAGGAAAAGGAAGGCGGGCTAAGGTTCGGGGAAATGGAAGGCGAAACACTGGTGGGGCACGGAGCAGCAATGCTATTGCAGGAAAAATTCATTGACGATTCGGATAAAGTCGTTGAATTGGTGTGCGAAAAATGCGGGATAATCGCGGTAAACGACCAAATCCGAAACAAGAGGATTTGCTCGA
>Ga0265296_1004374_pt1 | contig 12303 bp, 12 predicted proteins | sample MunlanPumphouse1_FD_189073 | JGI IMG/M metagenome (GOLD analysis project Ga0265296, IMG submission 189073) | Groundwater microbial communities from a municipal landfill in Southern Ontario, Canada - Pumphouse #1 | ecosystem: Environmental > Aquatic > Deep subsurface > Groundwater | place... | reverse complement strand
AAATATTTCTTTTTTTTGTTCTTTTGGTTGTTTCTTAATATCTCCCATAATGCATTTCTTTTTCAATTAAATTTTAATAATAATCAATTTTTTTGTACAAATAATATGGTTTTAATTGTTAAATGGTTTAACTGTTTAATTGTTCAAAGTTTAAAGCCTGTCTGCCGCCAGACAGATTCAAGGTTGCTGTCTGTCAACGCCTTTATATGCCCAGTTTTTGTCCCCCGCTGGCGGGGGTTGGGGGTGGATAATTCCAACTCCTCTATTACATTTTCTAATTCATCCATCACATTATTCATATTCTTCAATACTTTTTTATCTATAAAGCGCATCACTTTAAAACCGGCATTTTCATCAAATTGTTTTACAGTTGTTTTTATTTTATTCAGAAAATCTTTCGAATCCATAATTGCTGATTGTTGTTGATAAGCGGTGTTTTATATTTTTTAATAATAATACAGGTAATCCGTTTTAATCTTCAGGTATTTCCTCACAGCCATATAGGTAGAAGCCCATGAAATGATAATACCTAAAACGGTAACAAAGATAAACAGTTTAATGAATAATGCAGCATCTTGTAGTTTCTGTAATTCAGGCACCTCTTTTTGCACAAAATAAAGCGTAAAACCAAGAAGAATTAATGCTATAACCGACCCCGCTATTCCCTGTAACAAACCTTGCAACAGAAATGGTCTCCTGATAAAATTTTCTGTTGCGCCAATCAGTTGCATTGTTCTGATCAAAAAACGTTTCGAATAAACCGAAAGCCGGATGGTATTATTTATCAAGGCAATAGCAATGATAAGCAAAAGGCTGCTGAAACCTAAAATGATTAAACTTATTTTGCGAATGTTTTCATTAACCATTGACACCAGTGATTTCTGATAGGATACTTCTTTAACATTTTTATTTTTCACCAATTCATTTTCTAATACAGCGAGGCTGTCCGAATTAGCAAAATCGGCTTTTAGCCTCACCTCAATGGATGAAGGCAGGGGATTATACCCGAGGAAATTAATAAAATCTTCACCCATATCTTTCTGTAATTCTGTCGCTGCTTTTTCTTTGGTGATATATTCGGTTGACTTCACATATTCGCGGGCATCAAGGGTTTTCTGAAGTTGAATAATATCTACTTCTTTTACTTCTTCATTCAGAAATACCGTGAAACCTATGTTTTCCTTTACATAGTCAGATAGTTTTTTTGCATGCATTATGATAAGCCATAGAAGACCAAGCATGTAAAGAACCAAAGTAATACCTATAACCGTAGACAAATAAGAGGTCTTCAGTTTTCTTTTTGCATATTTATCTTCCGGCTTTGTCATGTATCTTCTGTGAATTGGTAAAATTAATAAAAATATTTGAGCTGTACTTTAAATGGCTATATTGTTAACATTGTTAAATTGTTGTTTCTGTTTTTGTTCTTTACATATACTATTGATTGTTTGATTTATAGCAATTTAGCAATAAAACAATTAAACAATATTATTCAGCAAAAAAATAAATTTTTAACCGTTTACAGTATAATACAAAACATCACTTTTAGATTTTTCCCTAATATTTCCTAATTTCGCATATTCTTTAAAAAGCTTTTATCAACCTCAATTCAACACGCAATATGGATTACAATTTTCCTGAAATAGAAAGAAAATGGCAGAAATACTGGAGCGATAATAAAACATTTAAAGCGGAAGGTAAATCGGACAAACCAAAATATTATGTTCTCGATATGTTCCCTTACCCTTCCGGCGCCGGTTTACATGTGGGACACCCTCTTGGTTATATTGCCTCCGACATTTATTCAAGATATAAAAGGCTTACAGGATATAATGTTTTACATCCGATGGGTTATGATGCTTATGGGCTTCCGGCAGAACAATACGCAATACAAACAGGGCAACATCCTTCTATTACTACTGAAAAAAATATTGCGCGTTACCGCGAACAGTTTGATAAAATAGGCTTTTCGTTCGACTGGGACAGGGAAGTGCGTACCTGCGATTCGTCTTACTACAAATGGACTCAATGGACATTTCTACAGTTGTTCAAATCATGGTACAATAAAATAACCGATAAAGCAGAGCCTGTTTCCGACCTGATAAAAGAATTTAAAAAAAACGGGAACACCAATGTTGATGCTGCCTGCAATCCTGCCTGCGTGATGCAGTCAGGCAGGGACACACCTGAATTTTCTGCCGCGCAATGGAAAGCCATGAATGAAAAAGAGCAGCAGGAAATTCTGATGAATTACCGGCTCGCATATCTTGCAGACACAATGGTAAACTGGTGTCCTGCGCTTGGTACTGTTTTGGCAAATGATGAAGTAAGTGAAGGTTTTTCTGTTAGAGGCGGTCATCCTGTAGTTCGCAAAACGATGAAACAATGGTCTCTTCGAATCACAGCTTATGCCGATCGTTTGTTAGAAGGACTTGATGAAATTGACTGGCCCGAATCCATTAAAGAAATTCAACGCAACTGGATTGGCAAATCGGAGGGCTCCATGATAAAATTTCAGATCAAAGGACATGAAGAATTATTTATGGAAGTCTTTACAACCAGACCGGATACAATTTATGGCGTTACCTACATGACCTTTGCTCCCGAACATGAATATGTAAAGATTATAACTACTGATGAAAAGCGCGCTGCTGTTGAAACATACATAAACGAAGCAAAAAACCGTTCCGACCGCGAAAGAATGGCAGATGTGAAGCGGATCACGGGTGAATTTACAGGCGCTTACGCAATCAATCCATTTACGAAAGAAGAACTACCAATATGGGTGGGCGATTATGTGCTTGCAGGATACGGAACAGGCGCTGTAATGGCTGTTCCCGGACACGACAGCCGCGACTGGGCTTTTGCAAATCATTTTGGATTACCGAAAAAAGAGGTTATTTCCGGTGGTAACATTATGGAAGCTGCTTATGATACTTACGAAGGTACTGTTATTAATTCGGGCTTTATCACAGGTATGTTGGTAAAAGATGCGATCAAAGCGCTTATCAAAAAAGCGGAAGAAACAGGTATTGGCTATGGCAAAGTGAACTACCGCCTGCGGGATGCGATATTCAGCCGCCAGCGGTACTGGGGTGAACCATTTCCGATTTATTATAAAAATGGAATTCCTTACGCAATGGATGAATCGGAACTCCCGCTTGAACTTCCTGCTGTGGATGCTTATCTCCCTACAGAAACAGGCGAACCGCCACTTGCCCGCGCTAAGAACTGGAAAACACAGGAAGGTTATCCTATTGAAACCAACACTATGCCCGGATTTGCGGGATCGAGCGCATATTATTTGCGCTACATGGACTCCGAAAATCCTGATGAATTAGTTTCAAAAAAAGCCAATGAATACTGGGAAAATGTTGACCTCTATATTGGCGGGGCTGAGCATGCAACAGGGCATTTAATGTACGCCCGATTCTGGAATAAATTTCTGTTCGACCTCGGTTTGGTTTGCAAAGAAGAACCTTTTAAAAAGCTGATTAATCAGGGGATGATACAGGGAAGATCAAGTATCATCTATAGAAAAAAAGAAACTAATAAATTTTATTCTTATAGCTCCTTGACTAAAACAATTGGGCAGTTCTTCCATATTCATAATCAGGCATCCGGAGATTATCACGAAATCCATGTTGATGTTAATTTATTTGATAATGATGTTTTGAATATTGAAAAAATTAAAAAGTGGAGAACTGATTTTTCGGATTCTGAATTTGTTCTGGATAAAGAAGGGAAATTTACAGGCAATTATTTGATTGAAAAAATGTCCAAATCAAAATATAATGTTGTAAGTCCCGATGACCTTATTGAAAAATACGGCGCTGATACATTACGTTTATACGAAATGTTCCTTGGTCCTCTTGAACAACACAAACCATGGGACACTCAGGGGATAGAAGGAGTTTTCCGTTTTATGCGCAAGTTGTGGAAGTTATACCATGATGCTGAAAATAAATTATGTATTTCGGATGAAGCCCCAACAAAGGAAGAATTGAAGATTCTGCATAAAACCATTAAAAAAGTAAAAGAAGATATTGAACGCTTTTCTTTTAATACCGCAGTCAGCGCATTTATGATATGTGTAAATGAATTGTCGGAACTGAAATGCAATAAAAGAGTAATACTTCATGATCTCGCCGTAATCATTTCGCCTTATGCGCCTCATATTGCAGAAGAATTGTGGAGTCTGCTTGGTAATAAAAAAAGCATAACTCATGCAAAATATCCTGCATATAACGAAGAATATCTTATTGAAAACATTTGTGTATATGCAGTATCATTCAACGGAAAGATGCGTTTCACCATAAATGTCCCTGTTGATACGCCTACGGCAGAAATAGAAAAAAAAGCGCTTGAACATAAGGATTCGCAGAAATGGCTGGCAGGAAATAAACCGAAAAAAATTATTGTTGTCCCCAAAAAGATTATCAATATTGTTGTTTAATATACAGTGGCAGCCAAGCGATAATTGGAATAATTTTTGTTTTTTTGTTATGTTTATGCTGAGCGGGCATAAACGGAGTATTAATAACAGGATAAGATAATGGTAATAAAAAATTTATGTGTTACTGAAAATGCAATTTATGCCCAGTCGAAGTGTAATTTAAAATAACCGAAGCCATGAAAAAGTCAGTTTTATTTACAATAGCAGCGTTTATAGTCTTATCACTGCAAGCGCAAACATTACGCACAGCAACCAATACAGCATTTAAAAGAGGCGAATACCTTAGATATAAGGCTTATTACGATGCAATACTCACAGGAAAAGTAAATGCCGGAGAAGCAGAGCTGGAAATAAAAAACGAAAATAAGCTAATCGCTAACCGCAGTACATTTCATGTTGCAGGGCTTGGTCTCACCAAAGGCGCTTTCAATATATTCTTCAAGGTTGTTGACCGTTACGAAACATACATTGACGAAAATGCGCTTATTCCATGGGTTTTCATTCGCCGTGTAAATGAAGGCGGTTATAAAATAAGCCAGGACCTTACCTTTAATCAGTTTAAAAAAACGGTCATTTCTGTGAATAATAAGAATAATACAACAAAGACTATTGTTGTTGTTGAAAACATTCAGGATATTATTTCAGCAATCTATTATGCCCGCACGCTCGATTTCTCCAATGCCAAAATTGGACAGGAATTTCCGATCCCATTCTTCCTTGATGATTCTATTTACATATCAAAAATTATTTACCAGGGCAAGGAAAATATAACGATAGGAATTGGAACATTCCGTTGCCTTAAGTTTAAGCCAATGGTCGCAACAGGAGAAGTTTTCAGCGATCCTTACCCGATGACACTTTGGGTTACCGACGATAAAAATCATATTCCTTTGCTTGCTGAATCAGCCATCATAGTTGGGTCTGTCAAAATGGAACTGATCAAATATTCGGGACTTGCAAATACTCTTTCATCTAAGATACGATAAATCATTTTTACCCCAATGTCGTTTAATACTAAGACTCTGGAAATTCTAAACAGGGGTTAACCAGCATGCCGTTACATATATCTATTGCAAATTCAAAAATAAAATGTTAAATCATTTTGTCATCCAAAATCAATGTCGTATGTTTGCGTCATTAAACTTTAAAACATGACAAATAACAAATCGGACCAATTCAAAAAACAACAGCAGGAAATTGCATTAATGGCAAAAGTATTTTCACACCCTGCACGAATTGCAATCATTCAGCTTCTTGCAAAAAAGAAGGAAATAAAAACCAGAAATATTTCCGATTTTCTTCCTATCAGCCGCACAACCGTTTCACAACATCTTAAAGAATTAAAACGTCTTGGTGTCATCAGGGGTACCATTGACGGATTAAAAATCCATTATTGTCTTGATATGAAACACCTTGCTGAAATTCAAAAAAAATATGATGATTTTTTTAAAAGCACAATCTCATCATTCTTATGTAATTGCTAAAATTTTTAATAACCTAAACTAATAAATAATGAAAACAAATTTTAAAAGAAAAATGATTTTTAAATCGTTATCAGCATTGGGAATAATATGTATTCTCGCGCTGCTTATGTATTCATGCGGTAGCAGCAACTCCGCAAACAACACTGATCAAAAAGAAACTGGCAGCGATTCGGTTAATGCCAGCACCAGTAATAGTGAAAATACAAATAGTGAAAACACTGAATCATCAGTATCTGTTACAGATGAAACACCGGAATCATCCGACACGAAATCTGCTGAAAAGATTACCATCCTCAGCGTTACAGAAACGCTTGCAAAAGCTGAAAAAGATGCAAATTCAGTCTTTCTTGTCGTTACCGATCCCAACAAAACCGATATTAAAAAAGCCTTGGAAATTGCTGCAACAGCAAACTTATCTGTAAAAAAATCAATAATTGTCCAGATGGATCGGGAAGATAAAAATAACAATGACCTTGTTTCCAGGTATGGACTTTCCGGAGCGCCTCTTCCTGTACTTCTGGTAATTTCCCCTAAAGGTGTTCTTGCAGGAGGTTATTTACTAAAGGATGCTACTGCCGATTTACTTGTTAAGCTTATTCCTTCTCCAAAGCAGGATGAGGTGCTGATTGCCCTTAACAATAAAAAGAGCGTATTTATTGTTGCTGCAAAAAACACTTTCACTGATAAAACAAAAGCAATTGAAAATTGCAAATCGGCAGTTACTTTGAATGGAAATAAATCGGAATTGGTAGAGATCAACCTTTCTGACACTAAAGAAAAACCCTTCCTTGAATTATTAAGAGTCAACACAGCTACGACATCCACGGCAACTGTTGTGGTGAATAATAAAGGCCAGATTGCCGGAACATTTTATGAAATAAAAGATGCAGCTTCTTTAGTAACACTGGCAAATAAAGTAATAAGTGGTTGTGGGTCAGGTTGCGCTAAACCATGTAAATAATAAATCGTATTTGTATGAATTTATATAAAATTGTTCTGTTAGAAATGCGGCAGCGTAAGTCGCAACTTATATCAGGTATTTTAGCAATAACCCTTGGTATAGGTATTATTGTCGGGATTCGTTCTATTTCGTTAGTCTCCGAAAAAGCTGTGGCAATTAATCTCGACAATCTTGGCGCTAACATCCTGGTTTTGCCTCAGGGCGCGAGTGTTGATAATTATTATTCGGCAGATATTGACGCACCTACTTTATCAGAGGATTATGTAGAACGGATTGTTACCTCAACCTTGCCCGGAGTGGATAATTTATCGCCAAAGCTTACTCGTCGCGTTGATGTTGGAAAAGAAAAAGTGGTACTCACAGGGATCCTTCCGAAAAACGAGCTGGCTTCAAAACCAATATGGCAAACTTCCGGGCTGATGGGCGAAGAATTAAAAGCATCATGTGGTCCTAATCCTGCTAATGAATCGCACGGATATAAAGATGAAAAATTACAGCGGAAATCAATTGATTCAATCGGCTTTGGCGACTGTCTTATCGGTTCTTCCATTGCAACTAAATTGCAACTCAAAGAAGGTTCTAAAATTAAAATTCTCGAACACGAATTTACTGTTGCAAAAGTTTTAACCGAAACAGGCACCATTGATGACGACCGTATCTTTGCTCACTTACAGACGGTGCAGGATTTGCTGAAAACAGGAGAGCAAATAAGTGCTATTGAAATAATGGGTTGCTGCAATGCCATTTCTGAAGGTCTTTTGGGAAAATTAAGAAACATTTTACCTGACACAAAAATCACAACAATAGGACAGATAGTTTCCACTCAAATTGAAACAAACAAATTAATGAATCGGATATCATTGATATTTCTCATTATTATTTTTGTTGTAGGAGGTATCTCTATTGGAAATTCAATGTGGGCAAATGCAAATCAGCGGAAAAAAGAAATAGGCACACTTCGCATGATAGGATATCCGAAATCAAAAATATATTTTCTTTTACTTTCAAAAGCAACAGTAATGGGGTTTCTTGGCGGCATATTCGGATATATGATTGGCTCTGCTATTGCTTACTTTTTAGGTCCGCAGTTAGCGGGAATAAATGTTCATCCCTTGCCAATTTTGTTACTTTGGTCTGTTTTATTATCGGTTTTTATTTCATTGCTTGGCGCAATAATACCGGCTTATGCAGCTTCAAGGTTTGAACCTTTTACTAATATACAGGAGGAATAATAATGTTACTTATAACAAATAATTTATCAAAACAATATAAGCGCAGAGATACTATTGTTGATGCATTAAAAGATGTTTCACTGGAAATAGAAGAAGGTTCTTTTGTAACAATCACCGGACCCTCGGGTTCCGGGAAAACCACGTTGCTGCTTGCTCTCAGCGGACTGATAAGACCCACATCGGGGCAAATCATCATTAATAATAAGCATCTTGAAAATGCAAGCGATAGCGAATTATCAAATTTCAGAAAAGAAAATGTAGGGTTTATTTTACAAAGTTTTTCACTTATTCCTTATCTTTCTGCATTACAAAATGTGATGGTTCCTCTTGCTTTAATTAATCATTCTAAGCAAAAGCAAATTGAAATTGCAAGAGAAGTAATTGAACTTGTCGGTCTTGGCGACAGGATGAATCATTTGCCCCGCGAATTATCGGCAGGTCAGCAGCAGAGAGTGGCAATTGCGCGGGCTGTTGTGAATAAACCCAAAATTATTTTTGCTGATGAACCTACCGGCAACCTTGATCCTGATCTTTCAACAGAAATTTTAAGCTTCATGAAAAACATTAATAAGGATATGGGAATTACAATCCTTATGGTTACGCATAGTCCGGTTGCGGCGGATTTCGGTAACCTTAAAATTAAATTATCAAATGGCGAATTGAGTAGTAATCTTAAACATCACATAGTTTTAAACTAAAAATCAAAATTATGAAAACAGCTAAATCATTAATTATTTGCTTGTTTCTCTTCGCAGCAATATCAGTAACGAAAGGTCAAACAGAAAACACACAAACAAATGTACAGGAAAATCCGAATGCTCCGGAAATTACGTTAGATAAAACTGTACATGATTATGGTACTATAAAAAAAGATGCAGATGGCAGTTGTGAATTTACTTTTAAAAACACAGGAAAAGAACCTTTGGTTTTGAGTAATGTAAAGTCCTCATGTGGTTGCACTGTCCCTTCATGGTCTAAGGATCCTATTCTTCCGGGGAAAAGCGGAGTAATTAAAGTCGTTTACGATACAAAAAAAGTTGGTCCTATCAGTAAAACCATTACAGTTATGTCAAATGCAAAAACAAATCCGGTTGTATTGTCAATCAAAGGAACTGTAATTGAATAAGTATAATTCTAAAATATAACTACTAATTTTATTTAATATGGAAGGAAAGAAAAAACGTTTAAAATTTCTCGACAGGTATTTAACCCTGTGGATCTTTCTCGCCATGTTCGTTGGCGTGTTTTCGGGATATTTTTTCCCTGCTATTGCAGCGTTTTGGGATTCATTAAAATCCTCGCCCGACAGTACAACCAACATACCTATTGCGATTGGTTTAATACTGATGATGTATCCTCCATTGGCAAAAGTAAAGTACGAAGAACTTGGCAAGGTATTCCGCAACTACAAAGTTCTGGGACTTTCGCTGGTGCAAAACTGGATTATCGGTCCGGTATTGATGTTTTTACTTGCAATTATTTTTCTTCAATTCAACATTGATTATATGTACGGATTGATATTGATAGGCCTTGCAAGATGCATTGCAATGGTTATTGTATGGAACGAGCTTGCCAAAGGCGATACGGAATATTGCGCTGGACTTGTTGCTTTTAATTCAATTTTTCAGGTACTTTTCTTTTCGGTGTATGCATACATTTTTATTGCTGTACTTCCCGGTTGGTTTGGCTTACCAACTAATTCCATTGTGGAAAAAATAACAATTTCCCAAATTGCGAAAAGTGTTTTCATCTACCTTGGAATCCCTTTTATTGCCGGATTTCTGACCCGCACTATTCTTATACGTATAAAAAACAAAGAATGGTATCACACCAAATTCATCCCTAAGATAAGCCCCATCACACTGATAGCGCTGCTTTTTACCATTGTTGTGATGTTCTCTTTAAAGGGCGAATACATCGTCAAAATACCGCTTGATGTTATCCGTATTGCTATTCCGCTCACAATATATTTTATCATTATGTTCTTCGTTTCATTCATAATGAGCAGGAAAGCAAAAGCTACTTACGGACAGTCAACAGCCCTGTCGTTTACTGCCGCCAGCAATAATTTTGAACTTGCTATTGCTGTTGCCATAGCTATTTTCGGATTAAATTCCGGTGAAGCATTTGTTGGTGTGATTGGACCCTTGGTTGAAGTACCTGTATTGATAAGCCTTGTAAATGTAGCTTTCTGGTTTAAGAAAAAATATTTTAAGGAAATTTGATCTGAAATATTTTTTTGTAGCGCATTTTTGTGTAAATTCGTGCTATAACCCATCACAATTCAAATAATGACATCAAAATTCAACTGCATCTCCTGCAAAAAAATATTCAAAGCAACAGGGAATAAAAAAGAATGGAATGACCCGATTTATGGTCCATGTATGAAGTATATAGCATCATGTCCTGAATGCAAATCAGAATGCGACGAATACAGAGAACCATCGCGGCAAAAGAAAACATCGTCCATGCCTGAAATTGGATGCAGGAATAATTGCCATAGCTGTGAATTTGCAAATTAATAAATTATTAAAAATGGAAATCGAAAAACACACACAACAAGACTGCGGTTGCAGTAGCAGTGGTGATTGCTGCACACCAAAAAAAAGCAAGCTGTGGATGAAAATAGTATTTATTGTCATCGTTGTTGCAGCTATGGCAATTGTAACAGTAAAACTTGTCAATAGCAACAACTGCAGGTCTGATGCAAAAGGCGCTACAGTAGCCACGGAAAAATCAGGATGTGGCGACTCAACAAAATCAATAAAATGCGTCAAAATATGTGATCCTGGGAAGAATCCGTCATGCTGTCCAAAAGCTAAGAAATAATGGAAGAGTGGATTAATCGCGTTCTTGATTCAGGTCAGGCGGGTATCGCCTTTTTAGCAGCTGTTTTCCTGATGGGAATTATCAGCGTTGTATCATGCGGATGCAACTTTGCAACAATAGGTGTTGTAGCCGGATATACCGGTACAATAGGATCAACTGGTAAAACAAAAGCTGTTATATGGTCAGGAGTGTTTTTTCTTATCGGGACCATTGTTTCGATGGCTGTCATTGGCGGAATAATTGGCTACGCCGGCGAACTTATTAGCGATTCCTTCGGCAATTACTGGAAAATTGCAGCGGGCTTGATTTCCATATTTTTCGGTTTATACACGATGAATCTTTTGCCTTTTAAAATGCCCGCAGTTTCTGTCAATCCGAATAACCAAAAAGGCGGTATTTTTTCCGCTATTATTTTTGGATTCACGATAGGCGGATTATCATCGGCTTGCGGTTTATGCTGTAATCCTTTTTTCCCTGTCGTTCTGGCAGTTTCATTCGTTAAAGGAAGTGTCGTTTGGGGAATATTGATGCTGCTTACTTTTTCGCTGGGATACGGACTACCTCTTGCAGCGGCTATGGTTGGCGTTGGGATGGGATTTGGAAAAATTTCAAAAGCGGTTAACAGGTTCGGAACAATAATGAAATATGCCGGCGGAATTATTATGATTGCCATAGGTTTCTATTTCCTCATTACATTATAGCATTTTATGAGCAAACATTACATCACCGGACAAATGGAAACAACAACGGGTAAAATACCGCAGGTTTCCGATGTCTGGAACAGAACGGATGTATGGGAAACGATAAAAGTTCGTTGGTCAATAGGGCGTATGAATTACAAAGTAAAACAAGGTTTGTATGCTGTCGGTAATCCGGATGAAAGTTCAAATATTTTTGTTTCAGCAAATTTTAAATTAAGTTTCGATCATCTTAGGCGCGCCCTGCACGGCATGAATGCATGGATACTTGTTCTTGATACCAAAGGAATAAATGTGTGGTGCGCCGCGGGAAAGGGAACATTCGGGACAAAAGAATTAGTTTACAGAATAAAGGCGCACGAGCTGGATAAAATTGTTAACCACAGAAAAGTAATTGTTCCGCAGCTTGGCGCTACAGGCGTTTCCGCTCACGAAGTAAAAAATAAAACAGGATTTTCCGTAATCTATGGTCCTGTTCGCGCTGAAGATATCGGCGATTTTGTTAAAGCCGGATTTAAAGCTACTCCTGAAATGCGTAGAGTAAAATTTCCGTTAAAAGAAAGGATAAAACTGATACCTGTTGAACTTGCATTCGGAAAATATTATCTGATTGTCGTTCCATTGTTGTTCTTTATCCTGTCCG